>Ga0207891_1000076_pt1 | contig 103354 bp, 99 predicted proteins | sample LinPmetageLP50_FD_184061 | JGI IMG/M metagenome (GOLD analysis project Ga0207891, IMG submission 184061) | Marine viral communities from the Pacific Ocean - LP-50 (SPAdes) | ecosystem: Environmental > Aquatic > Marine > Oceanic | place: Pacific Ocean | collected 2011-08-27 | reverse complement strand
GCTAGTCTCGCCGCTTCAGCCGGTCGAGATCCTCGTCGGCAAGACGGTACCGGCGCTGCTCATCGCCCTCACCAGTGCCAGCGCCATGCTCGCACTCGGTTGGGTCGTGCTCGACGTGCCGCTGAGGGGCTCGCTGATAGGGCTGTTTGCCGGTATGACGGTGTATCTCGCCGCCATCATCGGCATCGGGCTGTTCATCTCATCACTCGCCTCGACCCAACAGCAGGCTGTCATCGGACTGTTGCTCTACTTGGTGCCGGCCGTACTGCTGTCCGGCTATGCGACCCCGGTGGAAAATATGCCCGACTGGCTCCAGTGGCTCAGCACCACCAACCCGATCACCCACTTCATCGCCATCTGCAAGGGCGTATTCTTGAGAGCCGTGCCGGCGGACGTCATCCTCCGTCATATCTGGCCGATGGCGCTGATCGCGACCACCACGCTCTCGGCCGGGACCTGGCTGTTCCGGCGACGCACCACCTAGACATGACCTGGGTATAGCACCTCAAACGCGTGTTCAAGATCGACATCGAAGCCTATGAGCAGTGCAGCGATTCCGGGCAAGGTCCTCGCCGGCAATTCAGCGAGACAGATCTTAATGCCCAGTGGCCGGGGGAGGCAGCGCCCCACCGAGTTAACGATATTGGCGATCCGGGGCACTGCGGCTGAGCAGGGTGGCGAGTGGTCGCAACGCGGGGATATGGTCAAAAACAATCACGATCGTGGCGGTGAGCAGCACCCCGACCAGCATGCCAGCCAAACCCCAGATCCAGCCCCAGAAAACGATGGAAACAAGCACTACCAGTGGTGAGATGGCCAGACTACGACCTGTCAGGCGGGGATCGATGACATTGCCCAGCAATTGCTGGATGACGATCAACCCGGCGATCGCCACCAGCGCCCACTCGGGCCCGAATTGCAGCAAGGCAATGACGGCCACCGGGATCACGGCGATGGTGGAGCCGATATAGGGAATGTAATTGAGCAGAAAAATAACGATCCCCCACAACAGCGCGAAATCCACCCCGAGCAGCCACAGCCACACGCCGCTGATCGCCCCGGTGATCGCGCCGATCAGGGTTTTGACCACGAGAAACCGGCGCACCTGCTCGGACGCGGTGGCAATCGTTGCCAGGATGGTCTGCATGCGGGTTTCACTGAGGCCGGCGGTCATTGTTTTTCGCCATTCACCGGCCTCGATTAACATCAGCAGCACCAGAAAGAACACCAGCAGCAGCATGGCCATCAATAGCCACAAATAGCCAAATCCGGACGTCACCAAGCCCAGCGCCGGCCCATACAGATTGCGAAGTGGCTCGGTGAGGATATCGACATGCATCGCGTGGCGCTCGGCGAGCGCTTGTAACTGCGCCCAGAGTTGCTGAGCGGCCGCGGCATAAGTCGGTGCTTTGGCCAGTATCATGCTCAGACTGAACCACACGCTCGCCACCAGCACACCGAGCACGGCAAGCAAAACGCTCATGCACACCACAATACTCAGCCAGCGCAACGGCCGCGGCAACCAAGCATTAAGCCGGCTCTGCAACGGTAGCAGGATGAGCGTAACGAAAAACGCCAGCGTCAGCGGCATGGTGACCACATAGGTCGCCTTGAGCGCCCACCCCACCAAAATAACCGTGATCAGCGTCAATAGAATGATTATGGTCTGACGTCCGGGATCTACTTTGGCAGCATCAAGCATACGCCCCTCAATTTATCACGTTGCTCATCGGCAGCTCGTCTATAACCAGCAGCTCTAATCCCACGATTGTGCCAGCCGAGACGTAGCAAAACCTCGTTCGTCCTGATCGCACGCGATCAAACCCTGACCGAGCAAACACAGGCCCAATACATGGACGGCCTTGTAAAGGCAGAGGAAGTCACCCTTCCCTTCTGGCGCCAACACTGCGAAACCGACGCGGGCCAATTAGTCCCCGAACGCCAGGAGGTCGCTCCGGCATTGCTGAACCTCCAGCTCCTCGGAAACAGTTGCGCCGGGAAGCGCTTCATCGACACTTCCTCGTATGACTAACGCTTTTGTCGCATGCGGGCGTTCTACTAGACCATATGCGAGGTGATCCATTCGCAACGGATCAATAATCGTTGGTCTTATCCCGCTTGAGCGTCTGATCGGATTACATCACGACAATCTGAAACAAAACTGAAAGTATCAGACCTGCTAGTTGATATGTGTCAGTTTTTCAAGTGCGCGCCCAGAATTTTCAGTTTTGGAGTATTAACTACACGTCATACTCCGAACGAGAGGATGGCAATGTAATGACTACATTGCTCTTGTATGGGGTTACAGCTGTCTTTGTCCCTAACCCAAAGGGTGTATCCATGAAAAGAAATCGTTTGATTCCGTTATCGCTCGTTGTGTCGGCACTAGCCAGCGGCACAATACTGGCCGATGAACACTCACAATCGAAGATTGACAGCCTAGAATCACGGCTGGACGCACTGCAGAGGCAGGTCGACGGCAACAATCTCGATTCAGTGTCCAAGCTTCACCTCGCCGGCTACAGCAATGTCGACTTTATCGCCGGCTCTGACAATCAAGAGGACGGATTTACAAATGCATGATTTGCGCCAATATTTCACTTCCAGTTCAGCGACCGCGTTCTGTTCGAAGGCGAACTTGAGATTGAAACAAATAAAGACGGTGAGACAGAACTCGCAGTAGAGTACTCGACCATCGATCTCATCCTGAATGATTACGTAGCGCTTGTCGCAGGTAAGTTTCTGAGCCCTATCGGGCAGTTTCGTCAAAACGTCCACCCGAGCTGGATCAACAAGTTACCCACAGCGCCACAGCGCCCGTCGGTTTTGGCCATGGTGGCGCAGCACCGCTTTCAGATCTTGGCCTCCAGTTGCGAGGTGGCATCCCACTAAGCGGCTCGATGCGCGCCAACTATGCCACCTATGTTTCCAAAGGGCCAACCTTGCTGGTAGACGGCCATGGCGATGAAGTCGAGATGGAGATGGAAACCGAAGCCGCCACGTCCAACGCCGACGGCAACATGGTTTATGGCGGTCGTTTTGGCTTTTTGCCGATACCCGCTATCGAGCTTGGTCTCTCTGGTGCGGTAGGAAAAATCGGCGTTGCAGAAGGACACGAAGTCTCTGAGCTCTCGGCCGGTGAGCCCGATCGTGATTACACGGTGATCGGTGTCGATGCGATTTATAACTGGTCAACCCTGCAGCTGCGTGGCGAGTTTATCGAGCAGTCCGTGGGCAGCGATTCAGGCAGCACCATTGCCGACGGTGCGGCGGCCGGTGATCTGGACTTCACCAAGAAAGACGGCCGATTCACCAAGACGGACGAGGTTCTGGCGAGCCATATCATGAACGGATTCAAAAGCCCCGGTTCGTCTATGGCCATGCCCGCAAAGGTTGGCATAAGTTCACTGACCCAAGAGCAGGCTGAGGCCATCGTCACTCATATGCGCCAGGCGTTTGCCGGGAACTAGACGATAACTGGTAGTAACAAAGAGCCCCTTACAGGTCTACGAGTTTGGACGGGGCTCGGTTACACAGCTTTATTTACAGACTCAACTCGTGTCTTTCAAAAATTTCCAGAATCTCCCGTTCGACTTCTGCCGGCACACTGACCTTCAGCACTTTGGCTTCTTCATCAATGAAGATGTTATCCCTGAGAATGCCAGACGCGATCAGGTCATCCCAGGCATTCTTTGCCTGGTAATGATTTTCATAAGTACCATTAATAGTTTTATTCATAGAGATCACCCTCTTCGATGAAATTATTTCGGTACTTCCGATGATAGTTAACTCTTAATAATCTGTCTAAATATCAAGCACTGCCAAGACAAATATCCTTTGTTGGAGGCTCCGAAGGTTGGCGCAATTTTAGCGCTGGCGCAGGCAGGTGGCCCGTCGCTTACCCGTGACAATCGATTGGCCACTGATCATCGCCGTAGTTTCTGTGTTGAGCATGACCTATGGCGACCAGACGACACCGTCGAGGCAACGGAGCTTACGCCCATGCGCTGGCCAGACTGGTATGGGTCACCGCGCTCGCCTTTACATTGGATATAGGCTTGGCTGCACTAACCTGCTGGTACGGCGAAAACCAGCACAAAGCCGAGAACAAGTGCAATAACCACGAAATAGATACGTTCACGACGGTTGCGGCAAACGGATAGCGCGACCAGGCCAGCGCCATGGCAGCCACACCTACCAGTAAATAGCCCCAACGCAGCTTGATACGTTGCTGACTGCCCTCCTTCATATTGGCAGCAGCGGCAACGGTATCTGCGACAGCAGCGGAGAACTGCGAAAGGCTGGCCGCCACGATCAAAGGCACCGGCATAAGTAGTGAGGCCGTTGCCGCCAGAATGATGAGGCTGTTATCACCGTAATCTCCATTCAAAACTGGCACAATAGGTTGAGCCAGCGCAACAAATAGCACATACACACTGAGTGAGAAGTATTGCGACCAACGCGAAGCGCGAATGCGATGAGCAGTGCGACCAGTATTGCCAGCGTCACATAAAGTGCCCAGCGCTCAGTTTTTCCAAGGGGTTCAAGCCACCCAGCAACCCGATAGCGGTGATTGCGCCGATAATCACCGTGGTCAACAGGCTTTTATTGAACGCGGTATCCAGTTCGAAATTGGCAAGAACAAAGGCCGAGAGGATATGAATATACAGGCATACCGAAACCACATAGGCGGCAACAAGCGCAAAACCCGATACCCGCTCAAGTAACACTGTGAGTCGTTTGCTGCCCTTACTCAGCACCGGTTCAGCACAAAGGATATTGTGCCGGACTATGCTGCCAACCATAAAAGCGATAACCGCCACCAGCGCCATAGCCGGAAGTGCGAAAGGCCCCACCGCACTTGCCAGAATGGGCACGACGACCAGAAAGCCACTGCCAAAGATTGACGCCAGCGGCGTACTCATCGCTGGCACGATTTTTCTGGTCGTGGAGCTACTCTCTAGCTGGCAGGTTGGTTGATTCGACGGCTGGTTTAGCGACATGGGTTTGATTATATACTCGTCATCTGGAAAGTCAGGATCAGGCAACACGCTTTTCCTGATTTGGAACTATGACAATCACAATCAGCCCTACAACAGTGATCGCAATCCCTGTAATTTCGATTGCACTGAATGTCTCATCAAAAAATAGAGCCCCGATAAGTAAACCAAAGACCGGTGTCAGAAACGTAAACGGGTTGAGTTTATTTAAAGGTGCTCTGGCCAGAAGCTCATACCAGAGCACAACCATCAACGCAGTTGCCGGAACTGCAAGTACGAAGACAACCCCGGAAAATGCCCATGTCCAGTCAACCTCAAAGCCTTCACCCGCCAACAAGGAACTGACAAACAGAAATACTGCCCCCAGAATGAGCTGAATTCCCATCGGCCAGTACACATCACCCTCACCTGCCTGAAGCTTTAATAGAACGTTACCAATTGCCGTCCCAACAGCACCAACAAGCACATACAGTGCCCCTATGAAACGATCCGTTCCAAAGTCAAAATCGGGTAAAGCGAGTACAACGACTCCCACAAAGCCAATGAACAACCCGAAGTATAAACGGACAGTAATTACTTCTTTAAGAACGAAAATCGACAGGATGGCGGCAAACAGAGGCTGCGCATTCGCCAATACGGTTGCAACACCTGGCCCTACATTACCCGCCCCGAGAAACATGCCACCGAGGCCCATGCCCGTGTAACTGAAGCCAATCAGCGCAAGCATTACCAAGCGTCGAAATGAACAGTGGAACCTGCGCCCCAATTTCATCCCTATGGCAATCAAAAATGCACCTGCCAATAATGCTCTCAGAGCCGCAAACAGTATAGGAGGCGCATCCGGTAACCCAACAGCGATGAACGGAAAGCAGATGGCCCAAAGAAACGCGACAACTACCATTCCAACAACGGTTTGTAGTGAAAGTGAATTGCCTGCCATTACGCTACTTGTCACCTTCGTCAGATTGCTGTCCATGGTGATTGTTACCATGCCCCCCATGCATAAACTTATGGAGTAGAGGGCAGGCAAGAAGGATCAGCCAGGGCAACGCGCCAAGCAGGTGATTTTTGTGGTCACTCCAGAGCAAAACCAGCGCGATCCCGGCAAAAATTGCCAAAGTGATTTTGAAACGTCGATCCATGAGTGACCCCTTTTAGATATAAGCCAACGGTGGCAAAAAACGATATTAACGGGACCCAAGCGATATCTGATGGCCTATGCCTTTCAGCGGAATCTCATCAATTATGTCGAGGGATTCCGGGTCGAGCACCCAAAGCTTGCTCTCTGCACGACTGGTAACCAATAACTGGCCATCATGGGGCGATACAGCCAGGTGATAGGGTGCCGGAGCCAGTGGCGCGCTGCGACGAGCTCCGCTGGCGAGCTCAATGCGAACGATCCGGTTGCTGCCCTTGCTGGTTGCGTAAAGTATCTGGCCGTCGTTGCTCAAACCAACGCCATGGGGTTCTTCCCCGATTTCGTAGGTTGTCGCCACGGCGCCGCTCGAAAGGTCAACGACACTTACCTGACCCGATGCAACATCATTCACATAAAGCCGTTCATTGTCGGGAGCGAGCACCATATGTTCCGGGCCACCACCAACCCGCTGGTTGCGCTTGACGAACCAGTGCGTGGTGTCCACTTCGCTGATTGTGCCATTGCCACTATTGCTGACCAGAAGAGACTGCCCGTCATCCGTTTCCACCACGTAATTAGGGGCAGGCCCCGTCGCCACAGCTTTAACCAGCTTACCGGAGTCCAGATCAACAACGCTGATACCGCCACCCATAGGGTGAGTGGAAACGGCATAGCGACCATCCGAAGTCACCAGAACATGATGCACCGGCCCTGGAACTTCCAGTTTGCGAACAATCGCATTCGTAGCAGTGTCCACTACATAGAGTCGCCCGGTATTCGATTCTTCCGATGCCGACGCGGCGCCACCGCCATGATGGGCAGCGTGTTCGTCTTCCGTTACGCCTTCGGGGCGGCTAACGGGTTCCTCGCTTTCATGGGCAGTCAGGCTACCCACCACCAGGTACTGGCCGTCCGGGGTCAATGCCGAACCATGTGTATTCACGGTTCCGGTCATTGAAGACGTCATCTGACGACTCTCCAGATCAATAACACCCACGGAATCGGCCATTCCCATGGGAACATATACCCGGTTCGTATCTGCGGCTGCCATCAGCGATAAACTCATCGTGATGCTGGCGGTAAGCCCAACTAACCAGTGCTTTTGTCGCCGAAGTTTCATCGTGTCACCTTTAGGGTAAGAGGGTTCCATTACGATTTCCCCGCTCGGCTGACAAGATTTCCAACCGTGCGTGATCATTACCCGCAGTCCAACACACGAAGCTGAAACAAGGCTGAAAACGGTTGCTAAACAACTATTTGTTTGATCAGAATCAAGGCCAAAACAGACCGTCCAGTCTGTTGAAGAAACCTGATACCTACATTTACAGTTTGAACACCAGCCTTAGCTAAGGGATCCAAATGCAAAATGTGACCCGGGAAAACCAAAGAACCACCAATACTCACGCTGACCAGCTCAACCGGCAGTGCTATTGCATCACTCTCGACCGAAAAGCTCTCAACGAGAGCCTCCGGAATCAATTTGTAGGCGCTGAAAACGACCTGTCAGCGGTTCCTGATCTTCATCATCTTTTTTCAAACACGCCGGTTTTCGTCCCGTACGCTGATATCGAGACGATGGGACGCATAGTTCAGGCGATCGAATCAGCCGCCGGCCTTCCGCCCTATCAGGAACGCGCCCTGTCCTGGGCGCCAGACACTGCACACTTCGATCCTGGCCCCATAGGGGCCTTCATGGGTTATGACTTTCACTTGGGCCCAGATGGCCCTCAGCTAATCGAGATCAATACCAATGCCGGCGGCGCGTTTCTGAACACGATGCTGGCTCGGGCTCAACACCAATGCTGTGACCCATCTCAAAAGACCGCAGCGACCAAGCTGGCAATGGATGGATTTGAGGACGCTGTGTTCGACATGTTCAAAGAGGAATGGCAAAGGCAACGTGCTGACTCGATGCCACGCTGCTTGGCTATCGTGGACGATTCACCGGAAACCCAGTTTATGTTTCCCGAATTTCAGCTGGCCCAGCAGCTGCTCCAGGCCAGAGGCATTGATACCCTGATACTCGATCCATCGGAGCTTGAATATATCGGTGGTGTATTGACCGCAAAGGGCAAGCGCGTCGACATGGTGTACAACCGGCTGGTGGATTTTGCACTAGGCGCCCCGGCTCATGAGACGCTAAGACACGCGTATCTCGACGGCGCGGTGGTGGTAACACCCAACCCCCATGCGCATGCGCTTATGGCCGACAAACGAAATCTGATCCTGCTGTCCGACCCGCCAACCTTGCGCAACTGGGGACTCAGTGAAGAGGAAACCGGATATCTGGAGAGCGCCGTGCCCAAGACCCGCCTGGTTTCCGCAAGTGACGCTGCGGAACTGTGGAGTGCCCGGCGTGAATTGTTCTTCAAGCCGGTCGCCGGTCATGGCAGTAAGGGTGTTTACCGGGGCAACAAGTTGACCCGGCGCGTGTTCGAAAACATTCTGGAGGGCGACTATATTGCGCAGAACTTCGTTTCTGCGGGGGAACGAGCCATGAGAGTTGACGGCACCGTAACCACGAGAAAGGTCGACATTCGCCTTTACACCTACGCCGGAAAAAGTTTGCTTGTCGCTGCACGTGTGTACCAGGGCCAGACCACAAACTTTCGCACGCCCGGTGGTGGCTTCGCGCCCGTGTTTCAGGTGTGATTGTCTACCTTTCGGCTTCTCTAGCTCTCACCCATAACATCAAGTGAGGCCATTACGAAATCAGCCCCGATTGTGCAGCGTTTAGAGCTAAATGCCGGGATGTGGTCGCCCAAAGGTGGTTGATCTATGAACAAGGGCACCTATACTTTCTGAACTCAAACCGGGCGGAGCTTCCGGCGCAAGAACATTGTTTGCGAATGCAATCAAAGGAGAGACCTTATGTCATATTGGCGCTTTTTCGGCATGATCGCCACCTCCACAATCGCAATGTTCGGTCTGATGTACGCAAATTCCTATGCATGGGAGCACCTGTACTACAGCGAGAGCCGTGTCTACATGGCGTTCTATATGGGCGCCGCAATGGCCGTCATCATGCTCTCCTTCATGTTGAGCATGTATTCAAACAAGATTGTTAACATCGCCATTTTTGCGGGGAGCGCTCTTGTATTCGCCAGCGCACTGTTTCTGTTCCGCAGTCAGGATTTCATCGAAGACAACGCGTGGATGAAGGCGATGATCCCGCACCACTCCATCGCGATCCTCACCTCGCGTCGGGCCGAAATCACCGATCCGCGGGTGGCGAAACTGGCCGAAGAGATCGTGCTGGCGCAGGATCGCGAGATTTCCGAGATGCGGTTTCTGGTCGAAGACATCGAACGCAATGGCAAAGCCGGTGCCGACGCTGCCCTTGGGAAATCGAACGAACAAGCTCGGGTAGAGACAGTAGCCGATGCGCTGGCCACACCTGTTATTGCTGGCATTCGCCCAGCTCCGCTGACCGAGGCCGAAATCACCCGTGCTCTTGGCAGAGATGCGACTTGCCGCTTTGAGCGGGCTGTTGATGCCGACCCAATTCTGGCGACGGTGGACGGACGTGGCGTTGCCAAGATTTCCGGCTCGCTGATCATGCTGGAAGGTGACAGCTCGATGATGGAGACTGAAGGTGTCCGTATGACGCTGACGCCCCCTGAAACAGATTCGGGTGAAGGCGCCGATCTCATCTTTGATCTGATGACCGAACCGCCGTTGCGCGTAGGCTTCGACGGCTACTGGACCTGCAATTGAAGGAGGCTGTGATGCCCAGCGATACTCAAACAAAGAACGCCGTACTGTACCGGATGGATATGCCTGGACACACCTGCCCTTATGGCCTGAAATCCAAGGACTTGCTGGAGCGTGAGGGCTTTGAGGTTGAGGATCACGTTCTTGAGACTCGCGGAGATACCGACGCTTTCATGCGCGAGCATGGCGTCGAAACTACGCCGCAGACTTTCATCGGTGATCAGCGGATCGGGGGCTATGAAGATCTGCAAGTCCATTTAGGCAAAAAGGACCCCGAGGCCGACGACACAACCTATGAGCCTGTAATCGCGCTGTTCTCGGTCGCGGCGCTGCTTGCACTGGCTTTCGCCTGGGTCGCCCTGCCATCGGTCTTCGCATGGCAGACGCTGGGCTGGTTCGTATCAATCTCCATGGTTTTGCTGGGGCTGCAGAAGCTGAAGGACATTGAGAGCTTTTCGACCATGTTTCTTAATTACGACCTGCTGGCGAAGCGCTGGGTGCGCTATGGCTATGTCTATCCGTTCGTCGAGACAGGCGCCGGCCTTCTGATGACAGCAACAATCCTGCCATGGCTATCAATTCCTGGCGCGCTTTTTATCGGTATGGTTGGTGCGGTGTCGGTCTTTAAAGCTGTCTACATCGACAAGCGCGAACTGAAGTGCGCCTGTGTCGGCGGCGACAGCAACGTTCCTTTGGGCTTCGTTTCCCTGACCGAAAACCTGATGATGGTCGGCATGGCGGTAGTGATGACCATCGTGATTTTCACCTAGTGCCGCTCCTCCGACAGCGGCGCAGTCATCCGGATGCAAGCAACCGATGATTTTTGCGATTGTGCTGGCGGCGATTCTGATCGCCGTCTGCACTGCAATACATTATGGCGCGCTGCGGTTCGCCTCACAGTTCGTGACGCCATCCCGCCATCCGGGACACTGTCTTGCCGTCGCGGTCGCCGCGATTGTGTTAGCCCACATGTCCGAGGCACTGCTCTACGCGGCCGCCTTCTGGGTTGCCGCGCATGACCTGCACGTCGGCGACCTCGTGTCGTCTGCATCTAGCGACGGCACAACCCTCAACTTTATGGACTACTTTTACTTCTCGCTCGTCAATTTCACGACGCTCGGACGGGGCAATCTCACTCCCGATGGACACCTTCGACTCATAACCGCGATGGAGGCCTTTCACGGCTTCCTGCTGATCACGGCATCCGGGACCTTCATTCTGCAGATCATGGGCGGCAAAAAACCATTCGCAAGCTAGCAAAGCGCTATCCTCGGAATTTACTGAGTTCCGAGCAAGAAACGATTACGACTCATCAGCTCGGTAAGCTGTTTTTTAATTTTAGGTGTGATTGTTTGATTCTCAATCAGTGCGTATTAGGTCATGCTCTTGCATCATCTGACCCCGTCCAGGGTTCCGCGGCCCGGCTGTGCTTACAGCCCTCTCTGGGTGCCGCCAATGGCTCACTTCGTAACGCTTTTAACAGGCCAGCTACCATAACCACAATAACCAGCGAAAATGGCAAAGCCGCGAGTATGACCGCATCCTGAAGGACAGCAATGCCACCTGCCACCAGTAACACGGCCGTAAGCACGCCATTGCCAATGGCCCAACCCGCTCTTGACGATTTTGGGGGCTCAAGTTCCCCTCCGGATAGAATGATATTGATCACTAATGCCCCCGAATCAGCCGACGTTACAAAGTAAACGCTAATAAGGACCGTTGCGACCAAACCCATAACAAATTTTATCGAATCGGGCGTTTGCAAGTGCTCAATAGTAGCAAAAAGTGCATAAGCGACATCTTTATTGACTGCGTCGATAATGCCGCCATCACTAAAGAGTTCGCTGTGAAGCGCCGTTCCTCCCATCACCGCAATCCATACAAAGGTCACCAGCGTCGGCAGCAGGAGAACCCCAAATACAAACTCTCTCAGGGTGCGTCCGCGGGAAATTCGGGCAATAAATAGGCCAACGAAAGGCGACCAGGCCAACCACCACCCCCAGAAAAACACAGTCCAGGTCGACTGCCAGTTTCCTGGTTCATTGGCGCCAACATAAAATGTCATGAGCAACAGGTTGTCCAGATAGCCGCCGATTTCCTGCACGAACAGCCCTATCATGTAGTCAAAGGGACCGATCACCACAAAAGCAGCAAGTAAAACCAGCGTTAGCCAAAGGTTCAGCTCGCTCAATACCTTTACGCCCCGCCTCACCCCGGACACCACCGAAATCGTCGCGATCAAAGTAACCACTGCAACCACCGATAACTCTACCCAGAGCGAGGCTTCTATAGAAAACAGCCACTTGAGCCCGGTGCCGGTTTGGCGGGCACCCAGTCCCAGCGTTGTTGCCAGGCCAAAAACGGTGGCAAAAACTGAGAGCGTATCAACCATATGTCCCCAAAAACCAAAGATCCTCTCCCCGATAAATGGGTACAAAGCGGATCTTGGAGCCAAGGGGAGGTCATGCCGATAACTAAAGTATCCGAACGTAATTGCCACCATTGCAAAAATTGACCATCCGTTCAGGCCCCAGTGGAAAAAAGACAGTTGAATTGCAGTCGATGCCGCCGCGGGAGTAAGACCCTCTGGACTAAAAGGATTTTCTTGGAAGTGCATAATCGGCTCCGCAATGCTCCAAAAGAGCAGCCCAACACCGGTGCCGGCGGCAAACAGCATGGCTAGCCAGGGGAAAAGCTGGTATTCCGGCTGTTCATCGTCTTTACCAAGACGCACATTTTTATAGCGCCCGAGTCCCAGCCAAAGGACAAAGGCCGTCAGAAATGCAACCAGTGCGACGTACCACCATCGCAGCAAGCCATCCACAGCCGAGGAAATATACGCCAGTGCGCTCGCAAATTCGGATTGCCAGATAAGAGCCCCGACAAGGGTTAATCCAATAGCAGCTATGCTGAGCAGTGAGGGGAGAACGGGCATTACTGAATGGCTGGCGTCTGTCAGGTTCCGCATAACGATTACTCCGCTTCTTAAGTTTTTTCTTGCCAATAGCGATGCTCATAAAAATTACTCCACAATGCACCCAGCGTTGACGCAAAGAGTAACTCTTCAAGTGGAACTCCGAAAATCCTCAAACCACTGATAGCCGCATTGTTCCAATAAAGATCAACATAATTTGGATGGGTCCAGTTCATGGCACTAAAAAAAATAAAATAGAAGATAGAAAATATTGCGGCGCCTTTAATCGCACTATTGAGAAGGTCCATACGACAAATAACTGTACTGACGGCCCCAACCAAAAGAGCAAGAGAGGCTGTATATATAGAATTAAGGCTGGTGACTATTTCCAGTAAGATAAAAATGAAAATCGGGGAACTCAAAGCCAGCGAGTGAAACCGATGCCTCCTCTCCAGCTTATGCTTCCCTGGCATTATTCGTAATTTTTTTTGCGATCCTAGTTCATAAAGCGAACTGGCCAAGCCTCCTACCGCGAAGGAGAATAGAAGGCTTTCTATATCAAACCCGTAGTTTTCACCCAATGCGAATAAAGTTGGAGGATTCCAGTATTCCGGATAAAAAATAGGTTCTGTCAAGCCAAGAGGAGCAGTACCAAGACTCATTATCAGCATTTTCCGCCTATTGTGTGAAAAAAAATATACTACTCCCCACAGGAGAAGCAACAACAAGCTCCAGATTAAATAGGTGTATGTCATAGACATATAACACTACCCTAATTCAATGGTGATTAAATGAACCGGAATACCACGAAACAGACTTTGGCTGTCATAGAGACTTCTATGTACCAACCAAAGATTAACTCACAACATTCTTCAAGTTTCGATTCATGAAAGCGATGATATTTTCGCCGGTGGTATAGAGAATTCGTTCAACGGCTTCTTTAGTATTGAAAGCACTGTGCGGCGTTATAATAACGTTTCTCATATGCAGCAGAACATGATTGGAAAATAACGTTTCCAGGTCGTGTTTCTTGTCAAAGAACGAACGGATCAACTCCGCCTCTTCTCTTATGGATGGCTCGTCCGGTAAAACATCAAGGCCGGCGGCTGCCACTTTCCCATCCGCGAGTGCGCGCAGCAGAGCCTGGGTATCAACGATGGAGCCTCTGGCGGTATTAATAAGAACCACCCCATCCTTCATGCGGGAAAACTCCCTGTCCGATAATAGATGGTTGGTGGCTTTACTCCCTGGCACATGCAAAGTCACGATATCGGACTGCTGAAAAAGGCCATCCATATCCATGTAAGATACGTTGTAACGGGCGGCAAACACCGCATCCGGCTTGGGATCGTAGGCTATTACGTTCAAGCCAAATCCTTGCGCAATCCTCGCGACCCGTTTTCCAATAGATCCGGTACCAACCACTCCCAGAGTTTTATTTTGCAGGTCGAAACCTTGTAAACCTTTTTGCGAAAAATCTCCCTTACGGGTTCGGTTTACCGCTTCAGGGATGCGATGGCTGATAGAAAGGAGTAACGCGAAAACATGTTCTGCTACGGTATGATCTCCATAGACAGGTACGTTACTGACCGGGATGCCATTCCGGGAACAGAATTCCAGGTCGATGTGATCATAACCGGTAGATCGAGTCGCGATGAAACTCAACGTCTCAAAGCACTCGAGCACAGAGCTGTTCAACTCGGAGTGCACAAACGGCGAGATAATGTCTGCGTCTTTAAACTCATGGACATTACCTCGCCGGAGCGGCTCTTCCGTGAAGACGACCTCGTGGTCGCAACAGATTTTCTGCAGGATATCGCATTCCCATTTCTCTGTTTCAAAAACCACTATCTTCACGGTCACACCCCTCCTAGATTTTCTCGCGTCGTAAGCGTAAGGCGTTCATCACCACAGAGAGGGAAGACGCACTCATTGCAAAAGCGGCGAAAATCGGGCCTATCAGAAAACCGGTAAAGGGATAGAGCACACCCGCAGCGATGGGAACCCCTGCCCCGTTGTACACCAATGCAAAAAACAGGTTTTGCTTGATATTGCGCATCGTTGCAACGGAGAGTTTCCTTGCCCGGACAATCCCGTCCAGATTTCCCTTCACCAACGTAAATCCAGCACTTTCAATGGCAACGTCTGCACCTGTCCCCATGGCGATACCAACATCCGCCTGAGCCAACGCGGGGGCATCGTTGACCCCGTCGCCGGCCATCGCCACCTTGTGGCCTTTGGCCTGCAGTTCCTTGATGATGCGGGCCTTGTCTTCTGGCAGGACGTCCGCTCGGATTTCATCGATGCCTAACTTCGCTGCAACAGCTTTGGCAGTTCGCTCGTTATCACCGGTTGCCATAATAATTCGGAAACCCAGTTCATGAAGCGCCCGCAGTGCTGCCGGAGTTGTTTCTTTAACCGGGTCAGCTACGCTGACAAGGCCGGCTACCGCACCATCCAATACGACAAACATCACCGTTTCACCTTCGTCACGTCGGGTGTTGGCAACCTCAATCAAATGGCCACCATCCAGTCCCAGCTCCTCCAGCATTTTGGCATTTCCCAGTGCCACCGGCTTGCCGTCAACCACACCTTTGACGCCCTTCCCTGTTACGGCCTCAAAATCGTCGGCTTTACCGAGGGCGACATTACGCGCTTCGGCACCAGCTACAATCGCTTCCGCCAGAGGATGCTCAGACCCCTTCTCCAGGGTGGCCGCCAGTCGCAGGACCTCTGCCTCATCGTGATTTGATTCGGGCAATACGGCTACGAGCTTGGGTTTTCCTTCCGTCAAGGTACCGGTTTTATCGACAATCAACGTATCAACCTTGGCGAAACGCTCCAGGGCTTCCGCGTTTTTTATAAGCACACCCAGTTGGGCTCCACGACCCGTCGCGGTCATGATCGACATGGGTGTTGCGAGCCCCAAGGCGCACGGACAGGCAATAATCAACACGGCAACGGCGGACACCAGCGCATAGGACAGCGCCGGCGCTGGCCCCCAAATCGCCCAGGCGATAAAAGACAGCACTGCGATCCCAATAACGGCCGGCACAAATTTTCCGGCCACCATGTCGGCAAACTTCTGGATTGGAGCTCGACTCCGCTGGGCATTGGCGACCATTTCGACAATTTGGCTCAGCATGGTATCCGCTCCCACCCGAGTGGCTTCCATGACGAAGCTGCCCGTACCATTAATCGTGGCGCCAGTGACCTTCTCACCTGCTACCTTTTCCACGGGCAGCGGCTCGCCGGAAATCATCGATTCATCGATGGACGACCGGCCTTCGACAAGCACACCGTCTACCGGCACTTTATCGCCAGGGCGCACACGCAGGTGGTCGCCAACTTGTACATCTTCAAGGGAAACCTCTGCCTCGGTACCATCGGGTTTGATCAGTCGCGCGGTTTTGGCCGCCATATCGAGCAGTGCACGGATAGCCTTGCCAGTACCTTCGCGAGCCCGAAGCTCCATCACCTGACCCAGCAGAACCAGCGTGACGATAACGGCGGCCGCTTCAAAATAGACTCCCACGTGACCGCCCGCTCCGCGGAAACCGGCCGGAAATATGCCCGGCGCCAGCACTGCAACGATGCTGAAAATATAGGCTGCACCCACGCCCATACCAATCAGGCTGAACATGTTCAGGTTCATGGTGCGAAACGAATTATAGCCACGGGTAAAGAACGGCCAGCCTGACCAGAGAATCACAGGTGTCGCAAGTACCAGTTCAATCCACAGCGACATGCGTTCACCAAAAAAGTCGCGAACCGCCGTGATACCGACGTACGGCGTCATGGTCAGAATCAGCAACGGTATTGAAAACACCAGTGCGACCCAGAAGCGACGGGTGAAATCTATAAGTTCCGGGTTGGGGCCCTCATCACCCACTGCGGCAGATTCAACCTCCAACCCCATTCCACAAAGGGGGCAGGCCCCGGGCTTGATTTGGCGGACTTGGGAGTGCATGGGGCAGGTGTAGACCGTTCCCTCATAACCGGCGGGCACCTTGTTGTACTTAAGGTCATCGCCCGACGCCTTTGTTTCGCTACCAGAATGATGATGGCAAGCATGATCAGAATGCGCTGCGTTACCACCCTCTTCTAGTGGAACAAGATGCATCCCACACTTTGGGCAATCCCCAGGCTCGTCCGAGACCACTTCTGGGTGCATCGGACAGGTGTATTGTGTGGCGACCGGGCTGGACACTGACGCCCCGGAGCCGGCGGTGTGATTTTTTGAGGACATAATTCAACCATCCTTTTGATTATTATCTCTAATTCAGAAGATCAGGTTTAAGACCTTTCGCTAAAGATAAGATAAGTAGGCTAGAGTAAGAGCATAAGCTACGTGCTATTTGACTAGAACAAACTGAACTGGAACTGAAAAAGACCGGTTTATCCCCTAAATGATGACCATCATCAAATTTCCGTCGCTCCGTTAGTATTTTTCCGGGAAGCGTGTGCACATTCAGCCAGCGTTCAGTTCCGGTTTGTAAACTAGGCTGCGGAATAAGGTTGCCTCACGGCCACCACTAAGCGCGACTGAGAGGAGAAGTAACACGACGCAAAAACGTCACGTCCTATCGTTGTCACTGCTGCCTCGTGACGCAGACGCGAGTCTGCGCCACTGCCCCCAGCGGGGAATGAACATCGGAACCTGCTGTTGATAAGCGCGGTATTCCTCACCAAACTGCTTCAGCACCTGCTGTTCCTCGCGTCGAGCCAGCCATGTGTAAACAAGCACAATGACTGGAAACAGGCCGATAGAGAACAACGTTGGCCAATGCACCACGCCTTCGCCGAACAAGGCAATGAACAACCCCGTGTACTGCGGATGCCGTACATACGCATACAAGCCGCCTGTCACCAGACGATTTTCCCCGCGAGCCTTATGAACCTCGCGCCACCCCTGAATGAAAAGCCCTATCCCGGTAAAGGCAAGCGCATAACCAAGCAGCATTGAGATCATCATGCCGGTTTCGCCGAGCCCTACCAGGGTCGACCACAAGCTGGCGCTCATATATTCGCTGTCCAGACCGAAAAAGCGCACCAACAGATAGATAGTGAGCGGAAAGCCGTACATTTCGGCATAAAGTGCGATAATAAAGGCCTGCACCACCCCGGCACCCGCCCATTCCCGCCAGTTCTTCGGCGCGAAATAGCGATAGAAGAACCAAGACACCAATACGATAACGATCAGTGTGATGCCCCAGGCTCCAGCGTGATTGAACGATTCATTCATGATTTGATCTACCTGTATTGCGGTCGAGGCTGCCCAGCCGCGACACGATGGCCTGGCTGACCGATTTAGGATCACTGCCGTTGGCCATCAGCAGGCCTGCGGTATCAAGCGTTCCTCCATGATTGGCGTAACCGAAAGCCAGTGTGCGATCCCGCCCCAGATCGAGAGGCCGACAAACCCCCAACAGGGTTTCGGGGCGCATATGGCACACAAATACCCGCAGCTTTATGTCGCTGGGGAACAGTGTCGCTTTGGTCTGGCGGGTTGGCTGATGTTCCGCCTCTACCCCATCCCGGGGATCGCGGAAACGCCCGGGTTCCAGGAGAGAGACAACCCCGCATGAAATGCCCTGCTGGCTGAGATCGTCGGCCGCGGCCTGACAAACCTGCAGTTGATAGGCGCCCACCGCGACTAACTGCACATCGACACCCTCGCTAAGCGCAACAGCTCCGTCTCTTACCAATTGCTCGGCCTTATGGCTATCCAGTGCAGCCGGTAACCGGCCTTTGGGGATCGTCATGGCCCAGACCTGACCTTGCGTTTGGTAGCAAGCATTCAGACATGCCATCGCACTGTTGCTGTCCGGAGGATAGACAACGCGGGCAATGTCATTCATTTCCCCCATTAATACGTCGCCAAAGGCTGGATCCTGGTGAGACTGCTCGTTTTTTCCATTTTCCCACAGGTGCGACGTGGCAATAACCGGAACCGAGAGCCAGCGAGCCGGCCGGCCCAGGCGTTTCTGGTGTCGGGCAAAAATGATTTCCTGGCGCAAGGCTCCGACCATTTTCATGGCAAACGCCTCATAGGAAACCACCAGATTCAGGCCACCCTTGTTGCCCAGCGCCGCACTGACCACCGCCTCTTCGTTGAGCGCGGTGATCACCGAACCGTGCAGGGATTCGGCCTGCCCGGATTCCGGCGCCAAGGCACGGTGCTTTAGTAAGTCGAGGGCCTTGTTCATCTGGTTGCTGCGTAGTTCATCCGGGTTCCCCAGCCGTACACGCAAAGCCGGATTGGCTGTCACAAGGGCCACAAACAGCTGATCGACGGTTGCCATGGGTGAGCTGTGCTCCCCCACTTGCAACCATTGGGGCTCTGGTACCGTTTGCAGTGAGACTTCGCGACGACTCAGTGGGTGGTCTTTTTCCGCCGATCGACGATCTGCGTTGTGGGTTGCCAGTACGTCCTTTGCACGGCGCACCTCGGTTTCAGGTATAAAGAGACGAGCCACGGAATCATTAAAATACGTACGTGAGACGTCATCAAATCTCGGTATGGCCGGCAACGGGGTGCCATGGGCCGCATTGGAGCCGGCCCCGTAAAAACCGTAGCCTTTTATGGTCTCGGCAATCAGGTAAGGCAGCCTTACCGGATACTCCATGGTGCCGGCACGCACTTGGTCACTACACGCCTGCAATCTCGACTCCGCCTCGAAAATCCCCCAGATAAAAGCCGCCGGATCGCGCCCGTCAATAACAATGGGGTGGAACCCATTCAGCTCCAGGTGCTGCCGAAACCAGTCGGTGCCACCCTGCAAAAAGATGGTCGAGCGTTGATCAATGCGACGTCCGTTGGCGATCATTACCGGTGTCACCAGGCCGCAGTCCTCGGCGCGCCACCAGCGACTGGCCCAGTCACTCCCCCGCTGTTCTTCAAAAGCGCCATCACTCAGAAAAGCGACCAGCCGTTCCCCCGGCAATGACATATGGGTGTATTGCAGTTCCGCAAACCCCAGGTAACCTCCTTCGATCAGTCCGCCGGCCGTGTGAGGGTTTACGTGACTGCCGAGCGGCGCTTCGGGGGTGCCATCGGGGTTGATGGCATAGCTGTAAAAATCACTGACCAATCGCGTCAAACCGTCTTCGTCGAAGGAATAGCGGGCCTCCTGCTCCGGATTGAGGTTCTGGAGTAGCGTATTCACACTGTCTATCGCTGCCACACAGTGGCCCTGCCCCATCAGCCAACTACGTGTGGCTCCCGCCAGGGTATTGGCGGCGATGTAGCCAACATAGGCGGGCACCATGTTCAGCGAGCCGCCAGTATGACCCTGAGGGTTTTCTTTGAAGTCGTTCGCTGCCAACGGCTGCCCGGACAGGTCCACTTTGTTGGCGTAGGTCATGTGGGCCACCAACCACATGGCTGCATTGGTCAGGGTGTCCGCTGCGTCGAAAATCGCCAATGCGTCGTCGAGTGTGTCGTAGCGCCCGGAACAGATCAGCTCCTGGCACAAATCGAACACCCGGACCTGGGTCAAATCCGTGTGCTCGACAACGCCGCGACCTTGTGCCCAGTTGGCAAACTTGGGGTAGCGCCTGCGGTATTGTGCGGCACGCTGCTGAACTCTGTGTGAGTCCTCAATAGCACTGAAATCCATAGTCACTCCTTGATAGCCATCAGAACATTAATGGTTTCTTACTTACCCTTGATTTTCAGACCCGCACTATGGATTGATAGCCCGCTACCTCCACATCAAAGCGGGTGTTCTGACGCAAATGATCCCTCATGGCTTCTAGCGCCTCCGGGCTGCCGTGAATCAGGTGAATCGGCGTTTCTGGCGCTAAATCACTCTGAGCCAACCACTGCTCCATCTCGACAAAGTCGGCGTGCCCCGAAAGCCCGTCAAGCACCTCGACCCTTGCCTTAACGGGAATCCATTCGCCGTGAATTTTTACTGCCTCGGCGCCCGCCACCATTTTGGCGCCCCGGGTTCCGCCGGCTTGATAGCCCGCAAAAAGCACCGTTGTCCGAGGTTTATTCAGAAGCCGCTTGAAATGGTGAAGAATTCGTCCACCGGTTGCCATGCCGCTACCGGCAATAATGACATGCGGATAAATCTGGTCGGCCAATGCTTTGGAATCATCCACACTACGGCTGTAGTGCACGGTTCCGCACATATCGTGGCATTGGGCAATGTTCAGCTTGTGCTGATCCTCGTAACGGCAGTAGATCTCTGACACGTTGATTGCCATCGGGCTGTCGAGATAGATTGGCAGTGTTGGAATTCGCCCTTCCTGCATCAGGGTTGTCAGCATATGCTGCAGAACCTGAGCTCTGCCGACCGCAAAAGAGGGAATCAGTACATTCCCACCTTTGTCGACGGTTGTGTTAATAATATCCGCCAGTTGCGAGAAAGGGTCTGTGCTGTCGTGGCGCCGATTGCCATAAGTTGACTCGAGCATCAACATATCCAGTGCCGGCAGGGGCTTGGGCGGCTTCATGAAGACATCATCAAGGCGCCCCACGTCGCCGGAAAAACCTACCCGTTTGCCGTCCGCTTCAATGATGACGCTCGCCGCCCCCAAAATGTGTCCGACAGGCCATAGATGAAAACGAATACCCCCGACCTTAATGTCCTCCTCAAAGGCAACGGACTGAAACAACGCCATGCAGGCCTCTGCATCCTTCTGGTCATACAACGGCTCCGGACGTTCGTGCTTGCTCAGCTTATGCCGACCAAGGTACCGGGCCTCCTCTTCCTGGAGATGTCCGCTATCCGACAGCAAAATGTCGCATAATTCACGGGTGGCATGATGGGTAAAAACAGGTCCTCGAAAACCGTGCTTGTATAACACCGGGATATACCCCGAGTGATCCAGATGCGCGTGCGTCAGAATCACCGCATCCAGAGAGTCGATGTCGAGCGGTAAAGGCTGTCGGTTGCGCTTTCTCAACCACTTATATCCTTGAAAAAGGCCGCAATCGACCAAAACGCGGGTCTTAGTGGTTTCAACCAGGAATTTGGATCCCGTAACAGTTTCGGTTCCACCCAGGAATGTGATCTTCATCGGTGTGCACCCTCCGCTTGATTGAGAAAATCCCTGATCGGTGATGTCAGCAACGCACTGACGTCTATTTCATTGGTACTGTGTGGAATGGTATTTGTGGTGACCAGAGCCTTCAGGCCTGTACCGAGAAGATACCTATCCGAAGCCTCCGCAAAAATGCCATGCACCGCGGCACAAACAATGGTGTCGGCACCCTGCGCCTTAAGCGCCTTGACGCATTCACCAATAGTCCCCCCACTCGAAATAACATCATCAATGATGACGGCCTTCCACCCACGATATCGGGAGATATCTGGTAACGTGACCTCGACCCGCCGATCGCCCAGACGTTGTTTGGCACCAATGACGTAGGGGTGGCCACTCGCCTGAGCAATACTGGAGACCCATTGCTCGCTCTCCGCATCCGGACCTACCAGCAAAACGTTGTCCTGTCCCTGTAGCCAACGTGCCAGCGCAGGCGCTCCCTGCACAACTTTTGTCGGTATACGGTAGATCTCATCCAGCGACTGGTACCGATGCAGGTGGGGATCAACGGTAACCAGCCAGTCGATGTGGGAAGATAGCGACCTCGCAAACAACCTGGATGTAACCGCTTCACCGTCGACGAAGCGGCGGTCCTGGCGCATATAACAGAGGTAGGGAGCGACCAGGCCAACCGATTTTGCCCCGAGCTCCCGAAGCGTTTCAAACAAAAATACATGGGCCAGATATTTGCTATCCGGGCGAGACAAGTCCGCCAGTACGATGCAGTGCGCACCATTCACCGGTGTGGTGATGCGTATATAGGATTCGCCATCGGGAAATCGGCGCAACTCAAGATGGCCCGGCTCCAAGCCTAGTTGGTCGCACAGTTTTTGCTGCAACGGATGGGGTTCCAGAGTAAAAAGTAAGGTTTTTTCCGCCTTGCCCACAGTTAACTCTCCGCTTCAATGGTGAAAATGTGAGGCTCGCTGGCGCAATACGCCAGTGCATAATCTTGCTCACCAGTGGTGTCACTGAGCAGTTCGTAAAGCGGTTCACCAACCTTGACGGTATCGCCCACATTGACAAGTAGCCGCAACCCGGCCGTGGGGTTAGCCGGCGCTCCCGCCAGTTTGGCGAGCCGGGCCAGTCGGCGATTGTCAATGGATACAACACGCCCGGACGACGACGCCAGCTCCTTATGCCTGAACCTGGCGCTACCGAGACTCTTGAGGCCCCCCTGGGCCTTCACAATCCGCTTGAACTGAGCGAACGCCTCACCGTTCGCAAGCAACGTTTCGGCCCACGCCTTGCCCGCCTCCAAGCCTGCGTTATCTGCCATGTCGAAAACATGGGCTGCCAACAACACAGCTCTGGCTCTCAGATCCTCCGGGGCTATGGGATCAGCCTTCAGGACAGCCATCACGTCCCTGGCCTCCTCCACTGGTCCGATGCCAGCCCCGACGGGCCGGCTCCCATCGGTAACCACGCAGCGAACCTGCAGACCGCAGGCGTCACCGACTTCAGTGAACAAGGAAACCAGCCGCTCTGCCTCTGCATGACTGCGAACTTTCGCAGTGTCGCCGACCGGAATATCGATAACGACGTGGGTGGAGCCGGCCGCAATTTTCTTCGACAACACTGAGGCAACTAACTGCCCTTCGCCATCAATATCCAGGGCCCGCTCAATTCGAATCAGCAAGTCATCCGCCGGGCTGAGGTTGATCGCCCCACCCCAGGCCAAGCAGGCGCCGGTCTTGTTTACCACCCGCCGGATATCGGCCAGCGGAAGATCAACGGTGGTCAGAGCTTCCATCGTGTCTGCTGTGCCCGCCGGCGAGGTAATCGCGCGGGAGGAAGTTTTTGGCATAACCAGACCAGCCGCGCTAATGATAGAAACTACCAATGGCGTTGTCCTGTTACCCGGCAGCCCCCCAATGCAATGTTTGTCGAAAACACGATCAACCCCCTTCCAGCTCAGGCGTTCACCGCAATTCACCATTGCCCGGGTCAGGCCTATAATCTCACTGGTATTCAGCCGACCGCCGGCGCAGCTACTCAAAAAGCAGGAGATTTCAACATCGCTGTACCTGTGATCTGAAATATCAGCCACAATACTGGCAAGCTCTTCATTGTCGAGGGTGTGCCCGAATACTTTTCGCCTCACCAGGCTCAACGAGTCTATGTAAGGCGCATGATGGACAAACAAGTCATCGCCAGGCGCCACGCCCAGCCTTGCCATTGCGATAGTGGACAGACCGACATGGCCCTCGGGAACAATGTCACCGTAGACGATGTTCAACGACGCAATAATCGATTGCTGACTCGAGGAAACGCCAATCCTTGAGCTGGCGCCAAAGCCCTCGGATCGACACACCTGGCAATCCTGGCGCATGTAAACGACTGGCTCCTGATGGGTATTAATACCCATCAGATAGGCTGTTAACTGATTTGAAGACTCCATAATCCCTCAATCACAATGGTCAGACACAGCTGCTGCGCACCGGGATAATCAGAGATCGTCCATCCGACCAACCTGGCGAGCCAGGCGCTTGGATTCGTTTAGCTCCATCGTCAAGAGTGATTCCAGCAGCTCTTTGGCCTCAGGAATCTCGGCTTTCTCGACCAGTGTTTGGTAGAGATCAATAATCTGATCGTGAAAGTCGAATACCTCTCGACAGATACCGTTGAAATCAAGCTTTGCATAGGGCTCATCACACGTTCGGTGGGTCTTAATGGGGTGATGAGACAGATAGTCATAAACCCTTGTTTCCAAGGCGTTGGTATCCGCCTGGCGTTCAAATTCGTTCACAATACGTTCAATTTCAGATTCGCGGGTTGCCAGATAGTCCAGAAGCGCCCGGGCCCGTTCTTCTTCGTTCCGTGTCGAACAGTGGGAAAGGCAGCGGGCCAGGTGTGCGTGCAGATCACGTGTCCAGCCAATCAGTTCTCTAAACGTTTTAATATCCATTCCGGTTTACCTTCCTTACCTTTGATATGTGTTTGACGTTCACGTCATGAGCTCGAGTCGCGCTCCCAGAAACCAGTAAACCCTGAGCAGCTGAAATCAACCTGAAAACCGGGAGCAGAACAATGAAAACATTGACTCAGATTCTGGCGATGTGATGTAAATCAAAATAAAGTCACAACTACTTTCGAAAAGTGCTAAACGACCTTGAGACCCAATATCTTAGTGCCCGCCAACCCCTCAAGAATTGCAATTGCATCCTCCAATCGGCCAATGCCACTGAGGCCTCCCGAGTCCGCAAAATCGCTGGCAGCTGCCACCTTTGGCCCCATGGAGCCGGCAGGTACATCCAGCATCCTTGCCTCTGCCGAGGTGATATTGCGAACCGGGGCTGCGGTAGGTGTGCCGAAGTCGCGATAGACGGCATCCACATCGGTCAGCAATAACAGCGCATCGGCGTTCAGTTCGCGTGCCAGCAAAGCACTGGCGGCGTCCTTGTCGATCACGGCTTCTACGCCAGTCATGCTGCCATCATTACGGCGCAGCACCGGGATGCCACCGCCTCCGGTGCAGATAACAACCACTCCCTGGTCCAGCAGCAACTTCAACACCCGTATGTCAGGTATTTCTTTGGGAGCCGGCGAAGGTACGACTCTGCGCCATTTGTCGCCATCGGCTGCAATGTGCCAGCCGGCTGCCGCGGCCCGGGATTCTGCTTCTGCCTTATCGTAAACCGGGCCAATAAACTTGGTCGGGTTGGCAAATGCCGGGTCGTCCCGGTCGACAACGATCTGGGTGAGCAGAGTCGCCACAGGGCGGTCATGGTCAAGGGCATTCTCGATTTCCTGTTCGATCATATAACCGATCATGCCGCCGGTCTCCGCGCCCAGAACATCCAGCGGATAGGCTTCATCAGGTTTGTAAGCGGCACCTTGCAGCGCCAGCAAACCCACCTGAGGGCCGTTGCCGTGGGTAATGACCAGCTGATGCCCGGCGCGCACCAGTTCGGCCAGTGATTTCGCGGCGGTTTGCACATTGGTGCGCTGGGCTTCCGCCGTCAGTGGCTCGCCGCGTTTCAACAGGGCGTTGCCGCCCAGAGCTGCAACAATCAGCATACGGTGTATCCTTTATCAGCGATTCGAGCCAACATCAGGCCCCGAGAGTGGCTACCAGCACAGCCTTGATGGTGTGCATGCGGTTTTCCGCCTGATCAAACACAATGGATGCGGGGCTTTCGAAAACGTCGTCCGTCACCTCCATCGCGCTAATACCGAACTCGGCCTCTATTTCTTTGCCCACTGTTGTTTCGGTGTTGTGAAAAGCCGGCAAGCAATGCATAAACCGGGCTCGCGGATTGCCGGTTTTTTCCATCAGGGCAGTGTTTACCTGGTAGCGCATCAACAGCTTGATCCGTTCGCCCCATTTTTCTTTCGGCTCACCCATGGACACCCAAACATCGGTGTACACAAAGTCGACCCCGGCCACGGCGGCATCGATGTCTTCAGTAATGGTAATCCGGGCGCCGGTTTCCCGGGCAATCGCCTGGGCCTCATCTTGTATTGACGGGTCTGGCCAGCAAACTTTCGGAGCGCAAAGACGAACATCCATACCCATCTTGGCACCACCAATCAGCAAGCTGTCGCCCATGTTATTGGCAGCATCGCCCAGAAAGGCATAAGCCACCTGGTGCAAGGGTTTCTCAGTATGCTCCTGCATAGTGAGGAAGTCGGCGAGAATCTGGGTTGGATGGAATTCATCGGTCAGGCCGTTATAGACAGGCACGCCGGCATATTCTGCCAGTTCTTCGACAATCTTCTGGCCGAAACCACGGTATTCGATGGCGTCGTAGACGCGCCCTAGCACCCGGGCCGTGTCTTTTACTGACTCCTTGTGCCCGATGTGGTTGCCAGTGGGCCCGAGGTAAGTGACTCTGGCGCCCTGGTCATAAGCGGCGACTTCAAAACCTACTCGTGTTCGAGTGGAATTTTTCTCGAAGATCAGGGCTATTTCCTTGCCGTTGAGCTGAGGAACCTCGGTACCGGCGTATTTGGCAGTCTTCAGATCCGCCGAGAGCTGTAACAGGAAGCTGATCTCCTGCGGGGAGAAATCCCGCAGGGTCAAAAAGTGACGATTTTTCAGATTAAAAGCCATGGTCTTTATCCTCTCCGGTCAGATGGGGTCACGCATTGTGGGGCAGCTCATGCAACGCCCGCCGCCACGGCCACGGCCCAGTTCGGCGCCCGGAATGGCCAGCACTTCAATGCCTGCTGCTTTCAGTGCCGCGTTGGTGTCGTCGTTGCGGTCATAGCCGACAACCACACCAGGACTCAGTGCCAGCACGTTGTTGCCATCGTTCCACTGTTCGCGCTCCCGCTCGGCCGGGCTGTCACCACCGGTGGGGACAATTTCGAGAGACTGGTAACCAAGAACGTCTGCAACGACATCAAATAGCGGCCGGGGATCCTGGCGGAAAGACAGGTGTTTTTCGCCTTCACCGGGGCGCAGGTCATAGCAAACCACTTCATCTGCCACCTCTTTGAAGGTGGTGACAACGTCGCCGCCGCAGAAGGTGAAGATGGTGTCGAGATGCATGGCGGAACGGGATTTCGGGATCTGGCAGGCAATCACCCGCTCCACCGTGCCTTTCTCAAAGAGCGCGTTGGCCAGTTGCCCGACAGCCTGAGGTGATGAACGCTCTCCCATGCCTACAAGAAGGGTGCCATTGCCTAGGGGCATGACATCTCCGCCTTCGAGTGTCGCAAGCCCATGTTCCTGTGTAGGGTCACCCCAGAGCACATCGACCTTGCCGGCAAATTTCGGGTGGAACCGGTACACGCCGGCCATTAACAGGGTTTCGGGCTTGCGGGCGGCCCAGTACATCGGGTTCAGAGTGACACCGCCATAGATCCAGGCGCTGTTGTCCCTTGTAAAGAGATAGTTTGGCAGTGGTGGCAGCACAAACCCATAATGCCCCAGGTGATTGCCAAAAAGCCCCGTCGGGTCAAAGGGCAAGTCGGCCACCTCAAGCCCGCCAATTAGGTATTCAGCAAGCTTTCTGCCGGGAAGTTCGTCCATCCAGGCGCGCAGGTCGGAAATCATGCCGACACCGATATCGTTCCAGGTAATCCGGTGGTCCAGGATCCACTTGCGGGCTTCGGGAATGTCCAGGGTTTCGGCCAACAGCTCGTTGACATCCAGCACTTCGACACCCCGCTCCCGCATCACGCTGACAAACACATCGTGATCTTTCTGGGCCTGTTTTACCCAGAACACGTCGTCAAACAACAGAGCGTCACAGTTGGACGGAGTTAGCCTCCGGTGTGCCAGTCCCGGGCGGCAGACAATGACCTGCCGCAGTGTTCCGGTTTCGGAATGTACTCCAAGCTTCTGTTCAGACATAACTCAATCCTCTATTAAACAGCGCATCAAAGTAGAGTGGCAGCGCTGATCACCACGGTGATGAAAACCGTTAGGATCAATAACAGCGGCCAGATAAAGGCAATCCACCGATCATAAGAAACCCGGCCGATGGCCAGCCCGCCAACCACGACGGCGAAGGTGGGGTTGATCAAGTTCACCAGTCCATTGGCGGACTGGAATGCCGTGACGACTAAATCACGGCCGACATTTGCAAAATCAGCCAGCGGTGCCAGGATCGGCATCGACAGAACCGCCAGCCCGGATGAAGATGGCACAAAGAAGCTCATGCCTACCTCAATCCAGAACATCAGGTTGATAAACGCCAGTTCGGGCAGCCCACCGAGGGAGGTCTCGGCGCTGTGCAAAATGGTGTCTGCAATCATGCCCTGATCCATGATCACCACAATGCCTCGTGCAAGTCCTACTACAAGAGCAACGCCCAAGAGATCGCGGGCACCATCCACAAAGCTGCCAGTGAGTTTTTTCTCACCAAGGCGGGCAATGATGCCGATCACAATGGCGGAACCAAAAAACAGCGCACCCATGCGAGCCATCCACCAGCTCTGAGACGATACGCCCCAGATCATGACAACAAAGGTTACGGCGAAGATCAGAAGCGCAATAATCTGTGTTCTGGTGAGAGTAGACGTCTGGATTTCATCGGCATGCTTGCCCAGAAAGAGCTTGCGGTGCGCATCCCACTGTTTGGCCACAACAGAGCGGGATGGATCCGCTTTAACACGAACGGCGTAACGCATAACGTAGGCAGAACAAATTAACAGGCCGCCAATGAGCAGGATAAAGCGCACGACAATGCCGTCAGTAAACGGAATTTGAGCCGCGTTGGCCGCGATAACCGTGGCAAACGGGTTGATGGTGGAGCCCAGTACGCCAATGCCGGCACCAACCATGATGATGGCCACCCCGGTTACGGCGTCGTATCCGGCGGCCATCATCACCGGGATTAAAATGGTATAGAAAGCCAGAGTCTCCTCGGCCATGCCATAGGTTGTGCCGCCAATGGCAAACAGGGTCATCAATATCGGAATCATCCAGACTTCATGGCCCTTGAGAAGTCGCATGGCGCTGCGTATCCCGGTATCAATGGCCCCAGTTGCGTTCATTACGCCGAGGAAGCCACCCAGGAAAAGCACAAACAGGGCAACATCAATGGCGTTGGCCGCGTAGCTGTCCGGATCATAAAACCCGGACGTGGGCGCGAGCATTATCTCCATAAAGCCCTGAGGGTTGGGATCGACTTCCTGGAAGGTGCCTGGTACGGCTACCTCACGCCCGACCTCTTCGTTCATTGCCCGGTCGTATTGGCCGGCAGGTATAATCCAGGTCAGGGCTGCAACAAAGATAATTAGCAGAAACAGAATGGTATAGGCGGTTGGGAACCGCGTTGCCAGGTCTTCCTCAGGGTTTTGATTGGGCGTATTTTCCATAGTCAAAGCGCATCTCCTTTTCTTGAAACATAAACATTCACTTTCGCATCATCACAGCCGTCAGACTCTTTACCACAACCGGCATAGACTCACCGGTCAGCATGGATTCATCCACCGGCGAGTAGACGAAAATCGGAATGCTGAAAATCAATGCAATCCAGAAGTGCTTGTGCGTATCGCGCGCCATGGCTTCAGTGGCTCATGCCGCCACCATGACCCATCTCATGGGCCGCGTGATCCGTGGCCGGCGTGGCTTCGACTTCAACTTTGCTCACACCCATGGGCTCTCATTCGATTTATCTTTACCTCCGTGGCCTCCGTGGCCGAAAAGATGCAGACCGATGAATACGATGCCGACAAGAAGCCAAATCCAGTTCTCTGCAAGCCACTCCATTTCTTAATCCCTTTTTTCCGCCTGATGATCATTTTTATCAACGATCAATCCGACATACCTGTGGTAGATATGAAACAAAGACGTAAAAGGAAAAAAACCGTTACAGTTTTTGGCATGTCGAGAATTCTTAGCGGGGTTTTAGATGTGTAACGAAAGGTTCAAATTACCGTCTCTACTCATAATCAGTCTGAGAAAGTGATTCTTTTAACGACTTAAAGATCGCAACGACGAGTAATAACGATGTGGACAAGAACGCTCTCGATTTTTTTGAAGCGCCTGATCAAGCAGGGATCCTTGGTAGTTGCCTACCCTGACGGACAGATAATAGATTACGGTCACGGATCGTCGCCCGCTGTCACCATGCGTTTTCACGCACGCTCCCTGCCACGCAAACTCTTGATAAACCCGGATCTCGCATTGGGCGAGGCCTATATGGACGGCACACTCACGGTCGATCAGGATGATATCTACGGCTTGATCGAGTTGCTGGTTGTTAATCTGACGCTCCAGCCCAACGTATGGCATTATCGCTGGCCAGCACGCCTCCGGCGACTTTATCGCAGGCTCTCCCAGTTCAACCCTGTTGGGCGAGCTCAGCGCAACGTAGCCCATCATTACGATCTGTCCGGTGCCTTATACGACCTGTTCCTGGACGCCGACCGTCAATACTCCTGCGCCTATTTTCGAGAAGCGGGTGACACTCTTGAGACAGCGCAAAGGAACAAGAAAACGCTGATCGCCACCAAACTTCTCTTGGCGCCAGAACAACGGATTCTCGATATTGGCTGCGGTTGGGGCGGGCTTGGGCTTCATCTCGCCCGCGACCATGGCGCACGCGTCACGGGGGTGACCCTCTCGCATGAGCAACACAAAATCGCCGAAGAACGTGCTCAAACCGAGGGTCTTGGTGACCGTGCCCAATTCCTTCTGCAAGACTACCGCGATATCGACGGCGCTTTTGACCGGATCGTATCAGTAGGCATGTTTGAGCATGTCGGGGTACCACACTACAAGGAGTTCTTCGCGACCCTTCGAGACCGTCTCACAGATGATGGTGTCGCCCTGCTGCACACGATCGGCCGAGCCGATGGTCCGGGAGCAACCAATCCCTGGATCGCCAATTATATTTTCCCCGGCGGCTACAGCCCGGCCCTGTCGGAGGTCCTTGCCATCGCCGAACAGTCTGGCCTCTATGTCACCGATGTCGAGGTGTGGCGGCTGCATTATGCAGAGACGCTGAAGGAGTGGCGTAATCGGTTCGAGACCAATCTGGACCGGGCACGGTCAATCTATGACGAACAATTCTGTCGCATGTGGCGGTTCTACCTTGTTGCCAGCGAAGTGGCATTTCGACACAACGGCCATGTCGTCTTTCAAATTCAGCTTGCTAAAAAACAGGACGCAGTGCCGCTCACTCGAGATTATCTGGCCGCTCCTCCGTAATTGGATTGATCAGCGCCGGAGTCGCAGCCACAATCCAGATAGCCATGGATTGAGCAGCTCTGGCACGTCTCCTCCAACCGCTTTCGCAGGGCCTCCCGCGCCCGGTGCAAACGCACCCTCAAATTGCCCTCGGAGATATTGAATCTCGCCGCGATGCTTTCGCGGGATTCGCCAGTCAGTTCCGCATGCCACAAAATATCGGCGTACTCTGGTTTCAGGGTCGGCAAGAGTTTGTAAAGGCACATACAGACAATGAAGTCGAGATCGTCTTTAGCGTCGCTATCGAGACTCGCCGATTCAAGGTAGTGGTGTTCTTTCTCAGATTGGCGCTTTTTACCTTGGGCCCGGTAATAGTCGATCAAGCTCGTCTCAAGCACACGGCGCATCCAACCACGAAGCTTTTCGTGCTCGCGAACGTCACCAATTCGTGTGAGCACCTTGACGTAGAAGTCGTGCAGAACGTCGGCGGCCTCATCCTCACAACCAAGCCGACGTGTAAGAAAATGCAAAAAGTCCTGGTGAACATCCACGATGACCTCATGAACCTCGTTGCTCGGCAATGCCCTGTTATAATCGTCCATCATCTCAACTCCTGGTATCGATCCAGCCCCAATAGAGGCATAAAGAAAAATAGTAAACTACCTGTATTTCACTACAGCAACCTGAATCACAACTGAATATGGTCGACTTGTGGCTGTTTTTTTGACTACAGCCAGGTTTTCTTCAGTCAATCACCGGGTTTTCGAAGAGCACACAATCGTAGCCTTAAGGTCATGAATATGAAGAGGCACTCAGAATTTATACAGCGGGGTTCGCTTTTGATGACGAAGGTCGGAGAACAGTTTCCGACTGAGTTCAAACTTTTTACTGAAGGAGACGAGCTTTACGCAGCGATGGCCCACTCAATTCGAGCGGCAACCCACTGCGTCTTTCTGGCCTCGTATATCCTGGCTGCAGACGAAGTCGGAACCGTGTTGCTTGATGAACTGATGCGTCAGTCCCGGCGTGGCCTTGATGTGCGCGTCCACGTTGACGCCCTGGGCTCGAGAGGCAGCCTTCCTCGGCGTCATCGGCGTCTGCTCAGGGCGGCAGGGGTACGTCTGCAGCGTTTCCACCGCTGGAGTTGGCGACAGCCGATGCGTTACAACCGTCGTGATCATCGTAAATTGTTGGTAGTGGATAGCCAGACGGCGTATCTCGGAGGCTTCAACATTCACCGTGAAGGCTCCCAACGGTTCTACGGCCCAACACGGTGGCGTGATGCGCACGCTTGCTTCGGCGGGGCCTTGGCCGCAGAGGCTGCGACTCTGTTTGACGCTTTTTGGTGCGGTCACCCGGACTGGGCCCCACACGCCCGGAATGAGAGTGACAGCCAGATTATTCCCAACACCTCACGCAGGTGCCGTATCCAGCTACGGTGTGCTATCAAAGACCAACTGGCCACTGCGGCAAAGAGTATTTGGCTTGTTACGCCCTATTTTGTTCCTGACCGAGGCTTGCGCAGGCAACTTATCCTCGCCGCGCGCAGGGGCGTCGATGTCTGTATTCTGACCACCGAAAAAACAGACTCAGTACCCGCACAATGGGCAGCCCGGGCTTTTTACGGTGAGCTCATCGAAAACGGTGTCCGCATCTTCGAATACACGCCACGGCTTTTGCATGCAAAAGTTCTTCTTGTTGATCATAAGTGGGGAAGTATCGGAACTGCCAACTTTGATTACAGAAGCCTTTTTATCAACTATGAACTAACGCTGATTTCAAGAAACGGTCCCTTAATCAATCAGCTGAAGAAAAACTTTTTGGATGATCTACAAGATTCAGCTGAGATCACCGGGATGCTCTGGAAGCGCCGTGGATTCATCCATGGCATCTACGATGTATTTGGACGACTTCTGCGAAAGTGGCTTTAGCAAGAATGCTCATGCTGTATTGTCATCTCTGCTGTCCCGTGAAGCGGTTGCGAGCCAACCGTTTGGGCTTGTTTTCTCCGTCGTCAATGATGACTCCATATGCGCTGAACCGGCCCTCCTTATAAGGCCTTGGCCGCGCTTGTAACGTTAATGGGCTGGTATCTCGACCAACCAATCAAGGCAAGCCCACCAATGATCATTGGCAGAGTTAACAACTGCCCCATGGTCATCCAGCCAAAGGCGATGAACCCCAACTGCGAGTCAGGAAGGCGAACAAACTCGACAGAAAAACGGAAAACCCCGTAGAGCAACAAGAACAGACCGGACGTTGCTCCATTTCGGCGAGGATGGTTCGAGAACCACCACAGCACAGCGAACAACACGACACCTTCCAGTGCAAATTCATACAGTGACGATGGATGGCGTGGTGCCGGCCCCATATTGGGGAACACCATGGCCCAAGGTACATCGCTGGCTCGCCCCGGAAGTTCGTAATTGATAAAGTTGCCGATGCGCCCTGCCCCCAAGCCAATCGGCACCAATGGTGCGATAAAGTCCGTGAGTCGAAAAAAATGTAAGTTTTGTTTGCGTGCGAAGACCAGAGCCGCGACCAATACGCCGACAAAGCCCCCATGAAAACTCATGCCGCCTTCCCAGATTTTGAACAACCAAAGCGGATTGTCGGCCAGCTTGTCCAAACCGTAGAACAGCGCATACCCCAGGCGACCGCCCAGTATGACGCCCATCACGCAGTAAAAAATCAGCGTTTCGACTGCATCGGCGCTCAACCCCAATCGATGAGCCCGGCGACGGCCCAGCCACCAGGCAGCCAGAAAGCCGAGCAGGTACATCAGGCCGTACCAGTGGATTTGCAACGGGCCCAGTGAAATCGCTATCGGATCGATTTTTGGATAGTTGAGCATTGGCGCTGAGACTCCTTTCCTGCATGTAAAACTCGTCGAGTATTTCCCGTACCTACGAAAGCACTTCGTCGTGCAATATCCGGGTACTGGTCCTGTAAATAGTCTATCCGCCCAATCTGACGAGCCAAGCGTTTGGATTCGTTTAGTTCCAACATCAATAGTGAATTCATCAATTCTATTACGGGTGTTGTTTCACAACGCAGTAAACCACGACGACCTGAGTTCACACTGAAAACACAGGCCGTCAAAACGGGCATTTGTTATCTGATCAACATAGACGGCTTTGAATACCGAAAACGCACCTATGGCGCCGATGAACAAAGCAATCGGTGCAGAAAGCCAGATAGCCACACCTGAAATCATCACTAATGCCTCTCCTGTATTACTGAAAGTGTGTTTTGGCTCCCTTTTTCGTAAAGCGCATCACGGCTGACAGGCAAACGCATCGGGCTATTTCGACGGAGACTGCCAGCGCGGAGCCTTTGTTCGGGAAACTACTTTTGATATGGGGTTAGAGGCTAAAGCCCGCTCCTTTCAGACCACGCATCGTAAATCCGTTTATCCCATCTGCTCTGGAAGAACGCGATCGCGGCTTTTTGGTCGTCCCGGGAGAGCTCGTCTCCGAAAGCCGGCATTTGCCCACCCATGGGAGCCCCTCCTTGATCGATTGTGCCCATCAACATATCGAATGGATGGTGCCAGGCGTGCCCTGTTCCGTTGAGTGGCGGCGGTGGATAGGTGCCATCCTCCAGACGTTTCCGCCAATTGAAAGAACCCTGAGCCTTGGTGCCATGGCAGCTTGCGCAGCTGTCTTCGAATACGGTTGATCCACGCTCGACTTGCGCCTGGGTATACCAGCGACCATCCACCGCCCCCTCACTGCAGCCGCTGAGCAATGCAACCAAAAGAAGGCCGAGTGAGGATTTTGTCCTAAGCATCGTGTTTTTGTTCCTCGACTTACTGGAGCACCATGAGCCGGTGCAGTTGGATATAAGACACCATAGTGGGGCGTTCAGATACCAGACCTGAGGAGCCCTCTATCGGCATCCTCAGGAACGGTCAAAGAGTTACTTAGCGCGATCTTGGAGTTCCTGCTGATGCTCAAGCATTTGCTCCATCATCAGCTGCATCTGATTCATCCGCTCTTCCATAAACTGAATACGGTCTTCTGATTTGATCGCAGGATTGCCTTGGTTCGAACTCCCCTGCATTCCCTGGCCGCCCATCATTCCTTTGCCATTCTTCATTCCTTGATTGCCCATCATGCCGCCCCGCATCATCTGCATCTGCTCTTGCATGAGTTCCATATGCTCCTGCATGAGTTTTTGCCGGTTTTGTCCGGAACTCCCACGCATTTTAGGCCCCATCTCCTGCATGCGGGACATGTTCTGCTGCATTTCCTGCATCTGCTCCGGGGACATCATCATCCCACCAGGCCCCTGCTGGTTACTTGAACCCTGCGCCCAGACAACCGGTGTGGCCATAATCAAAGAAATTGCGATTACTCTGGTAAAACTCTTCATAGCGAAGCTCCTTAACGAACTCGATTTGCGACACCCTCATTGAACAGCACCTACCTGAATCGAAGCTGAATTTATGTTTAGATCAGCCGCCCGATTGCTGTACGTCAATTTTTCTATGGCTGGTCGATTCAATCGTCAGATTGCGTTGATCACTTCAGGCAACATAGCACCTATCTGAGGTTCTACACCGTTCGCTTCCCAGGCCATGCTCGAATTGCATGCGCCGAGAGTTAGGTAGGCGGGAATCTCCTTGTCCAGTTTCTTTTTCATCGTCGCCTTGATGTCAAGGTTCTCACGCTTGCCGGCGGCCTGGTCTTCATAAATATGCGGCGGGTCGATACCTGCTTTTATCAGCGCATCGCGCTGGAGCTGGGTGGCTTGAAAGCCATCTGCTTTCGACACCCGCATGTAGCCAATGAGCAGATGATGCCCGTCACATAAATTGCCATTCCCCCGGAAAGCCTGCCCATCGGCCGTTTCATGCTCTTTTATCCAGCGACCCAGTACATTGGGGTTAATGCCAAGACTCCGCGCTGCCTCTGTTTTTGAGTAGCCTTGCTCCTGTACTAAGCTAATGGCATCCAATTTGAACTCTTTCGAATACTGCTTTCGTGTGGCCATGTTCCATCTCCAGTTTCAGGGTATTATTCCTTAACTGGGCTGGCCACATCCATTCAACCACTTCTAGGATGTTGTAGGACATTTCAGCCATGACTTTATTTGGATGTAGTCCTCAGGCAGGCCCATTCGATTCGGCGTTGGGATTGATTTTTTCACGCAACAAGCTTAGGAAAACGAGAGAGCGCTTTTTGTAAGTAACAGGCATTGTTTTAACCATTGAGCGCCAGAATACGCCTGGCACCGTTAAGCACAATGATTCCCGAGATACCACCAATGATTAGATCTGGATAATTAGATCCAGTCCACGCAACCAAGGCACCAGCGGTGATGACGCCTATGTTGATCACCACGTCATTGGCGGAGAATATCCAGCTTGCCTTCATATGCGCACCGCCCTCTCTGTGTTTGGATATCAGCAGCAAACAACTGGTATTGGCGATCAATGCGACGAATGCGATAGCCATCATCATCAGCGATTCAGGCTCACTGCCGAATACAAAGCGTCTCACCACCTCTACGAGTACGCCGAGAGCCAAAATCAGTTGGAGCACCCCGGCAAGATGTGCGGCACGCACCTGCATCTTTACAGTATGCCCAACGGCATAAAGGGCAAGGCCATATACGGCCGCGTCGGCAAAATTGTCCAGAGATTCTCCAATCAAGCCGGCTGATTGTGCGATCAGACCGGCAGATATTTCCACCACAAACAAGAGGGCGTTAATGCCGAGCAACCAACGCAGGGTGCGGGACTCTTGCCTAGCGGAGACCACCGAACTCTCGGCAGCCTTGACTGCCTCTGGATCGGCAACGACGGTTTCCTGAAGAGAGGCGCCGAGCCCCAAGCTCTTCAGCTTCGCGGTGATGGGCTCGACCTCGCCATTATGTATCACCGTCAACTGGCGATTTGACAGGTCAAAGAACAGCGCTCGAATCTCGTCAAAACCGTTCAGGGCCAGGCGGATCATCCGCTCTTCTGACGGACAGTCCATCTTCGGTACGGCATATTCGCTAACCCATTCCCCTGATGCTTTAGGGGATACCGGCATGTCGATATCCGCTGTAGGTGTTGTTTCACAGCCACTTTGGCCACCACAGGCTTTACTCACGAAACGACTCCACTTGAACAACCTTGTGCTACCATTAAAAACCATATAGCCACTATAAGGTCAACCGGGTAAAGAATTCGCTGAGGAGGAGCTTGATGCGCATTGGCCAATTGGCACGGTTAGTAGAGGTCGACACACAGACGATCCGCTTCTACGAGCAGCAGGGCTTGTTACCGCCACCGGATCGGCAGGAGAATGGTTACCGTGTTTATACCGAGCAGCATGCTGAGCTGCTGGCCTTCATCCGTCGCTGTCGAATTCTGAACCTGTCACTAGCAGAGATTCATAAACTGCAAAGCTATCAGGATGACCCTCACCTGCCTTGTACTGCCATTAACGCCTTGCTCGATGACCACATCTCTCATGTGCGGTCGCAGATAACAGCTCTGCAAACCCTTGAGAAGCAACTGGTTTCATTGAGAGGGAGTTGCAACGATGGCCGGGAAGTTGAGGCTTGCGGGATTCTTGCGGGAATCAGCGAGCGAAGCGTGCTTCAGCAATAGACTGAAGCAACAACCAGATGATCCGATGAGATGTCTGTTTGTCTCATTCTCATGCAGGAGTACGAACAACCATTTAGTCCGGATACCCCTTAAAGTTTAGTCTGCCACGAATGACGGCATATGAAATCCTTCAATCCGAAAGTAAACGCTTCTTCTCTTCGAACTCGTCCTTATCAATCTCTCCTTTTGCAAAGCGTTCCTTGAGGATATCGAGCGCTGCCTTAGATGGCTGCCGGTTGTCGTGAGACGGCGACCCTGAGCCCCCACCCAACCAGCGGACGAGCAGGATCACAACCGTGACGGCTGTGGCAAGCACCAGAATCATCATGATCGGGCCGAAAATCATTCCGTACCAGGGCATCATTTCCCATCCTTGTTGCATAACGTTTCTCCTTCAATCGGGTTTATCCGTGTCTTTCTCATCGGTAGTCATAACGTTCTGCTTGCAACTCCGTCACCGAGTATATGGTCGCCTTCAACGAGTAGAATTTTCATGGGCAACAACTGTAAGGTGAGTTTTGTACGCAGTCCTCCATCTGACTAATTAATCTGAACGCGGCTCAAGATTCCAAGCTCATAACAAAGCAATGTCCATCCTGGGGCACCCCACGGTAACCCCAGGAATCGTCAGGGGGTCACTTTGCGGGATCTTGCAGTTCCTGCTGATGCTCCAGCATTTGCTCCATCATCAACTGCATCTGATTCATCCGGTTTTCCATAAACTGAACGCGGTCTTCTGAGTTAACAGCAGGGTTGCCTTGGCTCGAATTTCCCTGCATCCCTTGGCCATTCATCATTCCCTGACCACGCATCATTCCTGGGTTATTCATCATTCCTTGATTGCCCATCATGCCGCCCCGCATCATGCGCATCTGCCCTTGCATGAGTTCCATATGTTCCTGCATGAGCTTTTGCCGGTTTTGTCCGGAACTCCCACGCATTTTAGGCGCCATCTCCTGCATGCGTGACATGTTCTGCTGCATTTCCTGCATCTGCTCCGTGGACATCATCATTCCACCGGGTCCTCGCTGGTTACCTGAACCCTGCGCCCAGACCACCGGTGTGGCCATAATCAAAGAGATTGCGATTACTCTGGTTAAACTCTTCATAGCGAAGCTCCTTAAAGAAGTCGATTTACAACGCCTTCAATAAAGGGCATTTACCTGAATCGAAACTGAATTCATGTTCCAATTCACTTATCGTTTGATCTACGTCAATTATTTTCGGCGGCTCGGTTCAACCGTCAGATGGCGTTGATAACTTCAGACAGCATGTCTCTCACCTCACCCGCAATCTCCTTGAGTTGCTCATTACCAATTGCTGTCATGGATGAAACGGGGTCAACCGCACTGACTTCAACACCCCCGGTTGTCTCGCGAAGAATGACGTTGCATGGCAACATTGCGCCTACCCGAGGTTCTACGCCGATCGCTTCCCAGGCCATATTTGGATTACAGGCCCCGAGAATAGTGTAGGCGGGCATATCCTTGTCCAACTTCTTTTTCATGGTCGCCTTGACGTCTATTTCCGTCAAAACTCCAAAGCCCCGGTCGGCCAGGGCCTGACGTGTTCGTTCATCCACTTCCGAAAAATCTGCGTTTTCTATAACTCGATTAATAGTGTAAGACATGGGAATCTCCCGTTTCGTTAAGTTTTAACTGCCTTAATTCAGCTTAACCACCCTCAAACGCAGTGCGTTGGCAATGACGCTCACCGAAGACAGTGACATCGCCGCAGCTGCAAAAATCGGCGATAAGAGGATGCCTGCGAATGGGTAGAGCACACCGGCGGCAATGGGTATACCAGCCGCGTTATAGACGAAGGCAAAAAACAGGTTTTGCCGTATGTTGCGCATCGTGGCGATCGATAAATGACGCGCTTCAACAATGCCCATCAGATCCCCACGCAGAAGGGTAATGCCCGCGCTTTCAATAGCCACATCCGTGCCTGTACCCATGGCTACACCTACATCCGCCGTAGCCAGCGCTGGAGCATCATTCACGCCGTCGCCGGCCATCACCACAATACGGCCCTCGTCCTTGAGCCTCTGGACAATCTTACCCTTGTCCTCGGGTAGCACTTCCGCTTCCACTTCATCAATGTGGAGCTTGCGGGCAACGGCTTCGGCAGAGGTTCGGTTGTCCCCGGTCAGCATAACCACACGAATGCCATCCTTCTGCAAAGCGGTAATAGCCACTTCGGTGGTTTCTTTGATCGGGTCAGCAATGGCAATCAAACCACATATCTGATTCTCGACCGCCGCGAATATCACCGTTGCGCCGTCCATGCGAAGTTTGTCTGCATCTTCCTCAAAAGCGGAAGTATCGACGCTTTCTGACTCCATCAACAATCGATTGCCAAGCAAAACCGTTTTCCCGTCGATCTTGCCGGTTACACCTTTACCATTAGGCGAGTCAAAATCTTCTGCATCCGGCAAGGTAAGTTCCATGGCTTTGGCTTTATCAAGAATCGCATGAGCCAGCGGGTGCTCACTGCCCTTCTCCAGACCACCGGCATACCGCATCAGATCTCCCTCACTGAAGCCATTTGCAGGAACCAGCTTCGTCACCTGAGGCTTGCCTTCGGTCAATGTGCCGGTTTTATCGACCACCACCGTATCGACCTTCTCCATACGTTCAAGAGCTTCTGCATCACGGATCAACACACCATTCTGAGCGCCCCGTCCCACGCCAACCATAATCGACATTGGCGTCGCCAGACCCAACGCACATGGGCAAGCAATAATCAGCACACTCACCGCAGCAATAAGGCCATAGGCCATTGGTGGCGTTGGCCCGACGGCTGACCAGACAACAAAGGCAATAACGGCGATGACGATGACCACCGGAACAAACCAGCCGGCCACTTTGTCTGCCAGCCCCTGAATCGGCGCACGGCTGCGCTGGGCATTTGCTACCATCTGCACAATCTGAGACAGCATGGTGTCGCGTCCAACTTTGTCAGCACGCATGATGAAGCTACCCTGCTGGTTCATGCTGCCACCGATCACCTGGTCACCGGTCTGCTTACTCACGGCCAAGGGCTCACCAGTTACCATAGACTCATCAATATTAGAGCGACCTTCCAGAATCTCTCCATCCAGCGGTACTTTATCGCCCGGACGCACCCGCAAACGGTCCCCCACCTTCACCTGATCAAGAGAAACGTCAGATTCGCCCCCCTCATCGTCCAGCTTTCTTGCTGTGGCCGGTGCCAGATCCAACAGGGCTTTTATCGCGCCTGAGGTTTTCTCTCGAGCACGCAGTTCTAACACCTGCCCAAGCAACACCAACACCACAATAACGGCTGCCGCCTCGAAATAGACCGCTACCGAACCGTCCGCCTGCCGGAAGGCATCGGGAAAAACCTGCGGAACCAGGGTCGCGACAAGGCTATAGATCAACGCAACGCCGGTACCAATGGAGATCAACGTGAACATATTCAGGTTGCGGCTGAGAACCGATTTCCAGCCTCGAACAAAAAATGGCCAACCACACCAGGCAACAACAGGCGTTGCCAAGACTAACTGAATCCAGTTGGAGACTTGTGGCGATACGATATGATCAAGGCCGGTAAGGTGGCCCCCCATTTCAAGTAGAAATACCGGGAGAGCGAGAAACAGACCGATCCAGAACCGACGCGTCATATCGGTAAGCTCTGCCGACGGCCCATCCTCAAGGCTCACTTGTTCCGGTTCCAGGCCCATGCCGCAAATTGGGCAATCGCCAGGCCCTTGCTGGCGAATCTCCGGGTGCATCGGGCAGGTATACATGGTTCCGGGGGCTACCGGCTCCGCAGTCTCTTGCTCGTCCCCGAGATATTTATCCGGGCTCTCGTCAAACTTGGTTTGACATCGGGTGGAACAAAAATACCAGGTTTTTCCAGCATGCCGGCTGCGATGCTCTGCGGCATGGGGGTCTACAGACATCCCGCAAACCGGGTCTTTTACCGCGTGCTCATCGTGATGTTCGTGCTGATGTTCACTCATTACGCGCCCCTGCTTTGTCTACCGGCCAGTCCGCAAACGCAATGAAGTACAGAAGAATCAAGTTCACCACCGGAATCAATATCAGGATCCCCATCCAGCCCGGATAACCGGTACGCTGACAGATCCGCCACGCGGGTATGACCACGACAATGGCAATGACCAGCATCCATAGCCAATGCCCTGCCCACATTGTATTACCAAACATATTCCCTTCCATCATGGGGCTATCCTCCGATTTACGTGTTAAATATCAGTGATGGTGTTCATGAGACTCGTCACTTTTCACCGCCTCTTTTCTGGCAGACGATTTCAGGAATACCTGTTCGGCAATGGCGATGACAACCATAGTGGCAACGGCCACACCAATCACAAAGGGGTCGGTGTTCAGCTTGACCCAGACGAAGCCGCCCAGAACCATCAGATCCAGGATGATCGCCACCGCTGGTACCCACCTCGTGGCTTTCACATCCTTATGCAGGTAGCGCAGCACGCCCCAATGGATGGATATATCCATGATCAGATAGAACACAATACCCAGCGCCGCGATTCTTGAGAGATCGAAAAAGGCGGTCAGAACCAGACCCAGCACCACGGTGTATACAAGCGTGTGTTTCTGGATGCTGCCAGGCATTCCAAAGTGGCTATGGGGCACCAGTTTCATCTCGGTCAGCATGGCCAGCATGCGAGAGACCGCAAAAATACTGGCGAGAATGCCGCCAGCCGTGGCCATCATCGCAAGCACCACGGTGAACCACAGGCCGTAATCACCCAGCGCCGGGCGTGCTGCCGCTGCCAGAGAGTAATCTTGGGTTTCAATGATTTCAGCAAGAGATAGGTTGCTCGAAACGGCGAATCCCACCAGTGTGTAGAGCACAACGCAGGCGGCAATAGAGATGACAATGGCGCGACCGACGTTGCGATGCGGGTCCTTCACCTCGGAGCCGCTGTTGGTAATGGTGGTAAACCCTTTGAAAGCCAATATGCCTAGAGCCGTCGCGCCCAGGAAGTTACCGAAGGCGCCCGTTTCGCCGCTTTTGGAAAAATCGACGGCAAGACTGTCAGCCAGCCAAACGCCCACCAGCCCGAAAACAAGAATGCCGCCAATTTTGAGGATTCCGATAAACGAAGCGACGCCCTGAATCCAGCGATTACCCAGCAGGTTGATCAGGAATGCCGCCAAAATTAGCGATACACCCAATATAGACACCATGCGCCCGCTTTCATCGCCTCCGAAAAGCTGCATGGTGTATGACCCGAACGTACGAGCCAGGAAGCTCTGGGCAATCACCATCGAGAAGTACATCAGCAAGGCATTAAACGCCGTCGCCAAACGATCACCGTAGGCCTTGTGGAGATACATGCCAATGCCACCTGCTGATGGATAGGCATTGGAGATTTTGATATAGGAATAGGAACTGAAGGAAACAACGATTGCAGCGGCCAGGAAGGCCAGCGGAAATAATGCTCCCGCCATCTGGGCCATTTGCCCGGTAAGCGCAAATATTCCGGCGCCAATCATGACACCGGTGCCCAACATGACCGTCCCTGGTAGCGTCAGGCTACCTTCCTGATAGCGAGTGGTTCTGTCTTGCTCCCTGCTCATTCAACCTCCTTTTATTTCTTCATGGGTGGGATTTTGGAACAGCAGAAGGGATCAAGGTTGGCGTTGGCCCGGATATTCTCATCGCTGAATCGGTACCGCGCAAGCTTTCGGCGCTCCCACCAACCACCCTTCAAATGCCCCCCCGTGTGCTTCAATAAGCTCAACCAGAGCGTCGGTAGACCAATGTGTGCCATCAAACGTGACGACGAGTTGATCTTTAGGTTTACCCTCGGCGAAATCCACGCAAGGGTGATGATTCAGTTCCTGGATGAAGTCTTCCCACTGAATTTCAGAAAGGCCTTCGACAGTCAGTTTGCGTCGAAGCAGAAATTGAGCCTGGTTTGTTGCTTTATGGGCCTTAATCATGGGCATACACCTCTTAACCTTTGTGCTAAGCGGCTATCACAACATCCCAAGCTGAACTGCAACTGAAAATTGGAGTGCAAACAAGACGGGCATACCAAAACTTGATGTAGATCAAATCGTGCAGAAACAGGCCGAAGGTTAATACCCAAGGCCCGCCCTAAGTCCTATCAGAAGGAGAGTCGCGCTCCAACGACCGCAAACCAATCCTCCGTGCTGCCGCCGTCCGCCTTGGCGAAGTCCGCTGTGTCGCCGTATTTACGTTCGTGAACAATACCAACGTAAGGCGAGAAAGCGCGGTCAATCAGGTCGTAGCTGAGCCGTAACCCGGTTTCTGTCGATACCAGGCCCTTACCGACCCCAATTTCTCGATCCTCGCTGAACGCAACCGTTGCATCCAGCGTCGCTGTGAGTATCCAGTAATTGGTGAGCAGCAACTCATACTCCGCATCGAGATCAGCGGAGGTGTCGCCATCCTTGCTCACGTAAAGATTCGAATCGATTTCGAACCATTGAGGTGCAAGGCCCGCGACGCCGAGAACCGCGTAGGTTCGATCCGGGCCCTCCGGTGTGTCAAACCTTACCCCGGCCTTTGCATCGAAGAACTTGGATATCGGGATTTGACCCACTAACTGATTTTCGAGCTTTTCGTAGGCTCGCTCTTCAAAGGAATACTCCCCACTGGAAAGCCAGCGAGCTTTAAAATTGTCTGTACCGTAGAAGAAATCCGCGTCCCAAACGCCTATTTCTTCATCATTGTCGCTGTACCGGTATTCAAATTCCTCGAATTGCGCGCCCCACACATTCAGCGGTTGCTTCCGTTGGGTGGTGTCCGGCATCCGCTCTTGAGCGGACGCCAACACCGGGATGACACTCAAGCTCACAACCGCACTTACAATCAACGACGCCCAAAGCTTCATACGTCACCCCCAACATCGCTCGACTGTTCACTGGATGCAGACTGAGTGGAGTCCGGTCCACCTTCAACAATCACCTTACGGAACATGCCAGCGGCCATGTGATAGGTCAGGTGGCAATGGAAGGCCCACTGCCCCGGAGCATCGACTTCAGTTTCCATATAAACCGTGGTACCGGGCTGCACACTGACGGTGTGCTTGATCGGATTCCATTGGCCAGCGCCAACATCGAGAATCGACCACATACCGTGCAGGTGCATGGGGTGCGTCATCATGGTTTCATTCACAAATTTGAAGCGGACTCGTTCACCATATTTGAGGCGGATGGCGTCAGCGTCTTCGTATTTAACGCCATTGATGCTCCAGGTGTAGCGCTCCATGTTACCGGTAAGCCGCAACTCGATTTCGCGTGTTGGCTCCCGCTCTTCGTAGAGCGGTTTCTGTGCTTTCAGATCGGCATAGGAAAGGAACTTGCCTCCGTTGGCTGCTGTCGGAACCAGCCCACTACCTTTGGCGTAGAAGGGATCACCTGCACCGCCCTCGGGCATTTGCATCGAACTATGATCCATGCCGCTCATCTGGGAATGGTCCATTTCCGACATGTCGGCCATCGCATTTTCACCGCCCATGTCGCCGTGATCCATACCTTGCATATCACCATGATCCATACCAGGCATACCGCCCATGTCAGCCATGGTCAATCGTGCGGGCTCACGTAATCCTGGAACAGGAGCGTCCATCCCCTCTTCTGGGGCCAATGTTGCTCTCGCATATCCGGTGCGCCCCATAGACTCTGCAAAAATCGTATAGGCCTGCTCGTCTTTGGGTCGAACGATCACATCGTAGGTTTCTGCAACGCCAATACGGAACTCATCCACGTTGACGGGCTGTACATTATTGCCATCGGCCTGCACAACGGTCATGTTCAGTCCTGGAATCCGAACATCGAAGTAGGTCATTGCTGATGAGTTGATAAAACGTAGCCGAATACGCTCGCCGGGCTCAAAGATGCCGGTCCAATTCTGTTTCGGGCCTTTGCCGTTAATCATGCCGGTAAAACCCTGCAGATCCTCAACATCGGCTTGCATCATGCGCATGTCGCCCCATGCCAGGCGATCTTTCACTGTGTTCAGAAAGCCACTTTTCGAAGCGTCCGAAAAGAACTCCCCGACGGTTTGCTGTTCACGGTTGTAGTAATCCGGCGTCACCTTGAGGTTGCGCATGACCCGTTCACTGGAATGTGGGTGTTTATCAGTCAACTGAACCACGTATTCGCGATCGTAGCGAAACGGCTCACGCCCTTGTGGCTCAATGATTATGGAACCAAATGCCCCCTCCGGCTCCTGAAAACCTGAATGGCTATGAAACCAGTAGGTTCCCGACTGGGTAATGGGGAATTTGTAGGTGAACGTCTCCCCGGGTTTGATGCCAGGAAAACTGATACCCGGAACACCGTCCTGCTCAAAAGGAAGGATCAAACCGTGCCAGTGAATAGAGGTCATCTCGTCAAGGTTATTGGTGACGTTGATCGACACCTCTTCACCTTCTTTGAAACGCAACGTCGGGCCAGGAGATTTGCCGTTGTAACCGATACCTTCTTTTACAAAGTCGCCGGTATCGATTTCGACCCGGTCCACGGTCAGGTTGTACTCACCTGCCAAACCAATAGCTGGCAAAAGCAGGCCTAAGGCGCCTGCAACAAGGGTTTTCTTCATAGTCTACTGCTCCCGAACTACTTCGCTGTCTTCAAAGGTTTTGATACAATGGCCACTGAGCTAGAGTCCGAGTCGTCCTTGTTAAAATTAACTTCACCGTACATGCCAGCTTCATAGTGCCCCGGAACGTTGCAGGCAAATTCGAGGCTACTTTCTTCTGTAAACTTCCAGACGACTTCCTTGCTCTGTCCCGGCTCCAACAACACGCTGTTCGGGTCGTCATGCTTCATGGACTGGCCGTTCCCCATGTCCATCTCCATCATGTCGTGATTGAGCTTGCCACCCTGAATAATGCCGTGCTCAACCATCATCATCATTTCTTCCTGATGGGCCTCATGCATGTCTGGAGTGCCGATATTAAACTCGTGCACCAGCTTCCCTTTGTTCTCGACAACAAAACGTACCGTTTCCCCAGGCGTGACCTCGATTTTTTCAGGCTCGTAGTAATTGTCGTACATCTCTACAGTAATACTGCGGCTGGCATCCGAGGCTTTACCCGGCTCACCGTTCTTGGCGCCGTGACCGTGGCCGCCTCCGTGAGTACCCGCTGCAAAAGCTGTTACGGACATTGACATGGTGACTGCTGCAACTGCGAACTTTGCTAGACTCATCAAACCTTCTCCTGTGGTACGGCGTAACGTGCGCTCAAAACCTTTGTTTGTCCCGCAACGCGAATATTGTGCTAAAACGCTTGCTACCATCGCGCACGAACCTGAACTCTTTCTGAAAATATCGAACTATTTACAGTTCAGGCTGAATTCAGGTTGATAAGCGACACTGCTGCAGCCCGTTTTGGCCTAAAAAAGGAAGCGACACATGAGATTACTGCTGGTAGAGGATGACCGACTGCTTGCTGAGGGGCTTGCCAGCCAACTTGAGAAAGCCGGATTCAGCGTTGATATCACTCGTACAGCTAAAGAGGCAGTGATTCTTGGTGAGCAGGAAGACTACAAAGCTGGCGTGCTGGATCTCGGGTTGCCAGATGGAAATGGGCTGGACGTACTGAGAAAGTGGCGTTCAAGCAAAGCGATCTTCCCGGTACTGATCCTGACTGCACGGGGGGACTGGCAAGACAAGGTCAACGGCCTCAAAGCCGGTGCAGACGACTACCTGGCCAAACCCTTTCAGACCGAAGAACTGATTGCCAGATTGAACGCCATCATGCGCAGAGGCGAAGGTAGAGTTCATTCGGCTGTGAAAGCGGGGCGTTTCGAGCTGGATGAGAACCGACAGTGCCTGAAGGTCGACGACGGCTCAGAACACAGCCTGACCGGCACGGAGTTCCGGCTACTCCGATGTCTGATGGGTCGGCCTGGCCATATTTTTTCCAAGGAGCAGCTCATGGAGCAGCTCTACAACCTTAACGAAAGCCCAAATGAAAACATCATCGAAGCCTACATTCGGCGCCTGAGAAAGCTGGTTGGGCCGGAGACCATCGCAACGCGGCGCGGCCAGGGATATCTGTTTAATGACGTTGTTTAGAAAGCCTGTTTCCGTAAAAGGTGCGCTTCTGCTCCTGCTGTTACCAGCGGGTATTAGCCTGATGGCTATCGCATGGCTTGTACATGGGTTGCTTCTGGAGAGAATGTCCCATGAGTTTGTCGAAAGCCGCCTGAAAGATGAAGTGGCTTTCCTGGAACATCATATTCGCCAAGCCGAAGGCCAGATAGACATGCTACAGACTGGGGATTATTTTCAGGAAGTTTTCCATCATGCTTTTGCTATCCAGTCTCCGGCCCAAACAGTTATATCCCCGCAATCCTGGCATCCGTTGCTGAGTCCCATGCTGCAATCAGATGAACAGAACAGCATCAGGATACACGGTGCAGAAATACCCAACGCGCCTTCCGACATTCTGGCCTATCGAAAATCGTTTTTTGTAGAAGACACACCTATTACGGTGATCGTTTCAGAAGACATGGGGGCGCTGCAAAACAGCCAGGCAGAACTGCATGTCTGGACCGCAATCGTCTCAATTTTGCTGATCTTTTTATTGGTGGGGGTTATCTGGTTTGGTATTAACCTGTCGATGCGCCCTGTTGTCTCACTCCAGGCAGCTCTCAAACGCTTACAGAGCGGCGAAATATCGCGGATAAACGTAAAGGCTCCAGAAGAATTCAGGCCACTGGTGCAACAACTCAATCAACTATTGGATTCTCTGGATCAGCGGCTTGAGCGCTCCCGGGAAGCACTCGCAAACCTGTCTCACAGTGTCAAAACGCCTATCGCTGCAGTCAGGCAGGTTCTGGAAGATACCAGTCGCCCGCTGGGTAATGACTTGCGGCATGAGATGGGATCGCGCCTTGGCGATATCGACATGCAACTGGAAGCAGAGATGCGACGCAGCCAGTTTGCCGGGCCACAGTTGGGTAAAAGCGCCTACCCGGTGAAGCAGGCTCGCGACCTTTTATGGATGCTGGGGCGGCTTTATCCGGAGAAATCATTCGAGCTATCAACGTCACTCACCGAGGAATCTCGCTGGCCGATTGAGGAGCATGATCTGAACGAAATATTGGGAAACTTGCTCGATAATGCCGGTAAATGGTCCGCCGAATGCGCTGAGCTCTCTTTGGAACAGAATGGTGGTGTGGCACAAATCACCGTAACGGATGACGGTTCCGGAGTTGCAGAAGATGAAAAAATTCACTTGGGCCAACGAGGAAGACGGCTGGATGAACAAACCCCCGGACATGGGCTGGGTCTGGCTATCGTCCGCGATATAGTCGCTCGGTATGGAGGTGAAACCTCGTTTTCAAATGGGTTAAAAGGCGGCTTGAAAGTACGGATCGAAATCTCTGTATGATGCTTTTTCTCGCAGGAGCATAGCTGCTCATACCAACACCTGCCGCGTGGTAGCAATATAGCGATGCACCTGGCGCTCGGTTTCGGAATCGACCATGTTTTCCGGCTGACGTCCGTTTGGGCAAGGCATGCGTGGCGTTGTACCAAACAACCGGCAAATTAACGGGCGCTCCTCATATACCGTGCAACCATCCGGGCCAAGATGTACGCAACTGAGGTCGCCTAATGCGGCTTCATGTTCGGCGTCAGATTTCACCGGCAGGCGAGACATTTCTTCTGATGAAGTCGTCACCGGGCCGCAGCAATCGTGGCAACCTGGCACACATTCAAACGTGGGAATGCGTTCGCGCAGTCGCGCGATAATATCTCGATTACGGTACATCGTTAACCACCAATGATTGAGTAATAGCAACCTTAGCACGGTATAAAGCGATCCTCATCGCCCGCTCAGGGAATGCGCCTCCCCTATTTCCGCCCAATGAGTGATGCGTCGTTTGTCTCCGTCCCAAAAGTATTTCAAGTGCGGACCCTGCACGGGTATCGAGACAGCTTTCGGTTTGAATGCGGCGATGCACTCACTACCTGGGTGTCGAACGCTGTTGTACAGAAACCCGTTTGATCCTTTGGAGCGCCAGCGCCGCGCAAACTGCTGGCTCAACCCATAATCATCAGCATCCGGATTGTGCAGGTCTGCAAACTCCGGCCCCCGGATGTCGTGCATCTCCAGGGCCACACAACCGATGTAGGCTCTCATGGTGAGCTCGATGGACTCTTCATTGGCGGCCGCCATCTCACGTGCTTTGTGAAACACAGTCTCCTGAATCGCAGCTTCAAGAGTGTTCGCAGCGTAATAGACTCCGAAATGCCTGTTGGCGAAACGACTTCCAAAGCCAATGTGCGTAAACGACGCCATAACGGGCGTACTGCCGGGGCCGCTAATGCGATCGCCGGGGCTTACCAGTTCGATATCGCCTGCTTCATCAAGCAGCCGTGGGTTGGTCATGCCTTCAATCTCATACGCCAGCTCAAACTCATCGGGCTCATAGATGCGTTCGAAAAGATCTATGGGCGGGTAATGGCTGGGGATAATTCGGTAAGTTTGCCACTCAGGAAGGTACAGTGGAGGGGTGGAGAACATCACCACCCCCGTTTGGCATCAAAATACTGACGGGTCAGCATAAGATTCATCATCGGCCCTTGCGTCATGAACTCCATTGCTGACTTACCGCAAAACGGCACCTCAGATGACTTCAAGCGGATTCTGCGGTTGGCTCGCTCATGGGTCGGGTAAAGAAGCTGAAGAGCCTTGTAGATACCCAGGATATAACTGATGCGCTCCATTGTGTCATTGGAGAGCTTGGTGGGGTTCAGCTTTGCATAGTTGTAGAGTGTTGTTCTGGACGGGCCGCCCAGAAGCTTGCTCCGTTCTTCAACATTACACCCCCATTCTTCGGTTACCCGGAAGAAACCTTTCAGCGCAACCCGCCCTTTCTCAGCTTCGCGATCACCGTCAATGTTTTTACGTTCAACGACAGCCGTCATGGTTTACCTCCCGTCGCTCCATGTTCAACTATGAACAATATAGCACAGTTTGTTCACATGTATACACAGCTTGTATCGACAACGATATTCAGATGCCATTTGCCCAATGTTCAAGAAAAAGTTCCCGCGCTCTCTTGGCCCTGCCATAGGTGCGGGTGATGGTGCAGATCTCCAGCGAGTATTGCTTGGTTTCAGGCACGAGGGCGCGCAAGTCCCCTTCCTCTACGTAGCGCTGAACATAGGCATCCGGCATGAACCCGATGTAGGCGCCCGACAGGATCATCGCGAGTCGCGCTTCGTAGAAATAGGAGATCGCCGCCTTGTTCATATCGGCCAGCTGGGCGCCGACCTCCGGGCTGGTGTGAATGCCTGCATGCACAACTTTGCTGGAGAGGACCTGGTCCAGCAATTGGGGCGATGGTTTTGCATTGTAAAGTGGGTGCGCGCGACTGCAGTACAGGTGGCAGTCATCTACGTACAGTGGGCGATAATCCAGCCCGGAAAGCTGGCGATGCTGAGGAATAAGGCCAATATCCGCTTCATCATTAAGAACCATGCGCTCAATGTCGCTGAGGGACTTAACATCCAGCAGCACATTGACATCGGGCGCAGCTTTGGAGAATCGTGCAATCGCTTCCGGAAGCCCGGATTGCGGGTCCATGCAGATGGTATCGCTGGCGATAACACGCAGTTCACCGGTGAGGCTCACATGCAGGGCATTCACACCTGAACGAAAACCCTCAAGGGCCGAGAGCAGCGTCTTCATCAGCTCATAAACATCAGCCCCTTCTTCTGTAAGAGAGAAACCGCTTCGGCCGCGAAAGCAGAGCTTAAGGTTCAGACGGTCTTCCAGGTTTGCGATGTGAGTACTGATTGTCGAGCGACCAATATTCAACTCCCCTTCTGCGGCAGAAAATCCGCCACTCTCTACCACGGCTTCGAATACTTTGAGTAGGCGTATCTCGTAATCGCCCACCTGCCCCAGCCTGACCTTCAGATCTTTCTTCATTGTTTGATAGCTCTCAACGTATACGCCTGATCAATCATGTTTATCACACAAACACTCGGCTTTACCATCACCTAACTGTATGAGTCCCATTTTTCAGCACGTTTTTGGAGCACTGTATGACGTTAGAACTGAACCAACCCGACCTGTTCCGGGATCGCGCTTTTATCGACGGACAGTGGGTCCAGGCTGCTAAATTACGCTCGTTTCCCGTTTTTAACCCCAGCACCGGCGCTACGATCGGCTCAGTACCAGACCTGGGAGCAGAAGAAACCCGTACCGCAATCGACGCTGCCGAAAAAGCACTGAAACCCTGGCAAGCCCTGACAGCCAAAGAGCGTTCCATCCTCCTGCGCAACTGGTTCAACCTTATTCTTGCGCATCAGGATGATCTTGCCACCCTCATGACCAGTGAGCAGGGAAAACCGTTTGCTGAAGCCAAGGGCGAAGTCGCTTACGGCGCCTCCTTTGTTGAGTGGTTTGCAGAAGAAGCCAAGCGCATTTATGGCGACGTTATTCCCGCCCACGGCCCGGACAAGCGGCTGGTGACCATCAAGCAGCCCATTGGTGTGGTTGCCGCGATCACGCCCTGGAACTTCCCTGTTGCGATGATCACCCGGAAAGTTGCGCCAGCGTTGGCAGCGGGATGCACCGTTGTCATCAAGCCAGGTGAAGATACCCCTTTGTGTGCGCTGGCCTTGGCAGAACTGAGCCGTCAGGCCGGTATTCCAGCGGGCGTTCTGAACGTTGTTACCACGCTGCAGGCTCCGGAAGTTGGCCGCACGCTGTGTGAAGATTCCCGCGTGCGCAAGCTGTCTTTCACAGGTTCTACACCGGTTGGCAAACTTCTGATGCGCCAGTGCGCAGATACGGTAAAGAAAGTCTCTCTGGAACTTGGTGGTAACGCGCCATTTATTGTTTTTGATGATGCCGATCTGGACGCAGCCATCGCTGGTCTGATGGCCTCCAAGTTCCGCAATGCAGGCCAGACTTGCGTGTGCACCAACCGCATTCTGGTTCAGGACGGCATTCACGACCTGTTTATTGAAAAGCTTAACGCGGCCGTGCAGAACCTCACCGTAGGCGACGGTTTCGGCGAAGCCGTTACCATTGGCCCGCTGATCAACGATAAAGCCGTCAGCAAAGTACACGGGTTGGTCGACGACGCGCTTGCCCAGGGTGCGCGGATTACTCAGCAGAATACCGCCATTCCGGACAATCCTAACTTCTACCCGCCCACTGTGTTGACCGGCGTAACCGCAAGCATGTCTATCGCAACGGAAGAAATTTTTGGCCCTGTGGCGACGGTGTTTCGGTTTAGCGAGGAGTCAGAAGCTGTCGCGCTGGCAAATGACACGCCCTTTGGCCTTGCCGCCTATTTCTACAGCCGCGACATCGGCCGGGTCTGGCGCGTGGCTGAAGCACTTGAGTACGGCATGGTCGGAATCAATGAAGGCATCATTTCCACAGAAGTCGCGCCTTTTGGCGGCATCAAGGAATCAGGCATTGGCCGTGAGGGCTCTCGCTATGGCATCGATGACTTTGTTGAAATCAAATACCTGTGCATGGGCGGCATTCGCTGAACCGGCTTGAAAACTCTGGAGAACACACTCATGTCCAATGAATCTCTGCATCACCGTCGCGCTGCAGCCATGGCTCAGGGCCAAGGCGCTTTGCACCCGGTATACGTAAACAAAGCGCTTAATGCTGAAATATGGGATGTCGAAGGCAATCGCTTTATCGATCTGGGTGCGGGTATTGCCGTCAACAATACCGGCCATAGCCATCCGCGCATTCAGGCGGCCGTTCAGGAACAGGTCGAGCGCTTCAGCCATACCTGCCTGATGGTTACGCCCTATGAGTCTGCCGTCGAGCTGGCCGAAAAACTCAATGCCATAGCACCAGGGGATACACCGAAGAAAAGTATCTTTGTAACCACCGGCGCAGAAGCGGTTGAAAACTGCGTGAAAATTGCCCGTTCATACACCGGGCGCCCCGGCGTTATTGCCTTCAAGGGCGGTTTTCATGGCCGTACCAACCTGACAATGGGGCTTACGGGCAAGGTTAAACCATACAAGGTCGGCTTCGGCCCGTTCCCGGGCGAGATCTACCATGCACCCTTCCCCAATGCTTATCACGGTGTCTCGGTTGAAGAGTCCCTGCAAGCCCTTGATGATTTGTTTGTGTGTGATATCGAGCCGAACCGGGTCGCGGCTATTATTATCGAGCCGGTTCAGGGTGAAGGGGGCTTCTACCATGCGCCCGCAGATTTTCTGCAGGCTTTGCGCCAGCGCTGTGATGATCACGGCATCCTGCTGATTGCCGATGAAATCCAGACCGGCTTTGCTCGCACCGGCCGGATGTTTGCAATCGAATACGCCAACGTTGAGCCAGACCTGATGACCATGGCCAAGGGCATTGCCGGCGGCTTCCCGATCGCAGCCGTTGTGGGCAAGGCTGAGATTATGGATCAGCCGGCGCCTGGTGGTCTTGGCGGCACCTACGGTGGCTCTCCGATCGGCTGCGTAGCTGCGCTTGCGGTACTGGATATTATCGAGGAAGAACAACTGTGTGAACGTGCGCTGCTGATTGGCGAGAGGCTCGCCGGGCGTCTCAGGCAGCTGCAATCACGCTTCCCACAACGCATCGGAGACGTGCGCAACCTGGGTGCCATGATCGCGATGGAACTGGTGGTCGACGGTGATGTTAACCGGCCCGACCCGGAACTGACTAAAGCAGTGGTTACCGAGGCCGCCAAAGCAGGAGTGATTCTTCTGTCCTGCGGTATTCGCGGCAACGTGATTCGCTTCCTGCCAGCGTTGACGATCAGCGATGCGTTGATTGATGAGAGTATGGATATTCTCGACGACTGTTTTTCCGCTCTCAGTGGGGGCAGCCAAGGGGTTTAAGACGACCCGGACTTGCTTCTGGCGCCCTCGGGCGCCAGTTACTCATACCGCTAACAGCTTTGAGCGCTGGCGGGGATTTTCTGAGAAGATTCCTCCCGCTGCAGAAAACCTGCCATCCAGTGTGCAACGGCAATTGAATCCGTTGCAGCCCCAGGCTTTTCCAATCCGTCCAGTGCCTGCTCCGCCTTTTCTTCCGGGACTGACTTGCCACGCAGATACTTAACGAGACGTGTTTCAAAGGTGACGTCGAATTCCGGGTGCGCTTGGAAGGTCAGGATACGAGTATCGTACTGCAGCACTGCAAAAGGGCAGAACGACGAATAGGCCAACACCTTCGCTGAATCGGGCTTTACCAAAACCTGATCCTGGTGCATTGCACTGAGAGTGAACTCGGCCTTGCCCGCATCAAGTCCTTCTACACCAGGGACCATTTCGTAACGGTGCAGCCCCACGCCCCAACCATTGGGGTATTTGTTGACGTCACCGCCAAAAGCCTCAGCAATGATCTGATGACCAAAACAGATGCCCACGGTGGGTAGGTCTGCGTCGTGGATTTCGAGAATCAGCGATTTCAGCCGCCGCATCCAGGGCAAGTCCTCGTACACGTTGGCTTTCGACCCCGTCACGATCCAGGCGTCGCAATCCTTGGCGGAGGCCGGAAAATCGTTGTCGCGAACGTCGAAGGTAGAGTAATCAAACGAAAAACCGGCCTGCCTGAACAGGCGTTTGAACATATCGGCATAAGAGCCAAATTCAGGAAGCAGATCGTCCGGCGTAATGCCGGCAGCCAGAATGCCAATTTTTAAACTCATCCGGGTTCTCCAGGCTTATAGCAGCCCCAAGTAGCCTCTATAGCCGTCATGTGCATCTCGCAAGATTGCGGAGGTGTCGACCAATGATAATACGCTATTCGATAAAAAACGCCCTGTAACGACCTACGGGTTATGCGTTCAGATCCGTAACCACGCCTGCAATTTCGACAAAACCTCAAACGCTCTCCTCCAGAATCAATGCCATCAAATCCGCGGCTGGTAACTCCCGCGCCAAAGGTGCGCCTTGCCCTGCCCATTGCGCAGCAAACTCGTGATTTCCGAGTTTTGAGGCCGCCCCATTGAGGCGTTTGGCTGCATCGTAAGCTATCGGGTAATCCGCAGGTGGCGGGCTATCTTTGGCTTCACCAAACGAAATTAGCCGATTGACGATCCCCCGTGCCGGCCGGCCAGACAGTACTTTGGTTAAACGCGTTTGCGCTGCTCTCTCGCTTTTCAATGCATCCCGGTATCCTTCATTCGCTGCAGACTCCGGACACAGGACAAAAGCGGTGCCAAGCTGAACCGCAGCCGCACCGGATGCCAGCGCCGCTTTCATCCCGAAACCGTCCATTATTCCACCGGCTGCGATGATTGGCAGGGTTGTCTGGCGGGCTAGCAGCCGTACGAGCATCAGAGTGCTCAGGCCTTCATCTGTCGCTTCAGGGTCGAAAATACCTCTGTGGCCGCCCGCTTCAATTCCCTGAGCTACGATGGCATCAATGCCAGCGGCTTCAATCTCTTTTGCTTCGCGCGGGCTCGTCGCCGTCGCCATGGTATAGACCCCTGCCCCCTGTAACGCTGCAATGCGATCAGCCGATGGAATACCAAAGTGAAAACTGACAACCGCAGGTTTCAGTTCAAGCAGCACTTGGAGCGTTTCGTCGTCTTCAACAAACGATGTGTAAATTTCACTGAGCGAGTCCGGCGGACCTATTCCCGCTTCAGCGAATAAAGGCGCCAGATACTTCACCCAGCCAGCCTCTACTTCTGCATCACGTCGCGCAGGCTGATGACAGAACACATTCACATTGAATGGCCCGGAAGTCAGCGCCTGAGTCTGCTCAATCATTGCCCGGGCCTGGGTGGCTGTGCTCGCCCCAATCCCCAGAGAACCGAGCCCACCGGCATTGGTAATGGCAGCGGCCAGCTCAGGCGTGGATACGCCCGCCATCGGTGCCTGAACAATTGGATGAGCAATGCCCAGTTGCTCTGGTAATTTTTTACGCGAACTCATGGAGCTCTCCTTACTAGCTAGAGGCCTGATGCGATACTGACCGAAAACTACACGTTGTCCGGAAAACAAGTCACTTACGCAAGTTTGTCCGGAAAAACAGACACACATGTCTGAATATCCGGACATTCCGGTTTATCACCGGAATGCAAAACTATAGATAACAAACACATAACAGGCTGGTGCAATTATTGCTCACAGGCCTTGGGGGCAATACCCCTTTCCATACTCAAACAAAAACAAGGACAGTACATGCGTCTGCTCATTCTAGCCTTACTACTCGTAAGCCCGTTGTGTTTCAGCAAGACCGTAGTCGTTATCGAAAGCTATCACAAAGAATATAAATGGGATGCCGATTATCTCGTTGCTATCGAATCGGTACTGGGAGCAGAACATGATATCCACGTTCTGGCTCTGGACACCAAGCGCCTGCCGAAGTCGGAGTGGGCACAACAGGTTGCAAGCATCCAAAAGTCGGTGGCTGAAATCAAACCGGATGTTGCCATTCTGGGTGATGACAATGCTTTTTCACTGATGGCACAGCATCTGGTTGATCAGAATGTTCCGGTTGTCTTTTTCGGTGTCAACGGCACTCCCGTAGAACACCCTGCCCTCAAAAACCCGCTGGTTACCGGAGTTTTGGAGCGCCCGTTCTTTGAACAAAGCATCCGTCATTTGCGCAAGGTTCTCCGACAGAGGGACCGCTTTTTAATTCTGATGGATGACTCGATTACCATGCGCAACGCGGTCAATGACTACTTTGGGGACAAGCGCCAGGCGGAGCTTTACGGCTCTCGGATCGATATCGTACTTACCAATGACAAAGACACCTGGTTAAGCACCGCTGAAAATGCCTACACCAAATACGATGCAGTGATTGTAGGCACCCACCATACGATTCGGGACACTGAAAATAATTATATTCAGCCAAAAGAACTTATAAATCAGGCGTACCTCAGCTCACCGATCCCGATTTTTTCGTTCTGGGACATCAATATCGGGGCGCAGGAGGCTTTGGGCGGCTTTACAATTTCAGCGTATCAGGAGGGTGTTACCGGTGCTCGTCTGGCCTCGTTGATTCTCAATGGAATAAAGCCGGATCGTATACCGCAGGTCAAATCTCTTAGCGGGCATTACGTATACAGCAAAAGTGGGATGGAGCACTGGAATATCAAGCTGTCGCCATTAATCGCCAGCCAGGCAAATTTTATCGAGTAGTGCCTTCAACAAAACATAGCCCAGCCAGCCGATGGCTGGGCTATCTGAACTCAACTTTTGCCCACTTCCAGCACATACCCTCGGTCCGCCAGCTTCAGTGCAATGCGCGCATTTTGCACGATCACCAGAATAGCAACTTAGCCCTGAAAATCATCATCAGTTTGCAAAATGCTACTGCGTTTTCAGCGGCAACCTATCCGCTGTTTCATGACCTGAGCATCAACGTCTTTGACAAACCGCTAATAACAGACAAAGGTTCAGGGGTATAGCATGTTCGAAAGCCAAGGAGCGTTTGAAGCGTGTTCGGTGCCTCTGGCCATAAAGAGGTCACTGTGAATGCGCCTGGCTCCCTAATCGGATACACCGTGGGATTTTCGCGAATGACCTTTGCACGCATTGCCGGCACTGGCTCTTACCTGCCAGAGAATATTGTTACCAACAAAGACCTCGAAAAGATGGTTGATACCACGGACAAATGGATCCGTGAGCGCACCGGTATTGAGCAACGGCATGTCGCCGTTGAGGGCCAAACAACCGTGGACCTAGCCGAACAGGCCGCCCTGAATGCCATAGAAGCGGCTGGAATCGATGCCAGTGATATCGATCTGATTATTTTTGCCACCTCTACTCCGGACAAAATTTTTCCGAGTTCTGCGTGCATTCTGCAAGCCCGGCTGGGAATCCGTGGCTGCCCTGCTTTCGACATACAGGCGGTATGCAGTGGTTTTGTCTACGCTCTCTCGGTTGCCGACAAGTTCATAAAAACCGGAAGCAGTAAAAAGGCGCTGGTTATCGGCGCAGAAGTTTTTTCTCGCATCATAGACTGGTCAGACCGCGGCACCTGCGTGCTGTTCGGGGATGGCGCGGGCGCTGTGATTCTTGAAGCGCATGAAGCGACCGGCATTCTTTCCACGCACATCCATGCAGACGGTCGGTATGAAAAACTCCTCCATGTTCCCTGCGGTATCGCCGATGGCTACGATCAGGTAAAAGCCGGGCTGGCTTTCGTGGAAATGAAAGGCAATGAAGTCTTCAAGGTTGCTGTAAATACCCTTGGCAAGATTGTCGATGAGACCCTTACTGCCAACCAGATGAAAAAGTCTGATATCCACTGGCTGGTTCCCCATCAGGCCAACCTCCGGATTATTTCCGCCACGGCGAAAAAACTGAACATGTCCATGGACCAGGTGGTCGTTACCGTCAACAAGCACGGAAACACCTCGGCCGCTTCCATTCCCCTTGCCCTGGATGTTGCAGTCAGAGACGGACGCATCCAGCGTAATGAGGTTATTTTGCTTGAAGCGTTTGGCGGCGGCTTTACCTGGGGTTCTGCTCTGTTGCGCTACTGATCGGAGTTTTTGCAGCTTTCCCGGCGAGCTGACTGCTTTTACCGTTCCTGGGTATATTTCTCTGTGACAGTCGGATACACTGTGTTTTTATACAGTAAAGCAGACATTCACTGCGAGGAATGACCATGGCGGTACAAGCAGTCTATTTTTCCGATAGGGACGGCCTGGATATGGCACTAAAAAATCCTGAGACCATGCTTTTCACTTCGAAAGCAGACGCCGATGCCCGGGATAAAATACTGGAACTGGCGGAAGAAATTCAGGTGTTCCTGGCGCGTAAAGTTGAAGGCCTGGGCGATGACATGGCCGAAAAGTGTGCTATGGCCATTGCCGAAGACAAAGATCTCTTTCAGAAAGCTCTGAAAAAGCCCGACGTTCTGAACGCTGCTCAGGATTAACCTGAGCAGAGGTGCCACCCCCCCATAACAAACCGCTCCTGCCCGCCCCCGGGCAGTATTCTGTGCAACCACAGCCATTGGTTATTAACCAAGCGTGCAACATCGGGCTGGCATTCAACAATTGCATGAATGCGCTCCCTGGGTGCATCAATCAGCACGGTAAGGCGAAGCGGCTCATGGCGCCAATAAATGCCGTCGTGCACAGACTGCAATGGCAAGCCAATACGCAGATCTGTGCCATTCCCTTCTATAACACCAAGGTTTCCACCAACCACTGAATGCAGCAGCTTGTTCCCGGCGCCATACACTTCCGGTGCCGTAACCGACGCGAAATACTGCAGGTTGATCCAGTTTGCCACCATCATGGGCGCAGACATCAGTGCTTCCAGAACCTGGCCCTTGGTGTCCAGCTCAGGATCATAATCGTGCAGGAATGTCCTGCCGGAAAGATTCTTTCCCCGTGTCAGATCCCGCTTTGCAAAAATAATAGCCGCATTGTTTGCAAGGCCCCATTCAGGCCGAACCTCAGACCAATCCACGGCCCTCTGATGCATCGCTGCCAGCAGTTCTTTGTCGTCAAGCCCATTGAGCTTCAGCGGTGTCGCCCTTTCTTTTCTTGCCTCTCGCCCAGCAATTAGAAAAGAGGCATTTAGCTCCGAAAGCAATGCCTGATGAGAAGCTGGAACAGACTCCTGATCAAACAGCGTTACTTCATCTGTTACCGTGCAATGCTCGGCAGCCACTGCCAAGGTTCCGTCCGGTATGTGAATACCTTCTTCGGCAAGGCCTTCGCGCACCTGCAGGTCGTTAAAGAGTGCCGCTGCCAGCCGTGCGTTCACGCCACCACTCTGACCGCCACAAGCACCGCAGGCCATACCCGCATGGTTAGGGTTGTTATCGGTTTGCGTGCCGTGGCCAATGAACACAAGCAAGGGAGCAAAATTGTCTGTCAGCGACATTCCCTGCAGAAAACCCGCGACCAGCTTAACCTTTTCGTGTCGTGCCAGAGGGTCGCCCCCGAGATGGTGTACCAGAGTGCCTGTAGAGGTGCCTGTCAGAGCGCCTTTCATCGAGCCCCGCTTTTCGGACTTTCGGGTCGTTTTATGATGCAGACTGTCTTTGAACAGCTTCCAGGCCCATGCGAGACCCGTGGTCTCAACCAGAGTAAAGGTCGAAAGGCTGCTGTACTTGGCACTACGCACAGACTCGCGAGTTATCTCCCGTTGGTCTAATTCGCGATTCAGTGCGTTATCGCCTTTGAAACTGCCTTCAGTGTCGATAAGACGGTAGGCCGGAGCCATTAGCCCGGGTAGTCTTTGCACCTCGGAAAAGGACCCGTGGCTCTGGTGTGAGATCGGCAAACCGAAGAAGCCCGCAAAACCCAGCGTTTGCACACGAGGGTTGTCGTTTTCCAGGTGGCGTCTCATCACCTCAGAGCGCACATCGATACAGAAAACCGCCTGAACATCCGGCCCAGCCTCTGCCAATTTTGCGTTCTCAGGGCTCTCATCTATTATGTGCACGAGCGTGCGCTGGTAACCAATTTCGTAGGCACGTTGCCAGACCCACAGAAGCTTCTCTTCCGGGTCGTTCGCAGCATCCAGACCAGCGGTGCCGGCGCAGCCGTTTGCGTGCATACTCTGGCGTATTTGTTCCCAAGCTTCTGCTCTGGCCGCAATCTGTTCGCCAGAGGCACACTCAAGAGCAACCGCTTCCCACACCAGCAAAGCGGAAAGAAGAGATTCCCTCGCTTCGGAGTCCTCTCCTGCAAGGCCTGCCCGCCAGTCGACGCCGCTGCTCCACGAGGCCCAGCCAACGACTCGCATCAACAGATTATGGCAAAGCACTTCCAGTTCGTCGGCGCTAAGGCCAGTCATTGCTATGGCTCTTTCTACCGCCTGCAGTCTGGCACCCGGAAAAGCCTTGAGTCGCTCGCGGGCACCAGCGATACCTGTTCTGTAATCCAGTGAAAGATCTTGATGCGCGGCTTCAAGCCAGAACTCAAAGAACCCACGTTGGCGATCCCGGTTCACGGCGGACAACCACCGGCCCTGGCGAGCATCGAAAAAGGCGCCACAGAGTCGCCCTATTTCATCACATACCGCATCGGCAGCATTAAGGCCTTCTGCATTTGCCGGGAACACATCAAGAATCGACAAACGGAGAGAATCCCCAGCCTGCTCACCGCGTTTCAGTAGGTCGAACATGGGCTGAAGGCCACCTGTACTCCCGCTTTCATCCAGGCTCGCTTGCAAATCCGAATCAGAGATCCTACCGCCCTCCCAAGCCTCCCGGTAGAAATCCGCCGGCATGAGGAACGAGAAGCCGGCCCTTTCCTCAAGCAGCTGCTCGGCACGTTCTACCGGTTGGTCGCGGAGCCCCCAGAAGGGGTTTACGGCAATCCACTGATCCAGTGGCCAGATTGGTGCAATCAGCCCGCAGGCCCGCTTTATGGCGCTCTGCATATTATTCTCGTCCAAAACGGTGGCAGATACAGCTGCGCTCGAATCCATCATGATCTCTTCTCCATGGTGAACGGGTGATGGGGAATTCTCTTGAGCATACCCGGCGCGTTCAGTGCTTCAGACGCCAGGCGGCGGGTAATCCGATCAAACATCAGTTCAAGGTAAAGCCCCTTGCTGAAGTGACGCCACAAGATGCTGGTAAACCGGTTACGGCCGCCGTGCATAATCAGCCCCGAAACAGTGACCAGCGCAATCAGGAGTGCAAGCGCGATGGCGTAAGCAACCAGCGGGGCTTCGAAGTTTGCGTGCTCAGGCACAGCAGGGCCGACCAGCGAATGCAGCACGCCATAAGCAGGAACCAGAAGCAGAGCAAGCAAGGCAATGCGGGCTTTTGATACAAGGGTCGCACCCGCTGGCACTGCCATCACCGCGCTTGATACCGCGAGCACCAGCAAGGCGCCGAACACAACGTTGCCTTCCACCAGGCCGGGAGCCTGAAGCAGGATCAGCGCAGCTAAACCGCCAGTCAGAAGTGCCCATAGAAGCCCGCTCGGAGAACGCTGCTGGGCAAAAATACCAACCGCAGACGCTTTGACTGTTCTGCCGGAGGCAAGAAACGAATGCGCCTTGTAGAGTGAGTGTGCCAGCAAATGCAAGAGCGCGAGCGTGTAGGCTCCCATTCCGATTTCAAAGAGCATGAAGCCCATTTGCGCACAGGTGGACCACGCAAGCGCGTGCTTCACTGAATACTGGGTCATCATGGTCAGTACCGCGATTACCGCTGTAAGCCCACCAATGGTCAGCAAGATAAGGTGGCCGGCCGTGAAACCGTCAAAGACCGGGAAGAGGCGCAGCCAGAGAAACCCGCCGAGGTTAATAACACCCGCATGCAACAGGGCAGACACCGGCGTCGGCGCCTCCATAACTCGCAACAGCCAACCGTGGAACGGAATCTGGGCGCACTTGAGAGTGGCAGCAAGGGCAAGCGCTACAGAGGCAAGAGTCAAGGTGAGAGACGATGACGGTGCAGCACTTTGTGCCTGAATCATATCCGGCAAGTAGAAGGTGCCGTGATGGAGGTACAGCATGGCCACACCGGCCACCACAAGGGAGTCCCCTGCACGGCTGACAATGAACTTCTGTACCGCAGCCATCCGCGCCTGAGGCCGCTCCGGGTAAAGGGTAAGAAGCTGGTGCAGTGAAATGCTCACACCAACCCAGGCGCCTGCGAGTACCAGAAGATTATTGGTCATAACCAGAACCAGAACACAGGCTATGGTCAACAAAAACCATGGCAGGAAGCGCTCACGACCGGGATCCCCCCTTAGGTAACGCTCCGAAAAGCGCAGGATCACCCAGCCTATAAAACCGACCATCAGGGCCATCCAGGCAGCCACTCCGGTGGGAAAAAGTCCAATCCAGCGACCAGGCACCGCCAGCGAACTGTTTAGCGAGCCGCTTTGAAAATCGACAAGAAGCATTGCTGCAATCAAAAGCGTCGCACCCATAGAGAAAACAAGCAGCTTCTCAGCAAGGCGCCAGCAATGGTTCAGCTTTAGCGGGTTGCGGGTCCAGGCGCTGAAACCGGCAAGTGCCAGCAAAGCAGCGGGTGCCGCCAGCCAGGCCACCAAAACCAGTGTTGATAAAAACAAAACGAGATCGTTCATGGGCGTTTTCTCCTGATGCTTCTTTACTTACTTCCGTGAGCGCTATCTTCCCGAGCACACTCTTCCCGAGCACACTCTTCCCCAGCACTTTGCCGTCATTAGACTGATATAAAAAATGGTTTATACTGAACTTAATGTTCACTTTTAAAGAACGGTAAAAGAACCCCCAAACATGAAACTCAACTATCACCATCTTTACTACTTCTGGATGGTTGCCCGCACCGGGCACCTGACGCGGACAGCAAAGGCGCTGCACATTTCGCAATCAGCGCTGTCCGGGCAGATACGCAAACTGGAAGACAGCCTTGGACACGATCTGTTTATCCGTGAGGGCCGCCGCCTCAAGTTATCCGAGGCCGGAAGAATGGCGTTTTCCTACGCTGAAGAAATATTCCGTCAGGGTGAAGAGCTCTCGGCGGTATTTGCGTCCGGTGCACAGGTAAACCGGGAGGTGTTGCGTATCGGGGCTGTGGCAACGCTGTCCAGAAACTTTCAGGAAGCCTTCCTGCACCCTTTGCTCGGGCGCGAAAATCTTGAGTTCAGCCTGCAAAGCAGTGATATTGACGAGCTGCTCAGACGCCTGTCCGCCCACCGGCTTGATCTCATTCTTTCCAATCAGCCGGTGCGCGGTGATGAGTCCAATCCTTGGCGTTCAAAGCTGATATCCAAACAACCCGTGAGCATTATCGGGCCGCCCGAATCCGGAGAAAACGTGACCTTCCCGGACTTTCTCGAAGGTCGCAGCCTGATCGTTCCTGGCGCTGACAATAATATCCGGCAAGCCTTCGATCAGCTCTGTGAATACCACAAAGTCCGACCAAGGCTGGTCGCAGAGGTGGATGATATGGCCATGATGCGACTGCTGGCCCGTGATTCCGGGCACTTCGCTGTTTTACCTCCGGTGGTAGTACGGGATGAGCTCAGGAACGGAGATCTTTTTGATTACGGAGCCTTGCCGGGCGTCTACGAGGAATTCTATGCAATCAGCATTCGACGCCAGTTTGAAAGCCCGGCCCTGCGGGAGTTGCTCTCACAGCCAGTAGAGGATTTCATGATGCGACCCTGAACTGATCATTCTGACTACCCACTCTGTCCTGAACTGCCATGACCCGGATTGCGCAGAATACGTATAATGAACAAGTCGTCATTATTATAATAAAAGGTTGAACCATCAGGTATGACTCAGCAAAACAGCAGCACGCAGCCCTCAATCGTCATAATCGGAACAGGCTTTGGTGGCTTGGGCATGGCGATTCAACTAAAAAAAGCCGGCTATGAGCAGGTCACATTGCTGGAAAAATTCAGCCGCGTTGGTGGTACCTGGCGCGACAACACATACCCCGGCGCGGCCTGCGATGTGCAATCGCACTTTTACTCTTACTCTTTCGAGCCGAAACACGATTGGTCTCGCAAGTTCGGGCTTCAGCACGAACTTCTTGGCTACATGGAACACTGCGTTGAAAAATACGGCCTTCGAGAGCAGATCCGTTTTAACTGCGAAGTGGCGGAGGCAGAATTTGACGACGCCAGCAACCTCTGGACACTGAGGCTTACCAGCGGTGAAGCGCTGGAGGCACAAGTGGTCATTACCGCGACAGGCCAATTGAACCAGCCTGCGTGGCCCGGAATAGAGGGCATAGACGATTTCGAAGGCGCCTGCTTTCATTCGGCCCGCTGGGATCATGATTATGATCTCAAGGACAAACGCGTTGCGGTGATCGGCACCGGAGCGAGCGCTATCCAGTTTGTACCGGAAATTGCTGGCAAGGTTAAATCCCTCGCCCTGTTTCAGCGCTCGGCTGCGTGGGTTCTGCCAAAACCGGACCGCCCCTTCAAGCGCTGGGAACAAACCCTTTTCGAAACCGTCCCGGCGTGGGACCGGCTGTACCGCTATCTGATCTACTGGAAGAACGAAAGCAGGGGCCTGGCATTTACCGGTTTCAGCAGTCTGCTCAATATCTTTGCACGGCAGGCCAAAACAGAAGCCCGCAAGCACATCGTGGATCCGGAAAAGCTAAAACACATCATTCCGGACTATCAAATTGGCTGTAAGCGAATTCTGATTTCCAACGACTGGTATCCCGCCATTAATCGTCCCAACCTGGACCTTGTTACCGATCCGATCGAAAAAATTGACCGCGCCGGAGTTCAGACTCAATCGGACACGCATTACGCAGTTGATGCCATCATCTTTGGTACCGGCTTTCGGGCTTCAGAATTCCTGTCACCGATTCGCGTAATCGGACGCGGCGGAATAACGCTGAATGAAGCCTGGCAAGATGGCGCTGTTGCCTTTAAAGGGATTACCGTCTCTGGCTTTCCGAATCTGTTTATGCTCTACGGGCCGAATACCAACCTCGCACACAACTCGATTCTGTACATGCTCGAATCGCAATTTAACTACGTGCTCGGTTGCCTGAAGGTTCTGAAGAAGTACCCTGGCGCTGCTATGAACGTGCGTAAAGACCGCATGAAACGCTACTCGAATGTTATTCAGCAAAACCTTGAAGGCAGCGTGTGGAGCTCCGGATGCAACTCCTGGTACCTCGACGCCAACGGCAAAAACACCCTGAACTGGCCGGGCTTTACGTTCTCCTACCGTTTCTCCACGCGCCGCGTGGACACAACAGACTATCAACTGCTTGATCCAGCCGGGTAATGCCCGGCTTCAGGCGCTGCCCCTGGCCTTTGCATTATCTTTCCTGAGTTCTGTGCTCGAGCCAAAAGCAAAGTTTGCATCGGCCATAAATACATAGGATGATTGGATGATCAGATAAGCGGATGATAGGTTGATGCTAAAAAGAATCCAGAAAGGTTCACTCGTTGAAACTGCCATAGAAAGCCTGAGACATGCCATCGAAACGGAGCAGTGGCCAGTGGGCGGTAAACTCCCCGTGGAGTCAGAGCTTTCAGAAGCCCTGGGAGTGAGCAGAAACACGGTACGTGAAGCCGTGCGCGTACTCGCCCACGTTGGAATGCTCGAAACCCGTCAGGGAGACGGCACCTATGTAAGAGCAACCCGGGATGCCGGCGAAACCCTCAAACGTATCGCCCGCACCCAGCTCACGGACCAACTGGAAGTCCGGATCATGCTCGAAACGGAAGCGGCGAAGCTCGCGGCGCAGAGACGCACCGATCAGGATCTCCGCACCATGACCATGGCGCTTGATGCCAGAGGCAAGGCCGATACCGACCTCGCGGCTCGAATTCGCCACGATGAGGCCTTTCACCACGCGCTGGTGGCCGCATCCCATAACTCGGCACTGGCAGAGCTTTACGACTACTTCTCCCACGCCATCACCCAGACAATCGAACGTACGGAAAACGACGCGGACTTGCCGGAGCCTTCCCAGGAAGATCATGAACTGCTTCTGGCCGCCGTTCGCCGTCAGGATTCGGTAAAGGCTGAAAAGCTGGCCGGGGACCTTCTTGCCCCCAGCCTTAAAGCGCTTCGAAAGAGAGGCTCCTGATTATGAAGTTCAGGCCAGACATGTTTACCATCCTTCTACTCGGCGCTATTGTCCTGGCTTCATTTCTGCCTGCTACAGGCACTGCCGGGGATTTTCTGGCCAGTGCCGGAACCGTAGCCGTCGCCCTGCTCTTCTTCTTTCACGGTGCGGCGTTATCGCGGGAACAGATCGTTGCGGGTGCTTCGCATTGGCGACTGCACATCCTGATTACCATGCTCACGTTCGTGTTCTTCCCTCTGGCTGTGCTTCCCATTAACGGCATAAGCGGTTTTGCACCGTCCTGGATGCCCGCAGACCTTGGGCTTGGCTTTTTGTACCTGGGTGTATTGCCGTCTGCTGTTTCCTCATCCATTGCCTATACGGCCATAGCCCGGGGAAACGTACCCGCGGCTATCTGCAGTGCCGCTGCATCCAATGTGTTTGGCATGATGCTGACACCCTTCTTGCTGTTATTGCTTGTCAGTTCGTCCGGTAGCGGCGACTTTGCAGTGGGCGAAGCCCTGAAAGATATCGTGTTGCAGCTGTTATTACCGTTCGCCGTCGGCCATGCCATGCGGCCGATTCTGGGAGGTTATCTGGCGCGCAATGAGAGCCTGATGGCGCGCTACGATAAATGCGTTATCTGGTTGATCGTGTATTCCGCTTTCTCACACTCGGTAGAAAGCGGGCTCTGGCAGAATCTGCCCGTAAAAGCCATTGTTCTCACAGTATTGCTGTGCATCGGGCTTCTGGCATTATTCATGTTCTTTGCGAGGTTTCTGGTGCGGCGGTTCGGGTTCAGCCTGGAAGACGAAGCAGCCGTTGTTTTCTGCGGCTCCAAGAAGAGTCTGGCTTCCGGTTTGCCCATGGCAAAAGTACTGTTTTCAGGGCACCCCGGGTTCGGCATGATCGTTCTGCCGATTATGTGCTACAACCAGGTTCAGGTGATTCTCGGCGCCATTCTGGCCCAGAAATACCGGGACAAAATCGCCGAGTCCAATTCAGCACAGGCAGACGCTAAAGCGGAATGATCGCGCTGCGGCATCAACCGCCGCTCATCCCACCGAAAAGAATGGCGAGGATGACGATCCCAATAACCCAACCAATAACAGCCGGCCAGAAATTAACCATCTGCGGCGGCTCCGCATCCAGGTTCTCCTTACCCTCAAAGGTTTCATCCGGCTCAGGATAGTTGCGCTCATCTTCCTGCGCTGCGACGTCATGCAGGCTATGCCAGTCAAACCATTCAGCCAGAAAGCTCACAACCGGAGTGGCAAAGCTGCCATTTTCAGCCATCGGGCGTAACTGTGGTTCCAGCTGCCTACCGATCTCCCGGCGCAAAGGCAATTGATCAGCCGGGGGCTCGCAGAGTATCGCTTTCCATATACCCGCATCCCGGGTCCTGCCGGGGTCATTCAAGAGCGCCTTGATCTGAATCGTCACCTCGCGGACAACCTGGCTCTCCGATGCATCCAACTCGCGGTCAATTTCCCTGCCATTCATATCAGGCTTACTCCACCCTTGTGATTCATTACATTTTTGAGAGACAAATGCCATGTAGTCAAATACGATAGCGAAGAAATACGCAAACAGAGCTTCGCTTTTAATTCCGCAATTATAGAACGACACCCATGCGCGTTACGAACTTCAACAACTACACCCGGTGGCGTCCGGCTTCTTGGCCCCCTCGTTTTGTTGCTACAGGCGTTCTGGGTTTCATATTGATAAGCTCCCCAGCCGCCTCCCAATCGCTCTCCGACGAACCTGAACAGATTGGTTTCTACGGATTCAACGATGAGATACCGGAAGTTCTGACGACCACCCGGTTACGCCAGCCAAAAACACGGGTTCCTGGAACAACCACGGTTATCGATGGCGAGATGATTCGCGATCTCGGCATCATGAGTCTTGTTGAGATATTTCGGCTCGTTCCGGGCATGGTTGTGGGCGATGTTGGCAGCAGCACGCCGGTCACAACCTATCACGGTACGGTGCACTATGAACAACGCCGGATGCAGGTGCTCGTCGATGGTCGGACCGCGCACCGCTCGACCCTGTCTGATATGGACTGGCAAACCATGCCGGTGCCGCTCGAACTCATTGAAAGAGTCGAGATAAGCCGTGGGCCGAATTCAGCCGCCTATGGCATCAATGCCTTTTTGGGCACCATCAACATCATTACCCGCAACCCGGCTGACACCGCCGGAGCAGAGATTCGCGTTGTTGGGGGTTCCAGAGACTATCTCCGCACTTTTGCATCCGTTGGCGATGTCAGCGAAAGCTACGACTGGCGATTAGCGTATGAAAAGCGCAAATTCGGCGGTTTTGATTATCAGCTTGAGGATGACGAGCCCACACCTTTTAACGACGGCCATGACATCAATGTTTTTAACTATGACTCCCGTCTGAAGGTGAATTCAGGCTTCAACGCAGATATTCGCTTTGGCGTCGTTGATGGGATAAACGAAGAAGATGTTTTCAAGAATGGTGAACTCGGTGCTACTGACAATCCGAACATTGACGTTCGGGACTATTATCTCCAGACACAGCTGAACTTCACGACATCAAGAACCCATTTCTTCCACGTTCAAGTAAGTTTCGAGAACTACAATCGCCGACAACGCTGGCCCATAGAAATACCCGAGTCGGTCGTAAACTGCATCGCCAACGGCAACAATGTATTGGACGACGCCAACAATTGCTTTCAGCCCGGCGGAACCCCGCTAACCGCCAATGTGAACTCGGATTCCGAAGACTCGAGGCTGGAATTCGAGCTTCAGGATACCCTGTTATTCAGTGATGACCTGAAGCTCGTTACCGGGTTGGGTTTCCGCAAAGACACCTATCGCTCTGAGACGCTTTTCGACGGGCGTGGAAACAACTACCAGTCGCGGGTATTTGGAAACCTGGAGTACACTCCTATCAACTGGCTTACCTTGAACGGTGGCGGTAACTGGGAGCGCACAACAACCACCGACGAGGGCTATTTCTCGCCTCGGCTTGCGGCCAATTTCACGCTTGGCAACAACCACGCGCTAAGGTTCGTGTATTCAAAAGCTGTGCGCACGCCGGACGGTTTTGAGCAAAATCCGGATTACGGGTTTACATTGAGAGATGTCCGGCCGGCACAATACGCTTTGTACGAGGGCCATCGGGTAGAAAATACTCTCGTTGATCGTGACGGAAAACTTGAAGAAGAGAGCATTATATCGAGAGAGATCAGTTACTTCGGGCAGTTTCCTATGGATAGAGGTCAATTCTCTCTGGAAGTCAGGGTATTCAAAGACAAAATGCGAGATATGATTAGCGGTATCATCGGTTTTGAAGACTGGACAATCGACAACAACGTAGATATCGATCAGAAAGGCTTTGAAGTTGAAGCTGCCATGGCGTACCCCGGAACAACATTCAGAGTCAGCTATGGCTATCTTGACCAGAATGACTGGTACAACGGCCCGGAAATTTCTTCTGACGACCGTGCCAACAGAAAGGAAAAGCAGTACAAGGTAGACCTTCTGGGACGACTCTCGGCAAGACACTCCGGCAGTATCGCGTTAATTCAGAACTTGCCGTTTGGCTTGAAGGGCTCCGCGGCCTTTTACTGGGCAGATCAACTGAAAGAGTCGCGGTTTGAGCGCCTCGACCTGCGTCTGGCGAAATCGTTTTTTCAGCCTCGGTACACTGCGGAGTTGGCTATGACTGTTCAGCACTACATGAATACAGATCCTGATATGAGCATTGATAATAATCTCGAGGATCAGAACCAGCTCTTTCTGGAAGCAGGTATCCGCTTCTGATATTTAATCAGGGAATGCGTCTGGCCCGGGATGGTATGACAGAAAACGTCGTTTTGTTTTGGAGGCTGGCTATTGCCAGACTCCCTAAGGCTCTTCACGCGCTTATAGTAGCGGCGATACTCGTCGCTACAGTGCCTGCTCAGGCTCAGGATAATGACCGTTTACCCGTATATATTGCAGGTTCGGGTAATATTACGCTGGATCAACACATACGGGGCCTTCTGGAAGAATATCTGGGCAACCAGCAAGGCCTGGTTTTCATTTCAGATGAACAAGCAGCTCTTACCGGCAACGCACCCATTGTAACCATCGGCCCTCGGGCATTTTCCCGCGTTCGCCAAGCGAACCGCAATGCCCCGGTGCTTGCCATGCTGGCAGCGCAGGACTTTCTCAAAGGGTTCGCAATCCGATCACCAGGGCAAGTTTCCGGAATATACTACGACGTCCCCCTGCTCCGGCAAGCCTTGATCGGGAAAGCCATTCTTCCACAAGCGACCCGAATCGCACTGATTTCCACCACAAGCTCCGCCGAACTCTATGACACCCTGATTGATCAGCTTCCACAGTACGGCCTTGAGGCCCGCCTCTTCGTGGTGGACGATGACAAGCAGCTCATCCCGACGCTCACACGAGCACTGAGCTACGGCGATTTTCTGCTGGCAGCACCAGACAGCGACATCTACAACCCCAGGACGATAAAACATATTCTTCTGACCGCTTATCGCCGAAACAGGATCGTCATCGGCCCAAGCCAGGCTTATGTCAAAGCCGGCTCTCTGGCGTCCGGTTACGCGCCCTTCCCGGAAATGGCCAGGATGGCGGCCGGGTATTTACAGGAATTCTTTAAAACCGGAAAATTCCCTGAACCGGATTACCCCGCCAGATTTCAGATCGAGATCAATAAACAAGTCGCCCGGTCCCTCAATATTCCCCTGGCTTCAAGTGAAGAGATCACTACAGCTGTTGAATTGCTGTTGGCCAATGAAAGGGGCCAAGGCGATGAGTGAGCATAATAAGGTCGGCACGCCGCTTTCCCGCAAGCTCCTGATGCTTGGCGCATTACCCGCTATTGTGATGTTTATAACCTTTATAGGGTTCTTTACCTCTGCCCGGCTGGAGGATGCCCGGCGTGACCTTTCTGACAGCAACCAGTTGCTGGCCGACAGCTTGGCACCTTCGCTCGAGTATGCCGTTGTTTCTGGCAACAAGATGGCGCTGCAGGAAATACTTACCAAATCTATCCGTTACAGCAAGGCGGACTGGATTCGTGTTACCGATGTGACCGGTGAGCAAATTGGCCGAGCCGCTCGAGGCAACTCCGAAACTCCCGAAATGCAGGGCGAATTTCAGGTTTATGAAGCTGAAATTCTTCAAGAACCACTGGCATTCGACACTGGCAGGGAAACCCAGTGGTTCGAGCCGGAATATGGATACGCGCAAAGTGCACTGCGCGTAGGCACTGTTCAGGTTGGGGTCAGCGATAGCATTCTGGATGCGCGGCGCCAGGATATTCTCGGGACGTCAGTGGCCCTCGGATTGTCACTGCTGCTGTTTACAATACTGGTGGTCAATCACTCGATTAAGGCGATCCTTTTGCCTATTCGTCAAGTTTCCGGGCGCATCAGCCGTCTGATTGAAAGGGACTATCAGGTTAGGAATGTGAATACGCGGAATAGCTCCAGAGACGTTATCACTATTGAGCAACAGCTCAACGAGTTGGCCGAACATCTCGGCACGCTAAGGGCATCCCGTGAGCAAACGCTGGCCGCCTCAGAGTTAGCCAGAGAAAAGGCAGAGCTCTCAAACGTTGCCAAATCCGAGTTTTTGGCATCCATGAGCCGCGACCTGCGCACGCCTCTGAACGGTGTGCTGAGCATGGTTGACCTGGCTCAGGAGGAGCCACTCAGCCCCAGACAGAGGGATTATCTGCAAACCGCTCGCCAGTCCACAGAAGATTTACTGACGGTCATCAGCGACATTCTCGATTATGCCCATATGGATGGCGGCACAATCATTTCGGAACAGCAGGCATTCAACCTGCGAGAGCTGATCACGAATTGCGTCGCATCCTACCGTCACGTCGCCGAAGAGCAGGGCCTGGCGCTGACACTGAATTTTTATGGTGACTGGCCGGAAGTGCCGCAGGTAATAGGTGACGCTCCGAGGATTCGACAGGTTCTTGCCTGCTTGCTCGATAACGCGATCCAATTCACCAACGAAGGCTTTATAAATGTTCAGGCTGGCTGTTTTGGCATTGAGGATGGCTACATTGTTCTCAACTGCTCCGTAAGCGACTCCGGGAACGGTATCTCACATGAACACCTGACGGACATTTTCAGTTCATTCGAACAGCCGGGCGCCAGCAAAGCACCGAGCCTCGGCAGTGCCGGTATGGAGTTGTCACTGATGCAGCGCCTGGTTGAGCTTCTTGGAGGCCACATTCAGGTTGAAACCGATCCCGGTAAAGGCACTTCATTCCGTTTTAAGCTGCCTCTTGGCTTGGCACCCACGGAACCGTAACTCCCGGCAAACTGGCAAGGCACTGACGGAATATCAAGCCCTTCCATGGGCTCCTGCTTTGATCAGGCGACAGGCTCACGCATAGTGACAAACTCTTCTGCTGATGTCGGGTGTATACCCATGGTGGAATCAAACTGGGCCTTGGTTGCCCCTGCTTTTATGGCCACGGCAAGTCCCTGAGTGATTTCACCGGCATCCGGCCCCACCATATGCGCGCCCAGCACCCGATCCGTTTTGTCGTCGACCACAAGCTTCATCAGGCAACGCTCATCGCGGCCGCTGAGCACGTACTTCATGGGCCGGAATTCCGAACGGTAGATTCTCAGGGTATGCCCTGCTTCACGTGCCTCTTCTTCCGTTAGCCCGACTGTACCAATATTGGGCTGACAGAAAACGGCAGTAGGTATCGCGGTGTAATCCATCTCACCTTCACCATCACCGAACATCCTGCGGGAAAGCACCATCCCCTGCGCCAGTGCCACTGGCGTCAGCTGCGGCGTACCGATAACATCGCCCAGCGCGGTTACAGAAGGCACCGAGGTCTGGAAATGATCATCCACGACGACATGCCCGGAGGCATTAAGTTCGATACCCAGCTCGGTCAGGCCCAGGCCGTCTACCAATGCCCTTCTGCCCGTGGCCGCCATAACAAGCCCGGTCTCCATTACGTCGCCGTTACTGAGCTGGATCCGATAGTGAGAGTTTTCAGCTTCCACAGACTCAATCGTTACGCCGAACTCAAGACGGACGCCTTTCTTGCGCATTTCCTGCTCGGTGAACTTGCGAACATCGCCATCAAAGCCACGAAGAAAAAGGTCACCGCGATAGAGTAACGTGGTCTCAACACCGAGGCCTGCCAGAATGCCGGCGAACTCCACCGCGATATAACCACCACCCCAGACCACAGCTTGTTTCGGCAGTTGCGGCAGATAAAACATCTCGTTGGAAGTGAGAATACATTCCTTGCCCGGAACGTCCGGAATCACCGGCCAGCTTCCGGTCGCCACCGTTATGTGGGCGGTTGTGTATTCCTTGTCACCCACCACAACGGTATTCGGATCTTTTATAGAGGCCGTGCCTTCGATGATCGTAACACCGGCATTCTCAAGCAAACGGCCATAGATACCGTTGAGCCTTTCTATTTCTGTATTCTTGTTGGCCACAAGCGTTGGCCAGTCGAAGCTGACACCGTCCAACGGTACGTTCCAACCATAACCTGCTGCGTCTTCCAGCTCATCCTTGACATGAGCGCCGTAGACGAACAGTTTCTTGGGTACGCAACCAACGTTAACGCAGGTACCACCAAGATAGCGGGATTCCACTACCGCAACCCTGGCACCGAGGCTGGCAGACATGCGCGCAAGGCGCACACCACCGGAACCGGCACCAATAACGATCAGATCATAATCCTGGCTGTCAGACACAATGTCTCCTGTTGTTTGTAACAACGTTAGTTTTGATTGGCCGTGGCCTTGGCTTCGGGGTGGATTTCACGAAACAGTATGTGATCCTCGAATCCACCAAGGCGAATCTTACCAAGACTGCGAAAGCCTTCCGACTCATAAAAGGGCAGATAGCGATTGTTGCCGGTATCCAGAACCAGGCCACTTCCACGCGGATTATCCGCACATAACCGCTGAACAGCCTTGAGCAATAGACGACCATAACCGCGATTCTGATATTTTGGATTAACCCCCATCAACGGCAATTGGTGCGCCAACGGCTGAGGTAACATTGCGCGGATTCTTTCGTGATAGTTCAGGTAGCGGCGAGTAGAGGCAAAACCAGCCGTTAATACCATGCGAATTCTCCAGCTGAACTGATCCGCCAGGTTCAGGCGAAGGTCCGGGTCGCCGATGAACGCCACGGCTACCAGCGTATCGTTGACCATCACGCCAACCGCTTCCTGGCCCAGATCAACGTACAGATCAACCAGTTCACGCAGGGTTGCCCGGACTCGCTGGTTATAACCGGGCTTGCGATGGTTGAACAGGTACTGAAACGTTGGTTCATCCCGGTATGCATCATACAGAATCGATCTTGCTTCATTCAGGGCGCTGATATCCAGCCGGACAATAACCGGTTCCGGCTTGTTATCGCTGTCGCTACTCATGCTTTCTCTCCTGCCTCTGTCCGGAGAGACCACCCCGGAACCCAGTTATTCGGAATCAGATTGTCAACGTTAACCGAACAGACACCCGGCCAGGTTCACCGGCACGATCAAGCGCCGCCTGATCAATCATTACGCCGTGCTTACCATTGAGCATTTCCAACCAGGCTGCAACCTCTGAATAGGGAACGGCTTCCAGCCACACACGGATAGCCCCCTCACCACTTGGTTCAAAACGTTGCAGGGTCAGGCCGGACTCCCTTGCGGAGCGGGTCACCAGACCCATCAGTGCCCGACCATCAGCGGGAACATCTGCGGATGCCGACGCCAACCCTGCGCCGCCGCTTCCCAGTCGCCGGATAACCGGCGCATTCGATTGCACCCAAGCCACCAGCTCTGCGGCGTTGTCCTTGCTCGCGGCGGCCTTGTCGTGAAAATCAGTAACCGGGCGCCAGACTGCGAAATAGAGAATTCCGAGAAACACGGCAACTGCCAACACCGTAAGCGCTTGCTGATCACGCCTTGGAAGCTGGTCATACTGGGCAATCAGTTTGCCAACCGATGGCTGGTCTTTCAGTTTCGTCAACATCGCCTTACCCTCCGGATACCGTGAGGCGGCCACGAGCGCCACTGGATTCATTCACCACCGAGCCGATTTTGGCGTCGAGTCCCTGGCCTGCCAGACCATTGCGCAGCGCACTCAGGCGATCGTAACTCTCTGCGCGCACGTCAACCACGAGTTCGCCACGGGACTGGCTGTAATTGATGGAGTTGAACGTCACCGAGCCTGAACTCGCTACATTTGAATATTGCTGCCCGGTGTATTTCATCAATGTGACAAAATCCACATCAGGGCCGTCTGAGCCTGCCATACGCAGCTGCCCTTCCACCACGCGCCTCACGTTGCCGGCATGAGTCCTGCTGTCATTCGGGAAGGATTCGCGATAAACCGCCATTGCCTGCTGCCGCAAATCCTCTGCCTGTTGCTGGTAATAGAAACCCATTCCGGCTTCTACCGCCACCTGCACCACAAACCATACGGCGGCTACGGCAATCAGCGGCTTCCAGGGTTTCAGCGGGCTTGCCTTACCGTCTTTGACTGAGAAATCCCGTTGGCACAGGTTAATCGGGCGGCAGAGATGGTGATGGTGAGCATGAGCCAGTAGCTCCAGCGGCATAAGCTCCAGCGACTCTCGGCGAACAGAAAGCCGGCCAGGCACCATAAGCTCTCCAATCAGTCCCGCTTGAGCTTCAAATTCGGTGTCGGTGCCGTAAACCACGATGGGCACTTCGGCAACCACATCCTCTGACGGAGGCGCCGCCAATGTATGCGCAAACATTCCCAGATTGGCGGATTGCATGCTCAGCCACTCGCCCCGGTCACTTCCCATCATTGCGGATTCGCCGTCGAGGCAAATCGACCATCCACCCTCTGTCGTCGGCAGCAGCGCTGCGTCGGGATAGATGGCGTCCAGCCTGGTATGTTGCCAGCCGCTGAACAACTCAAGCCACCGGGCCATTCTGCCGCGGTCAACCGCGGCCACCCGATAGCCCTCCTGGGTGTGCAGGCCGAGCGCAAGGTGAACGCTGTCAATATCCTGGGCAATTTGCTCTTCCACGGCATAGGGCAAAGCCTGGTTGATAAAGCGGCTCTGTTTCGCGGGAATGTCAGCCACGCAGAATAACGCCTCATCGCCCGGGATCAGGCCCACCAGCAAAACGTCATCAAGGCCGTTCTGGCTCAGCGTGTGTTCAATCGTGCTGCGGAGATCGCCGCTGCCCTGAGCCTGGGCATCACCTCCGGCATCGTAAAGCACCCAGTTGAATAAACGGGCTTCCGGATCATCTGTGCTCTCAGCAATGAGAGGCAATGGTCGCACGTAAAGGCGATAAGACATGGTTATCCTTCCGAGATGGTATAAGGCTCTTTGGTAATGCGATTCTTTTGCCCGGTATCCCGGTGCACCGTCCGGACATTACCTTCCTGATTACGAAAAACCGTGCTCACCATATTAACAACACGGTTATCGTAGGTAATCCGTGCAACAACCTCAAAAAAACGGGTCTGCAGCCCTAAACCTTGTTGCTTCAGGCCAAGCCCTGCGAACTCTGGCAGTGCCAGAAAGTCCTGAAGGTTCTCGAACCGGTGTTCCTCGCGCCTTTCAAGAATAGACGCGGCCTGCGCTTCCGTCAGCTCGTCATGCAGAGATATCAACACTTGCGCAGTTGCCGTATTCACATTGATCCCCACCCCGCTGACCGGCAGGGCCGCGACATGGGGCCGCAATGCCGCATATATTTCTTCAGTCATACCTTCAATCTGCCGCAGCTCCGATACGCTCATAAACGGCTGGTTCGCCGCCCGAAACCCCGGCTCAGCCATCAGGTACTGGCCATCTTCTGCACCGTACGCGCTGATTGTCTGATCATCCGGATCAATCCAGTCCACCAAAGCATCTACCGAAATACCGGTAATCCCGAGCGCAATCAGCAAGCGGGTAACACGATCTTTGACCACTGGGTCCACCTGGCCACTTGCAGCAACCAGGTCGTTCAGGTTTATCCGCCCTCCCAGATCATCAATCTGCACTTCCACAACGCCATTTTCATCCAGCGGCAGAACGGCGGCGTTCATCGCCCAGAATTCATCCAGGCTGTCGACCATCAGGCTGCCTTCTTTGTCCTCTTCAAAATCCCGCACCAGGATCTGACGCGCAAACGCCTCTGCACCCAGTGCAATGCTTTGGCCCTGCTGCTGCGCCAGGTAATGTCCGGCTTTGAACACACGAATATTTTGCTGCTGGGTCATGCCGGAGGCCAGCATAACCACTAACGCCATGGCAAGCAGCACCATAATCAGTGCAACACCTTGCTGCTTTTTCGGGCAGGTGCCATAAGAATAGGGGGTCATGTGCTCTAGCCTCCCTGCCCTGTCGGAGCCTGAGTAGTGCCCTGCTCAGCGGCACTGGAACCCTGCTCTTCGTCTGCCTTACTACGGGCTTCGTTGATCTGATTCACAAGACCTTGCGCACCCGCCGGATCATAGTCTGGCAAGACAAACGTTCGCACAAGCTCACCAAAAAGTTCATGCTCCAGAGTTATTTCTATACCCTTCGGAAAAGGAATGTCAGGGCGCGCACCGGGCGTCAGTGCAGCCATGGCGTCGTCGGGCGGCCATTCAGCTTCCCAGCTGTTCTGTTCGTTGAGGAACCGCAGGTCAAAAGCATTGACGTTCTCAAGCAACAGCAAGTCACGACCGTTATCTTCCTGCCCTTGATCCACCGTTGGCCAGTATCTGCGGCGCAGTTCACTACCGGTGTATTCCCAGCCCACGCGCTGAAGGCTGCTGCGACGGATACCCAGCGGATTACGCCAGCCTTGTCGCGTCACCATCAGCGCGAAATCATCTTCACGGCTGGTCAAAGCAGGCTTGAAGTCACCGTAAATATCCCGGGCTGGGCGATTAACGATTTGAGTGATATCTCTTTCCAGGAGAAGCATTGCCCGCTGCAAACCATCGAATTTTTCGGCAAGCTCATCAACCCGGTCACGGGAAAGGATTACTCCGTTCAACACCTGCCATACGCCAATACCGATCACGGCCGTAATAGTGATAGCCACAAGCACTTCAAGAAGCGTGAACCCCCGCTGGCCGGTCACCGCTCTCATTTCTCACCCACGAAGGCAGAAAGCGTATGCACAGGGTATGGTTTTGATCGGCCATCACGATATCGGGATACTTCAACTTCCACGCGCCGCATTTTAGGCTCGGCCGTGGCGAGAACTTTTGTTGCCACTTGCCAGCGAAACGGGCCATAGTCTTTATCTTTCGCATTCTCGGAGATACCCGGCAAGCTATTCTCCAACCGGATTTCATTGATGCGGTTATCCGCAAGCCAGCCTGCCAGGGTTTTATCGCGGATGCGCTCATAGCTTGAGATATACTGGCTGCCTACTTCCGCAGCGGCGGTGGCGATAAGACCGAAAACCAGAAGGGCAATCATCACTTCGATGAGCGTGAAACCTCTTGCGGACCTCTCCAGCTTGTTGAGTTGCTCCGGCTTCACCAGTCGTCCCCCTCATCGCCTGGCTGGCGCCACTGAATGGGCGAGACTCCATCCGATGCAAGGGTCTGCGTGTAGTCCGTTTCGCTGCCGACAGTAAACTCCAGCTCAAAAGGCGTGGTTTCTCCGCTGGAGAAAAACACCACATCCGGCCGCAGCTTGTCTTCCGCCGATGCCAGGCGGGGAGCATCACTTTCAATGAAAGGGGTGGTTACCAGCCATTGCGGAAACGTTCTGGCTCGGAATATACGCTCACCCGACCCTTTCCAATCGCCTGTTTCATCCTCAAAGGCGACAAAGCGATACCCGCTATCTTCAAGCAGCAGCCCGAGTTCCAGGTTGTTCAGCACCGCCTGGTCCGATGCGGTCTGCATCAGCAAATACAGTTCCCGCACCTCATTCTGCAACTCCCGCTGCTGGGAGTTTCCACCCATGGTGAACACCGCCAGCGCCGCGAGCAGCCCGACCAAAACCAGGACAACCAGTATTTCAATCAGCGTAAAGCCTTTGCTGTTGTTACCTGATCTTGCGCGAATCACGAATCAGTTGCCGATATTCCAAAGGCTGATATCAGACGCGTCACCATCACCACCATCCTGACCATCCGAACCCTTGGAGTAGAGGTCGTAAGGGCCTTCTCTGCCGGGGCTCACGTACTGGAATTCGCTGTCCCAGGGGTCTAGCGGCACGCTTTTCATATAACCGTCAGGGTTCCAGTTCTTGGGCTCGGGGCTGCCACTGGGGCGCGATACCAAGGCTTCGAGCCCCTGCTGCGTGGACGGGTAATGGCTGTTATCCAGGCGGTATAGATCCAGCGCCTTGGAAATATTGGTTAGCTGGGTTTCCGCCACGGTTACCTTGGCCTGGTCGCTCCGGCCCATGATATTCGGCGCCACAATGGCCACCAGCAGGCCAAGAATTACCATCACCACCATGATTTCGATAAGGGTGAAGCCCCGGCTGGATTGCAGCATATTCAGGTTTTTCATCGTCATTATGTCACTCGTTGTTGGCTTGAATGGTTTTCATCACAAGATATTAGCCGACCAGATTGCTCATGTTCAGTATGGGCAGCATGATGGCCATCACAATAATCAGTACGACCACACCCATTACCAAAAGCATCATCGGCTCAAAAAGCCCGACGATGGCGGCTATTTTCGATTGCAACGTGTTTTCCTGCATCCTTGCGGTACGCTCCAACATGCTGTCCAGCTCCCCGCTGGCTTCCCCGCTGGCGATCATGGTCAGCATCATTGGTGGGAAGTACCCGGACTGATCCAGTGCCCGGTGCAAGGAGCCTCCTTCACTGACTTTTCGCGCTGCGTCTCTGAGTTCCTGGCGCAGATAGTCATTTGAAAGTACCTCACCGGCAATCCTCATGGCATCTACCAGGGGAACACCACTGGTTGTCAGTATGCTCAACGTGCTGGCATAACGGGCCGTGTTAACGCCCCGCACCATTCCGGCAAACAAGGGCAAGTGCAGCAGGCGTTTATGAAACCGCAGGCGGATGGCCGGTTTGGTAAGTGCAAATCGGAATGCCATCAGGCAGCCAACCAGAAGAATAAAGAGATAGACACCGTAACTGGTCAAAAATCCCGACATTGCCAGCATCGCTACCGTAAGCCCGGGCAATTCCTGCCCCTGCTTCACGAAAACCTCAATAATATCGGGCACAACGTAGGTCAAGAGGAAGACGACAATGGCGATTGCCACAAAGCTCAGAATGATGGGGTAAATCGCGGCTAGCTGTATCTTCTGGCGCGATTCCTGTCGGCTCTCCGTGTAATCCGCAAGCCGATTCAGAACCAGATCAAGATGCCCGGCATGCTCACCCGCCGCGACGGTTGAGCGGTAGAGTCTCGGAAAGGCTTTGGGGAATTCGCCGAGGCTATCGGCGAGCGTGTAGCCTTCCATCACCTTCGCCCGAATGGCAATCAACATACTGCGAGTTCGAGGCCGGGTGGTTTGCTGGGCAGTTGCCGAAAGTGCTTGTTCAATGGGAATGCCAGACTGGATCAGGGTCGCCAACTGGCGTGTAACCAGTGCAAGATCGGCGGCTGTAAGGGAACCCCGCCCGTTGAGCGGGTTGCTGCGGCTTGACTTTTGGGCTGCCGGTTCCACTGCAAGCGGTGTGAGGCCTTTTTCCCGGAGCTGCTGGCGCACTGCACGAGGGGCGTCGGCCTCCAGCACACCCTGTTTCTGTTTTCCCCGCGCATCAAGGGCCTTGTATTCGTAGGCAGGCATAGCTTACTGGCCCCGGTGCGTTACGCGAAGCACCTCTTCCAACGTGGTGACGCCATCAAGAATTTTCCGGACACCGTCTGCATGAATGCTCGGGCCTTTCAGCCGGGCTTCCCGTTCCAGATCCAGTTCTCCTGCACGCTTGTGAATCAAAGCGCTGATCTCCTCGGTTACTTCAACTACTTCATAGATACCAATACGTCCGCGATAGCCTAACTGGTTGCAGTGCTCACAGCCTTTTGCCCGGTAAATGGTCGGCGGATCGACAAAGTCCTGTTGCAAAAATTCACAGTGCTCTTCCGCAGGCGTGTAAGGCTCTCGGCATTCCTTGCACAGCACCCGCACAAGACGCTGGGCCACAATGCCCACCAGGCTTGATGAAATCAGGAAGGGCTCAATACCCATGTCTATCAGGCGGGTAATCGCGCCCACCGCCGTATTTGTGTGCAGCGTAGATAACACAAGGTGGCCTGTGAGACTGGCCTGAACGCCAATTTCAGCGGTTTCGAGATCCCGGATTTCACCAATCATCACCACATCGGGATCCTGCCGCAGAATAGCTCGCAAGCCCCGGGCAAATGTCATTTCCACTTTGGGGTTTACCTGGGTCTGGCCAATGCCCGGCAGGTTGTATTCGATAGGATCTTCGACCGTAAGGATGTTTCGGCTGCGGTCGTTAATCTCTTGCAGCGACGCATACAGAGTTGTTGACTTACCCGAACCCGTAGGCCCCGTGACCAGCAGTATCCCGTAGGGTCTGTGGATGAGCCTGCGTAGAATTTTCAGGTCGTCTGGCGCCATTCCCAGAGACTCAAGGCGTATCGCACCAGCCTGTTTATCCAGCAAACGCAGAACAACCCGCTCGCCACCGGATGACGGCATGGTAGAGACACGGATATCCACCTCGCGGCCAGCCACTCTCAACGCAATCCGGCCGTCCTGAGGTACCCGTTTTTCCGCGATATCCAGTTTTGCCATAACCTTGATTCGTGACACCAGCAACGGTGCCAGCGCTCGCTTGGGTTGCACGACTTCACGCAACACGCCATCAACGCGAAACCGGACAATCAGGCGCTTCTCATAGGTTTCGATATGCACATCCGAAGCGCTGCTTTTTACCGCCTCAGTCAGGATCGCATTGATCAGGCGGATAATCGGCGCGTCGTCTTCCTGCTCCAGAAGATCTTCCGTTTCCGGGACCGAATCGGCGAGCGAAGCCAGATCCATATCATCGCCAATACCTTCGACCATCTGCATGGCTTCGGCAGAGTCGTTTTGATAAGCCGCATTCAGCGCCTGATCAAAGTGGTCCGGCTCAATGGTGGCAAATCGCGCGCGACCGCCGCTTATCCTGTTGGCTTCCGCCAACGCAGAATGCGGAGCGCCAGGCCTGACCAGAATAACCGGGGCACCCTCTTCCGAGCGGGTCAAAATAACGCCGTTACGCTTCGCAAAGGTAAAGGGAAGACGACCCAGCGGAGCATCCTGCGGCTGAAGTTCGGTTTCTGTGCTCAAGGTTGTCCTCGTTCTTATAAGGCTAAGGCAATCAGAAGGAAGGCTATCACAGGACATAGGCCCGCTGAATAACTCTCTGCACTATACTCCCAATAAAAGACGCTATTCTGATAACCTGTGGGACTTTTGCCGTTCCCTTGGCCGCTTTTACTTGGCCAGAGGCTTTTCGGCGGCTTGCGAACCTGCATTCTGGACGATCAATGCTCTCAATAAATCAAAGAGTTCCGCTCATTCTGGCCCTCGCCGCAGGCTTGGCCATGGTCGTTGTGACGGCATGGCAGGCCTACAGTTTCTGGCAGGATGAAAGTCGCCAAGCGGCTCAGAGCAATCAGCCGCCTGCACAAACGCTCACAGAAAAACGCAGCGCCCCTGCTCTGCCTCTTGCATCCCTGGATTTTTTTGGCACCGCGCAGACAGGCGGCGCTGACGCGCCGGAAAATACTGAGGATCTGCCAGAAACAAACCTTCGGCTTTTTCTTCGGGGCATTCTCGCATCCGACGGTGACTTTCCCGGAAGTGCTCTGATAGAAGACGACAAAAGCAAAACAGAAGTCTATCTGGTGGGCGATGAACTGCCTGGCAACGCCAAACTCCGCTCTGTTCACCCCAATCGCGTTATTCTTGATCGCGCAGGCAAACTGGAAAACCTGTTTTTCCCGGAGTCTGATGACAGTTCCGGAATGACCTTCTCAACAGACGCCGACAACATCCAGCAAGAACCCGAGCAGCAAATTCAGGTGCCGGATATTACCAACCGACCCGTCCGCTCAACGCCTCCGCCCGCAAATGAACAGGAGCGCCGGGAAGAAATACGCAAGCGCCTCGAACAACTCCGGGAACGCCTGCGTACCAATGGATAGCAGGTAGCTGTCTACTCCCTTCCCTACCTCCCTGCCATCCAGGGCTGTGTCGGCAAATGACACAGTCAATGTCGTTATGGGACAGTGTCAGCATCGGATAAACCGATAGAATGCTATCTGGTTCAATCAACACTGGAGTGTACTTTGATGCAACGCTGGAACGGCTGGGGCGATGAGCAGTTTAATCTGGAACTACCGACACAGGGGCGGAGCTTTCTTTCAGAACGTGTGGGTTCCGGCAAGCCTCTGAGCGATGCCTCTTTGGAGTCTGTCTGCGCCAGGGTTCCGGAGTCACGCCTGCCGGCTGACGCCACCGTTGACAAGCTGATCGACACCAGCCCCGAGGTACGGGTGCGCCACGCTCGCGGTCAAAGCTTGCCGGACTGGCTGGCCATGCGCAGCGGTGATTTCGGCGTTTTCCCCGATGGTGTCGCCAGCCCTGAGAGCAGCCTCGACGTGCAGAAACTCCTTCAGTATGCGCAGGCCAGCAACATGGAACTGATCCCCTACGGCGGCGGCACCAGCGTTGCAGGCCATATCAACCCGTTGGCGAGCGATAAACCGGTACTGACAGTGGACATGGGTGGCATGAACCGCCTGATTGACCTCGACCGGGAGAGCCAGATAGCCACGTTTGGCGCAGGTACCTCGGGGCCCCTCGTGGAATCCCAGTTGCGGGCTCACGGATACACGCTCGGGCACTTCCCCCAATCGTTTGAACTCTCAACCATCGGCGGCTGGGTAGCCTCGCGCTCCAGCGGACAACAGTCATTGCGTTACGGCAGGATCGAGCAGTTATTTGCCGGGGGCCGTGTCGAAACACTCAAAGGTACGCTTGATTTGCCCACCATTCCGGCTTCAAGCGCCGGCCCGGATATTCGTGAGATGATCCTTGGCTCCGAGGGCCGCATTGGCTTGATTACCGAAGTCAAAGTGCGAGTCAGCCGCCTGCCGGAACAGGAAAGCTTCCACGTTGTATTTTTCCCGGACTGGGATAAAGCCCGCACCGCCTGCCGTAAACTTGTCCAAAACCGCACCCAGCTTTCCATGCTGCGCCTGAGCAACGCCATCGAAACAGAAACCCAGCTGGCGCTTGCCGGGCACCCACATCTTATTGGCATGCTCGAAAAAGTTCTTTCCCTGCGTGGCTCTGCCGAAGGCAAGTGCATGATGACCTTCGGACTGACCGGCACCAGCCGACAGTGCGACAGTGCCAAACACGAAGCAAAACGCATCTGTTCGGAATACAAAGGTGTGTACACAGGAACCCGGCTGGGCAAAAAGTGGGCCGAAAAGCGCTTCACCATGCCCTATCTCCGGGAAGCGCTCTGGCAAATGGGCTATGCCGTGGACACGCTGGAAACCGCAACCGACTGGGATAATGTTGATAACCTGCTTGCCCTGATGGAAGGCAGCCTGCGCGGCGGACTTCAGGCCCGTGAAGAAAGTAAACATGAGCGCACACACGTATTCACCCATCTGTCTCATTTTTATGGCCAGGGCTGCAGCATTTACACCACTTATGTTTTCCGTGTTGCAGACAGCTATGAAGAAACCCTGGCGCGATGGAAGCATCTGAAGAACACAACCTCTGAACTGATCGTGCGCAATCGCGGCACCATCAGCCATCAACACGGTGTTGGCAAGGATCACGCGCCTTTCCTGCCGGTTGAAAAAGGTAAACTGGGTATGCTGGCTATTCATTCTCTGTGCCAGGCCTTCGACCCCAAAGGCATTCTCAACCCCAAAACCCTGGTGGAATAGCGCTGATGAAGCGTCGAGACTCATTGCTCAGAGAACTTCAATGCAGCCCCCGCACGTTTGATGTTGTGGTGGTGGGCGGCGGCATTACCGGTGCCGGTGTCGCGCGGGAAGCGGCCGGCAGTGGCCTGAAAACCCTGCTGGTTGAACAACGGGATTTTGCCTGGGGAACTTCCAGCCGATCTTCGAAGATGGTGCACGGCGGCCTGCGCTATCTCGGGAGCGGCCAGTACCGGCTGACAAGAGACGCCGTTACCGAACGCCAACGCCTGATGGACGAGGCTCCGGGGCTTATCGAGCCCTTGCGTTTTATCATGCCGCACTTTCAGCGCCAGTTTCCCGGCCCGCGCCTGTTTCAGATTCTGCTGAGAGTCTACGACTGGATATCTCGCACTCATTCACGTCAACTGCTGACGCCGGCTGAGACAACGCAATGGGTGCCCGGTCTGAACACCGAAAAGCTGACCGGCGCCAGCGGCTTTACCGATGCGGTAACCGACGATGCCCGCTTGGTGCAACGGGTCATCACCGAGGCCCGTCAAGACGGCGCATGGTGTCTGAACTACGTTAAAGCGGTGAAGGTTCTGCGCACAGACGGCCAGGTCAGCGGGCTTGAGCTGCAAGCAGAAGACGACGCCGAGGCATTTATCGTTAATACGCCTCTGATCATCAACGCGACAGGAGTATGGGCAGACCGGCTTCAGCAGCCAGATAGTGATGAGAAACCCATGACAATACGACCGCTGCGAGGAAGCCATCTGGTTCTGCCGTGGCACAAGCTGCCGGTCTCCTGTTCTGTTTCCCTGTTCCACCCGGATGACAAACGCCCGGTTTTCGCGTTTCCCTGGGCCGGTACAACGGTGCTGGGCACGACGGATCTTGATCATAAAGAAAGCCTGGACAAGGAACCGCGCATTGCCGGCGAAGAAGTTGATTACTTGTTGCGCCTATCCACGAGGCTGTTCCCGGGCGCAGCAATTTCCCGAAGTGACGTTCTTTCCACCTGGGCAGGCGTTCGACCAGTCGTCACTTCAGAACACACCACCGGCGGCCCTAAAGCCCCGTCAAAAGAAAGCCGTGAACATGAATTCCGCGAAGATAAGGGGTTGATCAGCATTGCCGGCGGCAAACTGACCACCTTCCGGCTGATCGCAAGAGAAGCGCTTTCCAGAGGCCTGGGAGGTGAAGAGCACTTGCGACCGGGGAGCGGCCCGGTGTTTCGGCCCGCGCCCCGGCTACTGCGCCCAGCAAACATAAGCCATCAGAACTGGCAGCGGCTTACGGGCATTTACGGCTCGGACCTATGCGCGGTTCTGCAGGCTGGGCCTACCGTACCCGTCAGCGATGATGCGGCCTCCGGCTCTGTACCGGGCGAGCTGCTGTGGGCCGAAGTTGTCTGGGCCTGCAAACACGAAGACGTAAAGCACCTGGATGATCTTATGCTGCGCCGCACCCGGCTCGGCCTGATAGCGCCTGAAGGCGGCAAAGCATTACTGCCGTTAGTCAAGCAACACTGTCAGAGCACACTCAACTGGGATGATGACCAGTGGCGTGCCGAAGAGGTCCGGTACCTGGATCTATGGAGCGAAGCCTATTCCCTTCCGGGCGGTCTGGAGCCGACGCATGCCGCTTGACCCGCTGATTCTCGCCATTGATAACGGCACCCAGAGCGTACGCGCCCTGCTCTTCGATACTCGCGGGAATCTTGTCGCCAAAGGCAGGCAGGAGATTCAGCCGTATTTTTCCGGGCAGCCGGGCTGGGCGGAGCAACAGCCTGAGTATTTCTGGGAAAACCTGGGCAAGGCTTGCCACCAGCTTTGGGAATCGACAGACGTTACGCCAGACAGAGTTGTGGGCGTTACCGTAACAACTCAGCGCGGCACGGTTATTAACCTCGACGAACACGGCAAACCACTGCGCCCTGCGATTATCTGGTTGGACCAACGGCACGCCCGGATCGATGGCCCAGTGAAAGGCCTTTGGGGCTTGTTGTTCAAACTGATGCGGCTTGAAGACACTATTAATCGCTTTCGGGAGAACACCCAGGCCACCTGGATTGCCCAAAACCAGCCGGAAATCTGGAACAAAACCCGGCACTTTGTTTTGCTATCCGGCTACCTGAATTACCGTTTAACTGGCGAGTTCCGGGATTCCACCGGAAGCCAGGTCGGCTACCTGCCATTTGACTACAAAAAGCACCGTTGGGCCGGCCCCCGGGATTTCAAATGGCAAACCATGCCGGTAAAAGAATCCATGCTGCCAGAGCTGGTCAGCCCGGGCTCCACTCTGGGCCATCTCACCACAGAAGCCGCCAGCCACTTAGGCCTTTCGGGAGGTCTGCCGGTGATTGCAGCAGCCTCCGACAAAGCCTGTGAGATACTCGGCTCCGGAGGCTTGACGCCAGACATAGGCTGCATGAGTTATGGCACAACCGCGACTATAAATGCCACCAACAAACGCTATGTGGAACCGGTACGTCTGATGCCACCCTATCCTTCCGCATTGCCAGGGCATTACTCCACAGAAGTGATGATCTACCGGGGCTTCTGGATGGTGAGCTGGTTCAAACGCGAGTTCGGTTTACGAGAGCGGAAAATTGCCGAGCAACGGGGTATTGAGCCGGAAGAACTGTTTGATGAGTTGGTTCAAGCCGTACCAGCGGGTTCCATGGGCCTGATGCTGCAGCCCTATTGGTCACCAGGTGTGCGACAACCTGGGCCGGAAGCCAAAGGTTCCATCATTGGTTTCGGCGATGTTCACACCCGCGCGCATATCTACCGAGCCATTCTTGAAGGCCTGGCTTACGCACTGCGGGAAGGCAAAGAAAAGATCGAAAAACGCAGCGGCGTTAAAATCCGGAAACTTCGGGTTGCGGGTGGCGGTTCCCAGAGCGATGCTGCCATGCAGTTAACCGCCGATGTGTTCGGTTTGCCGGCCGAGCGCCCACACACCTATGAAACCTCCGGGCTCGGTGCTGCGATTGATGCCGCCGTTGGCCTGGGCCTTCATCCTGATTTCGAAACCGCTGTAGCGGCGATGACCCGGGTTGGCGAGGTGTTCCAACCCAACCCCGAAGCGCGCGAGCTATATGAAAGGCTCTACTCCGAGGTTTACCTGCGCATGTACCCGCAACTTCAGCCGCTGTACCAGAAAATCCGGGACATTACCGGCTATCCAAAGTAGGTTTCTGTGCACAGGCTGCTGCTTTGCATTGGCTGCTGAATACGCAGCCAATGCGCCCTGCCTCAGCCGTTAAAGTCTTGGTAGTGCGGTCCCCTCAGGAACCCGAATCTCAAACCCGGATTTCACATTGACGGTCTGACCGGCGGGCACTTCGCGATTCCAGGCCAGGACGCCCTTTTTGTCATCAACATCCCGTTCTACAGGCTCACTGATTTCCAGTGGCTTAACGGTCAGAATATCCTTCTGCGACACAGGAAGCCGGTCAAAAATCCGAACCTGCACGGCTTTCGAGTGGTGGTTCGTGATCTCAAACCGGTTTTGTCGACGCTGAACGTTCTCGCTCTTCCACACGCCCTCCTCTCCGGTGCGCTCCAGTTCGTTCACAACAGCAACCCGGATGCCTTCGTCTACCCCGAACCCGAGCGTAAGTTCCTCGCCGTCTGTCAGCTCCGGCAACTGACTTTCACCCACGCTTTGTCCATCCCGATATAATGTTAAACGGCCGGCAGGTATGGGTGCCTCCGACTGGAACGTGCCAGTTGCATGCAGATAACCAGTGGTGTCCATGACTGGCGCCGTCCAGGTCGCAACCTTAACCGGAATCTGGTGTTCTGCAACCGTCAGCCGCTGCCCTGAGTTGCGACTGGGAATATCCACCGGCAATTGCACCTTGTAGCTCTGTGTAAAAGTGCTTTGACGCTCGACAACAGCCGCGCTGCTTTCCATGAGCATCCCCGCCTCCATATCGGCCATCGGCGCCGATGCCTTTGAGCGGTAGGCCTGGGGCGGCTCAGGGCTGACAACCCAGGAATACAGCGGCGGCATGGCGTTGCCCCGCCGGGCGTTTGCAGTAGCGAGGCGCAGTTCAACACCCTCCCAATCGGTTCCGGTTGATTGCTGCACAACGGCCAGGTGTTCAAGCGTCACCTCACCATCAACCCCGCCACCAGCCCCACCTTCAACTTCTGTTTTCAGGCGGGCACTGTATTCACTCCGCCAACTGGCATCGGGCGTTTGAAACCTGAGTTTTACCTGAAGCTCGCCATTTTTTGGCACCAGGTAGTGCACCACAACCTTTTTGGTTGCCCTTGCACCCTGTTTAACCTGGGACAGCTCGCGGATTAAACGGTCTTTCAAGGCAATATCGTCGGTCATTCTTGTACGAATCGCCCGTATTTCCGACAACGCACTCTGTGTTGTGTTCTTCAACGCGGCAGCCATGTCATTCAGCTCTGAAGCCGACAGTTCGTGCGGAGACTCCGCTGCTTTGCTCATAAGGGTAACCTGCTGGCTCCAGGCCCGAATCGAATCCTCCTGCTCCTGAATCCGCAAGGTTACACCAGCCAACTCATCGCGGATTCGCCGGGTTTCTCCTGCCACAAATTCTGCTTGCTCCACACGGCTGATCTGAACCTGCTGAACCTGTGATCCCGCGACCCCTTCAAACGCCACTTGCAAACTCTGATCCTGAAGGCTAACCGGCAGCCCCTCAATCTCAACGGTTCCCGGGCCGAACGTTACGTTTGCACTTTGCTCCCAGGTAAGTTCCGCATGGGAAGGATATAAGGTTGCCGTTGTAATCTCGGCCTGTGCCATCAATGGCGTGGTCGCAATGGCAATCGCAAGCAGGCTGTGCTTTTTCATTGGAGGGCTCCTCAAGGGTCGCTGCCGTTTTGATGCAAAGAAAAACCGTGTTCTGTAAGGTACAAGATAACCACACCTTTGACATCGAAGACACGTTCAAGCGCCCATACTCTGGTGAATCTCATGATCACTCCGCTCACATCCGATAGCCTCAAGCTCGGCGCTGAACAACTCGCAATGATTGATCCCGATCTCGGGCGTTTGTATCAACGCCTGGGGCTGCCGCCGCTTTGGGAACGCGAACCGGGCTTTTCGACTCTGATAAAGATCATCCTTGAACAACAGGTTTCGCTGAAAGCCGCCGATACGATGTACCGACGGCTGCATGATTACCTGGGCGAGACGTCGCCATCTTTGGTGATCAAGGCTGGTGAAGTAGGGTTAAGGAGCATTGGCCTCACAAGGCAGAAAGCTCGCTACTGTTGCGGACTTGCCGAAAGAATTCATTCAGGCGAGCTGTCCTTGGAACAGATCGACACACTTCGTGATCACCAGGGTCGCAAGGCCTTGCTTGCCGTTACCGGCCTGGGGCCCTGGAGCGTCGACATCTACTATTTGATGGCTCTTCGCCGGCCAGACGTCTGGCCTCAGGGAGACCTGGCTCTGGCCATCGCGCTTCAGGAAGTGAAAGGGCTGAGCGCACCCGCAACACGAGAGGAACAGCAAACGCTCTCCCTACTATGGTCACCTTGGCGTAGTGTTGCAGCCCGAATGCTCTGGTTGCATTATCTGGACGCCCGAGGAGACAACCCTTTTCTCACCAACCCATCAGAGTGATGCGAGTGACGGGTAAACCCTTGCTGAAACGACTACTCACCCGGCTCCGGCACGTCGTGCTTGCTCGCGTTCAGCCCTTGGGCGATTTCCCGTTCGAAGTTGCGGTCATCACCATCAGGTCGCGGTGGCTCCTGGCCTTGTCCGCGAGCTGGTGCAAGCACCACACGGGTGAGGAACGGAAAGTGATCTGATCCTATCGAGGGCAAACGGGTAATGGAGCCAAGCGTAAAATGATGGCTGTGGAACAAATGATCCAGGGGCCATCTTAACAACCGATAATCCGCATGAAACGTGCTGTAAAACCCTCGGCCTACCCTTGGATCAAGCAAACCGCTTACCTTGCGGAACAAACGAGTTGTCGGCGACCAGGCTACGTCGTTCAGATCACCGGTTACGATCACTGGCTCATCACTGTCGGCAACACTGCGCCCGACAATCACCAGTTCCGCATCCCGTTCTGTCGACTCATCGTTTTCCGTTGGGCTGGGCGGTGCAGGATGCACGAAGTGCACCCTCACACTATCGCCAGATCGAAGCTCAACCAGAGCGTGCATGGAGGGCACCTTGTCCTCAATCAGAAAGCGCACTTCAGACTCGTGCAGCGGCAATCGGGAGAACACGTGCATACCATACAGGTTATCCAGCGGGCACTTGATGGTGTAAGGCATGTCGTTATCCAACGACGCCATCTGGTCTTCCCACCACTGATCGGACTCCAGCGTCACAAGAATATCGGGTTGGTGCTGTTCAACGAGTTTCAGCAGTGCCTTTGCGTTTCGATTCGGCGTAAGAACATTGGAGGTCAGAATGGTTAAAGTGCGCGCTGGGCTATTTGCCCGCGCGTCTTTGACTTCCTTGGGCCAGATTGCCGTGTAGGGCAAAATCCACCAAAGCTGGGAGGCCAACGATAGCCCTGCCACAACAATCAACACCCAACTCAGAGGCTGGGTGAGATCCAGAAACACAAACTCAGCCACCAATAACAATGTTGCCAACACCGCGAACTGCAAACGCGGGAAATCGAAGCTCCGAACGCTCCAGTGGGGGTTACGCCAAAGGGGCAACAGAGTCGCTATCGCGATAACAGTCGTACAAATAAGCAAAGTGAATAACATCATGATTTCATTGTACAGCAAGGTCAAAGTGACGCGATTATTATCTGAATTCCGGGTTAATCGTGCTTAAAAGTAGAAAAGCACGAACAAATACACAATACTTTCAAGGGTTCCATAACTGACCAAGGAGATATTATGACTAATCAAAGTCGTCGTAAATTCATGCGTCACAGTCTGCTCGGCATCGCTGCTCTGCCTTTAGGGGCAAGCATTCTTTCTCAGCGCGTTTTCGCTCAGGAACTTACACCACTTGACCCTTCAGCCGCACAGGCGAAAGCTCTGAACTACGTCAAGAAGGCCGAAGACGCCAGCGATCATCCTGCGTATGAAGCGGGCGAAAAATGCTCGAGTTGCAGGTTTTTCCAGGAAGCCAACAATGGTTGTCAGCTGTTCCCTCAGAACAGCGTGGAACCGGAAGGATGGTGTCAGTCCTGGGTCGCGCAAGCGTAATCATGGCCGATCTATAAGCCGATCCATAAACTGCCGGGGCACCTGCATTCTCTTCGCGCCCCGGCATCCTGTAGTCACCGCTACGCGCGCCCTGGTGGCTGCTGGCATACAGGACAGTAATAAATCGCCTGCTGGCAATCGCGGTTTTGAGAATCAGTATGCCGCATTCATGGCAAGCCTGCCCCTCACGATTGAATACCATCAGACGCGCAGTATAGTCGCGCGGCTTTCTCCGGGCCAATGATCGCAAACCTTAGCTGCATGCCGGTGCGCGGCTCTGAATTCGGCTTGCCAATTCGCCACTGGCCATAGAGCTGGTTGTGACTGTAAACACACCAAGGCCCATCATCACCGCGAGAGGAGAAGAACACCTGATGTGCTCTTTGGTGTCCTACAGCCGCGTCTATATCGTCAACCATTCGACGTATTTCAGGACCCTCTGGCACGGGAGCCTCGCTTCAGTGAAGCTTGATCCAAGACATACGGTGGGTACACCCGCGACAGTTCAGCTTGCCGGGCTCAGGATTTGTGACGACCGACTCCTGGTATCAAAGCTTCTGCAAACTCTTGAACGCTTCTTTCACATGAACCGCCAACGCGTCGTTCAATTCGTTGGAGCCCTTACGAACCAGTGCCAGCTGGTAGGACCCTATCTCGGGTAAACCCTGGTTAACTATCTCCTTGAGCGGCGGGCGTACAAGACTCTTAGGGAAGGGGGCGACGGCGAGATCCGCAACCATAGCAGCCTCCTGTCCAGAGCAATGCTCACAGGTGTAAGCAATCCGGTAAGGCTTTGCAGCACTATCAAGCACGCGCAGGGTCATGCGCCGCCAGGAACAGCCTTCGTGCGCCACCGCTACTGGCAGGGGCGTTCGCAGAAACGCGGAACCGTCCTCCCGCCCTACCCAGATCAGCGGCTCTTCATACACTACCTCACCGCGAATATCCCGGACTTCATCCGCAACGGTAACCAGAGCCAAATCCAGCTCGCCAGCATCCAGCCGGGCCAAATTTTGCTTACTCGAACCAACGACAACATCAACCAGCACCGCCGGATAAGAGCGCGCGAATTGGGCAAGCACTTCGGGCAGTATTCGGGTGCCAACATCGTCTGATGTTCCGATACCTACCTTGCCCTCCAAAGTCGGCGATAGAAAATACTGCACTGCCTCCTCATTTAATCGCAACAATCGACGGCTATAGTCCAGAAGCGCCTCGCCTGCGGCTGTCAGGCGCACCTGTCGCGGCTCACGAATAAAAAGGCATTTGCCAAGGTTCTGCTCCAGCTGTTTGATTTGCATGCTGAGTGCTGAGGGCGTTCGGTGTACCAACTTGGCGGCACCGGTAAAAGTGCCGCACTCCGAAATAGCGACGAACGTTCTCAGCACCTCATTGTCGAGCAACGGTATTGCCACGTGATTACGCCTCGTTCTTGAATATGCAGACTATTGAATTAAGCATATTTGAACGCAGAGTTAAATTCTTTTCGTTTGATTGAATGCTCTCAGAGGCTCACCCTGTTATCACAATGCGCGGATTGAGTAGTTCTTGCACAATCCGGTGCTTTCAATTCACCAAAGCCTGAAAGCGGGTGGCGACCATGCTGAGCATCAGAAGAAATGACCAGGTAACCGGGCAGCGCGCCTTGTCCTGGATGGAGAATTATTCCCGGCGCCAACAGTTTCGGCGCATGGCTATGTCACTCCTGGCTGAGAAAGACGATGTTCTATCAGATTTGGGGTACGAACGGAGGAACCTTTTCGATGCGCTGAACCTGCCACTGCGCAGTGATGCGGTGCGGTATCTTGAGCAGCATCGCAAGGTGTGATTTCAACATACTTGCCAGGCCCGGAATAGCGACGCTCAACAGTTGTCAACGCGATTTCTGCGGCTGAGCACTTGAGCTGCCATAGCCAACAGAACCAGACCCGGCCCCAGGCTTCCTTTCCTAGAATTGTAATTCACTCCTCCTAAAGATATGTGATCATAACTTTTCCATGACAATTGAATCTTTCTGATAATCATTTACAATCGCGTTTTAATTTTTATCAGGAGAACTACTTAATGGCTGGCCGACCCTCTGCATACCGAACTCTACTGTCGCTGACGATAGCCGCACCATTCGCTGTTCAGGCTGCGCCACAATCCCTGAATGAACTGGTTGTAGTTGGCAGCCGCGCCCCGGCACAAATCAGCCAGATTCCTGGTTCAGTCTGGGTTCTGGAAGACGAGGAGCTGGAAGAGCAGTTCCGCTCCGGCCAGGATCTGAAAACGGTTATTGGCAAACTGGTACCCAGCATGGATCTCGCCCCGGAAACCCGCACCAACTATGGCCAGAACATGCGTGGGCGCAGCGTACTGGTGATGATTGATGGTGTATCACTCAATGGCTCTCGCGGGCTGAGCCGGCAATTCGATTCGATTGATCCATTCAATATCGAGCGCATTGAGGTGCTTTCGGGCGCTACGGCCGTATACGGAGCAGGCAGCACCGGCGGCATCGTCAACATCATCACCAAGAAAGGTCGTGCGGGAGATGCACAGCTCAGCACAGAAGTAGGTGTTTCAAGTGGCTTCAATAACTCTGAGGATCGTACATTCCGTTTTGGTCAGTCCATCGCCGGTGGTAACGACACCATAAAGGGCCGCCTGGCTATTGCAACCGAAGACAATGGTGCAATGTACGACGGTGATGGCGACCCTATCATGCCGGACATCTCCCAAACTGACCTGCAGTACAACCGCAGCGTAGACGTGTTGGGCAGCACCCGAATTCGCATCAATGAAAACCAGAATCTGGATTTGACCGCCCAGTTTTATAACTCCGGTTACCAGGGAGACCAAGGCGTCTGGCTTGGTCCCTACCTTTCTCAGATAAACAATCCTGAAATTCGTAATGGATTCTCCAGCGACCGCGACCCTCAAACCGAACGCTACATGTTCAATCTGGCATGGCAGCATTTGGATTTCCTCGGCCACACAGCTTACGTACAGGCTTCGATGCGCAACGAGGAGTCTGGCTTCCACCCCTACCCTTACCAACGCGCAACATTGCCCCAAAGTTACTTCGGCGCCTCAAGCCAGGACACCCGCCAATACCTGATCAAGGGATTACTGGTAAAGGATTTTGGCAGCGTTCGGCTCAATTACGGTATAGACCTTGATCGCGAAGATTTTTCCGCAAATCAGATGATTTTCGACAATGCTACCGCGTTTCCCAGTGGCGGCATGACGTTCGATGAGGCGTTCACGGTCGACCGTTATCCGGATTACCGTGTGGAAGGTATCGCAGCCTTTTTCCAGGCTGAATGGCAGGCTACCGAAAGGCTCCAGCTGAATGCAGGCATCCGCCAGAGGCATGCGCGCCTCGAGATGGAAGATTTCGTAGGTACGCAGCAAGCGGTCGAGGTAGAACGAGGGCTGGCAACAGGTGCAGACACCATTCCGGGCGGCGAAAACGATTACGATGTCACCCTGCTGAATGCGGGCGCTATCTACAACCTGAGTGACGATCAGCAGGTTTGGACCAATGTGAGCCAGGGATTTGAAATCCCGGATCCGGGTAAGGTAGCCGGCCGGGGTAACTACAGCCTGATTGGCGGCCGCTACGTGTTAACCGACTCTCTGAACATCGACGACAACGCCATACCCGGCCTGAAGACCAACCAGGTGGAACTGGGATGGCGCACTTACAAAAAACAATGGGATGCCCAAGTAGCCGCTTATTACACCTGGTCTGATAAAGAGGCAGTAACCAACCGCACAACTCTGACGGTAGATATAGAAGATAACAAAACCCGGGATTACGGATTGGAGGGTGCCCTCACCTGGCGGGCAAACGAACAATGGTCTCTGGGAGGAACCGCACACTATGTTCGTTCTGAAATAAAGGATACTGACGGCAGCTGGCAGAAAAATCTTGTAACCGCTGCGAGCCTGCCCAACGCCACGGCTTTTGTTCAGTGGCGAGACCGCCAGAACTCTTTACGCCTTCAGGGTTCCCATGCGTTCGACATTGATGACGATGCCGGCGATGAAATCAATGGTTTTACCACATTTGATTTGCTGACAGCCCGGGAGTTGCCCTTGGGGCGCATCAATTTCTCTGTAACTAACCTGCTGGATAAACAGTACGATACTGTTTGGGGCCAACGGGCCCAGCTGTTCTACGGCTTTGAAAATCTTTTCGATTTCAAGGGCCAGGGGCGTACATACACCCTGACCTATTCCGTGGACTATTGATTGCATGCTGATTGGCAAGCACCCAGGGCACGCACTGCGAGCCCTTGTCCTCATGTTGATAAGCCTCACCGTTAGTGCAGATGATCTGGTCTTACACAGCGTCGACGAGCCGCAACAGAGCGAAACACCCAAACGTATTGTGGCGCTGAACTGGTGGTTGGCAGAGCACTTGCTGGCGCTGGGAGTCACGCCAGTGGGCGTGGCGGACATTGAGCGCTACCGGGAATGGGTAGTGGAGCCGCGGGCGCCAGAATCGGTAAAGTCCGTGGGTCGTCGTCAGGCTCCCAATCTGGAAGCTATACGATCGCTAAAGCCGGATCTGATTCTGGTGTCAGGGCACCTGGAAGCAGCAGTGCCAGCGTTGCGAGACATTGCGCCAACACTGGTACAGACCACTTACGAAGCCGATTTAAACCCTTGGGTTAAAGCCCGTGAACATCTGCTTGCTCTTGGAAAAATACTGAATCGCGAAGATAAGGCCCAGGCAGTTATTGCGAAGGCCGAACAGGATCTTTCTGACATCCGAGAGCAGCTGTCTCAGGCCGGTCTGGCCGGTCAGACGGCATTCATCGTGCGTTTTCTGGACGACCGGCGTTTGCGTATTCACGGAAGCAATTCAATGCTCAATCAGGCGCTGGAGCAGGCGGGGCTGAATAATGCCTGGCACCGCAGCACCAACCTCTGGGGCTTCACACCGGGAACGATTTCAAATCTGGGAGGCCATCCGGATGCCTGGCTGATCTACATACGGCCATGGCCGGAAGCTGACCGGGAGCGACTGCAAGCAAGCGGACTATGGCCATATTTACCCATGGCCCGCAATGGCCGCATAACCGGCGTAGGCCCGGTCTGGACGTTCGGCGGCGTGGTCAGCGTACCCCGCATGGCCCGCATGCTCGCTGATCAACTGCTGAAAGGTGCACGGGAGTTGCAGCCATGAATCAGCTCGTTTTACCGCGACATTCACAGCTGGGGCTGGTACTTCTTGCACTGTCATTAATGGTGGCGGGATTGCTGTTGTCTCCCGCCACCAGCATTGAGAATTTGTTTCGACTACCCAGCGCTCTTGCACTGAATAAGTCTGCAACTTTCGAACAAGCCGTGCTGCATTACACCCTGCTACCCAGGCTGACGATCGCCCTGCTTACCGGCGCTGCCCTCGGCTTTGCGGGCACACTGGTACAACAAGTGCTGCGCAACCCATTGGCAGCACCTACCACATTGGGCGTTGCTGCAGGCGCACAGCTAACACTGGGACTGGTCATGCTTCTGTCTCCCTCCCTTCTTGTATGGCGGGAAGCCTGGGCTATGACTGGAGGCCTCGCATCCCTTGGTCTGGTCTTGCTCATGGGTGCCCGACGCGGGTTCGATCCACTTACGCTTACCCTGTGCGGACTGATTGTCAGCCTCTACCTGGGAGCCATAAACACGGTTATTTTGTTGTTCAATCAGGAACAACTCGCCGGCCTGTTTATTTGGGGAGCCGGGGAACTCAGCCAAAATGACTGGAACAGCACTCTCGAGTTACTCCCCCGTTTACTGGTGGCCGCGGGCATGGCGTTGGCACTCTGGCGCCCGCTGCAAGCGCTGGACCTGGGCACTGAGGGGGCGCGGTCGTTAGGGTTATCCCCAAGCGTCATCCGAATCCTTGCACTTGTGTTAGCGGTCTATCTCACGGCGCTGACAGTAAGCCATGTGGGTGTCGTTGGTTTCATTGGTCTGGCGGCACCTGCCATCGTTCGCCTACTGGGTGCACGGACTCTGCGTCAACGCATGTTAGGCAGCGCCCTCACAGGTGCACTGATTTGTTTGGTGGCCGATGGCATTGCCCAACAGCTGACTCTCGCGTTCGGGCAGTTGCTCTTTCCCACCGGTGCCGCCACGGCGTTGATAGGCGGGCCGGTTCTGTTATGGGTATTGACTCGCAACCGATTGATACCTGCCCGACCCTCCCAGCCTGTATCCCTGGTTCCTCACCGGCGCGGGCTCTCCAAAACCGGCTTGCTTTTGCTCGGTTTGATCACTCTGGGAAGTCTGGCTATCACTCTGTCACTCGGCCCCACCTGGGAAGGCTGGCGTTGGACGGGCTTTAACGGCGAGACGGCGTTGCTGGCCATGCGCCTGCCCAGAATGACCACAGCACTGATGGCCGGCGCCCTGCTCGCCGGCGCTGGCGTAATTGTTCAGAGGTTAACCCGCAACCCCATGGCCAGCCCGGAACTACTGGGCATCAGTACCGGCGCAGCTATGGGTATGGTGTTGTTAACTCTTACGATTGGCGCCAGCAGCCGTGGGTTTCAGATCCTCGCGGGAGGTGCGGGGGGCGCTCTGGTTTTGCTGGCACTTCTGTTATTGAGCAGGCGCAGCAACTTTTCCCCACAGCGTTTGCTTCTGGGAGGTATTGCTCTTTCAGCCCTTCTGGACGCCGGCATTCGCATGATCCTGGCCATGGGCGACGCCCAGTCCATCATGCTACTTAACTGGCTGGCGGGTTCTACCTGGCTCTCTGGTCAGTCCGACGCCTGGGCGCTTGTCATTGCAACACCGCTCCTCGCACTGATGGCAGTGCTGGCAAGCCGATGGCTGGACCTTTTGCCTCTCGGTGACAGCGCTGCCAACTCACTGGGTTTGCCACTGGCACCGGCTCGTCTCCTGCTTATGCTACTGGCAGCGCTCATGACGGCCGTGGCCACTTTGGTTGTCGGCCCCTTGTCGTTTGTAGGCTTGATGGCACCACACCTTGCAAAACTGCTGGGCTACCAACGGGCCTTGCCACAAATGCTGGGCGCCTTTGTTATCGGCAGTTTGCTGATGCTATGGGCCGACTGGTTGGCCCGCTCGCTGGTTTATCCCCATGAGTTGCCCGCAGGGCTGGTGGCCACCCTGATCGGCGGCGGCTACTTTCTGGTACGCATGTACCGAATGCCGAGCCGGCATTAATTTCCAAAAATTGTTGCTGGAAAACCGAATTCACAAAGAGAGCCTTTGCCATGTTTACACTGGATGCCGTCAGCTACAGGATGGCGGAAAAAACGCTGCTCCACCCCATTGATCTCAGCCTCGATCATGGCCAGATGGTAGGGCTGATCGGCCATAATGGATCCGGCAAATCGACATTGCTGAAACTAATGGCCCGCCAGCTAAGGCCCTCTTCCGGCCAAGTCACCCTGGAAGGTAAGGATTTGCGCCAATGGGGTGATCGCCCTTTGGCGCGGCAGGTAGCTTATCTACCACAGCAGCCTCCCGCTACGGACGGCCTGACCGCCCGGGAACTGGTACGTTTCGGTCGTTACCCATGGCATGGGGCGCTGGGGCGATTTTCACCTGAAGACGCAAAACAGGTCGATCAGGCCATGGCGCTCACCGACACTGAGATCTTCGGTGATAGAAGCGTGGATGAACTTTCTGGCGGCGAGCGTCAGCGGGTGTGGTTGGCTATGCTGCTAGCTCAGAATGCCCGTTTCCTGTTGCTTGATGAACCTACCTCCGCCTTGGACGTTGCTCATCAAATTGAGGTGCTTTCGCTGGTACGCAAACTGGGAAAGGAACTGGATATGGGAATTGTAGTGGTGCTACACGACATCAACATGGCGGCCGGGTTTTGCGATCATCTGGTAGCCCTGCACAGTGGGCGACTGCAAACAGAAGGTTCACCGGATGAGTTGATGAACCCGCAAACCCTGAAAGATATTTATGGAGTGACTATGTCCATACTGGCCCACCCTCACCGCGAAGGCGCTCGTATCGCAGTGGCATAACGCACGATCAGCTTATCGTTCTTCTGGTAGAAGTGCGCCCTTCGGGGGGCGGTCAATATGGGGGCAATTTCCGCACAGGGCCAGACCTGGCAGCCGATAGCGTATGCAACAGTGCCGCCGCTGTAGTTGCGGCTCACACCCTTCGCCGCGTTCTACGTAACGAACCGGACTCGCCATAGGATTCGGGGGCCCGTTCGGTCGTTTATCCAGCTCGATCAGTTGGCGACCATCCGCAAGCAATTGATGCGGCACACCGCCGGCCTCCAGAGTGCGGATGAGCCTCTCGAAATAGGTAGCCGCATTGCTCCAAAGCACACGACGTGAAATCTTGATGTGATCGCACCAACCGTCAATCAGCGGAGAGAAGTTGTTATCCATCAGTTCCCGGAAGCGTTCGAATGGGTTACCTGGAGGCACCTGGAACGGCTGACCTTCATGCGATAACCGGAACGCCTCAGGAACACCGTCTTCCCCGATGATCACCTCAATCTGATCCAGGGCCACGGGTAGTTCGTGCCCAGCCAACAGATTGGCGGTCGCCACAGGCACGATCAACTTTGCAAAATAGTGTTTGGACCAAAGTGAGATAAGCGCTCGCTGATCATTCCCGGAATGCGACTTTTGATACTCGGAAAGCAGTCGTGCCAAACCCTCAGCGGAAACAAGATCCATTGCGGGTATTCCTGTCCGCTGATCCTGCCCCTTCAATACCAGCACATCCCGATAGCGTTCGAAATCACCAACAAAAAGATGTGCAAGGGCGGGAATGGCCATGGTTTATCTATCTGGTTCTCGGGTAGAGCTTCTTAAGGAGGCTTGGGTACAAAAACAAACAATAATGCGAACACTTATCATTATACATAAAAATATGAGAATGACGAGTTGCTAGCCATCTACTTCGCTAATGTCGCAGGGGGTTGCTCCCGAAAGAGGGCTCTGCCAAGGCTCTCAAAATATCGCTTAAAAGCAGCATTAATGTCCTGCCGGTGTCGGCCCATTGGATAGAGCCCGGCCTTGGCCTCTTCTGAGTAGAGCGTGCCACGAACCAGAAAGCTGTTACCGGGCTCACTATCTTCTACAAACGCTTCAAAAGCCCGGGCACAGAGCTCTTCAGGTTGCGCGTAATACAATATATTCCGCTGTTGATCTGCCTGTTGTGAACAATGAAACAGCTCACTGGGTTGGGTGCCATCCTCATTTAACAGAATCGTTCTAAAACACTTGCTCAGTAATTCATTGAGCGGGTGCTCTTTCTGGTCTGCGCTATCCAGCCAGGCCGCGGAGGCAAAGCCATGCTTGTCACAGTTGCGAAACGCTTTGCTTCCCATGTAGTGGTCGAAGGCATGAAACCATTCGTGAGCAAGGCTACCTGCCCCGGCATTCTTGGCCAGAGCAAGCTGTCTGGTCGCGGGAATATAGTGTGCGGCGACCCCGGGCCGCCCGCCAATGCCGTACTGAAGGCTTAACGAGCCTCGCAGTGAAACAAGCGCCTCCGGCCCCTTGAGAATGACCAACAGATCGGTCAATGCCCGGTAAAACCGGCCAGCCGCCCTGTCGCGCTCGTGCGGAGTTACCCAGCGCCCTACTTCGATACTCCTGAAGTCGAACCGGCGCCTCACTGTTATAAAGGACACCGAAGCCTGTGCAGTCATCACTTCCCTCCGCATTTCAGCGACCGAACCAATCAGCCGCTAACGAGCGGCAGACACACGTCGCGAACTGTTTTTATATGGCTCTTCACTTATCTGTGTGGGTCAGGTGCCATTGGCAGTCCGCCATAGTGAAATAGAATCGCCCGCTTGAACCTCTCCTTGTTCCGGAATCCCCGGGATCGGACCTTTAACGCTCGAACCTGTCC
>Ga0207891_1000073_pt1 | contig 110455 bp, 110 predicted proteins | sample LinPmetageLP50_FD_184061 | JGI IMG/M metagenome (GOLD analysis project Ga0207891, IMG submission 184061) | Marine viral communities from the Pacific Ocean - LP-50 (SPAdes) | ecosystem: Environmental > Aquatic > Marine > Oceanic | place: Pacific Ocean | collected 2011-08-27 | reverse complement strand
GAGCGCTTACCGTGGTCTTGCCAGAATTGTTTTTTGTTGATTGTGTTCATGGACGACTCCTCAGCTTAAAACTGAAGAGTAAATCTACCGCGACGAAATTATTAGATGGGGTTAATTGACCGCTTACGGCCGCTGCCCCTCCATGCTTCTGTGTGGGCTAGCCAGTATTGAGTTTTATCGATTGGGCTCATGGGAATCTCCGCAGTTAAAAACGGCAGAGTAGCTCCTAGGCTGCGAAGATATTAGATGGGGTTTATTGAGCGCTTACGTATTAACTAGGTATTTCTTGAATTCTTCGGAATATTTAGATGTGGCTAAAAGTGTAGTTTTCGCAATATTGATTTTTCTCGCCACCTCGGATCCGGTGATTTGAAACTTATTCTTAGTCTTGTAGTGAGATATTTTTCCGTGTGATTTTATATATGTTAGTCTCTCACCTTTAAGTAATTCAGTAGCTTTCCACGCGGAGTATGAAGCGTTGTTCTTATCAACCCAGTCTGGATGAATGTCAGCTATATCCTTTTTACCATTTGTCACTAATTCTTCAAAGTAATCCATATTTCACCCTTATATCGTAATGCTTAAGTGCAGATTCGTATTTGCTGATTATTCTGTGAGTAGGGTTTATTTCGGATATTCTTTTTCTGGCCAGTTTTATGTAGTCATAAGAAGGCTTGATTAGGTCCATCGGAATATCTGCTTCCTTTGAAGACTCAAGCAAGTCGATGTGTTGCCATGAGTGGAGGATAATATAGTCAATATTCGAATCCATAAATAAAAAACTAATGCAACCTAAACAGAGTTCAGGCTTGGCATTGTGGGGGGCAGCACTACCATCTTCTGCACATCTGGCAAGATATGACGTGTCTCTCATATTGATGCAATATCCCCAAGGATTCGCCTTTATACTCAATACCTCGTTGATGGCGAGTTCATCAATTACTACGTTCAGTTCCTCCATAGTCTTAGTTGCGGTGTTTCTGAATAGTTTAGTCAGGAATCGATGATATTTTCCTGTTGTTTTTGTCCCTTCATTCCTCAGCCAGTTTTTAAGTAATGAACTTGTGATGCGAGATTTAAGAGTATCTCCCACACGAACATTTTTTCTGTCAGATATATAAGAAATCCACATTGCTTTTGATATATGTTTAAAATTACTGCGTATCATCCATCCGGCATCGCCATCATATCGCCTATAAACCGCTTCCGCCCACATGTGCCTGAATGCATGAGGAGTAGGGTAAAGGCATTCATTTATAATATATTTTGAGCATTCATTAGTAAAACTTTTAGTCATTAATGTTGCAATATTTTCTTCTTTGATAGTGTTTCTTATGTCAAGAGGGATGTGTTTTTCAAATAGTAGGAATAATTCATTGTCGCTCTTATTAAGAGGGATTCCTCCATTCAAGTATTCGTGGTATCTAACTATCCAGTCTTTCTTTCTAATAATAGATCTTCTAGTTAAGTGGAATTTTACACGATCAAGCTCCTCCGTAAAGCGTTCTTTGGCACGCCTAATGTTTGGGTCAACTAAGATGGATGTGCCTTGGTAAGAATCTATTTCTTTCTTTAATTTATCTATTAATGTTAATTCATCTTGAAGGAGTGGAATATTACTATTTATTTTTGCGACTAGCCGATTGTAGTTGTCAAAATAGTCGATAATTTTAAATGGTTTATATGTGGTTACAAATGTTTCCCAATTGAATCCGGCAGCATGTGCAATCGCCGAGTGCGATGCATCTTTGCTGCTGGGTTCAATGGCGTGGCTATGGGCAATGTAAAGTGCCGGTTCATTTGTTTTTGGGTTGATAAGGAGGGAATGTCTTACAATTAGCTCGTAAATTCCTTGTGTTATTTCTCTATTATGCAGCTTTTCCCCGTGAGTTTTAAAAACATTCCATCTAATGCTATGCCTTAACGGTGTGGAGTATTGGTCTATGATGTCGTGATTTTCAATGCTATTTATCGAAGTAGTTGGGAAGCCGAATTCGCTACCTCTCCAGCCAGTAAATGATAATATACATGTTAGGCCTGATGCTCTAACTTTATGAACCAGTGAAAGTGGAAGTGGTTTAGAATTATTGGTTGTATCTTTGTGTATCCCAAGATTCTCATAGTATTCCTTTGGCGGTAAGAAAATATCATAGTCTAATTTTAAAGAATTCGTTTTGATAGAAGCTTTTAACTTACTTAATGAGCCATTGAAGGTGGACTCTTGTAATAAGCGCTCAATGTGCTCAGAATTCTCATCATACAAGTAGAAAAATACAATACTCCGCAATCGATCAAATTCTGCTAAATGCGTATCCCTTTCCGTATCAACTCTAACTCCGAGCGCAAAAGAAATACGTTCTATTGTTTCTGAGCTCAGTAAATGCTTTCTGTTAAGGATTCGTTTAAGTGTTAATTCGTACTGTTTTGAAATTGATTCTTTTAAATGGACGATCTTTTGTGTGTTATATTTCTTGAATCTCGGGTCGATTGCGGTATCAACGCTACTAAGAATACCGTAAAAGAGTTGCGTGGTATTTTTGTGTACAGTTAAGCCTGATAACTCTATGAGTTCCCCCCTGTTATTAATAACTTCACTCAGTGCGCATGCAACTTCATAGTTCTCGCTATAAAAATTATCGAGGTACTCAACGTAGTATCGACCATAATCTAGTGTGAGGTTGTTGAAAGTCCCGCCGCCTAACCATTCCGCATATGTTAGATCACCAGCCGAGATAATATGAATTGCGTTTTTTAATGATTTCTCCACAGACTTTAATTTGATGTTGGTAATGATTGATTGTAGTCCATAGAACCCTAGTGCATCGTTAAATCTCAGGAGGAGCGTTATTTCAGTTTTTGCGAGTGAACTTCTTGGGTTGATGCGGTTATGGACGACCCCGTCATTTCCGATCCTGGACATTAGGTAATATTCTAGAAATGACTGTAGGTGTTCGCTATCTAATGTTTCAATTTCATTTTCAGATAAGAAAGTTAGTAATAAATAGATAAGATTCCTTTGCCATATCATTTTCCCCCCAGATGAGGTGGTTGTATTCAATTCGATTAATAAGATTCTGCAGAGTTTTGATGCATCTATACCGTTCTTTATACAATAAGCATTGCTGTTAAAGTTTGATTTGAACATCTGAAGATTAATGCTAGATTTTACCCCACTGGCACTCGAAAACTCCCATATCTCATCTTCTATATTGTTCTTGTCGGTTATATCTAAGAGGCTAAGCTTTTCTTCTGCCTTGGAGTAATGTTTTGGATTATTTGATGCACTAATTCCCATGCTTATACACCCGCATTAAGTTCGCTTTCAAATGAGTTGGGTAAAACATTTTTTATCTTAATGAATTTTTTGTTCGCTTCATTCATTGTTTTAGACGAGAACGCCGTGATGCAATAATGCATCCACTCAACATTTATAAGTACTGTGTTTATATAGAATTCGTGATTTCTCTCAAGTAGTGCGTCTGAATATTTTTTAGCTTGAGAAATGTAATGAAGCATCCTAATCGCATTACTTACAGATTCAACGACTATGTAAGTTGGTCTTTTAGATTCACTATCAAAATCCATATTATTAAGTTTGTTCACTTTTGATCTGCTTGTCGAGGTGCTGCCTATTATTGTTGTTAATAGCTTCCTCTCTTCTATTTCTATTTTTATTCGTTTCGTAATGTTGCTATAGGCTTCTTGTTGTATGTCATGCATAACCATTCTGGATATGCGGCCGACTTGGTTCACCCATTCTTTATTGTCATCGGTCATATAGCTTGTTTTCTCGACAAGAGGTGTGTGGGAATTCTGGTTAACTAGATCCCCATCTCTATAGATATCTGACCTTGAAAATACAGCGGTGTTTTTTATGTGTGTTGGCGTGAACATTGATTGAGGCAAATATTGTTTGATATCTTTTTTGTATTTATCATATTTATGTATATTTTTAGAGTACATATTAAAATCAACTAAATCTTCCTCAAGGAAACACATCATGGCTCGATGGAAGATGTCTGATGTGTTGTTTGATTGAAATGAAGTTTTAATTCGATGTCCTACTGCGCTGTCGGCTAATATCCGAAGGAATAAGCATACCGGAGTTGAGGTGGCGTTTGACCTCATTTTGTAAAGTGGGTTGCAGAAAAATCTATTCCTTCCGATTTTTTTATGTAGAAATAGTCTGCTTTGGCTTTGAGGTATTGTTTCTAGATACATAAGCAATACCCTCGTTATGATGTTGGAAGCTGAAAGTATTGGTGTCTCGTGAAATTTATCAGATCTACCTTTGAAGTAAATAATCTGTAAAGATTTTACTCTTCCAAATTTATTTTTCTTCACGGCAATATTTTTTCGACCTATATTGACTGCGTCACTTGGTTGCACCGCTAGTGAAACTACAAGCCAATACATTAAAAGTTCCTCTAACTCTGAGACAGTGTTTGATAATATATGAGGCCTTGTATACGGGTAACCCTTCGATATACCACTTAGCGCTGTAATATATTCGTAACTCTCGTTGGATTTCACTTCATCTCTGATAGATGGGAGTGAGTTTGCTTTTATGCATTCGATAGAAATTAATTCGTATAATGATTTATCCTCTAATCTAGTTAATTCCTTTTTTGTCGATTGTAGTAGGTTCGCATAAAGTATTACAGATTGTCTTGAGGAGGTCTCCGTGTTGTTGCTTGCATTTAGGTAGGCTGACTTTATAAGTGGATTTTTGTTTAGAGAGTTCCGCGCTTCTAGTATGAATATTAATATTTCTGCAGCCATCACACTAAATGACTGATGCATTCGCTTAGGGCTTTCTATGTTCAAGTAATCGTTGCCAATCTTACTTCGTATCCATTGATGCTTGGAAAACCAGTGCGTGAGGTCAATTGATAGACTTTCTGCGCTGAATTCAAGTGTTGTGCTGCTTGCGAGACGTTGTAGGAAACGGTGTTGATCGTGGCTGAGCTGGGGGATTCTTTCCGCTCTTGATAGAATTGTTTTTATGCTGTGTGCAAAGCAGCTGTTTGGTTTCTTTTTCCGCTCATTAACTTCATAAATTTGAAATTTCTTTAGAGTTCTCAAATTAATTATTGATTGTGTATTCATCCAGCCAACAAACTTGCAGATAGCATAGATATAATTTTTCTGGCTTTCTTCTTGGAGGTCTAAGAACCATTTACTACTAGGCAGTATTTTCAGTACAAGGAAAATACTGCGGCCATTTTCGGTCATTTCACTATCTAGCTCTGCTATTACCTTATTTTTATACACTAACCGGCGTGGATTTGAGTCTAGGCTGTGTGTACTTTCATTTTCGGCCTTAGATTTACGTCTAATTGTCGGGTAATGACTGGTTTCGCCTTCTTTCATTATTAGCTTTCCTCAACTATGAGCATTATATCTCTTAACCTAATATATCTCGTTGTTGTCGGGGCTACGTTGCCGTCTCTTGATAGAGCGTGGCCTAGGCGTAGGGCAACCGTTAATAAGGCGGCACTCTCAGATCTCGTTTCTCTGCCTCTGTTGTCCTTTAATTCTTCATGGAATAATTCCGTTGCGAATGTGTGCCTAAGGTCGTGATACACAAGATTTTCATCTAGGTATGGTAATTTTTTTCTATAAATGTTGAATAAATCTGATGGTAGTCGCTTGCTTATGGGGCTTCCGGCTCCTCTTGGGTCCCTCCGGATAAATAGGTTTGTTGGGGCGTTTTGTTCAATTTTGCTTAGAATAGATGCGCGTTCCGTTGTGTAATAATCCTTCATCTCTCTCAGTAAGTCGCGGCCTAAATGTAAGTATCTTGATTTCCCTCCCTTTGCGTATTGTCCTGGGAGTTTGTAAAGGAAGAATTTTTCATGACATTTATTTGGAGCATCTAATTGTTCAAATAATTCGTAAAGAAATCCTTTTCGAGTTCCGTTCTTTTCTAACAGAAGCCCTCTGGCTTCAGATGCTCTTAGGCCTAGCTCATAGCCGCACCTTAAAATCAATTTATCTCTTTTACAGCTACAAATGTTAATTAACTCAAACCTTTCCTGAGTGCTCACATAGTTGATATATGTAGGAGGTTGGTTTAAAGCAATGGCTTGTTTCCTTGCTTTTCTTGTAACTCTAATGACATGGGGCTTTCGTAATTTCATGTATGCGAGGAAGTTAAAGTATGCAGAAAGTGCGGCTTGGTGATTGGAAAGTGAATTTCCAGTTAACGTTTTTATTAGATCGTCATTTATATATTCGCTGACTTGCTTGGGAGTGCATAGATAAGTTTGATGGATACTTATATTTTGAGACGGGTCTTTTTGGTGCTTGGAGTTTATGTGCCTTAGGAACTTGCAGATATGGTTGATGTAGTTTCTTGTTGTTGATTCAGAAACAGGCTCCGGTTCGAGTTTGGTTACGATTCTGTCGCCCATTTCGTAACGGTTGAGTCTTACTACTTCACCTAATGTCTCAAGGTGTATTGAAAATAGTAGCGGAAGTATAACAACGGATCCTGAATCGTCTAGTATCAGGGATAGATTATCGAAATTATTGCCGGCGATATTGATGTCTTGTAAAAGGATTCTCTTCATTATTATTGGCTGTCACTATAGCGAACAGAGTGGTATATTTTGAATATAACGCAATAACATAATTCTGATAGTATGGTACTAACGTATTTGATGCAAGAATGTATCACGCAAAAAGATCACTACGGCTATAAATGGTGGAAGAAACAGACTCCTGACTTGGCGCAAGTGCAGCTCGAAATAGTCGATATTTGGCATTTTGGGATGAGTGCCTTGTTTCGCGAGGGGGTAACCGTTGAGACACTAGCAGATGAGATTATTGTCGCGCTTGACGGTCATCGTGTGAGCGAGGCCGGTGTGTTGGAATCTACCGAGGCCTTGGCCGAGTACTGCTTGCGTAGCAAAGGTTTTTCGGTGCCGCTATTTTGGGATTTGATGACCGCTGCTGAATTAAGCTTTGACGATCTTTACAAGCAGTACGTTGGCAAGAACGTCTTAAATTTTTTCCGCCAGGATCATGGCTACAAAGACGGTAGTTATATAAAAATTTGGCAAGGTCAGGAAGACAATGTCCACTTGGTTGAGATACTGGCTAATGCGAATGTCCTGTCCCCGCAATTTGCTGATGATGTTTATCAAGGTCTCTCGGCTAGGTATCCCAAGGCCTAGGTGGAGGCGGTAATGTCGGACAAGCTATCTACATCGGCACTCGCTAAGCAGGGGGAAATCCCCGTTCAGCAGCTATTTTCGGTGCTTAAAGATTATGGCTGGATACGCAAAGTCGACGATGGTTGGGTGTTAACAAGCAAAGGTGAGTTTGAGGGTGGTAGTTACCTAACTAGCAAGCGTTACGGTCGTTATATTGTTTGGCCGCAAAATTTGCTAGATCATCAATTATTTAAGGCGATGGAGAGCACCAAACTCCTTTCCGCCACGGCACTTGGCCGTTCAGAAGGGCTCAGTGGTCGCGAGTTGAATCGCATTCTTGTCGAGTTAGGCTGGTTAAAGCCCAGTACCCGTGGCTGGGAGCTTACTAAAGCGGGTGGTGCGCAAGGTGGTCAGCTTTTTGAAAATCAGCAAAGTAGCCTGAGCTATGTGTTGTGGCCCGAAGATATTCGCAGTCGCGAGCCATTCACGCGATTATTGCGCGATTGTCAGATTGACGAGCAGGCGACTGATGATTTATTTGAGAAGAAAAATGGCGCCTGGGTCTCTCTAGATGGTGTCGCGTGCAAGACGCGGGAGCACTGCCAAATCGCGCAGTGGCTTTACCTTGCCGGAATTCGCTACAGTATTTATCGGCCATTACCGGTGGATGAATGTCAGCTAAGCGATTTTTATTTGCCAGAGGGTGGCGTGTGTTTGGAGTATTGGGGCGCTGGCGAACACTCTGACGCTATTTCGGCGCGCATGCGCCGAGCTGAGTTATGCAAGGAATTGAATTTATCGGTGCTGGACATTCACCCGGAAGATATGTCGGTATTAGACGATTATCTTAGTCGTCATTTGCAGCAGCTTGGTGTGGACTTCTACTAGCCCAAAATGCAGCAGATTGGTGGTGTTTAAGCTAGCGACCAAACTCAATCATTATCGCCTCTGCTAGAGCTAGGTCTTTTGCGGAAAGACCACCGGCGTCATGGGTTGTTAATGCAATGGTCACGGTTTTGTAAACGTTGCTCCACTCGGGGTGGTGGTCAATCTTTTCGGCGCGAATCGCAACGCGCGTCATAAAAGCAAATGCGCTGATAAAATCATCAAATTCAAAGACGCGATGTAATTTCTCGTCTTTTAGCGCCCATCCGTCTAAGTCTTTAAGCGCATTGCTAATTTCTAAATCGGTTAGCTTAACTGTCATGGCTTGACCCTTCTTTTTAAATACACTCCACATTCCATATGATGAGTGTACGGGAACTGGTCGAAGAGGGCGAAGGCATCGACGTCATGAGTTTTGGTTAATATTTGCAAATCGCGATGTAGCGTTTCTGGACTGCACGATATATAGACGATCTTCTCGAAGCCTGAAATTAGCAGGCGGGTATTTTCGTCGAGGCCAGCTCTTGGCGGGTCAACCAGCACGTGGCTAATATTGTAGCTGTCTAAATCGATATGCTCGAGTCTGCGAAAGCTGCGCTCTTTATTCAGTGCTGAGGTGAGTTCCTCGCTAGACATTCTTAATATGTCGATACTTGTGACGTTATTTAGCGCAAAATTTTCGTGTGCCGCTTTTACCGAGGTCTTTGAGATCTCCGTCGCCAACACCTTTCGGAATTGGGCAGACAGGGGAATGGTGAAATTGCCATTGCCGCAGTACAACTCGAGTAAGTCGGTATCAGGATTCTCGCCAACCTGCGCTTTTGCCCAACTAATCATCGTTGCATTGAGTTTGCCATTCGGCTGGGTGAATCCGCCTTCATATTGATTGTAAACATAGTGTTCGCCGTCTATCACTAGGTTCTCAACGACATAGTCGCGGCCAAGCACCAGTTTTTGCTTTTTGCTGCGACCAATAATTTGAATATCCAGTTCGCTAGCTAATTTCTCTGCTAAGACTTGCCATTCTTCATCTAGACGGCGGTGGTAAATAAGACTTACCAACATATCGCCGCTGAGGGTGCTGAGAAACTCCACTTGGAAAAGACGCTTGCTAAGCATCACTTGGCTATTAAGTTTTTCTAGCAATACTGGCATTAAATCAAAGATGCTTTTTGATGCGACAGTAAATTGCTCTACAGGAATTGGCGTTTTGGGTTCGGCGGGATCGAACATGGCGTAATACGCCGAATCTTTGTCGTGCCATAAGCGAAATTCTGCGCGCAAACGGTAGTGGGCAGGCTCAGACGGAAAGACAGTGGGTTTAGGTAAGGCCAAATCGCTAAACAGGGCCGTTATTCTCGTTGTTTTGTCGTCGAGAATTTTCGGGTAATTGTCTATGTCTACGGGGTTGATACTCATAAATTGTCCGGTGGTATGGCGCTTTTCAGCGTGAAGCGAGGCGAGTGCGGTCGCGGTTCTTCCAAATGTTATCGGCGCGATCCAGGCAACGCTGCTGATCAAGTTCGGGCGATTGTAAATGTAGAGCGATTGCGATGGTGCCAATTATCGCCAGCTTGCCATACTCGTCAACCTTATCTTCTCGCCATGCATTGACTAGATCATCGATGTTTAATGTTTCTTGTTTTTCTTGGCGGCCATCAATCAATTTTGGCCACTCGACTTCAGATAGCTCGCCACAGTGAACCATCTTCACCTTGCAGACTGCTTCTGGTTTGCGTTCAGCTTCGCCGGCCTCGCCTTTAAACACCGCTGCGTGAGCTTGGCCGAGCATGGCCGCCGCCTGTTGGTGGTTTTCGGCGTAGGCGGGGTGGAAGATGCTTTGCAGAGAGTAGGGCGCGGCTAAAGGATTTAATAACCTGGATAGTGTGTGTACCGGCGAGCGGAGGCCAAACTCATTGCGCAGGTCTATCATACGCTGCAATTGTGGGGAAAAAACCGACAAGGGCAGGTAGGCGAAGTTGCTTTGATCCAGTTTGTCACTTACCTCTTGCCAGCTTTTCGCCGGGCTTACCCCCATACTTTCAAGCACGTATTCACTATAAACTCGCTCGGCAGTATGGCCGGCCGCGCCGTGCATAAAGATCCGCGCGCCACTGTCTGCAAGCGCGAGTGCCGCAAGTAAATACCACGGTAATTGACGACGTTTGCCAGCGTAGCTTGCCCAATCAAGATCAACTGGTATTGACGGTGCAGAAACTGTGTCTCGGACTGCGCGAACGAACCCCGCTAGCTCTTGATAGCTTTCTTCTTTTACGCGAAGCAGCATAAGAAAGGCGCCAAGTTGTACGTCTTGAACTTCTCCGCGCAAAATCATTCCCATTGCTTCGCGCGCTTCGTCTTCGGTTAGTGAGCGCGAGCCGGTTTTGCCTTTGCCGAGAATACGCACGTACTGTGCGAAGGGGTGTTCTAGCGACATGATAATACTCGCATTGGATTAGAGGCAGTTGTCCGGTCGCGGCAGGCCAGCAACTTTGCTGAGAATTTTTGCTGGGCTGCCGGGAAAGTGTTGCAAGAAATAAAGGCTGTTTCCTTTGTCGACACCGAGTTCGAGCTTGGCGTATTTTATCAGCGGGCGCATGGCGGGGGATAGGCCAAATTTTTGGTAGAACTCTTGTACCAATGAAACCAATTCCCAGTGAGTGTCGGTCAATTGAATGTCGACAGTTTCCGCTAGCGCTGCCGCGACTTCCGGCGACCAATCCTCTAAATGTTTTAAAAAGCCATCTTTGTCGGTGGCGATTTCTTTTCCGTGTACGACGAGGTGGGTCATTTTACCAGCTTAAACATTGGCTATGTTCTGCGCACAAATCGACGAATTCTTCCATTGTGACAGCGTTTACATTGCTGGCAGCAATAATGCCCCTTCGTTTTAGATCATCGTCCAAGGCGTACAGGGAGATGTCGGCGTTTACGCCACTGAGTTGCCTGCACGCTAAGACGGCGGCGTCCTCGATGAATATCAATGAGTCCGTCTCAACTAAGATCGATTGGCATCGACTTAGGCTCTCTGGGCTGTTTAATATATGTAGGCGCATCAGAAGCTCTGAATCCGATCGGCTGAAGCCATTAATGCCTGAAGATCCGACGGTGAAATTGCAGTCGCATGGGCCAGTAAACTTTCTTCATTGATGCAGCGATCGTCACGATCCGTCGCTAGGTAAAATATGTTTTCTATGTCGTATAGGGGCAGGGCACTAATTACCCCGCAGTGTGGCTTTGTCTCAATGCTGCTGGCGTCCTTGCTACTAAGAAGCTGGTAAATACCATCTTGTAGAAACACCAGGCTAATCTTTTGGTCGAAGGCCGCCGTCGCTAGCGCCATATCTAGCGCCTCTCGTGCTAGGCTGTGCCCATAGGCTTGGTGAGTAAATAGATAGAGGAAGTGCATTTAATTCCCGAATCTTATGATGCGATCAGCGTTTATGCAGGCGTCTACCCATTGACCAAGACCACCTATGCTAAATCCCTCAGCCATATTGTGGCCGCCAATCTCGTAGCGTTGCGCTTCTTTTTCGTCGATGATGCCGCGCTTAAGTGCACTTGATACACATACTACTAAGTCAAGTTCGTGCTCTTGCTGCAGCTGTTGCCACTGATCCGGTAAGGCTTTTTCATCTTGTGGTGGGGTAATGTAACTGTTTGCACAGTGCACGCCGTCATTAAAAAAGAAAACGCGGTAAATTTGGTGCTGACGTGCAAGAACTGCTTTGCAAAATCGCAAGGCGGTGGCGCTTGATTGATCTGAATACGATTGGCCGGTAACCAGAATAGCAAAACAGAGGCTCATAGGAGCCTCTGTTTTAGAGTTTGCATAGACTTATTGCTTTGGCGCTTAGTCATCGCCGCTAAAAACACCTAATAAGTGTAAGAGGTGAACAAACAGATTATAAATATCTAGATATAGCGCGACAGTGGCCCGAATATAATTGGTTTCGCCGCCGTGAATAATGCGGCTGGTATCAAACAAAATAAGGCCAGACATAATAAATACAGCAGCTGCAGATATCGCCAGAGATGCCGCAGGCACTTGAAAGAACAGGTTTGCAATGCTCGCGACGACGATAACTAGCAGGCCGATCATCAAGAAACCGCCAAGGAAGGAGAAGTCCTTACGAGTCGTCAATACATATGCCGACAAACCAAAAAATACCAAGGCCGTGCCGCCGAGCGCTTGCATAACAAGCTCACCGCCGTTTGGCAGCGCTAAATAGGCTTTCAGCATGGGCCCAAGCGCAGCGCCCAATAAACCAGTGAACACAAATATGGCGACGATACCTTTGCTAGAGTCTGCCGTTTTATTGACCACAAAGAGCATAACAAAACCCAAAAGCATAAGGACAAGACCGGTACCGTGGCCGATGTTCATTGCCATCGCCAGGCCGGCGCACATTGCGCTAGTTACCAGAGTCATGCCTAGTAATAGGTATGTATTGCGAAGTACCTTGCTTGTTTCCAGCGCAGGCATTGATCCCGCGTGTGTCTGAAAAACTGATTTATCTTGCATGTCTTACTCCGTTAATTGCCAAATAAAATTCTGATACCGAAGGCATATCATACTGGGTGTGGAGTGACTTGCAAAGAAAGATCGGAGGATACGAGAAGGGGGATAAAGTGGCGGAGGGGCAGGGATTTGAACCCTGGGTTGGGATAAACCAACGCCGGTTTTCAAGACCGGTGCAATCGACCACTCTGCCACCCCTCCGCAGCAGTTGCGAATTATACATAGCTTGTTTAGCGAAACAAGCAGTATTATAAAAAAGACTTATAAATCAGTTTGATGACGTTCTGATTGGATAAATTTTAGGCAAAAAAAGCCCAGCGTTTTAGCTGGGCTTACGTTTACTCCTTTAAAGAGTGCTGGCTTCAGTTGCGTGGATCGTTAACCGCCCGTGGTAATTTTGGACGGCTTGGATCTGGCAGAGCCATAATGGCGGCATCAAGTACCGGTGGTGTTGGCTTGGCAGTGGTAATCTGTAAGTTCTGAACCGGTTGCGGTGCGATACGCGGATCATTGGCTGCGCGTCCAACGGGTTTCACTTTTTCTACCGTAGCGGTACTCACGGGCTCAGCCGTTTTCGCAGGTGCAGGTTTGGGCGCAGGTGCTTTTGCTTCTTCGGCGACAGGTGCTTTTTCTCCGGCGGGAGCTGCTTCTGCGACTGTTTCTTCTTTTACCACGGCAATCGCTGTTGATTCCTCAGTTGCTGTGCTTTCAGCTATTGGGCTTGCAGTTGATTCTTCCGCTGCCTGTGGCTCTGAAGGCGTTTGAGGCTCGGAAGGTGCTTCCGACTCAGTAGCAGGCTGAGTTGCAGGTGCGTCCTCTTTTGCGACTTCGTTAACTTTAGCTTCAGTCGGCGCAGGCGTATCTGTGCTTACGCTTTCTACCGGCTTAGTATCTTCAGCCGTCGGTGTTGCGTTGCTTGTCTCGGTAGGTGAGCTTGCCGGAGCGTCGCTAACTTCAGCCCGTGCGTCGGTATTTGCCTGGCCACGTGAGCGGTTTGCGTTGCGGTTTGGCCTCTTGTTTTCTTGTTCGCCGGTGGCGGTCGTGTCGCTGACTACAGCTTGGCTGTCAGCGCTAGCTTGATCTGTCGCTGAATTTTCTTCTGATACTGGCGCGGGCGTACGCTTACGCTCCTGAGAGTTGCGCGGCTTGCGGTTCCCTGGGCGGCGTTTAGGGCGATTGCCATTCTCAGTTGCCGGATTTTGCTCAGGGCTAGCTGCATCGGTGCCAGTCACTGTTTCAGGCGCAGGGCTGCTTTCTGTCTTGTTGCCACGATTATCAGTGACTCGGTTGTCGTCGCGGGGTGCGCGCTCACGTTGATCTGGATTGCGGCGGTTGCGGCCACCACGGTTGTTATTTCTGTTGCCCGAACGGTTGTTGCTGCGATTATTGTTGCTGCTGCGAGGCCGCGGCGCCGGTGTTGGCTCTGGTTCCGGCTCAGGCTCCGCGGTTTTAAATAATCCGCTCAGTGACTTGGCTAATTTGCTAAAGAAGCCTTCGCTACTTTCTGTTGTGCTTTTGCTTTCTACTTGCGTTTTTTCGCTACTTGCCGCTGCCACAGGTACTGGGCCTTTGGGGGCTAATGTGCGAACAACGGCCGCTGCTATCGGCGCGCTTGAGGTAACTTCATCCAGCGCTTCTGCCTGAGCTTCCATTTCGGAAACAATTTTGTAGCTGATTTCTTTTTCGTCGCCAATATCGCTTTCGCGTAAACGCATTACTTCAAAATGCGGTGTATCTAGTGCGGGGGTTGGGATCACGACTACGCGGACACCGCTGCGCTGCTCTACATCATATATCGCTGTACGCTTTTCATTTAATAAATATGACGCAACATTGACGGGTACGATAACGCGAATTTCGGCGCTTTTCTCTTTATTGGCCTCTTCTTCAACTAGGCGAAGAATCGATAGTGCCAATGAGTTGGTATCGCGAATAGTGCCTTGGCCACTGCAACGTGGACAAACCTTTGCGCTCGTTTCACCGAGTGAAGGGCGAAGGCGTTGACGAGACATTTCGAGCAAGCCGAAGCGCGAAATACGGCCGATTTGAATGCGGGCGCGGTCTGGCTCCATGGCATCGCGTACGCGATTTTCGACTTCGCGCTGATTTTTAGCCGCTAGCATGTCGATAAAGTCGACGACGATGAGGCCGCCGATATCGCGCAAACGCAACTGACGCGCAATTTCATCGGCCGCTTCTAAATTGGTTTGCAGAGCTGTTTCTTCGATATCGCCGCCTTTGGTGGCGCGGGCGGAGTTGATGTCGATGGAGACTAGGGCTTCAGTCGGGTCGATAACGATCGAGCCCCCAGAGGGTAGCTGCACTTCACGTTGGAAAGCAGATTCAATCTGGCTTTCTATTTGGTAGCGATTAAACAGCGGAACTTGGTCTTTATAGAGTTTGATCTTGCTTTTGAAGTGCGGCATGACCTGCTCAACAAAATGCATCGCTTCGCTAAATGATTCTTCCGCATCGATAAGAACTTGGTCGATATCGTCGCGCAAATAGTCGCGAATAGCGCGGATAATAACGTTGCTTTCCTGCAAAATGAGGATTGGCGCTTTGCGCTCTTCAGATGCTTGTTTGATCGCAGACCAAAGGTGCAGAAGATAATCCAAATCCCATTGCAGTTCTTCGGAGCTGCGGCCAACACCCGCTGTGCGGACAATAACACCCATCGAATCGGGGATGTTTATTGAGCTAAGTGCGTCGCGCAATTCGCTGCGCTCGTCACCCTCAATGCGGCGTGAAATACCGCCGGCACGAGGATTATTAGGCATTAGCACCATATATCGGCCTGCTAGGCTGATAAAGGTGGTTAGTGCGGCGCCTTTATTGCCGCGCTCTTCTTTTTCAACTTGAACAATGACCTGCGTGCCTTCTTTTACCAGATCTTTGATCTTGGCGCGGCCGCTGACGTCTGATGAGTTGCGATAGAAGTATTCTTTAGAGATTTCTTTAAGGGGGAGGAAGCCGTGACGCTCGGCGCCAAAATCAACAAACGCAGCTTCCAAGCTTGGTTCTACGCGGGTGATGGTGCCTTTATAGACATTGGCTTTCTTTTGTACGCGGGTGCGATTTTCTATATCCAGATCAAATAAGCGCTGGCCGTCTACGAGGGCAACGCGCAACTCTTCTGGCTGAGTTGCATTAATAAGCATTCTTTTCATGAGCTAAAATCCCAAAAGCCGGGATTTGTCGCGCCACTCGTGCGATCGAGCATCTTCAAGCGTTCTGATGTACGCTGCATTACCTTGTGGGTGCGGCACTGTAAATGCTGCGCTGCACGGGTACATCAGTGTGGCCTACAACCTGGCCCTTATATTCCAGTTCGCTGGGGGTGTGATTTAACAGTCCCGCGCTGGGCGTCTTTCATCTATTACTGTTGGGCGCGTATACACTGCGCCAGTATTGGTAACGTTCTTTACGTCGCTTTCTCAGAGTTCTTTCACAGCCGTGGTGTAAACAAATATCGGCAGTACTATTAATTAATGTACCGACACTACGTTAGAATGCCGCCGGTACACTGCTATTCACTGATGGAAATAAGGCTATGCGTGAAACCGCAGTCTTTACCTTAGTAGATGGCCGGCGGTCTTCCCTCACGTCACAGCCATGCTGTGGCGGGAACCGGACCCGGTAACTACCGGGCGACTATATCAGTATTCAATAACTAACTCAATGAGTTACGGGAGTGTAAGTGAGTTCAGAATCTGTCATCAATCCGACTGTGCGCTTGGTGACTGTCGACGCTGATTATGCGGGTCAGCGTATTGATAATTTCTTAATGAGAGAATTAAAAGGCGTCCCTAAGTCACGGATTTACAACTTATTGCGCCGTGGCGAAGTGCGGCTGAATAAATCGAGAGTAAAACCGGATCAAAAGCTGGCCTTTGGTGATGTGGTGCGTGTGCCACCTGTTCGGGTTGCGGTTAGGGAGGGGGTTGTCGTCCCTGGTGGGCTTGATTCGAGTTTGCGGTCGGCCATTTTATATGAGGATGATGGCTTAATTATTATCAATAAACCTTCTGGGCTCGCGGTGCATGGCGGAAGTGGTATATCCCTCGGTCTGATTGAGGCTATGCGGCAAATGTATCCAGATCAGCGGAGTTTGGAGTTGGTACACCGCTTGGATAGAGATACCTCCGGCTGTGTGATGGTGGCGAAGAAGCGCAGTGTGTTAAAACAGTTGCACGAGCTGTTAAAGGCTCGCAAAGGGGTCGATAAGCGTTATTTGGCCTTGGTGGCGGGTAAGTGGCCGGTGCGTAAACAGCAAGTGAACGCGCCGCTGCAAAAGAATGTACTTAACTCCGGTGAGCGTATGGTGCGCGTCGAGCTAGATGGTAAAAAATCGCTCACTGAATTCACGTTGATAAAAAGGGTGGCAGGTGCAAGTTTAATTGAGGCGAAGCCAATCACCGGTAGGACGCATCAAATTCGCGTCCATTGCCAGTACGCGGGTTACCCAATTTTAGGTGACGACAAATACGGCGATGATGGAGCGAATGCGCATTTCAAGCAGCTCGGCTTGAAGCGCCTGTTTCTTCATGCGCATTCCCTTTCTTTTACGCTGGATGGGCGGCGTGTCGATGTGAAGGCGCCGCTCCCTATCGAATTAGAAAAGATATTAGATAGTGCTGGTAGTGAATTGTAATGCTTATAATTTTTGATTGGGATGGAACAATTTTAGACTCCAGCGATAAGATCGTTTTTTGCATGCAGCAGGGCGCTAGAGATTTCGGCGTTCCGGTCTGCTCGGCAGACGAAATACGCAATATTATTGGCCTTGAATTAAGCTTGGCTATCGCCATGCTCTATCCCGAACTCGACAAAGCTGGTGTGGAGGCAATGCGTGGGTGCTATGTGGCATGCTTTATTGAGGCGGATAAGCAGCCATGCCAATTGTTCCCAGGTGTTGAAGAAACCTTATTCGCCCTAAAGGCTGCTGGGCACGATTTGTGTGTTGCCACAGGCAAGAGTCGCAGGGGGCTTGATCGGGTGTTTGCGGGCTTGGAAATTAGTGCATTGTTTAGTGCGAGTCGTTGTGCAGATGAGACCGCATCGAAACCAGATCCGCTTATGCTTCACCAATTGTGCACCGAGCGGGCAATAAGCCCCTGTGACGCGATTATGGTAGGTGATACCGAGTACGATTTGGAGATGGCAAGTCGAATTGCCATGCCGAGCGTGGGTGTTTCTTATGGTGCTCACAGTTTAGAGCGGCTACTGCGCTGGGAGCCACTGTCGGTGTTAGACGAATTTGCTATGCTGCTGCCCTTGGTTGGTGTTCATCAGCAGGCTGAGTCAGGGATTAAATAATTGCAAGGCCCTCCAGTCTCAGAAATTCGCAAAGTTTAATCAGGGGGAGTCCGATTAATGAGTTGGGGTCGTCACTGCGGATGCTGCTGAATAGGCTTATACCCAGCCCCTCCATTTTAAAGCTGCCTGCGCAATCAAAGGCCGGCTCCTTCTTTATATAGCTGTCGATTTCCCGATCGCTTAAATGCCTGAAATGCACTAACACTTGTTCGGTATGGCGGTGCATTGTATTTGTAGCGGTATTAAATACGCATAGTCCAGTATGAAATATGACCTCCTGACCAGAGCAGCGCTCTAGTTGTTGTTTTGCGCGCCCTGCATTTCCCGGTTTACCTAGAATTACACCATTGACATCGCAGACTTGGTCGCCGGCTATAATAAGTGCCTTGCTCTGGTTTACTGCTATGGCACGGGCCTTTTCTTCGCTTAGCCTTGTCGCGATTGTGATAGCTTGCTCGTGAGGATGTGCCGTCTCGTCGATCTCTGGTGCAATACATATTGGGTTCAAGCCAATTTGGTTGAGAAGTCTCAGTCGGTATTGTGAGCTCGATGCTAGTATTAGGTTTGCTGGGGTCTGGCCATTTGGGAGCATCGATTATGGTTTCCGTAGTGATAGGGTGCGGGTTTGTGCATGTGATTGTTTGATTCGCAAGGCTACGTTGGTGATTTTATAGGCTTAGGCACAAGGTGTAGTGCTTTTTGCCGCTAAGCCCCCAATAATACGGGTGTTTTTGCTTTGACAATAGTGTGCGAAGTCCCTATGATTGCGCGCCTATGCAAAGACAGCCCCTGCCCAAGTTTGTTGATGCTCGTAAATTTGTTGCGTCAGGCATGGAAATTCATGCTTATCGACAAGTTGATGGCCTCGATCTTTTCGTTGCCGGTCTCGCCAATAACAGCGGTTCGGTAGACGTTGATTTGCGCTTTTTTCGAGATGAGCAGGGGTTTAAGTGCATACAAGGTAATGCGGTTGCGCAGGTTGAAGTTATTTGTCAGCGCTGCTTAAACCCAATGCCTATGTGCATTGAAGCTGAATTTAATTTAGCTATCGTGTGGACGGATGAGCAGGCCAAGGCACTGCCAAAATCATTGGATCCTTTGATTTTGGAAGAGGAAAGTCTAGTGCTCGCTGATTTGCTGCAAGAAGAGTTAATCATAAATACTCCCTTTGTCAGCTTTCATGACGAAGAGTGTCGCGAATTTATCCCTGAGCCAGAGCCGGTTGAGGTGGTTCGCGACATAGAGGAAGGTGAGAAGCCGTTTGCTATATTGGGGCAATTAAAGCCCCGCGATTAATCTTTAGTACGAGGAATTTTTAGGCCATGGCTGTTCAAAAAAGTAAAGTGACCCGTTCACGTCGCGGTCAGCGTCGTTCGCATGATGCTCTAACTGGCGCAACGCTATCTGTTGATCAAACTAGCGGTGAAAAACACCTTCGTCACAATGTGACTGCGGACGGATTTTTCCGTGGTCGCAAAGTTGTTGCTGGTAAAGACGACTAAATATTTGCGTGGCATCGCTGCGACTAGCCGTTGATGCAATGAGCGGAGACCACGGTCTTCGCTCTTCTCTCTCTGCCACACTCAATGCGCTGAACCGTAATTCAGCTCTTCATGTTTCTCTGGTTGGCGATGAGCCTGCCATTGTTAACGCGCTCGCCGCAAAAAAATACGATCCTGCTCGCCTTCAAATTGTTCATAGTCCAGACGTCGTCACCATGGACGACATCCCATCGAAAGCACTTAGATATAAAAAACAATCATCGATGTATCGCGCTTTAGAACTACTTCGTGACGGCAGCGTTGCGGGTGTTGTAAGCGCTGGTAATACAGGTGCGCTTGTCGCGATGAGTTGTATAATTCTAGATCGCTTGCCCGGCGTTCGTCGCCCGGCCATTTGTGCGCCGGTGCCGGCTCACAATGGTGTAACCTATATGCTGGATTTAGGCGCCAATATCAGTTGTGATGCGGAGCAACTATATCAATTTGCGGTCATGGGCTCTGCGCTGGCCAAAGCGCTGGATGGCAGGGAGCGGCCACGTTTAGCGCTGTTAAATGTTGGTGCTGAGCTGATCAAAGGCACTTCGGTAGTAAAAGAGGCCGCTGAGCTTATCTCGGCCAATCCTCAGCTTAATTATGTTGGATTTGCCGAAGGGAATGATATTTTTTCTGAGCAGATAGACGTGATGATTTGTGATGGATTTACCGGCAACGTGGCGCTTAAGGTCTGCGAAGGCACTGCCAATTTTATTCGCGGCCAGCTGAAAGCGAAATTTGTGCAAAGTCTCTACGGCAAGATTGCAGCCGTGGTGGTGAAGCCAGTGCTAAGTGCCTTTGCTCGAGAAATAAACCCGGATCGCTACAATGGCGCGGCTTTACTCGGCTTAAATGGCGTCGTTATTAAGAGTCATGGTAGCTCTGGCGCTGCGAGTTTCGAGTCGGCAATTCATAAGGCGGCAAAAGCGGTGGAGTGTCATCTACCGCAACTTATAGCCACCCAGATAAATACAACAGAATCGTAATAACTCGACATTAAGAAGGAATAGCAAATGAACACACAGCAACTTGCTCTGGTTTTCCCCGGTCAAGGGTCTCAGAAAGTCGGTATGCTGGCCGAGCTTGGTGAGTCGTTTAGTAGTATTAAAACCACCTTCGCTGAAGCCTCAGATGCGCTGGGCTACGATATGTGGGACTTAATTCAAAACGGCGAACAAGACCAGCTCAATCTAACCGAAACCACGCAGCCTGTTTTATTGACTGCGAGCGTTGCGGTTTGGCGTTTGTGGTGTGAGCAGGGCGGTATAAAGCCCGCGCTGCTTGCCGGTCATAGTCTTGGCGAATTCTCTGCTTTAGTTTGCGCCGGTGCACTTGAGTTTGCTGATGCGGTCCGCTTGGTGCGCGCCCGCGGTCAGTTTATGCAGACTGCTGTTCCCGTTGGTGAAGGCGCCATGGCAGCGGTGTTAGGCTTGGATGATACTCAAATAGTGCAGATTTGCGCTGAGGCGGCGCAGGGTGCTGGCGTAGTCGAGGCAGTAAACTTCAACTCGCCAGGTCAGGTTGTTATCGCTGGTCAAGTTGCAGCGGTCGATAGGGCGATCGAATTGCTTAAGGCTGCTGGTGCGAAGCGGGCTATGCCGCTCCCAGTGAGCGCGCCTTTCCATACATCATTGATGCGGCCCGCCGGAGAAAAACTGGCGGTAGCTCTGACGGATATTTCTTTAAAAGCGCCGCTTATTCCCGTCGTTCATAATGTACACGGCAAGACTGAGTCTGACCCAGCAGTGATTAAGACGCTATTAGTTGAGCAAATTTACAGTGCGGTTAAGTGGGTAGGCTGTGTCGAGACAATGGTCGCCGCAGGGATTGAAACCACCATTGAGTGTGGGCCTGGAAAAGTGCTGAGTGGCTTAAATAAGCGAATTAATAAATCGCTGAACTGCTTCAATATTGAGTCGCCTGACAGCTTGGCAGCAGCGCTGGAATCAGTGAGCTAGGGCTTATTGTCTCAAAATACATTTTTAAGGAGTTTTATCATGACGGCAAAAATAGCATTAGTGACTGGGGCAAGTCGCGGTATAGGCCAAGCCATCGCCATCGCAGTTGGCAAATTGGGATATAAAGTCGTTGGTACTGCTACGTCTGAGGGGGGCGCCGAGGCGATCACTGCACATTTTAAAGACGCGGGTATAGAGGGTGTTGGTATGATGCTGAATGTGTCTGATTCGGCGTCGGTAGAATCGGTTGTTAAATCGATAAATGAGCAATTTGGTGCGCCGTCGGTATTAATAAACAATGCCGGTATTACCAAAGACAATATTATGCTGCGCATGAAAGACGATGAATGGTATGACGTTATCGATACCAACCTCAATTCGCTTTACCGTTTAAGTAAGGCTTGCCTGCGTGGCATGACCAAGGCGCGCTGGGGCCGTATTGTAAATATAAGCTCAGTAGTCGGTGCCATGGGTAATGCGGGGCAGGCTAACTATGCCGCTGCAAAGGCGGGTATGGACGGGTTTACCCGTGCCTTGGCGCGTGAAATTGGCTCGCGCGGTATTACTGTAAATGGCGTAGCGCCTGGTTTTATCGATACCGATATGACTAAAAAATTGGGCGATGATCAGCGTGACGCGCTAAAAAATCAGATTCCGCTGCAGCGTCTCGGTAGCCCAGAAGAAATCGCAGGTGTTGTTGCGTTTTTGGTTAGCGATGCCGCAGCGTACGTAACGGGCGAAACTATACATGTGAATGGCGGCATGTATATGGCGTAAACATATGTTCAGGAAGGATTTTTCCTATCTGAATGTGAATTTTTCATATTTTGCTATGCACAAGCGACGTTAGTCGCGGTAGAATGAGCGCCCAAGTGCAGGCAGTATGAAACACGATTTCGGCGGCTGCGCTTTTACTTAAGGTTTTGTACCTTGGCAAAGTAAAGAGCAGGCCCAAAATTTTAATTTTAATTAGGAGTCACCAACGACCATGAGTAGCATTGAAGAGCGCGTCAAGAAGATTGTTGCAGAGCAACTAGGTGTTAAGGAAGAAGATGTGTCAGAGTCTGCATCATTCGTAGAAGACCTGGGCGCAGATTCTCTGGATACGGTTGAGCTGGTAATGGCTCTGGAAGAGGAATTCGAAACAGAGATTCCTGATGAAGAAGCTGAGAAAATCACAACTGTTCGTTTAGCTATTGATTACATCAAAGAAAACCTTCAGTAAGCAGTATGTAGCGGCCTAGCCGTTTAAAAAGCCGTTTCTATGTAATGTAGGGCGGCTTTTTTTATGCCTGTACGTACACATCTGTAGAGTAAAAATTACGTATAATGCGCGTAAAAATAAGCTCGGGAGTGGTTCATGACTAAAAGAAGAGTAGTCGTCACCGGTATGGGTATGATTAGCCCGCTCGGAAACTCGGTGGCAGAGACCTGGCAAAATGTATTGGCGGGGAAAAGCGGTATCGCATTGATCGATCGCTTTGACGTGTCTGAATTTACCACCCGTATTGGTGGTGCTATTAAAAATTTCGATGTTGCCGACTATATGGCCGCGAAAGAAGCGAAGCGCTTTGACCCATTTATTCACTACGGCGTTGCCGCTGCAGAGCAGGCGCTGTCTGATTCCGGCCTTGAAGTAACCGAATCCAATGCGCAGCGTATTGGCACTGCCATCGGTTCGGGTATTGGTGGGATAGGCTTAATAGAAAGTAGCCGAACAATTATAGATAAAAGCGGTCCGCGAAAATTATCCCCCTTCACCGTACCGGGTGCCATTATTAATATGGTAGCTGGGGTATTAGCGATTAAACACAATTTACAGGGCCCCAGTATTGCCATAGCTACCGCCTGCACAACGGGTACGCACAATATCGGCATGGCGGCCAGAATGATCGCTTATGGAGATGCTGACGCCATGTTGGTTGGTGGTGCAGAAATGGCGACTACGCCCGTTGGCCTTGGCGGTTTTGCAGCGGCGCGTGCGATGTCGACCCGCAACGATGATCCGCAAGCTGCCAGCCGGCCTTGGGATAAGCAGCGAGACGGCTTTGTCTTGGGTGATGGTGCCGGCATGCTGGTTTTGGAAGAGTATGAGTTTGCAAAACGTCGCGGTGCCGAGATTCACGCAGAGTTGCTAGGATTTGGTATGAGTTGCGATGCGTTTCATATGACATCACCACCAGAAGATGGGCGTGGTGCTCAAGCTGCTATGCAAAATGCACTCAATGATGCCGGTCTAAATGCCGAAAAAATTGATTATATTAATGCCCACGGTACGTCAACGGTCGCTGGTGATGTTGCCGAAAGTAAGGCGATTGAGCAATTACTTGGGGCGGCAGCCGCTAAAGTGGCTGTGAGCTCTACTAAGTCTATGGTTGGTCATTTGTTAGGTGCGGCGGGTGCGGTAGAAGCGATATTTTCGATATTGGCGCTTCGCGACCAAGTGGCGCCGCCGACGATAAATTTAGACGAACCCGACGACGCGTGTACGCTAAATTACGTTCCCAATACTGCGCAACAGCGCAATCTTGCCTACGTATTGTCAAATTCCTTTGGTTTCGGCGGCACCAATGGCAGCCTGCTATTTGGTCAATTGCAAAATTGATGACGAAGGGCGCAGATTTAACGCTGATAAATGGCCAGTTTTGCGAAGATGTCTCCGTCAGTAATCGAGGCTTAGCCTATGGGGATGGCCTTTTTGAGACCATTCTTGTGCGCGATTTTCGTCCGCTTTGGCTGGACGACCATCTTGCGCGACTAGTCAGTGGGGCAAAACAACTAAATATCCCCTGTGATATCGCGGAATTAAAGCGAGATTGCGCTCGCTTATTGGCCGATTTTTCCAAGCCGGTGGCGGCGCTTAAAATCGTAATTACTCGCGGCGCGAGTATGCGGGGTTACACTCCTCACGCGGCACGTTCAGAGCGCATCGTTAGCATTGCTGCTTATACCCAAAATCGACTGTTTTGGGATGACGGAATTGCCGTGGCAGTTTGCCAAACCCAGCTCTCATCCCAGCCCAAGCTGGCCGGTATCAAGCACTTAAATCGCTTGGAACAAGTCTTGGCGGCTGAAGAGATACATCGCCGCGGTTTCCATGAAGGGTTGATGACAGAGAGGGGCTTGGTTGTAGAGGGCAGCCGCAGCAACTTATTTGTGGTTGTTGACGGTATTTTGCTTACACCGTCCTTGAGTCGTTGTGGCGTAGACGGCATTATGCGTCAGCGTGTTTTAAAGCATGCCAATGCCTTGGGGCTTGAGACCCGCATAAAAGAGTTAGGTGTTTCAGTTTTGTGCGGTGCAGAGGAAGCCTTTGTTTGCAATAGCCTTTTCGGAATATGGCCAATTAGCAAAGTTGAATGCGCGCATATGCAAATTGGCCCAATAAGCCGCCTACTACAGCGGGAGTTTGATACCTATTTCTATCTATAAACTTTTTAAGGCCGCACTGGCGGTTCTATTTCCACTTATACTGACGGTGTTAGCGGCAACCTGGTATCTCAATACCTATTTAAATCGTGAGCTACGCCTCACAGAGCCAACCGCGGTGTTTGTTCTGGCGCCGGGCACCGGCTTTTCAGCGATGGTAAATCAGCTTCAAGGATTGGGCTGGCTTAAGCAGCCGCGGGTATTAAAGCTATACGGCCGACTCAACCCTGCCGCAGCGGAAATAAAAGCGGGCGAATATCGCTTTGAGAAGGGAGTGACGTTAGCAGAAACTTTGGCGATGATGCGCGCTGGAGATGTTGTTCGGCATCAATTAACGCTTCTCGAGGGATGGACGGTGGCGCAGGTACTCTTGTATTTAGAGAGCCAAGAGTTACTAGTGAAACAAGTACTAACAAATGATTCAAGTTTATGGAAGACGCTTGGTGTAGATGAGCCACTTGCAACACTGCCAGAAGGCCTGTTTTTTCCGGATACCTACGATTATCACCTCAATGATCAGCCAAGCAATATACTGCTACGTGCATATAAGCGCCTCCAGTTTGTACTGAATGAAGAGTGGGAGGCACGCGAGGCTGGACTACCCTATGAAAATGCTTATGAAGCCTTGGTCATGGCGTCCATTATTGAAAAAGAAACCGGTGTACCTGAGGAGCGGGGTCAAATAGCTGGTGTATTTGTGCGCAGATTGCGCATGGGGATGCGCTTGCAAACGGATCCGACCGTAATTTACGGCTTGGGTGATGTCTATAAAGGGAATCTGCGCGGCTCGCATTTACGTGACGAAAATAATATCTACAACACCTACAAGCAGCAAGGTTTGCCGCCAACTCCGATAGCCTTAGCCGGCAGGGAGGCAATTCATGCTGCGTTACATCCCGCCGATGGCGATGCCATCTTCTTCGTTGCCAAAGGTGATGGTACGCACGCTTTTTCAGCCACACTCCAAGAGCATGAAGCGGCCGTTAAGCGTTATCAACTGAGTCAACGCAAAACCAACTACCGTTCTGCGCCACCGATCTCGGAGAAATAAATGACTGAGCAAGTGAGAGGCCGTTTTATTACTGTTGAGGGCACTGAGGGGGTAGGTAAATCAACGAATATCGCGTTTATTCAAGGGTTACTTAGCTCAGCTGGCATTGAGCACATTGTAACAAGAGAGCCCGGCGGCACTGCCTTGGCAGAAGAAATTCGCAATGTGTTGGTTGTGCCCAGAGAGGAGCCAATGTGCGAACTTACCGAGTTGTTATTGGTTTTTGCCGCTCGTGCTCAGCATCTACAGTCACTTATTGAGCCGAATTTGGCCAAGGGCATCTGGGTGCTTTGTGATCGCTTTACCGATGCGACATTCGCTTATCAGGGAGGTGGTCGTGGATTGTCGACCGCTGTTATCGGCCAGTTACAGGACTTGGTGCAGGGCGGCTTAAGACCAGATTGTACGCTGTTGCTCGATGCCCCTGTCGATGTGGGTATGGCCAGAGCGGGCGCTCGCGGCGCACTTGACCGCTTTGAGCAGGAAAAACAGGCCTTTTTTGAAAAAGTACGCGGGGCATACTTGGAGCGTGTTGCGCAGGAGCCGGATCGGTTTGTGGTAGTGGATGCCAGCACTAATTTGCAAGTTGTTCAGGACAGTATCGCCAAGGCGTTGAGCTTGCAAATTGATAGTCACAAAGCTGCCTCTGACAAGGTAAATCTGGACGACCGACATGGCTGAGCCGCTGCTTGCCTATTCTTGGCAAATGAATCAATGGCATGACTTGCAGCGCTTGATTGAGTCTGGCCGTCTGCCTCATGCGCTCCTTTTGGCGGGGCCGGATTCGATAGGCAAGCTTCGTTTTGCTAAAGCCCTTACCGGGTTTCTGTTGTGTGAATCGCCTAGTCAAGTAGGCGCTTGCGGCCAATGCCGTAGCTGCCATTTTCAAATTGACGCTAGCAACCCTGACTATCGTGAAATTTGTCCAGACGAGGGAAAGCGCCAAATTGGTATCGATCAGGTTCGGGACTTGCAGAGTTTTTCTGCGCAACACGCTCATCGTGATAAAGGCAGAAAAATCGTGGTTATTCATCCTGCGGAAGCGATGAATGTGTATACGGCAAATGCCCTGCTAAAAACCTTGGAAGAGCCTAACTCAGGTACAATTTTGATTTTGATTAGTCACACTAGCAGTCAACTCTTGCCAACGATAAGATCGCGCTGCGTGCAATTACGGTTTGGTATTCCAGATTCTTCACTCGCGGAGTCCTGGTTACGTGACTATGTTGGCGATGCTGAGCTGAGTAAAAAATTGCTTCTAGAGGCGGGGGGGCGTCCCTTGGCGGCGAGGCAAACATTTGATGAAGATGGTTTGGCGGTGCGTGAAAGTTTTGATGCGGCAATGTCGGCACTGCTTGATGGCGGCAAAACGGCCTTGCAAGTTGCGCTAGAGTTAAAGGATAAGGATATATTGCAGGTTCTCGATTGGTGGTGCTCGCGATTGATGGAGTTGTCGCGTCACCAACTTGCGGGAGTGCCATTGCTTGCTAAAAGCTGGGCTAGTTATAAAAACTTGCCCGCAAATCTCGTAATGCAGACTTTGCAGCGGGGCTTGGAGTTGCGTTCAGGTTTTAGCCGCGGTGTAGCGCTGAATAAGCAGCTCGTTCTAGAAACTCTGTTTCTTGAATGGGTGGCATTGTGCAAGCGTAGTGCGGCATCATAGCTGTATTGCTATAGTAGTTTGTGTTTTTGACATAGTGTCTAGGTTATTGGGGTTGAGTGTATGAGTGGTGCGCAGGGTGCACGTAACGGTATTTTGTCCCTTACCATCAGAGACAAGGCGGTGTTATACGCGGCCTATATGCCATTTATTCGCGATGGCGGCTTATTCGTGCCAACCACTAAACCTTATAAGGTTGGGGACGAGGTATTTATGCTTTTGACCTTGATGGATGAGCCCGAGAAACTTCCCATTGCCGGAAAAGTAGTCTGGATCACCCCGCGTGGTGCCCAAAGTAATCGTGCGGCTGGAATTGGCGTACAGTTTATTGGCGGTGACGGCGTCGCCAATAAAAAAATAGAGTCCTACCTAGCGGGTATTATGGAGTCGGATAAACCCACCCATACCATGTAAGTGCAAAACTGGCCGGCATCGGCCTGTCGTTAAACAAAACTGTAAACGGAAATCCCATGCTCGTAGACAGCCATTGTCATCTCGACCGCATAGACTTAAAACCCTATGGCGGCGACTTGGATTTAGCGGTACAAGCCGCAACAGAGCGCGGCGTTTCGAAGATGCTGTGTATAGGAATCGATTTAGGCAATGCGCCAACGGTTGTTGCGATAGCGGAGCGATTTCCGCAGATCTATGCCTCGGTCGGCGTGCATCCGCTCGATATCAGCGACGAAATTTGTTCAATACAAACCCTCACGGAATTGGCGAATCACCCTAAGGTCGTCGCTATTGGCGAAACAGGGTTAGATTATTACTACAGTAGCGAACGCAAGGTCGATCAGCAGCGGAGTTTTGCCCAACATCTTCGAGTGTCTGCCTCCTGCGGAAAGCCCACCATCGTTCATACCCGTGATGCTCGCGAAGATACCTTGGCGATAATTGCTGAACATGGCTCTCCTGACGTTGGAGGGGTTCTGCACTGTTTTACTGAATCTTGGGAGATGGCAGAAGCCGCGATAGAAATGGGTTACTACATTTCCTTCTCGGGCATTATCACTTTTAAGAATGCCGAGGAGCTCCGCGAGGTAGTGCGACGTGTTCCCATAGAGCGGCTGCTGGTGGAAACTGATTCCCCATATTTGGCGCCGGTGCCGTATCGGGGTAAGAAAAATGAACCCAAGTACGTGGTAGAGGTTGCCGAGTGTGTGGCGGATCTCAAGGGTCTTTCTTATCAGGACGTATTGCAGTACACCACTCAAAATTTTGAGCGGCTTTTCCCTTTAGCAAAGTAAATTAACGAAATTGTGGCAGGCTTATTCCGCCGAGGAGAAGTGCATTGAGCACAGAAAATTTATTGACTACCCCCTTGAATAGTTTGCACCGAGAGCTCTCGGCAAAAATGGTGCCCTTTGCTGGTTATGATATGCCGGTACAGTATCCAATGGGCGTACTTAAAGAACACTTACATGTGCGGAGCGCCGCGGGTTTATTCGATGTCTCCCATATGGGTCAAATTCGTGTGCGCGGGCCCAATGTGGCGCTCGAACTAGAGAAATTGATGCCGCAGGATGTACTTGGGCTTCCTTTAAATCGACAGCGCTATGGTCTTCTCACAAATGACAGCGGCGGTATTCTCGACGATTTAATGTTCGCAAATTGTGGTGACTACGTTCTACTCATTGTAAACGCGGCCTGTAAAAACCAAGATTTTGCGTGGTTGAGAGAACATCTGCCCGCAAGTATTGAAATGGATATGCTCGCAGATTATGGATTATTAGCCTTGCAGGGGCCGAGCGCACGCGACGTCCTTTCGCGTTTGGCGCCAGCTACTGCAAATATGATTTTTATGGATACCGCTGATTGGACAATCGAAGGCATACCCTGTTGGCTTAGTTGCTCGGGCTATACCGGCGAAGACGGCTTCGAGATTTCCGTTGCGCCTGAACATGCAGATTCACTAGCGCGCATTTTATTGGCGCAGCCTGAGGTTGAGTTTATTGGCCTCGGCGCTCGCGACTCGCTGCGTCTTGAGGCGGGCCTATGTTTATATGGCCACGATATGGATGACACCATCACCCCCATTACCGCTAATTTGCTGTGGTCTATTTCTAAGATTAGGCGGCCCAATGGCGAGCGCAGCGGCGGATATCCTGGGGCGGAAGTGATTGCCGATCAGCTCGCCAATGGCGTATCTGAAAAACGGGTGCTACTTGATGTTGAGGGCAGGGCACCGGTTCGTGAAGGGGCGGAAATCGTTAATGGTGACGGCCAGGTGTTGGGCCGGGTGAGCAGCGGTGGTTTTGGACCAAGTATTGGACGGCCTGTGGTGATGGCTTATGTGGCAACGGCAGCCTTAGATTCAGGGCAGGAATTATTTGCCAGTGTCAGAGGCAAACAGTTGCCTGTTATTGTTCGGCAGTCATCGTTTGTTGAGCAGCGCTATCATCGCGGATAATTTACTGGGCAAAATCGAAAGAGGTCACGTGCGTAAATCGTTTACGACGTCGATCATCGAAGGTTTTTACGGCCGTCAGTGGAGCTGGGAGCAGCGCTACGCATTGCCAGAGCTGCTCGCAAAGTGGCAATACAGCAGCTATATCTATGCGCCGAAAGGCGATACTAGTTTACGGCATAAATGGTCGCATGCCTTTTCTAGTGAGCAGTTCGCCAATTTTGAAAAGCTGGGTAGGGCATGTCATGCCGCGGATATCGCGTGGGGCTTAGGCTTGTCGCCGGTCGGCTTGCAGGCGAAATACGGTGTTAGTGAAAGGAAGAAATTAAAAAATAAAATTAATGAAATACAAATGGTTAAGCCTGATATCTTATGGGTTTTATTCGATGATTTGCCTGCTGGAAATAAACGGCTGGCAGAGAATCAGGTTGCGGTAGTCAGCGATATACAGCAGCAGCTACCCGATGCTCAACTTGCCATGTGCCCGAGCTATTACAGTTTTGATCCCATACTCGAAGAGCTGTTTGGGGCATGTCCAGCAAATTACTTTCAAGATTTAAATGCCGGTCTCGGGCTAGATATTGATATATTGTGGACGGGGAATCGCGTCATTAGCGACACCTATTCCGGCGACGATTGTCAGCGGGCTGCAATACTGCTGGGTAGAAAACCACTCATTTGGGATAACTATCCCGTTAATGATGGCCGTAAAACTAGTCGGTTTTTGCATCTGGCCCCCTTTAGTGGGCGATCACCGGACATGGTTGACTGGTGCCGCGGCCATGCGATAAACCCAATGAATCAATTTCATTTGTCCACGTTGGTCTTGCCAACGCTGGCAGACGTCTATACTTCAAAATCCAACTACGACCCTGCGCTTGCTTTCGAGCGAGCAATTGCTGTTTTGCCGGACGAATTGGCAAGGTTAATTGCCCGAGATGCTAGACTTTTCCAGCAGCAAGGCTTAGATGGTATAGGGCCTGCGGAGAAAATTAGCCTAGTGGATGAGTATCGCAATATAACGCATCCAGTAGCGATAGAGGTTTGCGATTGGCTAACTGAGGGTTATCAATTTGACCCTGCGTGTTTAACTGATTAATTGATTGCGGCGCTTGCCAAGATTTTAGTAATACGGTAGTTTTAGCACCCAATGTTTACATGGTAAACATGAAAGTATGGCAAATGCCGCCGCCACCACTCACTTTGAGGAACAAAAATGATTTATCAAGGCAAGGCGTTAACTGCAAAGTACCTGGATGATGGTATTGCGGAACTGTGTTTCGACCTGGAAGGCGACTCAGTAAATAAATTTAATCGGCTGACTCTAGAGGAGTTAGGTGAAGCCACTGCAGCTCTAGCTGCTGAGGCGAGTTTGAAAGGTGTACTAGTGACCAGCGGTAAATCGGTGTTTATCGTAGGCGCTGACATTACTGAGTTTACCGAGCTGTTTAAACTACCAGATGCTGATTTGCGTGAGTGGGCGAGCAAGGCCAACGATATATTTAATGCTTTTGAGGATCTGCCGGTCCCTACCGTTGCCGCTATTAATGGTGTGGCGCTGGGCGGCGGATTTGAAATGTGTTTAGCCTGTGATTTTCGAGTCATGTCATCTGCCGCGATTGTGGGCTTGCCCGAGGTGAAGTTGGGAATAAACCCTGGTTTCGGTGGCACGGTACGGTTGCCGCGGGTGATTGGTTGCGACAATGCAATGCTTTGGGTTGCAACGGGTAATCAGCAAAAACCAGATGCAGCACTTAAAGATGGCGGTGTAGATGCGGTTGTTGCGCCGGACGTACTTCATGAAGCGTCGCTAGACTTGCTTAAAAATGCAATCGCCGGCGAGTTTGACTACCAAGCGCGTCGGACCGAGAAAACGTCGCCAGTAAAGCTAAATGATATCGAACGCATGATGTCTTTCACCACCGGTAAGGCAATGGTTGCACAGCAAGCTGGACGAAATATGCCGGCACCATTGACCGCTGCAAAGTCTATGGAGCGCAATGCGGGTCTAGGGCGTGCGGAGGCAATTGAGGTTGAGATTGATCATTTTATCAAGCTCGTTCGCACGCCGCAGTCCGCAGCATTAGTCGGTTTGTTTTTAAGTGAGCAGGCTGTTAGCAAGGCGGCTCGCGGTTTTGCAAAAACTGGCGGCGATATTAAGCAGGCCGCGGTTTTGGGTGCGGGCATCATGGGCGGTGGTATCGCCTATCAATCGGCGTACAAGGGCACGCCTATATTGATGAAGGATATTGCTGACGCTGGTCTAGAGCTCGGTATGAAAGAAGCTGGCAAGCTGCTTGCTAAACGTGTGTCGCGCGGTCGTATGACGGCGGATAAAATGTCCGCGGTATTAAACAGTATTCGCCCCTCCTTGAATTACGATGGCTTTGATAAAGCAGACGTTATTGTCGAAGCCGTAGTCGAGAACCCCAAAGTGAAGCGGGCAGTGCTGGCGGAAACTGAAAAGCACATTCGCAACGATGCGGTCTTGGCGTCAAACACTTCTACAATTTCCATTACTTATCTTGCGGAAGCACTTGAAAGGCCGGAGAATTTTTGTGGAATGCACTTCTTCAACCCAGTGCACGCTATGCCCTTGGTCGAGGTTATTCGCGGTGAGAAGACCAGCGATAGTACGGTAGCAAAGGTTGTAAAATACGCGCTGCAAATGGGCAAGACTCCCATCGTAGTAAACGACTGCCCTGGCTTCTATGTGAACCGCGTTTTATTCCCGTATTTTGCCGGTTTTGACATGTTAGTCCGCGACGGTGCGGATTTCCGTAAAGTCGATAAGGTCATGGAAGGTTTCGGCATGCCGATGGGGCCTGCTTATTTGATGGATGTAGTCGGTATCGACACGGGTTACCACGCCGCAGAAGTTATGGCCGAAGGTTTCCCTGATCGTATGCGTCACGATTTTACCGGCATTTCGCAAATGATGTTTGAGGCCAAGCGCTACGGTCAGAAAAACGGCATCGGTTTCTACCGCTACGAAGAGGATGCCAAAGGCAAGCCTAAAAAATGCGAAGATGACACTGCGCTCTCTATGGCAGAGTCTGCTAAGCAAGCTGCCGTGACATTGTCTGACGACGATATCATTGCACGCATGATGATCCCGATGTGCATTGAAACAGTACGCTGTATAGATGAAGGTATCTTACGTGATCCCGCTGATGCTGATATGGGCTTGGTGATGGGTATTGGTTTCCCCGTATTCCGTGGCGGCGCACTGCGTTTCATCGATCAGATGGGTGCTAAAGCCTTCTGTGAAATGGCAGATCGCTACGCGGATCTTGGGCCGCTATACCAACCAACTGAAAGCCTTCGCCAAATGGCGAACAATGGCACTACGTTTTTCAAATAATCGGGCGGAGATATAACCATGACTTTTAAAGCAAATGATGTAGTAATCGTCGATTGCGCCCGTACTCCAATGGGGCGTTCAAAAAACGGTGTGTATAGAAATGTGCGGGCAGAAAATATGTCTGCATCTTTAATCGATAGTCTTCTAGCGCGTAATCCCGGCATTGATCCCGCTTTATTCGAAGATGTGATTTGGGGCTGTGTTAACCAGACCAATGAGCAGGGTTGGAACATTGCGCGCATGATTTCTGTGATGACCAAACTTCCGCATGAAGTAGCTGGGCAAACGGTAAGCCGTTTGTGTGGCTCCTCTATGTCGGCATTGCACACTGCAGCACAGGCCATCATGAGCGGCTACGGCGACACGTTTATGGTGGGTGGTGTTGAACACATGGGCCATTTGGCGATGAATCATGGTGTCGACCCCAATCCACAGGCCAGCAAATATGTTGCCCGCGCCGCCGGTATGATGGGAATGACCGCCGAGGCATTGGCGATGATGCACGGAATTGGCCGTGAGCAGCAAGATGAGTTCGGTTTGCGCTCGCATATGTTAGCTGCTGACGCGAGGGCTAATGGCCGCTTCGAGCGAGAAATTATTGCCATCGAAGGGCACGGTGATGATGGCCGTAAGATTCTGGTTAAGAATGACACCACTATTCGTCCAGAAACCACACTCGAAAGTCTTGCCCAGCTGCGTCCAGCGTTTGATCCGCGCAACGGTACCGTTACTGCGGGCACGAGTTCACAAATTGCAGATGGCGCCTCCGCAATGATCATGATGTCGGGCCAGCGTGCGATGGACTTAGGCTTGACTCCTCGCGCAAAAGTCACCGGCATGGCCGTCGCTGGTGTCGATCCGTCGATTATGGGCTATGGACCAGTGCCATCTACCCAAAAAGCGCTCAAACGTCTCGGTATGAGCATGGACGATATCGAAACAGTCGAGTTAAATGAAGCTTTCGCAGCACAGGCACTGCCTGTACTCAAAGACCTTAAGCTTTTAGATAAGATGGAAGACAAGGTAAACCTCAATGGTGGCGCTATAGCACTTGGTCATCCATTTGGTTGCTCCGGTACGCGTATTGTTACGACTTTGATCAATGTGATGGAGCAACGCGACACCTCGGTTGGTCTTGCGACAATGTGCATTGGCATGGGGCAGGGCATTAGTACAATTATTGAGCGGGTGTAATACCCTGTTAAGGGCTGCTATTGCTCGAGATTTATACAATAGCGGCCTTTAACAATAATTGTTTGCTGGTCTGCTTGATCGCGCCCATGTGCTGTGGCACAATCTCGTTCCTCGCGGAGCCATGGTTCTGCGATATCATTTGTAAACCGTGATAATTCAATACCTTAAGACGGTTTTACAAGTATGCGGATGTGGTGAAATTGGTATACACGCCAGATTTAGGTTCTGGTGCCGCAAGGCGTGAGAGTTCGAGTCTCTCCATCCGCACCATTTCATAGAATTCTTTTAAATGGCCGCTTTAACGATATAGTGGCCATTTATGTTTAACAGCCCTGTTTTGAGGACCCCCCATGCAAGTCTCAGTTGAAACGACTTCTGGCCTAGAGCGTCGCCTGATAGTAGGCGTTCCTGCTGCGCGTATTGATAGTGCAGTTGATTCTCGCCTGCAAAATGCTGCGCGCACTGTAAAATTAGACGGCTTCCGTCCTGGTAAAGTCCCTATGCGTGTGGTGCGTCAGCGTTTTGGCGAATCGGTCCGCATGGAAGTACTTGGCGAAGTGATGAATGAAAGTTTTTACGAAGCGATTCAACAGCAGGGCTTAAAACCCGCAGGTCGTCCAAGCATTGAGCCGAAAAGCCTAGAAGCTGGCAAAGATGTTGAGTTTGTTGCGACTTTCGAGGTTTTTCCAGAAGTTGAAGCAAAAGATTACAGCGCAATTGAGGTTAAGAAGCCAGTAACCGAAATTACTGCCGCTGACATCGACAAAATGATTGAAAATCTCCGTCAGCAACGCGCCGAATGGCAACCCGTTGAGCGCGCTGCGGCTGAAGGCGATAAAGCAAATATTGATTACCTTGGCACCAAAGACGGTGTTCCTTTTGATGGCGGCAAGGCTGAAGGTAGTGATTTAGAGCTGGGTTCTGGTCGAATGATTCCTGGCTTCGAAACTGGCGTAATCGGTATGTCTGCCGGCGAAGAAAAAGTAGTTGCTCTGTCTTTCCCGGATGATTACCACAGTGAAGAGCTTAAAGGCGCTGCGGTTGAGTTCAAAATCACTCTAAATAGCGTTAGCGAGAAGCAGCTGCCAGAGCTTGATGCTGAATTATTTGAAGCCTTTGGTGTAAAAGAGGGTGGTGAAGAGGCTTTTCGCGCAGAAGTAGAAAAAAATATGGCGCGTGAGTTGAAAAACGCTACAAAGTCCCGCATTAAGAATCAAGTGATGGAAGGTGTACTTTCCATCCATGCTGATCTCCAAGTGCCGAAAGCATTGGTTTCTCAAGAAATCGAAGCGCTTCGCAACCAGCAGATGCAGCAATTCGGTGCCATGGCAGAGAAATTGAATGCGGCTGATATCCTGCCAGATGAGCTTTTTCGTGAGAATGCGGAGCGTCGCGTTAAGCTGGGCTTGGTGTTGAACGAGCTGATCAGCATAGAAGGTATTAAGGCAGAAGAAGGCAAAGTACGCGCTGCGCTTGAAGAAATGGCCGCAAGCTTTGAAGATAAAGACGAAATTATTAATTGGTATATGAGTAACCCGCAGCAGCTTCAACAAATCGAAGGTATGGTTATTGAAGAAGAAGTGGTTGAAAAATTGCTTGAAAAATCGAAGGTTAGCGAAGAAACTTTAAGCTACGAAGAAATTATGTCGCCACCAGCGCAAGAGGCAGAAGAATCCTAATTTGAATAAGGATACTCTGGCTTTTTCCGCTCAAGCGACTGAACGAAAGTTCCGTCGCTTGATTTTTTTCTGCTGGCCGTAAATTTAAAACATTTATTACGTACGGAAGAGTATTCAATATGTCGCGCAATTCGATTGATGGTTTTAATAATAATACTGTAACCAATTTAGGTTTAGTGCCTATGGTTGTAGAGCAAACGGCCCGTGGTGAGCGTTCCTACGATATTTACTCCCGTTTGCTGAAAGAGCGCGTAATTTTTTGCGTTGGTCAAGTTGAAGACCATATGGCCAATCTCATTGTGGCCCAGCTACTTTTCCTTGAATCAGAAAACCCCGATAAAGACATTCACCTCTATATCAATTCGCCAGGGGGTTCGGTGACGGCGGGCTTGTCAATTTATGACACCATGAAATTCATTAAGCCTGATGTGAGTACCATGTGTATTGGTCAAGCTGCGAGTATGGGCGCGTTTTTGCTGAGTGGCGGCGCTAAAGGTAAGCGCTTTATTGTGCCAAATGCCCGCACTATGATTCACCAGCCCAGCGGTGGTGCTCAGGGGCAGGCTACGGATATCGATATTCAAGCGCGAGAAATCTTGATCATTCGTGAGAAGCTTAACCATTTAATGGCTGAGCACACTGGCCAGACATACGAAACTATCGCACGCGATACCGAGCGCGATAACTTTATGAATGCGCAGCAGTCTTGTGATTATGGTTTGGTCGATGAAGTGCTATCTACCCGCGCGTAATAGCTTTTAGGGCGATATTCGAATCGATATCGGAATAGTGCAAACTTGCAAAAGTGGGTAAAAGGCGTCATCTTTACTTCAAGGTGATTCGATCATCCCGCAAAATTCGAACAAGGTAGGTATGAATGAGTAGTAAAGACGGCACAGATGATAACGGCAAGCTGCTGTACTGTTCCTTCTGTGGTAAAAGCCAGCACGAAGTCCGCAAGCTAATTGCAGGGCCGTCTGTCTTCATCTGTGATGAGTGTGTCGATCTTTGCAATGACATCATTCGAGAGGAAGTTCAGGAAGCGGCAAGCGAGGCAGGGCGTGACAAGCTGCCAACGCCACAGGAAATTAATGGCACGCTGGATCAATATGTTATTGGCCAGTCGCGCGCCAAAAAAGTGTTGGCGGTCGCGGTTTATAACCATTACAAGCGGCTGCGTTACGGTGACAAGCACAAAGATGAAGTCGAACTAGGCAAAAGTAATATTTTGCTGGTAGGGCCAACGGGTAGCGGTAAGACATTGCTTGCGGAAACGCTGGCACGCCTACTCGATGTTCCGTTCACTATTGCCGATGCAACAACATTGACCGAAGCGGGTTACGTCGGTGAGGATGTTGAGAATATTATTCAGAAGTTGCTGCAAAAATGTGATTACGATGTAGAGAAAGCCCAAATGGGTATTGTCTATATCGATGAAATCGATAAAATTTCTCGTAAATCGGATAATCCGTCGATTACACGCGACGTATCAGGTGAAGGTGTACAGCAGGCACTGCTTAAATTAATTGAAGGCACGGTTGCTTCGGTTCCGCCACAGGGTGGGCGCAAGCACCCCCAACAGGAGTTTTTGCAGGTTGATACCTCAAATATCCTGTTTATCTGCGGCGGTGCCTTTGCGGGCTTGGATCGCGTTATTCGCGACCGGTCGGAGAAGGGCGGTATAGGTTTTAGTGCTGAGGTTAAAAGTAAGAATGAGGCGCGTAATGTTGGCGAAATCCTCGCTGATGTCGAACCTGATGATCTGGTGCGCTACGGCTTAATTCCTGAGTTTGTCGGCCGCTTACCGGTGATTGCGACTCTCGAAGAGCTGGATGTTGATGCTTTGGTTAGTATTTTAACCGAACCTAAAAATGCCTTAACCAAGCAATACGCGAAGCTGTTTGACATGGAGGGCGTTGAAGTAGACTTCCGAGAAGATGGTTTGCGCTCGGTGGCAGAGAAGGCCATGACTCGCAAAACCGGCGCCCGCGGTCTGCGCTCCATTTTAGAGTCGGTATTGCTGGATACTATGTATGATTTACCGTCTATGGATAACGTCAGCAAGGTCGTTATCGATGATTCGGTGATTAGGGGTGATTCTGCGCCGATATTGGTGTATCACAATACGGAGCAGCGCAAAGCCGCTCCTAAAGAGTAATCCCCGCGCTATCTAACGCCGCGAAATGTCAATTTTCGCGGCGTTTTCTTTTTTTTCCGTTTCTTTACAGTCAAGTCTTGTTTTTAACACGCCAAATCCCCATCTTAGAACTAAGCTGACTTTATAGTGGGCATATATTCACAATATGTGGATTGCACATCTGATCAACTAAGAGGAAATGTAATGGCTGACAAACACGACACATTGGAATTGCCACTGCTTCCTTTGCGCGACGTGGTGGTCTATCCCCACATGGTAATCCCGCTTTTTGTCGGTCGTGACAAATCGATTCGGGCCTTAGAGCTGGCTATGGCCAGCAACAAGGAGATTGTACTTGCGGCACAACGCAACCCAGACTTAGATGAGCCCGGTACCGATGATTTGTACGATATTGGTACTGTTGCGAACATTCTCCAGTTGTTAAAGCTCCCGGACGGCACTGTTAAGGTCTTGGTCGAGGGTAGCTATCGCGCGCAATTGAATGCAGTGACGGCTGAAGAAGACTATTTTAGTGCAGAAATCACCGAGATAGTTGGTGAGCAAATTGCCGCAGAAGAGTCCGAGGTAATGCTTCGTTCTGCGATTTCCCAGTTTGAGAAATACATTAATCTTAGTAAAAAAATTCCCGCTGAAGTTTTAACATCACTATCAGGTATAGATGAACCTGGCCGGCTGGGCGATACGATTGCCGCCCACATGACCATGGAGTTAGAGCAAAAGCAGGCTGTGCTTGAAATGGCCAATGAGCGCGAGCGCCTCGAGCATTTAATGGGATTAATGGAAGCCGAAATCGATCTGTTTCAGGTAGAAAAACGTATTCGCGGTCGCGTTAAAAAGCAGATGGAAAAAAGTCAGCGCGAATACTACTTGAATGAACAAATGAAGGCGATTCAGCGAGAGCTCGGAGAGTCTGAAGAAGGTGTTAACGAGCTTGAAGAGCTCGAGAACCGCGTTCAAAAGGCGGGGATGAGCAAAGAGGCGCTTGAAAAGGCGAAAGCTGAATTAGCGAAGCTTAAGATGATGTCGCCGATGTCGGCAGAAGCTTCAGTGGTGCGTGGTTATATAGATTGGTTAGTTAATATTCCTTGGCAGAAGCGCTCACGGGTTAAGCACGATCTTAAGCGCGCTCAAGAAATATTAGATGAAGATCACTACGGACTCGAAGAGGTTAAAGACCGTATTCTTGAATATCTCGCGGTACAAAAGCGGGTGAAAAAGGTAAAGGGGCCGGTACTGTGTTTAGTTGGACCGCCGGGGGTTGGTAAGACGTCCCTCGGGGAGTCGATTGCCCGTGCAACTAATCGTAAATTTGTACGCATGGCCTTGGGGGGCGTTCGCGATGAAGCGGAGATTCGCGGTCACCGCAGAACGTATATTGGCTCAATGCCTGGCAAAGTTATCCAAAAGATGTCAAAAACAGCAGTGCGTAATCCACTGTTTTTGTTAGATGAAATAGACAAGATGGGTATGGATCACCGAGGCGATCCAGCGTCGGCCTTGCTGGAAGTGTTAGATCCAGAGCAGAATCACGCTTTCAACGACCACTATCTCGAAGTGGACTACGACTTGTCAGATATAATGTTTATCTGTACGTCAAACTCCTTGAATATTCCACCGGCGCTAATGGACCGTATGGAAGTAATCCGGATTCCCGGCTATACGGAAGATGAAAAGATTAATATTGCTAGGCGTTATCTCATTCCCAAGCAATTGAAAAACAACGGATTAAAAGTAAGCGAAGCTGAAATAGACGACGAAGCACTGCAAGATATCGTGCGCTATTATACACGTGAAGCGGGTGTCCGCGGCTTAGAGCGTCAGGTCGCCAAAGTTTGCCGCAAAGTCGTTAAAAGTGTGGCCTTAAACGGCGATAGCGGCATTATTTCTGTCACTAGCGCTAATCTAGAAGATTATCTCGGTGTGCGTCGATACACCTTCGGCAAGGCTGAGGAAGAAAACAAAGTAGGGCAGGTTACCGGTTTGGCTTGGACTCAAGTTGGCGGTGAACTCCTAACTATTGAAGCGGTTTCGGTGGTTGGTAAGGGACGGCACATTAAAACGGGTTCGCTCGGTGATGTCATGCAGGAGTCTATCCAGGCGGCAACGACGGTTGTTAGAAGCCGTTCTAAGCGCCTAGGTATCCCCGCTCGTTATCACGACCGACATGACATACATATCCATATGCCTGAGGGAGCTACGCCTAAAGACGGTCCTTCAGCGGGTATTGGTATGTGCACGGCGCTGGTTTCGGTGATTACCGGCATTCCAGTGCGTTCGGATGTGGCAATGACAGGTGAAATTACCCTTCGCGGTCAAGTTTTAGCGATCGGTGGTTTAAAAGAAAAGCTACTTGCGGCTCACCGTGGCGGCATAAAAACCGTTATAATACCGCTGGAAAACGAGCGGGATCTGAAAGAAATTCCGGAAAATATAAAGGCCGATTTAGAAATTCGACCAGTAAAATGGATTGATGAGGTTCTAGATATCGCGCTGGAAAGTCTTCCAGAGGAAATTTCTGAAGAAGCGTACCTTGCAGGTGTTGACGAAAGTCATAAAAACGTAGATGGGAACGGCGATATTCTTGGCGAGTCGCGTGCAAACGCACACTAGGCGCAGAGATATCTTGACCATATACGGCGCAGTTGGTATAAATCCCACTCTTTACGCATCTGGCCTTTTCGGCCGATGTGTATGTTTGTGACGGTCACCAGTCAGTTAATGTAAAAATATTTTTTATAACAATTTGAAGGGGAAGAATAAGTGAATAAATCTGAGCTAATCGACGCTATCGCAGAATCTGCAGATTTGTCTAAAGCAGCAGCAGGCCGCGCATTGGATGCAGCCGTGGAAGCTATTACTAATGCACTGAAATCAGATGATTCAGTTTCTTTGGTAGGTTTCGGCACGTTTAGTGTTAAAGACCGCGCAGCACGTACTGGTCGCAATCCACAAACTGGCGCACCAATTGAAATTTCAGCAGCAAAAATCCCAAGCTTCAAAGCGGGTAAAGCGCTGAAAGATGCCTGCAACTAGGGTATAGATTGCCATTCCGGTTAATTCCGGGGGCCGTAGAGGTACAACCTCTTACAGAAGGCGCATCGAGAGGTGCGCTTTTTTTTTGATTCAGAGTCAGGTTTAGCATAGATGCTGCAAAATATTCGCAATAATATCCAGGGTACAGCGGCCAAAGTCATCATCGCGATAATCATAGTGCCTTTTGCACTTTTCGGGATTGACAGCTTATTCAGTAGTTCAGCACCTTCTTCGGCTGCGGTCGTCAATGGTGAAGAGATTTCAGAGGCGGAGCTACAGCAAGCCATAACGCTGCAAAAGCGCCGTCTATTAAGTATGATGGGTGATCAAATTGATCCCGCTATGCTCGACGATTCAATACTTCGTAAACCTGCCTTAAATACACTAATAAAGCAGCAATTACTTCTGCAGGCTGCACAAGCAGAAGACATTGAAATTTCAAATGCTCAGCTCAACGCCACCATTGCAGCTATGCCGCAATTTGAGGAGGATGGCCGTTTCTCTCAAGAGCGCTACGAGCAAGTGTTGCGTATGCAAGGCTATAACAGCAGTTTCTTTAAGCAGCTTTTGAAATCTGATTTAACAATTCAACAATTATCAACGGCGGTTGCCGGCTCAGCTTTTATTAGTGATGCAGAGTTATCTAGGTCGGTTGGATTACTTTATGAATCACGTGATTTTCACTATATAAATGTACCGTTAGCGAATTACAGCAAGGACGTCACTGTTAGTGACGCAGAGGTTGCCAGCTACTATGCCGATAACTCAGAGTCCTTTTTAAGCGAAGAGCAGGTGCGCTTTTCTTATATAGAGCTCACTGAACAACAATTTTATGAACCCGTGTCAGAAGACCAAGTTCAAGCAGAATATCAGCGTATGGTCGATATTAGTAATGCTCAAGTAGAGCGTGAAGCAGCGCATATATTGCTGGATATAAACGATGACCGCAGTCGCGAAGATGCGTTAGCGACGTTGCAAAAAATACGTGCCGATATTGTCGCTGGCGCTGATTTTGGCGACGAGGCCAAAAAGTTCTCAGTAGACGCTGGTTCTGCAGGCAGTGAAGGCTTATTGGGATTCACTAGTGGTGAAAGTTTCCCCGCTGAGTTTGAGGAGGCATTAGCTAACTTAGCAGTAGGGGAGGTGTCCTCCGTAGTGGAGACAGAGGCAGGACTTCATCTAATTAAGCTCGTCAGTATCCGTAAACCAGAGGTGCAAAGTATCGAGGAAGCGCGTTTAAATATAACCGAGCAACTTCGCGCGCAAAAGGCTCAGCCTCGATTAGTCGGCGCTGTAGATACCTTAAAAGATTTGGTATTCAATGCAGAAAGCCTTGCGATGCCAGCCAAGGAAATGGGCTTAAGCGTCGAGCAAGGTGAGTGGCTCAGCAAAAACTCTGACGACGGGCTATTCAGCTTCCCCAGTGTAAAACAAGCAGCGTTTAATCCTGAACTTCGTAGCCAGGGGTTAAATAGCGATGTGATCGAGCTGTCGCCCGAACGTTACGTAGTTATTCATATAGAAGAATACAAAGCACCTGAGCCAAAAGCGCTTGAATCAGTGCGGAATGAAATTAAAAGCGTATTGTCTGAGAATAAGGCTGATGCTGCCGCTGAAATTAAGGCACGTGAGCTACAAGCTGCATTAATTGCAGGTGGCCGTGCTGAGACCGTTGCTAAGGAGCAGGGCTTAAGTTGGAACGCGGTATTGGATGGAAAGCGCAGCGATATAAATATCGATTCCGGAATCCGCAATCAGGCGTTTGCAATGCCCCGTCCAGATTCGAATGCTAGCGTTAGCACTCTGCGAAAAAATAACGGCGACCGTGTAGTTTTGCAACTGCTGGACGTTCGCTACGGAGACCTTTCTGCATTAAATGAAAGTGTCGCTCTAGAAGCTAAAAAGAACGCATATCGTAACAAATCATCTCAGGAATTTTCCGCTTACTTTAATAGTCTGTGGGAGAGCGCCGAGATTAAAATTAATTGATGTAATGTGCTTGCCACCTTTGGAAATGGAGCGTGGCAAGCAACTGGATATATAAAAATAATGAATTCCGCTGTAGAAAAAAGATCGTCCTTATCGGGGCACGTTGATGTTTGGTATTGCTTTACAGATGACGTGCGCCTCAATAGTAAATTAGCTCAGTATGAAGCTATGCTGTCCCCTGCGGAGCAGCAACAGTATCAATTGTTGATGCATGGCAGCAATGACAGAGATTATCTCGTTAGTCGTGCGCTATTGCGTACTGTGTTGTCGGAATACTGCAATCTGGCTCCTGAAGATATTAGCTTCTGTGTTAATGCTTACGGGAAGCCGGAGTTAAGCAATAGTGAGGAGCTGGGATTAATTCAATTTAATACCGCTCACACTAGTGGTCTAACTGTATGTGTGGTTACGAGAGAAACTGATATCGGGGTCGACGTTGAGAGCCCTGCGGAAAACCGCGGCATTCTCAATATGGCCGATGATTATTTCTCAGCATCTGAATTACAGTCATTGAACAGTCGTGCAGATGATCAACAGCTTGATTATTTCTATCGCTATTGGACTTTGAAAGAAGCGTATATCAAAGCGCGCGGAGAGGGTTTATCGATCCCGCTACACGATTTCTCAATCTTATTAGATGAACAGGGTGCCTTTAGCGAATTTGTCGGCCCAGAGGCTGATCGATGGGATTTTAGTCTTGTCTGTAAGAATTTGAACTACACAGCGGCCATCGCTTTGGGCAGAAAAATAAACAGTATTACGTATTTCCATAGCATTCCATTGGTAAAGCAATTGGAGCTAAGTGCTGAGGAAGCGTTTAACAATTTTCCAGTTAGCGATAGCGGTCAACGCAATCGTATGATTGGGTGAAAAATCGAGGATTAGTTTGTGTATAAAGTTTTAACGCTTAATCAAATTTCAACAAAAGGCTTAGAGCGCCTACCTCGCGAACGCTATGAGATTGCCAGTGAATTCACTACGCCAGACGCAATTCTTCTTCGCAGCCATAAATTACAAGCGGACGATATTGCTACGACTGTTAAGGCAATTGGTCGGGCGGGAGCGGGAACAAATAATATCCCGGTTGGTGCCTGCACGGAACGTGGTATTCCTGTATTCAATAGCCCGGGTGCCAATGCGAATGCAGTTAAAGAATTAGTCATTGCAGGTTTAGCGTTGGGCTCGCGCGGTATCATGCAGGGGGTATCTTATGTCAATTCACTTGGACATATGACTGATGCCAGCGAAATGGCCAAGTTGCTCGAAAAAGAAAAGAAGCGCTTCAAAGGGAATGAACTTGCAGGGCGCACACTTGGTGTTGTCGGCCTTGGCGCGATAGGTTCAATGATTGCTAACGCTGCACTGAGCTTGGATATGGACGTTGTCGGCTATGACCCTGCGCTTTCTGTAGACGCAGCGTGGCGCTTACCGAGCTCCGTAAAGAAGATGGAGAATATCACTAGTTTGTTCGCTAAAGCGGACTACATTACGCTTCACCTACCGGTGCTGGATTCCACACGCGGCATGGTGAACGCTGAATTGTTAGCTGCGTGTAAGCCAGGAGCTTGTCTTCTGAATTTTGCGCGTGAGGAGATTGTCAGCGTCGATGCTGTGATCGCCGCGCTTGATAAAGGTCTGCTCCGTCAGTTTATTACTGATTTCCCCGTTCCATCTTTAATTGGCCGCGAAGACGTCATATTGATGCCGCATATTGGCGCGAGCACCGACGAGGCAGAAGATAATTGCGCGGTGATGGCTGCAGAGCAAATTGCTGATTTTCTTCAGAATGGCAACATAAAGAACTCTGTTAATTTTCCTAATCTTCAGTTAGAGCGCAGCGGCCATTGCCGATTGGCGATCGCCAACCACAACGTCCCTAAAATTCTAGGTAGTATTTTAGGTATATTGGCCGATGCTAATATCAATATTGTGGATATGCTAAATAAGAGTCGCGACGAAATTGCCTATAACCTTATTGATCTGGGCGGCGATGTTGGTTCGGAACTCGTAGGCGAACTCGCTGCTCTGGAAGGTGTGATTAATGTGAGGGTAATTTATTAATTACTACTTATAGAAGTAGGGAGGGGGATTGATGGCGACATTATCGAGTATAGAAACCTTATTGCGTGATCAACGCGGCGCGCCCCCTATTGATAAATGGCATCCGGAGTTGAGTGGTGATATTGATATCGTGATAAAAGCGGATGGTCGCTGGATTCATGAGGGTGGTGAGATAAAGCGCCATAAACTAGTCAAACTTTTTTCCTCAATATTGCGCCGCGAAAATGATGGCGAATATTATTTAGTAACGCCTGTTGAAAAATGGCGAGTGACGGTTGAAGACCTTCCCCTGTTAATCATCGATTTTGAGTGTAGTGATTTAAGCTCCGGCCAGCGTATTGTGCTGAAAACTAATGTGGATACTTGGTTCGAGCTTGGTGCGGAGCATCCTTTAGTGGTGGATATTGACCCTGTTACACAGGAGCCTAAACCCTCTGTGCATTTGTCCCACGGCCTACAAGCTAGAATTAATAGAGCCAGTTTTTATAAATTAGTAGAAATAGCTGAGTGTAAAAATGAGTATTTAGTGTTGGAGGCAGGTGGGGCTGAGTTTGAGCTTGGTCGCGTATAAAACTGGTTTAGCTCAATATTTGAACGGTTTAAAATAAAAAAAGGGCAGCTTAAGCTGCCCTTTTTTTATTACATATTGGGATAGTTGGGACCACCCAAACCTTCAGGTGTGACCCACACAATATTCTGAGCGGGGTCTTTAATATCACAGGTTTTGCAGTGGACACAGTTTTGACCGTTGATCTGAAAGCGCGGTCCATTTTCATCTTCAATCACTTCATAAACGCCCGCCGGACAGTAGCGTTGGGCGGGCTCGGCATATTTCGGTAGATTGTCACGAATAGGTAGCGCTGGATCTTTCAGGGTCAGATGGCAGGGCTGATCTTCTTCGTGATTCGTGTTTGACAAGAAGACAGAGGTTAAACGGTCAAAGGTGATTTTATTATCCGGCTTGGGATAAGTAATCTTCTTCGATTCCGCCGCAGGCTTCATTTCTGCATGGTCAGGGTGGGTGTCACTTAATGTCCACGGCAACTTACCACCAAAGATATTAAGATCAAGGAAGGCGTAAGCCGAGCCAAAAAAGTTGCCCAACTTGTGCTGAGCTGGACCAAAGTTACGTTGCTCGTAGAGCTCTTTGTATACTGATGAAGCTTCGAAGGCCGTGGTATATTCGCTTAATTCTGCGCCGGTGGCTTCGTTCTCGGTGATTGCCTTGTGAACAACTTCCGCGGCAATCATGCCTGATTTCATCGCCGTATGGCTGCCTTTAATTTTGGCAAAGTTCAGCGTGCCGGCATCACAGCCAATCAGTAAGCCGCCGGGGAAGGTCATTTTGGGTAGTGACTGCAAACCACCTTTGGCGATAGCGCGGGCGCCATAAGAAATACGTTCACCACCTTCTAAGTATTGCATGACCTTCGGGTGCTTTTTAAATCGTTGAAATTCTTCGAAGGGCGATAAGTATGGATTGTCGTAGCAAAGATCAGTAATCAAACCAATCGACACTTGATTGTCTTCAATATGGTAAAGGAAGCTACCGCCAGCTGCGCCATTTTCAGCAAGAGGCCAGCCTGCGGCATGCATTACCTTGCCTTCTTCGTGCTTGGCTGGATCGATTTTCCAAAGTTCTTTAATACCAATACCGTAATGCTGAGGGTCTTTGCCGGCATTAAGATCGAATTTTTCCATCAGGCGCTTGCCAAGGTGGCCGCGGCAACCTTCTGCGAATAGTGTGTATTTGGCGTGAAGTTCCATCCCTGGCATATAGCTGTCTTTATGGCTGCCATCTTCAGCAATACCCATATCGCCAGTAACAACACCCTTTACACTGCCGTCTTCATGGAATAGTACATCTGCAGCTGCGAATCCAGGGTATATTTCAGCACCCATCCCCTCGGCTTGCTCTGCCATCCAGCGGCACAAATTACCAAGGCTAATAATGTAGTTGCCTTCATTGTGCATGGTTTTAGGGACGGCAAAACCAGGAACTTTGATCGCTTTCTCCGCACTGGTCATATAGTAAATGTCGTCACCGGTGACCGGCGTATTGAGCGGGGCGCCTTTTTCTTTCCAGTCTGGGAAGAGCTCATTCAGAGCAGTGGGTTCAAAAACCGCACCTGACAAGATATGGGCGCCGACTTCTGAGCCTTTTTCTACAACGCAAACGCTGATGTCCTTTCCGGTACTTTCGCTTAACTGACGAATTTTACACGCCGCAGCTAAACCGGCGGGACCAGCCCCAACGATTAGGACGTCAAACTCCATTGATTCGCGTTCCACAGACTCTCTCCTCTGTATGCATTACCAGCATTGCCCTTATTTTGGGGCATTAATCACTGATGGAAAGCGCGAATTATAAAACTTGAGCCCTTAAAACGCTACTTTAGCACTGCTTTAATTCCTTACTTATTTCTTATTGTTTACGTAGATACAGTAAAAAAAACCTTTTTTAAACAAAACCTTATTAAGCTTGCACCAAAATATGATTCGCTTTCGGATAGTTGTTATTCGTGTCGTGAATATACTGCTTTTATTGACCTTAGGTCTTATAAGCGTCAATATAACGGCGCTTTGAAAAGGGGCTTTATCCGGATGGGACTGTTTAACCGTTCCACAGCGTAGGGATATAAAGCCATTCCTATTAATTTACGCGTGTACTGGGGAATCCATGAAGGTTCTGGTTGCTGTCAAACGAGTAGTTGACTACAACGTAAAAGTACGTCCGAAATCGGACGGTACTGGCGTTGATCTGAATAATGTAAAAATGGCTATTAATCCATTTTGCGAAATTGCCATTGAAGAGGCCGTACGTCTGAAAGAAAAAGGCGTGGTAACTGAAATAGTTGCTGTCTCAATTGGTGCTAAAGTATGCCAAGAGCAGATTCGGACTGCGTTGGCCTTGGGCGCTGATCGCGGTATTTTGGTAGAGACAGACGTTGAAGTTCAGCCTTTAGCGATCGCTAAATTGCTGAAAGCCGTTGTCGACAAAGAAGAGCCAAAAATGGTTATTCTTGGCAAACAGGCTATCGATGGCGATAACAATCAAACTGGACAAATGCTGGCTGCATTAACTGGCATGTCGCAGGGTACATTTGCGTCAGAGGTCGTTGTTGAAGGCGATAGCGTGACTGTTACCCGTGAAGTCGATAGCGGCTCACAGGTTGTTAAGTTGGCATTGCCTGCGGTTATAACAACTGACCTGCGCTTGAATGAGCCACGTTATGCATCGCTGCCAAATATTATGAAGGCAAAGAAGAAGCCTTTAGACACTATGACGCCAGAAGAGCTAGGTGTTGAAGTGGCTCCTCGAGTGACCACCTTGAAGGTTGAGCCGCCTGCAGAACGTCAAGCGGGTATTAAAGTCGCAGACGTTGCTGAACTTGTTGATAAGCTGAAAAACGAGGCGAAAGTAATCTGATGAGTATTTTAATTCTTGCAGAACACGATAACGCCTCTATCAAAGGCGCTACGTTAAATACAGTTGCTGCTGCAAAAGCAATTGGTGGCGACATTACTGTTCTTGTTGCTGGTGAGGCCTGTGGCGCTGCTGCGGAAGCGGCGGCTAAGATTGACGGCGTTAGCAAAGTGCTAGTTGCTGACAACGCTGCCTACGGTCACCAACTCGCTGAAAATGTGAGCCTTTTGGTAGCTGAGCTTGGCAAAGACTATGGCTACATTTTAGCGCCAGCAACGACTAACGGTAAAAACACCTTACCGCGTGCTGCTGCACTGCTAGATGTTGCGCAAATTTCTGAAATTATCTCGGTTGAAAGCGCAGATACGTTCAAGCGTCCAATCTACGCAGGTAACGTAATTGCAACCGTTCAGTCTTCTGATGCGATTAAGGTCATTACTGTTCGTACCACTGCATTCGACGCAGTTGCTGCAGAGGGTGGTAGTGCATCGGTAGAAGCAGTTGCGAGCGCGCATGATGCTGGTAAGTCAAGCTACGTTCGTGAAGAAGTTGCTAAGAGCGATCGCCCAGAACTGACTGCAGCCGGCATTGTAGTATCTGGTGGTCGCGGCATGCAAAATGGCGACAACTTCGCTATGTTGTATTCTTTGGCTGACAAGCTTGGTGCAGCAGTGGGTGCTTCACGCGCAGCTGTTGATGCAGGCTTTGTACCTAACGATATGCAGGTCGGTCAGACTGGTAAAATCGTTGCTCCTGGCTTGTATATTGCCGTTGGTATTTCTGGCGCGATACAGCATTTGGCGGGTATGAAAGACTCGAAAGTCATTGTTGCTATTAACAAAGACGAAGATGCGCCGATCTTCCAGGTTGCAGATTACGGTCTAGTTGCAGATTTGTTTGACGCTGTTCCAGAGCTTGATTCAAGCCTGTAAACAATTGCAAACAAGCAGTGAAATAAGCCCGGTATAAAAGCCGGGCTTTTTTTGCCTGTTTAAAGCTGTTTTATGGAATAGTTTTCGATCTCAAAGGTCACAACTGTTCTTATAAAATAAATTCCTTTATTTATCCGTTTTGAGCTTAGTATTTGTTATAAGTTATTTAAACACTGCAAAAGCAAAAGGAGTTAGTCATGAAAAAACTAGTATGTGCCTTAGCCTTATTACTTCCGATGGGCGGGCTGAATGCACTTGAACTAGTCAAAGAGGAGTCGGTTTTAAATTTTGTAACGGTCAAAAACGACGCGGTAGCAGAGTTGATGAGTTTCTCATCACTGACCGGCAGTATTGACGACGCCACTGGTAAAGCAGAGTTAATGGTTGATTTGTCTAGCGTAGAGACTGGTATCGATATTCGAAACGATCGCATGCGCGAGTACTTGTTTCAGATTGATAAATTTCCAAGCGCGACATATAGCGCAACGGTCGAAATGGCGAACTTAAATGCCATGGCTGTCGGGGAGCAAAAAAATATTGAATTACGGGGTGAGCTTAAGCTTCATGGTAAGACGGCGCCTGTCGTTTTCAAGGTGATTGTCACCAAGCGTAGCGATGAAAGCTTCCATGCGGCAACAAGCTCGCCGGCGTTTATTAGTGCCAATAGCTTCGAGCTAGCGCCCGGTATCGGTAAGCTTCGCAGTTTGGCTGGGTTGCAAAATATTGATTTGGTTGTGCCCGTGACTTTCTCGGTGGTATTTCAGTAAAAAATACGCGGCGAGAGATTAGTCTCGCCGCAATTTATCTGAAATCCCGATGGGCGTAGGGTAGTTAAACACCACAATATACGAGGAAACGACAAAGCTAATAATCGCGGTGGCCTGAATTAAGTGTGATGCCTCCTGCCCAATCAACACCATTTCCGCTGCCACATAGGCAATTAACAATGAGAACTCACTAATCTGCCCCATGCGAAACCCCAGATCCCACGCTAGTTTTTTAGTCTCACTCATGCCGTGAATGAGGTAGCGGAAAATGATCGGTTTTAAGGTGAGGACGAGACCGGCAAGTATCACCGCAGGTAAAAGGATTTCGGAAAGTAGACTTAAGTCGAAGCGTGCACCAAGTGAAAAGAAAAATAATATTAAGAAAAAGTCCCTCAATGGTTTTAGGCTGATTGCGATGTATTGTGAAATTGGACTTGTTGCCAAACTGATACCAGCCAAAAAAGCGCCAATTTCTGCAGATAGTCCCAGTGCATGTGCGGCCTCGCTCATACCCAAGCACCAGCCAATTGCCAGTAGAAATATATACTCGTGGAACCGGTCAAAGCGCATAAGCATTGGTAACAACACATAGCGAACTGAACCGAAGGCAAATAAAATCATTGCGGGAAGGGCGGCAAGCGTGATCAGTAAATTTGTGAATGAAAATTCACCCTGACTCATACTGAATAAAACGAGTAACACAAAAATCGCGATTATATCTTGTAATAGTAGTAAGCCCACCATCAGTTCGCCCGTGTGACGATGATGAAGCGCCGTGGTTGGTAGAAGTTTTATACCGATGATGGTGCTAGAAAACATCATCGCTGCGCCGACAATAAGGCTTTCAGTCGTGCTAAAGCCAAAATTGTAGGCGAGTACAAAGCCAATGGCGGCAAATGCTAGGGAGCTTACAAGCGCGACCACCGTCGCTTTTTTCAGGGTGCTCAGCAAGGCTTTGGGTTGCATATCCAAGCCGAGCAGAAACAGCAGAAAAATAATGCCAAATTCAGCAATTTCGGCTAGTAGCTTTAAATCAGTGACCCAGCCAGTTCCGTAGGGACCGATGATGGCACCCAAGACAATGTAGGCGATTAATAGCGGTTGTCTTGTGTAAAGGGCGATTGACGCAAGTACCGCCGCACCGCTAAATATCATAAAAAAAGATGAGGTCAGGCTGGCGTCCACGCGTGATACCCTCAAAGTGTGGCGGGAAAAACATCATCACACAGGCTTGCGTTACGAAACAACACTGGAAACAAAAAATGCCGTCATTTAGACGGCATTTTGGCTTCACTTACAGTATGGGTATTTAGCGACGGCGAAACAGTGGCAGCTTTTGATCGATGCCCACTTGGTATGACTCAGAAAAATCCTGGAAGCTTGCCAGCGACTCTTCAAGGTCAGCGGTCTCCAACGCAAAGCTATTAAAGCCACAGCGACTAAGGAAATACAGTTGATCGCGAATGAAGTCGCCTATTGCCCGCAATTCGCCCGTAAAACCTAATTGCTCGCGCAATTCGCGGCCATAGGAAAAGCCACGGCCGTCAGCAAATTTCGGAAAATCCACTGCGATAAGGCCTAGCTCGTTTACATCATTGCCAAGCGATTTTGGTGATTCATCGCTGGCAAGAAAGACAGCAACATCACCCATAGACTTGAGGGCTTCCTTGTTGCTGAGCCATAAGCTCAACGGGACAATATACCCAGCGGTTTCCGGAAGGGTCTCAGTGTCGCGCCATACTTGCCAACTATCGTCACAGATTTGTTGGTCTTTAATAATCTTAGGCATAGGCGCGCTCCTTGAAGGGGTCAATGCCAACGCGACGGAATGTATCTAAAAAGCGTTCTTCTGGCTGGCGTAGATTTACATATGTTTCCAATACTTTTTCAATAACATCCGGCACTTGATCTTGCGCAAAGGATGGGCCGAGAATTGAACCGATAGATGCATTTAAACCTTGGCTACCGCCAAGGGACACCTGATAAAACTCTTGGCCTTTCTTGTCTACGCCCAATATTCCAATATTTCCAATATGATGGTGGCCACACGCATTCATGCATCCAGATATATTGAGTTCAATCTCGCCGAGGTCGTATACGTAATCGATATCATCGAAGCGCCGCTGAATGGCTTCCGCGATAGGAATCGATTTCGCATTGGCTAAAGAGCAGAAATCACCGCCTGGGCAGCAAATAATGTCATTTAGGGTGCCTACGGTGGGAGAGGCAACTTCTAGGGCTACAAGCTCTTTCCAGAGTGCAAAAAGATCGCGTTGTTTTACATCAGGCAATACTAGGTTTTGCTGGTGGGTGCTGCGTATTTCACCAAAGCCATAGCGTTCAGATAGATCTGCAACCGCTTCGAATTGTTCAGCGGTAATATCCCCAGGTGCGACGCCAACGGTCTTCAGCGCCAAGGTAACGATGCGATAGCCAGACACCTTGTGTTCATGGGTGTTGTGTTGCAACCAGCGTGCAAAGTCAGCACTTTCTAGCGCGAGGGCCTGCATGTCCTCTTGCGCTAGCGTTTGGTAGCTAGGCGGTACAAAAAAGGATTTGGCGCGACTGATTTCTTCATCAGTCAGGCTAAGGGCGCCACTCTTAATATGTGCCCACTCTTTTTCGACTTCCGCTTTAAATGCCTCAGCACCCATTGCGCGTACTAGTATTTTTATGCGAGCTTTAAATTTGTTGTCACGGCGCCCCAGCTGGTTGTATACCCGCAATATCGCTTCAAGATAAGTGAGTAGGTGTTCTGGTTCAAGCTTGTCGTGAATAAGGCTGCCGATGACAGGGGTGCGACCCAAGCCACCGCCTACAAAGACTTTAAACGCGGTTTTGCCTTCTGCGTCATGAATAATCTGCAAGCCGATGTCGTGCATCATAATAGCTGCGCGATCTGATTCTGAGCCGCACACCGCAATTTTAAATTTGCGTGGTAAGAACGCAAACTCGGGGTGAAAGGTTGACCACTGACGAATGATTTCACAATACGGGCGGGCATCTTCAATCTCATCTGCCGCGACGCCAGAAAATTGATCGGCAGTCGTATTGCGAATGCAATTACCGCTGGTTTGCACGGCATGCATTTCAACTTCGAGCAATTCAGCCAATATATCCGGTACTTCTTCCAGCTTTGGCCAGTTTAACTGCACGTTTTGACGCGTGCTGATATGCGCATAGCCTTTGTCGTATTTGCGGCTAATATGGGCAAGCTTACGCAATTGGTTTGCGTTTAAAGTGCCATAGGGCACAGCGATGCGCATCATGGGCGCAAGGCGCTGCACGTATAGGCCATTTTGCAAACGCAGTGGCAAAAATTGCTCGTCCGTTATTTTTCCATCGAGATAGCGCTGAGTCTGATCGCGAAACTGCGCGACGCGCTGACTGACAATCTGACGGTCAAAGTTGTCGTAAGTGTACATAGAAACCTTTGTCTAAAGAGTTTTGGCGGGTAGAGTAGCGCGCTATAACTGCGCTGCTTAAAAAAACGCTCCGCATTTTACGCTGAAAATCACCTGAGATCACGTTTTACGGCGGTAATGGTAAAGAGTAAAGCGGCAATGTGCTAACTGATTTTGTGGGTAATGCTTATACGGTGCTCAGGTAAGCCCTTGGTAAGTCGGCAGTGCGGGAGGGGGCAGGCGCTATTTAATTTGTCCGTGCAGTCCTAAATATCTGCGAATCTCCCTATTGCTGCGAATAAAAGCTAACCAAGAAAGTATTTTTTGCTACAATGTCGTCGAATTTATCTGCCGAACTTCGGCGTCTTTTTACTCGTATTATGAGGCTCCCATGTCTGATCAAACTCAAGAACAGCGTGAAGACGATTTTGCTGATGTCTGCGCCGCTGTTGCTATTTTAGTTCTCGTTGTCGGCACTGTTGTATATTGGCTGCAAGGCATGCCAACTTAGAACCATGTTGACGTCATAAAAAAAGCCGCGTTAGCGGCTTTTTTTATGGCGGAATATCAAGATGCAGTCTTATTTCAAGACTATTTGCACGATGGTATAGACGGTGGCGATAAAGACGCCAACGAAAATAATCGCGGTAATGACGTAGTTTCTAAAGCGGCCATGGGTGAAGTCGCGTTCTCGATTTTTACTGCTCTGCACACCAAAAGCCGCCGAAATTACGCTTCCAATAACCGCAATAAGGCCAGGTTTCTTGGTGTCGTCGTCGGAATCTGTCATTTGTAACTCCTATCAATATTCAATTCGTGCGCAGCGGTTAGTCCGAGCGGCTATGGATCGTAATCCAAAATTGGCGACAACCACCGCTCCATTGCGGTCATTTCCATGCCCTTGCGTTTGGCTATGGAGGCAACCTGATCCTTCGCAATACGACCCACAGCAAAGTACCGCGATTGTGGGTGAGAGTAATAAAATCCACTGACTGCGGCGGCGGGATGCATTGCCAAGTGCTCTGTTAAAATAATACCTGTTTCATTAGTCGCGTCTAATAACTCAAACAGCGTTGTTTTTTCAGTGTGGTCCGGGCAGGCGGGGTAGCCCGGTGCCGGCCGAATTCCTTGGTAGCTTTCCTTGATGAGCTGCTCATTTGTCAGCTCTTCATCGGGCGCGTAGTGCCAAAACTCTTTACGAACACGGCGGTGTAGCGTCTCGGCAAAGGACTCGGCTAAGCGGTCAGCCAGCGCTTTGACCATGATGGAATTGTAATCGTCATTCGCTTTCTCGTATTGGGCTGCGAGTTCATCAGCGCCCAAGCCGGTTGTTACCGCAAAGCCACCAACGAAGTCGGCAATACCACTATCTTCTGGCGCAATGTAGTCAGCCAAGCTCATCTGTGGCTTATCATCTGGCTTTTGGGACTGCTGGCGAAGGTGATGCAGCGTTGCCAGCTGCTCGTCGCCCGCCGGATTAAACACGGCAATATCATCGCTACCAGAGCGCTTGGCGGGCCAAAAGCCGATTACACCGTTTGCCTGTAGCAATTTCTCGCTAATGATTTTGTCCAGCATTTGCTGCGCGTCGTTAAACAGATTGCGCGCCGCTTCGCCAACCGTTTCATCATCGAGGATTTTCGGGTATTTGCCCGCCAAGCCCCACGAAATAAAGAAGGGGGTCCAGTCGATGGTTTCCCTTAACTCTTCTAGCGGGTAGTCGGTGAACGCCCGAGTGCCCAAAAATGTCGGAGTAGGGGGCGTGTAGTTTGCCCAGTCCCATTGATAGGCTAAATCACAGGCTGCTTGGTAGCTGTGAAGCCGTTTTTTGCCTTGGTTGCCGGCGCGGCGCGCGCGAACGCGCTCATATTCGTCTTTCCGCTCAGCAACAAAGGCTGCCTTTAAATCTTGGCTAATGAGCTGTGTGGCTACAGCAACGCTGCGTGAGGCATCGGCGACGTATACAGTGGCATCATTCTTATACCTAGGTTCAATTTTTACGGCTGTATGCGCTTTTGATGTTGTTGCGCCACCAATCATGAGGGGAATCGTGAAGCCAAGGCGTTCCATCTCACTTGCCACATGAACCATTTCGTCTAAAGACGGGGTGATCAGGCCGCTAAGGCCGATTATGTCGACATTTTCGCGCTTGGCGGTTTCCAGGATTTTTTCACAAGAGACCATCACGCCGAGATCGATCACCTCGAAGTTATTGCATTGCAGCACAACACCGACGATATTTTTGCCAATATCGTGAACATCGCCTTTGACCGTTGCCATCAGTACTTTGCCGTTGGCTTTGGCGCCCACTTCTTTACCCGCCTCGATAAAGGGGTTGAGGTAGGCGACCGCCTGTTTCATTACCCGAGCGGATTTGACCACCTGCGGCAGAAACATTTTACCGTCGCCGAAGAGATCTCCAACCACGTTCATGCCGTCCATTAATGCGCCTTCAATAACATCTATGGGTTTAACGGCGGCGGCGCGTGCAGCTTCAGCATCTTCTTCTATATAGGTTGATATACCTTTCACCAAGGCATGCTCGATCCGCTTATTTACTGGCAGTTCACGCCAGCTCAGATCTTCTTTGTTTTCGGCGGTGCTGCCATCGCCTTTGTATTTGTCGGCAATGTTGAGCAGGCGCTCGGTGCTGTCGCTGCGGCGATTGAGAATAACGTCTTCTACGTGATCCTTCAGTTCAGCGGGTAGGTCGTCGTAAATAGCTAGCTGGCTGGCGTTAACAATCCCCATGTCCATACCGGCCTTAATGGCGTGGTATAGAAATACGGAGTGAATAGCCTCTCGCACAGGATTGTTACCGCGAAAGGAGAACGACACGTTTGAAACGCCGCCCGATACCATCGCATAGGGAAGCTCTTTTTTGATATAAGCTGTCGCTTCAATAAAGTCGACGGCGTAATTGTTGTGCTCATCTATGCCGGTAGCGACTGCAAAAATATTCGGGTCAAAAATAATGTCTTGTGGCGGAAAGCCTATTTCATCAACCAGGATATCGTAGCTGCGCTTGCAGATTTCAGATTTGCGCTTAAAGGTGTCTGCTTGGCCGTCTTCGTCAAAAGCCATGACGACCACCGCAGCGCCGTACTTTAAGCAGGAGCGGGCGCGCTCGCGAAATTCTTGCTCGCCTTCCTTTAGCGAGATGGAGTTGACGACAGGCTTGCCCTGAATGCACTTGAGTCCCGCTTCGATCACATCCCATTTAGATGAGTCGACCATAATGGGAACGCGGCAAATATCAGGCTCTGCGGCAACTAGGTTTAAAAAGGTGACGATGGCTTTCTCGGCATCGAGCATGCCTTCATCCATATTGATGTCGATAACCTGAGCACCATTCTCCACTTGCTGACGGGCAACCGACAGTGCTGCATCGTAGTCATTTTCCAGGATCAGGCGTTTGAATGCAGCCGAGCCAGTGACGTTGCAACGTTCGCCGACATTCACAAACAGGGAGTCGGGGCCAATATGAAAGGGCTCTAGACCGGCTAAACGGCATATGGGCTCCCGAATTGGCAGTGGCCGAGGAGCAATACCGTCCATCGCTTCGCCGATGGCTTTTATGTGTGCGGGTGTGGTGCCGCAGCAACCGCCCACCAAATTCAAGAAGCCGCGCTGTGCAAACTCTTTTAACTCGCCGTGCATGTCCTCAGGCGTTTCGTCGTATTCACCAAACTCATTGGGTAGGCCAGCATTAAAGTGACCGCTAAAATAGCAGTCAGATGCTTCACAAAGTTCTTCAACAAATGGTCGTATCTCACTGAATCTACGGCCACAATTCGTACCGATGATCAATGGCTTTGCGTGGGCGATAGAATTCCAGAAAGCTGTTGGGGTCTGCCCAGACAGGGTTCGGCCACTGGTGTCAGGGAAGGTCACGGAGATCATAATGGGCAGTTTTTTGCCGCTGTCTTCGAAGTATTGTAATACCGCGTAGACCGCTGCTTTGGCGTTGAGACTGTCAAATACCGTCTCAATCATCAGAATATCGGCGCCGCCATCAATCAAGCCGCGAGTCGCTGCATAGTAGTTTTCTACGAGCTGATCAAAATTAATATTGCGAGCGCCGGGATCATTTACGTCCGGTGAGATAGACGCGGTGCGCGGGGTGGGGCCGATGACACCGGCGACGAAACGGGGTTTGTCGGGATTCTTAGCCGTTTCTGCATCGCAGACTTCGCGCGCTAACGCAGCGCCAGCACGATTTAACTCTTCGGCTATCTCGCCCAGCTCATAATCGTCTTGGGCAACGGCCGTTGAATTGAAGGTATTGGTTTCGATGACATCGGCACCGGAATCTAAATAGGCTTGATGGATCTCTCGAATAACGTCTGGCCGAGTGAGGGTTAATAAATCATTATTACCCTTTAAATCTTTATGGAATTCAGCAAAACGAGAGCCGCGATAGTCCATCTCCTCAAGCTTATAGCTTTGAATCAAACTGCCCATAGCACCATCGATAATCAATATGCGATCTTTTAGTGCTTGGGTGAGTTGGGCGATGCGATGCGTGGGCTGGCTCATGAATATCCTGATATTAAAAACAATTAAATAGCTAAAGCGCGTCTCGGGCTGTGGCCGGAATGGGCTTCATGGTAAACTGTGCAATTCTAACAGATACACGGCCCAGCATTGAAATTGTTTGGCAAAACAGCGAGATATACAGAGGTAATTATGTCAACAGAGCAAACAGCCGTTAATTTGACGATCACAGAGTCTGCCCAAGACTACCTCGCGGATCTTTTGACAAAGCAGAATGATGTGATTGGCGTGCGGGTGTTCATTACGCAACCTGGTACACCGAAAGCGGAAACCTGCATCGCCTATTGCCGCGAAGGCGATATGACTGAACATGATGTGATACGTGACTACCCGCAATTCAAAGCCTATTTTGAAGGGCGGAGCATCCCATTCTTGGACGAAGCGTTTATCGATTACTCCAAGGATCGCATGGGTGGGCAGTTAACGATTAAGGCGCCTAATGCGCGGTTACCGCGCGTCGATGCAAATAGCCCGTTAGAAGATCAAATTAACTATGTTCTTTACAACGAAGTAAACCCTTCATTGGCAGCGCACGGTGGAGAAGTGTCACTCCAGGAGCTGACTGACGATAAGTTTGCCATTTTGAAGTTTGGCGGCGGCTGCCAAGGTTGCGGTATGGTCGATGTCACTTTGAAAGAAGGGGTTGAAAAAACCTTAATAGAAAAAGTGCCTGGCTTAGCTGGTGTTAAGGACTCTACCGATCACAGCAATACCGAGAACGCTTACTTCAAATAGTAAAGCGCAATTGCCAGCGCACTCAAAAAGCCAGCCCTTATGCTTAGGGCCTGGCTCTCTAGGAAAATACACTATGCAGTTACCCCATTCACGCACAGAGATTCAGGTGCGGTTTTCTGATCTTGATATCCTCGGACACGTATCAAACAGCTACTACGCTCAATATTTTGACTTGGCGCGGGTCACGTTTTTTAGAAACATTTCCAATCTTAGCGAGCGCGTCAATCCGTCGCACGTTGTTGCCAGCGTTAAAATGGATATGCTTCGCGAGATTTGCTTTGATAACACCGTGATAGTAGACACTTGGTGCTCAAAAATGGGTACCAAGAGTATGACAATCGAGCATCACATCTATGCTAATGGCGCGCTGGCGACTACCTGTCAAACGGTGTTGGTTGGCTTTGATCGCGAAACCAGAAAGTCCACTGCACTCCCAACCGAATGGGAGGCTACCGATATCAGTGGTGTGCTTCCCCCAGAAACGACAAACGAATGCTAGGTATCATGCTTTGTTACTGCGGCAGTGGCGCTCATTTCGACCTATGTTGCAATAAGTACTTAAGTGGTGAGAGTGCGGCGCCAAGTGCCGAAGCGCTAATGCGCTCCCGATTTAGTGCTTTTTGTCGTCAAAATGCAGATTACCTACTTGCCACTTTACATATAGATAAGCGGGCCAAGGAAAGTAAGAAGGCGCTGCTGCGCAGCTTTGGTAGTACCGAATGGCGCTCGCTCAGGGTCATTCGCAGCCAGCAAGGTAGGGGTGGTCAGCGGCAGGGCGAGGTCGAATTCGCGGCATTTTATGTCGATGGCGATTCCAGCGGCCAACTCCATGAGCGCTCAAGATTTCTTTTTGAAGATGGCCAATGGTTTTATATCGACGGTGATATGCTACCGCCAATCTCACTTGCCAGGAATGAAACCTGCTGGTGTGGTAGCGGTCGGAAAATAAAGAAGTGCCACCCCGAATAGGAGCTTGAATGTCGGTATTACGCGTCCTTTCCTACAATGTGCACAAAGGTTTTTGTTCTGCAAATCGGCAATTCCTTCTCAAGCAAATTCGCGAAAGTATTCGTAGTGTCGATGCCGAAGTGGTTTTTCTTCAGGAGGTCGTTGGCGAAAACAGCCAGCACGCCTCGCAGATCGATGGTTGGATTGACGAGGGTCAATTTGAGTTTCTGGCTGACACGGTTTGGCCGCATTTCTCCTACGGTAAAAACGCAGTGTATGACCACGGTCACCACGGCAATGCCATTCTCAGCAAATACCCGATTGTCGACAGCGAAAATATCGATGTCTCTATGTATCGACGCTCACAGCGCGGATTGCTGCTTAGTGTAATTGAGCCTGGTATCTATGTGATTTGCGTGCATATGGGCTTATTGGGCTGGGAGCGCCGCCAGCAGTTCAAGCGCTTGGAAGCGGTTATAGCAGAGAAAATTCCTGCTGATGCACCGTTAATCATCGCCGGTGACTTCAACGACTGGAGTGGCTCGCTGCATTCACGCTTTAAGCGTATCTTAAATTTGCGAGAAGCATCTGTGCAGGCGAACGGTAGGCTTGCCAAAACCTTTCCGGCCAAGCGTCCCGTACTGCGATTAGATAGAATTTATTTTAGAGGTTTTACTGCGGTGACGGCGAAGCGGCTTAGTGGTGAACCTTGGCGCTCACTGTCAGATCACTGTGCACTTTACGCAGAGCTAGAGCTCATTAAGTAAGTATTTTGGGGCGGCTTTTTAGAGATGGCGATAAAAAAGCCCCTAGAAGCTAGGGGCAAATAAACCATGCATTATGGTTGTGAAGCAGCCTTCATACGCAGCGATAGATAAATTGGATGTTCTTTCAATTGCTAAAGCAAAAAAAAGCGCCCGCAGGCGCTTTAATCACAGACTGTAAAAACCTTAGCGTTTCCGCTGTGGCAGTACATCTTTTAAGCGTTCACGCATAGTTCGCAGCGCGGTTTCCGTGTCGTCCCAGCCAATACAGCCGTCAGTGACCGATACACCGTATGCGAGCTTAGACAGATCCTCTGGAATGCTCTGGTTGCCAGCATTAATATTGCTTTCTACCATAAGGCCAATAATCGAGGTATTGCCTTCAATCACCTGATTGGTCACGTTTTCTATAACCAGGGGCTGCAGCGAAGGCTGCTTACTGGAATTCGCGTGACTGGTATCCACCATAATATTTAAGGGTATGCCGCACTTATCCAACTCTGCTTCGCACAACTTAATATGCACTGAATCGTAATTGGGGCCTTGGCTGCCGCCGCGCAGAACGATATGGGTGTAGGCGTTGCCTCGGGTATGGATGACCGCAACTTGCCCCTCGCCATTAATGCCCAGAAAACGGTGTGGTTTTACCGCTGAACCAATGGCGTTTAGTGCGACGGTTAAGCCGCCGTCGGTGCCATTTTTGAAGCCCACGGCAGAGGACAGGCCACTGGCCATTTCTCGGTGGGTTTGTGATTCGGTGGTGCGCGCACCAATCGCCGACCAAGAAATGCAATCTTGTAAATACTGCGGCGAAATGGGGTCTAAAGCTTCGGTAGATGTTGGCAAACCCAGCTCGCTAATATCGAGTAGCAATTTGCGACCGATATGCAGACCCTCTTCAATTTTGAAGGTGTCATTCAAATAGGGATCGTTGATTAAACCTTTCCAACCTACGGTAGTGCGTGGTTTTTCGAAATAGACGCGCATGATTATAACCAGCGTGTCACTAACTTCATCGGCTAATTTCTTTAAGCGCCGAGCATAATCCATTGCCGCGTCTACATCGTGGATAGAGCAGGGGCCCACAACCACGAACATGCGGTGATCTTTGCCGTCTAGGATATTTCTGACGGTATCGCGACCACGTGAAACAACTTCTTTCGCGGCGTCACTCATTGGCAGGGCAGCTTTTAACGCGGCAGGGGTGATAAGAATTTCCTGCGCATCGACATTGACGTTTTCAATAAGGGTGTTAGACATAATACTTCCGGTTTCGGAGACCTATAAACTTAATTCAGCTCACCATTCTAACGTAAAAGTATGCCAATTAAATATCCAGCACCGCCTTAGCCGGGTAAAATACGCTGAATTTGCAGGGAAAATTGCCGAGTGAGCCAAAATCGTTTCCAAGTTATGTGCGTTCTGGGTGTTGCCCCGATACTTCGACTGGTGGGTATGGGCAGTATTTCAGTTTGCTTGTGCTTCGTCACACCCGCCTATGCAAATGAAGAGACTGACTTGCCCGTTGTGAAACTAACACCGCAAATCCGTATCGAGCCCAGCCAAAATCGCGACTTTACTGATATATCCTGCGAGGAACTGTCCCAAACGACAGCGCAAAATGCCGTTGAACAACGGATCTTGGCTGAGCGCAAGCAGGCCTGCCTTACTCATTATCAGCAGTTCATTCCCAATAAGGGACTGAGATAATGGCAAAACATCGCGCCATTAATACATTTAAACCCGCAAAGAAAACGCCGGCGAAAGTACCGTCGAAGCTATTAGATTTACAGATTGAAAGCTTGGCGGACGATAGTCGCGGCGTTGCTCGCTACAACAACAAAGTGGTATTTGTTGGCGGCGCGCTGCCTGGCGAACACGTAAAGGCAAAAATTTCTCGCTCCCACAAACGCTTTGACGAAGCAGAGTTAGTTGAGATCAACACTCAATCAGCAGATCGGGTTACCCCGATTTGCGCCATCTACGATCAGTGCGGTGGTTGCCAGCTTCAGCACCTAGACTACCAAGCACAACTTAACTACAAGCTGGCGAGACTCAGCAAACTTATTGATGGCGGAGAATCTGCTGGATTTAGTCCTGCAATAATTCAGGCTAGCGCGACCGGCTACCGGCACCGGGCACGCTTAGCCTATGCCAATGGTGAACTTGGATTTAAAGCCAGATCAAGTCACAGTATTGTTGGTGTTGAACAGTGTCCCTTGCTCGAAGATGCCATCAATACTGCGCTAGCTAAGTCCAGAGATCCCCTGGCACGTTACTTTGGGCAAAAGGTCAGTGGCGAGGTGGTATTTAGCGCAGATCGCGAAGGTCGTGTTGGCATACGAATTCAGAAAGACGGCTTTGTAGATGTGAAGCGCAGCGAGCAGCTCGCGCAAGATATCGGCGCACCAGCGTTTTTGCACAGCGTAGTTGGTACAAAGGGGCCGTCGTGGCTAGGGTCTGGGGCATCACTGTCCTATCAAGTTACCGATTCACTGACATTGCGTTATCAGCCTGGGGATTTCACCCAAGTGAACATAGCAATTAATCGCCAAATTATCGCGCAGTGCCTAGCTTGGCTGGCGCCAGAAGCTGATGATCTAATTGCTGACTATTTCTGTGGTCTGGGTAATTTCAGCCTTGCCTTGGCGCAATCTGGCGCACAAGTGATGGGCTTCGATGCGGGCGCGGGCATGATCGAAAGCGCAAATCAGCAAGCTCTTGAGAAGAATCTGCCGGCTACTTATTTTTGCGCAGATTTATTTGATCCTGAGGCGATTACGATTCCGGAGAGCTGTCGTAAAGTGGTGCTAGATCCACCGCGTGCCGGCGCGAAAACGCTGTGCGAACAATTAGCCGCCTGCAAAGCAATTGACTGTATTGTCTATATTTCATGCGGTCCAGCAAGTTTGACGAGGGATCTCGCGATCCTTAGGCAAGCGGGGTTTAAAGTCGAAGATGCGGCTATGGCGGATATGTTTCCACATACCCACCATGTCGAAAGTGCAATTTTCCTTAGGCGCTAATGTTTAGAAACCTTCGGGTTTAGCTGTTAAAAGCGCTTATGTAATCGTCTGCATAGCGTTTTATGCCGTCGATCTTCTTTTCCACATCCTGGGTGTCGCCGTGATAAAAGGGCCAGGGCATAGTCAAAATATGACTTACACCACCGTCCTCTAAGCGGCGGTAGCCGTCGATCGTATACGCATCCGAAGGCGTTGCCAGCACAGAAAATGGCAAATGGTCGCGGCTGTACTCACGACGGTACTCGTTGATCTTCGCAATGCTGGCGAGAATATCATCGCTCGTTTGCAGATCCGTTACCCAGCCATCTGCAATTCTCGCTGCGCGGCGCATAGCCGCTTCGCTAATGCCACCCACCCAAATGGGAATATACGCGCTGGGTGCTGGGTTCATTTCTAAGGGCGGGAATTGATAGTGCTTACCTTGGTACTCAACCAGCTCACCGGTCCATAGCAGACGCATTATCTCGACCATCTCGTCGGCGCGTTTGCCGCGGGTGTGGAAATCCTGTTGTAACAACTGAAATTCATCCTTTGACCAGCCCACTCCGATTGCGGGTATCACCCGATTATCAGATATGATTGCCGCTGTGCTGATGGCCTTAGCGACCAAGAACGGGTTGCGCATGGGCAACACAAAAATATTATTGGTGAATTTTAAATTGCTGGTAATACTGGCTAAGGCGCCGATCATGACCCAAGGGTCAGGCCAGTCAGTAAATGCTGGCCAGCGGCGCTCGCCGTTTTCGGTATAAGGGTAAGGAGTGGTAATTTTTTCTGGATTCACGACGTGATCAGAGAATGACATTGCTTCCCAGCCGCAGTCATCAGCGGCAATAGCTAATTTTTTTAAATCTGCGACGCTGCTAAACGACGTCGATAAAACAAATCGCATGACGATTTCCTATTATTGTTATTGGCTTGAAGTTTAAACCGCGTTGTCAGTAGGCTTTAAGTCATGTTTCGCACAAATATATGTCAACAAACCCGCAGCGGCATTCTCAATTTGTGCAATAACAAGATCAAACGCCGAGTCATCGCCATAGTAGGGGTCTGGAATTTGGGTGTTGCCGGCGTTACCGCAGTAATCCATTAGTAACTTTAATTCACCGCTGTAGCCCGCAGGTGCCCACGCCACAATATTGGTAAGGTTCATGCGGTCCATTGCTACCACGTAATCCGCGCGCTCGTAGTCGCTATCGTCAATTTGTCGCGCTATTTGATGATCAATGCAATAGCCGCGCTTCAGTGCTGCCTGCACCGACCGGGTGTCTGGGGATTTACCGATATTGAATGCTGCAGTGCCGCAGGAATCTACGCTTATCGCGGATGTTAAGCCGTTTTGTTTTAGTAGCTCTTCAAACACACCCTGTGCTGCAGGGGAGCGGCAGATATTACCCAGACAAACAAAAACCACATGAATTGACATTACAGCGCAGGCTTTCCAATCGATGAATACTGGGCCTAAAGTAGCATTCCTACCGCATTGTGACATCATCCGTTTGGTGGGGAGTCACCAGCAACAGCTGTTTTAGCGATAGGCCAAGAGCACAACAAATTTCGAATCAGACTCGATCACGTCGCAGTGTCCAAATAGTTTTTTTAGTGTGACGTGATAGCCCAAGTGGCGGTTGCCGACAACGCAAAGTCGACCGTTATCCGCAAGGTGTTTTTGGCAATCGCGAAACATGGTTTGGGCAATGTGGTCGCCGACATGGTGATCTTGATGGAATGGCGGATTGCATAAAATCAAATCAAAGGCCGCGCCTTGGTAGTTGGACAAGCAGTCGTCAGCACTAAATGAAAGTTGGTCGGCGTCGGATTGCGATACCGAATCCAGATTGGTGAGGCAGTTTTTACGGGCAGAATCTAGCGCTAAAAACGAATCATCAAAGAAGTGGAGTCGCGCCTGCGGCCATTTACGGCCAGCATAAATACCCAGCAAGCCGTTGCCGCAGGCTAAATCTGCAAGGTGGCTGGGCGCCGCCAATTTATCGATGGCGCGCAGCATGAGTCGGCTACCTATATCTAACTTATCCCTCGAAAAGACATTGGCGCGGTTATGCAGTGTTAAATCGAATTCAGTCAGGGTAATGACTTTGGTGTCGTCGCTCATCGCGATATCTTGCGGCGCAGCCAGTAATTGAATCAGTCGCGCTTTTTTGCGCGCTAAACTCGGTCTGGCGGGAGCAAGGTTTTTAGCAAACGCGGCGACAACATGATGGTTAATATGGCGAGCCATTGCCGCAGCAATAAACTGTTCCGGTTGCAAAACCAAGGACGCTAAATGCTGTAGCTGGTATTGAAGTAGAGAGCGACTTTTGGGCAGTTTGTACAATATGTAGTCAAAACGGCCTTCCGGCTTATCGGTGGCAGGCATAAATTCCGGCGGCCTCACGCCATTGCGAGCGCAATTCTCGGTAGCGGACAGCGCGCTTATTGCCGAATCTGCCCACAAGGTGCAGTTATAGGCGGAAAGTGCGGTACTTAATGCACCCTGACTGTCGTTAACAATTAGCAGGCGACTGTTGTCGGCGATATTTAGCTCGGCAATGTGGTGCAATAAATATTCATCAGCCGCATCCCAAGCTTGCAAGGTTTCGCGTTCGCGGCGCGGCCGGCGGCTAAGTTGCAAGCTATTAAATGGCGTAGCAAAGATGGCGGTGTGGGGCATTAGAAATCGCTAATAGGTTCAAGAAGTAGGGCCTGTATTGCTAAGCGCTCAGTTTGCCCAAAACCTAAAGCGGTCTCGATGTAGTTATCGATGTCGCCGTATTCTTCAGCGATGGCTTTAAAGGCTTCGCCTAAATACTGCTCTTGAACAGTAAACAAGGTTCGAATAACGTCTTGATTCACTTGGTGCATGGTTTTTTCATGTACATAACGGACAATATGTTCAACCCGCTCTGCAGTGAAGGTATTGGTTGAAAGATAATCTTCCAAAATTGTGTCGTAAGGTACGCCCAGTATGCTCATCAGCAAGGCTGCGCCTAGACCGGTGCGATCTTTGCCTGCTGTGCAATGAAAAACCTGGGGGTAGCTGCTTTCGTTCAATAGATTTTGCAGCCACTCACGGTAGGTTGGGGTAAAGCGCTCAACCATTTCGCGGTTGGCTTCGATTAAAAAGTGCGCCATATCGTCTGCAGTTACATTTTCTTCTTGGAGCCTCGCGGTTATATGCTCAATCTGGGCTGCATCGACAGTAATCGGTAGTTCTTTCACTTTAATTCCGCTGTTGGCTGGCAGTTTATGAGGTGACTCTATGCGCTCTTCCTCAGATCGAAAGTCGCTTACTTGGCGAATTCCGAGGCGCACAATAAACTGCTGGTCTTCTGGTGTGAGTGAAGATAGCTTATCTGCGCGATAGACTTGCCCCCACTTCAGCTGACGATTGTCATTGGTGCGATACCCGCCGAGGTCGCGAAAGTTATGCATTCCGTCAAAGGCTAGCTTGCGGACTGACTGGCGCTGTGAGGCCGGCAATAGCGCGGGGATTGGGCGAATTTCAGCCGGTACCGATTGATCCAAAGCTTGTGGTGTAGTGTGTATTAAATCTATTGTATTCATATAATTAGATTCTAATATTAATGTAATTTTTTAAAAGTAAATCGCTAGTCTCTTGCATGTGGTTGCCGACTGGCGCGATATTCACCTGGCGTCATTCCCGTCCATTTTTTAAAAGAGCGGTGGAATGCACTGGGTTCATCAAAGCCGAGTAAGGCTGACACAGCATTCACTTTTAACTCGGGTTGATTCAGCCAGCGGGTCGCGTGTTCTTGACGCAATTCATCTTTAAAGCGCTGGTAGGTGGTGTCTAAATCTTTTAAGCGACGACGTAATGTTCGCACTGACATGTTTAGTTGTTCGGCCATCACCACAACGCTTGGGAATTCATGGCTGAGATCGCTGCCCACGATTCTCTTCATTTGAGAGAGTAGGGAGCTATCGTCGTCTTCTTGCGATACCAGTAAATGATAGGGCGCATTGCGAAGGAATTTTTGCAGTGATTCTTCGGTGTGAATAAGCGGGCAGTCAAGGCAGTATTCGGCCAACAAAAATGCGTTGTGTTCACTACCAAAATGAACCTCGCAGCCGAACAACTGCTCAAAATACCCAGGCCGCGCCGGTGCATCGGCTTGCAGGTGAACGGCGATCAAGTCTAAGGGCTTACCAATTAACCACTGGCAAAATCGACGCCAGATCGCCATGGTGTGGGCAATAGTTGTGTTGGTAGAGTTAATGTCGCCGGCACCGACTAAGTCAGCGTTTTCAGGGAAGCGGTAGAGTGCTGTGCCGTCGGATAGGCGTTCGACAGGCCTTCTGTAACTGCTAGGTGCGTCAGTCAGTGTGCGGCAGTAATTAATAAATTCTGCGGCGCGACGCAAGGCTTGTTCAAGGGTTTCGCAGTGAATGATAAATAAGCAGAGCATGCGGAAACTGCCTGCTGGCATGCGTTGGTCTAAGCCCAAGCCGAAGGATTCATCCTGCAGCAACCACATGACTCGACGGTATATTTGGCTGTAGTAGCGGCCGTCGATCATGGCGTCTAAATTGGCGTTGGCGGCGAGTGGATCAATGGGCAAGTCCAGAGATCGCAATAACTCAGCACTGTTGTAGCCCTGGGCTTCGGCTACTTGGAGCATACTCCGCGCATATTTAAGCGGAACGCGGTCTTTATGTGATGGGTAATTGCTGCGCACGCGAAACCTTAACGATATTTATTTACTTAGTGGGCCCTCAGTTAACAGAGCGCTCGATGTCTGAGTTGCATTTTACATGAGCTCCGAAGTTTACCTCGTATTGGCGACAAAAAGGACGTCCGATTAAACGATATTTAGGCGCTGGGGCTGAGTTCTTCCCAAAAGTGACAGGCTGTGGAATGCCTATCGTCCTTGGCGGTCAATGATGGCACTTCCGCTTTACATTTTTCTTGGGCAAATGCGCAGCGGGTGTGGAAGCGGCATCCCGATGGTGGCGCCATCGGCGAGGGGATATCCCCCCCGATTTGACTGGTTTCCTCAGGCAGACGCCCAATCTTAGGGATTGCCGCGAGTAGACCTTGTGTATAGGGATGGCGAGCTTGTTGATAGATCGCTTGGGCGTCGCCAATTTCAACAATCTGACCTAAATACATCACCGCGATGCGGTCGCTCATATGACGAACGACACCCAGGTCATGGGAAATAAATAGCATACTAAGGTGAAGTTCACGCTGAATATCTAGCAACAAATTCAATATTTGCGCCTGAACAGAAACATCAAGCGCAGAGACCGCCTCATCGCAAATCAACACCGTGGGCTTGAGCGCGATGGCGCGTGCAATCCCGATCCGCTGTCGCTGCCCGCCAGAAAACTCATGGGGATATTTGCTGCTTGCCGAACTCGGCAAACCCACCATATCTAACAACGCTTCCACACGCTTGCGTCGACTCTCCCGATCGCCAATACCATGTATTAAAAGCGGTTCTTCTAATATTGCAGACACGGTGTGGCGGCTGTTAAGCGACTCGAAGGGATCTTGAAAAATGATCTGCAAGGAGCGGCGATATTCACGCATCGCGCGATCTGTGAGTCCTGCTATATCTTTACCTTGGTAGATCACGTTGCCATTGGTAGGGCGGTGTAAATTCAGAATCGCCTTGCCAAGACTACTTTTACCGCAGCCGGACTCGCCAACCAAGCCCAGAGTTTCACCCGCGCGAAGTTGAAAGCTGACATTATCTACTGCGCGAACCACCGCGCGCTCACGGCCGAAAATACCGCTTCGCTGTGAGAAGTGCAGCTGCAGATTTTGAACATCTAGAATCAGATCGCTCATTGTGCAATCTCCTTCCAGCGATGGCAGGCGACGACCGTGGCTTCTGTAGTGATATCTTGTGGAGGTATTTCCTCGCGGCAGATATCGGCGGCATGAGGGCAGCGATTTACAAAACGGCAACCTTTGGGCATGTCTTGAATGGCAGGTACCTGACCTTCGAGCGCAAGTAAGGGCGACTTTGGTGGGTGATGAGCACCCGGTAGCGCCGCGAGTAAACTTTGTGTGTAGGGGTGATGTGGTTTAGCAAAAACCTGTTGCGCCGATCCGTATTCAGCGATTTTTCCTGCATACATAACCGCAATCTTGTCGCTTACCTGGGATACCAGCGCGAGGTCGTGGGTAATGAACAACATGGCCATGCCATTTTTTGCCTGCAGACCTTTCAAAAGCCGAACAATTTGCGCCTGTATTGTCACATCGAGCGCCGTGGTTGGTTCATCGGCAATTAATAAATCGGGTTCACAGGCTAGCGCCATTGCGATCATAATCCGCTGCCGCATTCCCCCGGAAAGTTGGTGCGGATAGGCGGATAAACGCTCTTGTGGGGCGGGTATGCCGACTTCATGTAATAGCGATAACACGCGATCCGCGCGACCTTTTCTCGACTGTTCGGGAAAATGAATCGCGAGCACTTCACTTATTTGCTGTGAGACGGTTTGCACGGGATTCAACGCGGTCATCGGGTCTTGAAAAATAACGGCAATGTTTTTCCCGCGTATTTCACGCAGGCGGCTTGGGCTGGCTGAGCTAATATTTTCGCCCTTGAAGAATAGTGTGCCAGCACTGCGAAGGGCTTGCGGTTTTGGCAGTAAATCTAAAATAGACATGGCTGTTAGGCTCTTGCCGCAGCCTGATTCTCCCACGAGGCCCATCGTTTCGCCGGCTGCAATGTCGAAAGACACCGAACTCACCAATTCGTGGAGGACACCGTCGTCACCACGAATCGCGACCGACAATCCCTGTACCGACAATAAGCTCATGGTGCCACCGCCCAGTCTTTGTCGATGATCATAATAGTGGGGAGTGCCTCGCCATCTTGTTTGGCGTCCAAGGTTTTTTGTTGCTCCTCTTTGTCAATCCAAAAAAGGCCGCCACTGCCGCCAAGAGGATCAAATAGGGCGTCGCTGGTGCGGGTTCCGTAACTGGCTGGCAGCTTTATCCAGCGCCAAAACGCTTCCCGGGTATAAGGCACTTTGAAGGTTGGGATGAAAGAGCCTTGATCATGCACCATTTGCTCTAATTCATGAGCGAGCGCGACGCGGGTGCTTTTTTCGGTGGCGGTGCGATAGGCCATTATTTTTGCGTCTAGGGTTTTATTGTCGGTGTTGGTGACATTATTGGTTTGTGACTTGTGGGCGTTGTCGGAATGGTAGAACTCCCAATAGCGGGGCGATAGTCCACCACCGGCCCAGCCCATCCACGCAGCTTGATGCTTATTTTCCATAATCTGTTTAAATGCAGCAGACATATCCAGCAACTGTAACTGGAAATCGATACCCGCTTTGCGGGCTTCCTGCGCCAAAATCACCAGGCGATCATTGTGACCACTGTTGTAATAGGTAATACGAACGCTCAGGGGTTTACCATCTTTTACCCGAATACCGTCGTTGCCGCGCTTATCCCAGCCCGCTTTCTCTAGGTAGCTCGCTGCTTTTTTTAAATCGAACTCGCGGGCGCGAATGCTGGTGTTGGAGTAGTCGCCATAGCCATCATGCGCAGTTTGTAAGCGCTCGTAATCACCGTGTAAAACCGTGTTAATGACTTTGTCGACATTCAACGCGTGCGCAATCGCGTAACGAACATTGATATCGTCTAGCGGCGGGGCATCTTCATTCAAAAAAAGTCCGCTAATGGGTTGGGGGACATCGTTATAAAATTTGATTTTGCCAACATAGCCCTTTTCATAGATGTCGCCCTGGGCTTTTTTATGCCAAAAGCGGGGCATTAGCAGCGGGAAGGTATCTAGCTCACCTTTTCGAAAATACTGATAGGCAATATTCATATCGCGGATGAGTTTGACGCGAATATGGTCGGGATTGTAGCGGTGCTTAAAATAGCGCTTTTCGTTAGCCCACCAATCTTGCTTTCGGGACAGCTCAACGTATTTACCTTTGCGTATTTCCGTAATGATATACGGACCCGTATTGGGCTCAATACGCCAGTTATAGTCCCTTACCCAATTTTCGTCGAGCTTGTGGAAATGTTTAGGCACTGGCGACACACTGTACTCAAATAACATTTCGTCGTCCGGCTTCGGTGTCGCGCCTTCAATGCCAATGGTGTGGTCATCGTATTTGACGAGATCAGTGATAATTTCGCTGAAATAATTATTGTACCAGGGCGCCAAAATAAACTTCGAGCGCATAAATTCCAGCCCAAATACATAGTCGTCTGCGCTAACCGGTGTGCCATCAGACCAGCGCGCGTCGGGGTCTAAGCGGAAATAAATACTGTGGCCATCTGTGCCAAACGCCCATTCTGTTGCCAGCTCGGGAATGGGTTTAAGGGTATTCGGGTGAATGCCGACCAAGCTCAAATTGTTGGCCCGCATATAGCCTGCAAAGCTGCCATTGGAATCTGGGCCAACCAGGCGCAGTGTCAAAGGGAAGGTGGATACAAAGGTCCGAAATCGACCGCCCCGCTGCGCGTTTGGGTCTGCAAAAACAGGGTCGCTGTGGTTGGTTTGCCAAACCAAATCTGCAGGCAGCTTTTCGGGCAGCGCCAGCGTGTTAAGACTCAGTGAGCCGAGAGTGATGCCGAGCAAAAATAAGATCAGATTACGCATAATGTGGTTTATTCATAAAAGCTGAATTTTCTGGGATCGTAGGCGTCTCGTATCGCTTCGCCAATATACGCAACAAGCATCAGGATGACGGTCATCGCGACGACAACAGAGCCCACCAGCCAAAGTGATTCAAGATTTTCAGTGCCTTGTTTAAGCAGTTCACCCCAGCTTGATACCGGCGGCGGCAGACCAAAACCTAAATAGTCGAGAGCGGTTAACGAGGTGATGCCGGAGGCTACCGAAAATGGCACAAAGGTAACTAAGGTCGAAACGCTATTTGGCAATATATGCCGAAAGACAATACGCGGTCCGGATGCGCCCAACGCTCTGGCCGCCATAACGTAGTCTCTCGCCACTTCTTTATAGGTCGCGGTTCGCATATACCAGGTCATACTGGTCCAGCCAAAGAAGGCCATAATAAAGAGCAAGGTCCAGAACCCCGGGGTAATAACTGAGGCGACGATCATGATCACATAGAGAAAGGGGATGTTTGACCAAATTTCGATGATGCGCTGAAACACAAGGTCAAAGGCACCACCCCAAAACCCCATCATGCAACCGATCGCCACACCCACCGCATAATTAAAAAACAGCAGTAGCAATGAAAACGTGATTGCCGTACGAAAGCCATAGATTAAGCGTGCAGCTACATCTCTGCCGCTGGTATCCGTGCCTAAATAATGACGGGAATCCAAGGAGGGCGCGTGTGGGGGGAAGTCACCGGCTATCAAATCAGTCTCTAGTGGGCTAAAAGGGATAGGGGGCATTAGCACCCAACTTCGGTCTGAACCGGCCGATTGCGATTTTAACTCTCGGTAATTAACTTCATAGCTATAGTCTAGGCCAAAATCCTTACCAGAAAGCACATCACCATAGATAGGAAAGTGCCACTCTCCGTTATGGATTACGACTAACGCACGATTATTGGCCAGCATTTCCGCGCCAAAACTGCACAGGGTAAGTGCGAGTAGAATCCACGCAGAAAAATAGCCACGCCGAGACTCTCGGAAGCGCTGCCAGCGTTTTCTGGCAACCGGATTGTTAAACAAGCTCATGCGGCACCTCGACCGCCAAAGCGGATTCGTGGGTCAACTAAGGCCACACAAATATCAGATAGAATATTACCGATCAGATACAGCAATGATGAAATCACAAGTATCCCCATCACAATCGGGTAGTCACGCTCGATAATGGCTTCGTAGCCCAGTAAACCAATGCCGTCGATGTTAAAAATGGTTTCAATCAAAAATGAACCGCCAAGTAACAGCGAGATATTATTTCCGAATGAGGTCGCAACCGGAATGAGGCTGTTGCGCAAGGCGTGACCCCGAACACTTTCGCCGCGACTCAGGCCTTTTGCGGTCGCAGTTCGCATATAGTCAGAGGACAAATTGTCCATGAGTGAATTTTTCATCATTAGGGTAGTCACTGCAAAGCTACCCGCTAAGTAAGCAATTAAGGGTAATACCGAGTGATGGAAAATGTCGGCAGCTTTGCCGAAGGTGCTCAGGTCGTCATAGTTGTCGCTGATAAATCCGCCGAGGGGAAAAATATCCCAATAGCCGGCAAAAAGTGAAATGAGTGCGATACCAATCACATAGCTGGGCAGGGCATAGCCTAAAAACACCACAGCGGATGACCAGCTATCTAACGCACTGCCGTGGTACATACCCTTGGCAAGCCCGAGGGGAATACAGACCACATACGTTAAAATAAGTGTCGTTAATCCATAGAAAATCGAAATAGGGAAGCGTTCTTTAATAATTTGCCAGACGGGATCTTGATAGCGAGTCGATAAACCTAAATCAAATTGAACGACCTTTTTTAGCCAAATAGCATAGCTACTCAGCATGGGCTTATCAAAACCGTAATATCGCTTTAGTTCGTCTAATTGCTCATCTGATAGCGTTCCACCGCCCTGACTGCGATGCAAACCGCCGGTCTCACCGCCCAATTGAATTTGCGTCATAAGACGCTCAATCGGCCCTCCGGGTACAACACGGGTGATGGCAAAAACCAATAAGGTAATGCCAATAAAGGTGGGGATAATTAATAAAAAACGGCGAACAAAATAGCCTGTCATAAACGCGATAACAACCTGGGCAAAGCGAAGAGGCTATACTATATCAAAACGCCGTTAAAGATCGGCGTGTGTGATATCTACATATAAGGTTAATGACTGGCCGGGGCGCAAGTACTGGCTAGCTTTAATCGAGTTCCACTCGATAATGTCGCGAATGCGCAGATTAAACCGGCTGGCGATCAGCGACAAAGAATCACCGTTGCGCACTTTATAACCCACTTTGCGAATAATGCCTTGATCCGATTGTTGTGGTGTTTTACCCCATACCACAAGCTTTTGACCCGTCTTGATAATTGAATCTGACTTTAATTTGTTCCAAGCGTATATTTGCTTGGTGCTTACGCCATATTTCTTGGCTATGCCACTGACGGTGTCGCCGCTATTCACTTTGTACTCGATACGCGAGGCCCCTGTTGAAGCCAAACCGCGATTCGCACCGTGAAGAGGCGATATTCCATTTCCGGCATCTGGAATTAGTAGCACGTGACCTATTTTGAGAATGTCGCTATCTAGCTGGTTGCTGGCCCGCAGGGTTGCCACATCGACGTGATGGCGACGTGCAATCGTCACCAAGTTATCGCCACGCTGAATTTTGTACTGCTGCCAGCGCAGGCGATCGCGGGCTGGAATTTTCAATAACCGCGATGAAAATGTTTTCGCCTTCGCACTGGGAATTAATAAGCGATGCGGCCCTTCAGGTGCGGTCACCCATCGATTGAAACCGGGGTTTAAACGATAGAGTTCATCAACACTGATATCGGCCAGTTTAGCGGCTTGCGCTAAGTCTAGCTGGCTACCTGTATTCACTGCTATAAAGTGGGGTTCATTAGGCACTGAAGGTAAGGTTAGGTTATACGAGGCGGGATTTTTGAATATTTTCACCAGCGCCAGCATTTTAGGGATGTAATTTCTGGTTTCTTTGGGTAGTTTTAGCGACCAAAAATCGGTAGGCAATCCTTTCTTCTTGTTTTTTGTTATTGCCTTATTTACCGTGCCTGCGCCAGCGTTGTAGGCCGCCAAAGTCAGCAGCCAATCGCCGTCAAAACGCTTATTGAGTTCGGTAAGGTAATCGAGAGCCGAGTTAGTGGCGACAATGACATCGCGGCGACCGTCGTACCACCAATTCTGATCGATCCCTAAATGCTTAGCGGTGTTAGGTACAAACTGCCACAAACCAGACGCCCGACCATGGGAATAGGCAAAGGGGTCATAGGCACTTTCAACAAAGGGGAGCAAAGCCAAATCCGCTGGCATGTCCCGTTCTTCTAAACTTTCAAGTATGTAGTATATATAGCGCGATGCGCGCTTGCTGACGTTAGCCAGGTAATAGGAATGTTCGGCATACCATTCTTCCCGCTCCTCAACGCTAGCATGGCCTGTTAAGGCATCAAACTGCAGATCTGAGGCTAAGCGAGGCCAAATCTGTTTGACCTTTCTTGTCGCCTTTGGTGATTTTTGAGCCGCTGTTATTTTTTGTGCTGCGGAGCGCTCTGCGACATGAGCTGGCTTTGCTTTCGCGGTTTGTACGCTTGGCTTTGGTTTATATTTTAGGCCTTCGAGTGTGTCTCTCGCGGGATCACCACCGTCTTTTCGTCGTTCAACCACTTCTTGATATTTGCACAGTCTAGAGTTTCGGTTTTCCGATCGCTCACAATACAGTTGGTCAGTTTTATTTCGCACGCTGCGCTGGCTAGGTGTTTGGGCACACGCGACCAGCAGTGACAATAGCACTGCACCAAAAATGACCTTATTTAGGTAACTACTGAGTGTCGTCATTATGAAATAATTTCGCTAACATCATTCAAAAGTCATCCTTCCATGCCCGTAATTTGGCAAAAATATCGTTTTGATTCCAATACTTAAGCTCTGCATGTGCCGCAACTTGCTGCTGCACAGCTAAGTTGTCCGTTCGCATGAAGGGATTCGTCAGCAATTCAAGTGCCAGTATAGAAGGGACCGTTGGTAAATTTTTCTCTCGTAGGTCTGCGGTATTCGCCATTCTCTCTCGTAATTCGCTGTTGTCCGGCTCCACCGCGAGCGCAAAACGCAGATTGTTTAACGTGTACTCATGTGCGCAGTACACCGCAGTATTTGCAGGTAAAGCTTGGATTAGTCCAAGAGACTGCAACATTTGTTCCGGCGTACCCTCAAAAAGCCGACCGCAGCCACCAGCAAAAAGGGTGTCACCGCAGAATAGGGCAGGCGTAGAAGTGGCGCTGTCTATATAGTATGCAATATGGTCTAGAGTATGTCCTGGAACTGCGAATACGCTAAACGTGTAGTCGAACAGAGTGATTTTATCGCCGTGTTTGAGGCGCTGATTGATACTTTCGCATTGATTTTCTGGACCGTACACCGGAATATTGGGGAAGCGTTCACAGAGTAATTCGATACCATTTACGTGGTCGTAATGGTGATGGGTAATAATGATTGCCGAGAGGGTTAAGCCATTTTTGTCTAGATGATTAAGCACCGGCGTGGCATCGCCAGGATCGACAATTATTGCCTCTCCGTCGCGTGCGACACACCAAATATAGTTGTCGCTAAAAGCAGATATGGGTGATATTGACAGCATAATCATTATTTTAATGTGGACAGCGAAGCATAAACATTCCTTTATCTTGCCGCAAGTGGCGAAACAGGAAAATCGTTAGGAAGAATTATGGCAAAATGGCGCACACAGCATTCACCAGAAGTCCTTTTACCGGCCCTCAGGCGATGGTTTCAAGGGCCGGTAGGACGAACCGTTTTGGCGGAGGAGCGGCCTTTAATCGCCGATGCGATAAGCGATTCATCGACCGCGAAGTACAACCTGTTAAACCTTAGCGTTATTCCCGAGCGCTGCCCAATTGCGAGCGATGTGTTCCAGCGGCAGTTTTGTCTCGGCGGTATGCAGCATTACGGTTTGAGCCAAGTCCTAGATGTTATCTGCGATTTTGAAAATTTACCGGTCGCGAGTGAGTCACAAGATGTGGTGGTCTTGCACCACCTTTTAGAGTTTGTCGACAACCCACATAAGGTACTGCGTGAGGTAGAGCGCGTCATTGTGCCCCACGGCAAAGTCGTGATTTGCGGCATAAATCCTTACTCACTATTAGCTTTGCGCGGAGTCCTTGGTCGAGTGAAGCGCAGCCCCATGTGGCAAAACCACCGCTTGCCAATCCATCGCTTACAAGACTGGCTGTCACTTTTAGGGTTTGAAGTCAGTGTGGTCGATTATGGTTTCCATCGCCTGCCGGTAAGCAGCCCGAGTTACTTCATGTCGCATAAAACAGTGGCAAAAAACGTCCCTATGGGTGGTGTTTTCATCCTCAGCGCGACAAAATACCGCGCGCCCTTAAGCCCTTCGGCTCAAAACTTGGCGCGCCGGGCGAAGATACTTCGCCACCCCACAATGGCGGGCGCCACACGCACCATAAAATCACGAGCTGACTATGAGCAAAACCCAAGAGAAAGTTGAGATTTTTACCGACGGCGCTTGTCGCGGAAACCCCGGCCCAGGCGGCTGGGGCGCCTTAATGCGCTGCCAAGGCAAGGAGCGCAGTTTATTTGGGGGCGAGCCGGCGACGACAAACAATCGCATGGAATTAATGGCAGCGATTGAAGCCTTGCGCGCTTTAAAGCGGCCCTGCGAGGTTATATTGACCACTGACTCCCAATATGTGCGGCAAGGTATTACAGAGTGGATGGTCAATTGGAAGAAGCGCGGCTGGAAGACAGCGGCAAAACAGCCCGTTAAAAATGCGGATCTTTGGCAGCAGCTTGACGCTGCGACGCAGGGGCATCAGATTGACTGGCGCTGGGTAAAGGGGCATAGCGGCCACAGAGAAAATGAGATTGCGGACACCTTAGCCAATCGCGGTATCGATGAATTAGAGAAAGCCTAATGCGACAAATAGTACTCGACACAGAAACTACTGGCCTAGAGCATGCGTCCGGCCACCGTATTATCGAAATCGGTTGCGTAGAGCTGGTCAATCGCAAATTGACAGGTCGACATTACCATCAATATATCAACCCAGATCGCGAGGTTGAGGCGGGCGCAATTGAAGTTCACGGCATCACGAATGAGATGCTAAAAGACAAGCCCCGTTTTGCCCAAATCGCCGACGAGTTTTTTGAGTTTATTAAGGGCGCTGAGCTGATTATTCACAATGCCCCCTTCGATGTTGGTTTTATCGACGCTGAGTTTGCCTTGCTCGGACGCAAAATACCCAAAGTAAGAGCCATTTGTGGGGTTATCGATACCCTTATTATGGCGCGGCAAAAGCATCCTGGGCAGCGCAATAGTCTCGATGCACTTTGCCAGCGCTACTATGTCGACAATTCGCAACGGGATTTACACGGTGCACTGCTAGACGCAGAAATCCTTGCCGATGTGTATCTAATGATGACTGGCGGTCAAACAGCGCTAGCATTGGCTGGGGATGATGGTTCCCAGCAGAATGAGGGCGGGGCGGCCAGTGAGCACCGGCGCTTAGACAGCTCACCGCGAAAATTAAGAGTCATTCGCGCCACTAGTGAAGAACTTTCTCAACATCAAAAGCAGTTGGCCGAAGTCGATAAGGCCAGCGGCGGGAATTGCCTCTGGCAACGGATATCACAAGAATAAAATAGCGAATCTAACTCGGTAGTACATTGTGCAAGAATCACAGAATTGCGGTTTATATCGAATAATAATGCTGTGCTTCACGCCTTTTTAGTGCTAAATAGTCTATAAATAACCGTTAGTTAAGACTGATTCTGAATAAATTTGTAACGTGTTCGTGATACCCCCTGTTTTGGTGAGGTAGTGAACACGAAGCAACATTTAGCAGTTTATAACCGTCAGAGTGATATTTGATGGCAAGCCCAGTGGGCTATAAGGATGCTGTGTGGGACTGAAAGTAGAAATTAATACCAGCTCATATGCCATGGTTGCGGATGAGTTAGGTAAGACATTGCAGCAGGCCACTAATGTTTTTGAAACATTCCTGTCTGAACGTCACAATTTATCACTGTTAGAACAATGCGAAGCAAACTTGCGCCAGGTAGGGGGAACACTGCGCTTGTTGCAGATTCCCGGCGGGGCCTTGCTCGCGGACGAAATGCGCGCACTGTGTAGTGCCATTTTAAAAAGCACTGCTGCCGTTCCAGAAGGTCAGCTCAATGCCCTCAGTACAGCGTTCTTTGTCCTGCCTAGATATTTAGAATTTGTGCAATCCAGGCAATCCGAGATTGCAGATCTGGTGATTGCTCACGTCAACGAATTACGCGCTGCTCACAATCAACTGCTGTTGCCAGATAGCTACTTCGCCGGCGCCGATGATTTTCTTTTCAGCCGCGACTCTAATCTTGGTTTGCGCGGCAAGTCGCTCGCTGAGGCAGAGTTTATTGCTGGCTTAAAACGAGCCAGTCATCTCTATCAAAGCGGCCTATTAGGCTTGTTAAAAGACGCACATAGTCCAATGCAGCTGATCATTATGTCGAGGGCAGTCAGGCGCTTGCGCAGCAGTTTAGAGCCGGGGCCGCAGCAGCGATTTTGGCTGTTAGCCGATGCGGTTTTAGACGCCTTTGTTAATCAAGGTCTGGAGTTAAATCCCTACCGAAAACGTGTTCTAGCCAGCCTGGAAGGGCAAATGCGGGCGCGCTTGAAGAATCGGCTGGTGCTTAATGAAGTGCTTGAGCGCGAGCTCGTTTTTCTACTTAGTATCAGCGCTTACCGTGATGGTTTCGTCGGCAAAGTTATGAAAGCAGCGAAACTTCAGGCAGCGGAGATTGATGACGGTCAGCTCAAAAATTTTCGCGGTATTATGCTCGGCCTGAGTTACGACACTGTGTCGTCGGTGATTCATGAATTGCGGACGGAATTGCGGCATGCCAAAGATGTATTGGAGTTACTTGCCCAGCACCAGCGCAGTGAAAGCGAAGAATTATTGCCGCTGACTTCAGTCCTAAAGCAAAGCGCCGACATTCTAGCTGTGCTTAATTTACCAGCCCTTGCGGGCACGCTTACCAGTCACGCTGACGCCCTGCATCAATTAGTGGGGTGTGATTTGAGTAAGGAGCGCGGCCAACTTGAAGACCTGGCAGACACCCTTCTATTTATAGATGGCAGTCTGGCGCAAATTGATCGCCGTAAATTAAACTATGAAGACCTGGGCGAAATTTCGCTTGAGCGCCGTGATGCCATCAGCGCCGATAACCAAGTTAGCGAAGCCCGTAGTATCGTCATTGAAGAGTCGAAAGCGGCAATCGGTCTAGTGAAAAGAGCTATTTCGGCCTATATAGACTCAGGTTTTGATAATACACATATCGCCAACCTACCTCAGTTGCTCGATTCAGTGCGCGGCGCGTTTCAAATGATAAATGCCAACAAACTCCCGGCTGTGACACTAGGGGCAACTGAGTTCATGCGTCGTTTTGTTAACCGAGAGGCGGTAAATCCAGCTACAGATGTGCAAGCGCTAGAAACTCTGGCGGACGCCATGATCAGTATCGAATACTATCTCAACGAACTAGGTCGCCGTCATATCGCCGACGAGCGTATCCTACTAGTGGCAGAAGACAGTATCGCAACGCTACAGGCTTTCAATTAAATATATGGATACGTTTGTCGGATTAGATCAAGCCTTGCTCATCATCTGTGGTGTGGGCGTATTGCTGTGTTTCTTGGCGTTTATTAGGCTTCGCCGCCACGTGTTTACTGGTCTCATTGCAGTACTGTTATCGCTAAGCTTTACCGGTGCAGCGGTAGTCATTACCAAAGACGTATACAGCTATCGCCATTTAGCAGACGAACAACTTGTCGCCAGGATCTTTGTCGCGGGTAAAGCTAAGCAACAATATATAGTCAGCGTTGACACTGTTAACGAGGACCCCTTACAGACGTTTCTGATCATGGGCGATCAGTGGCAATTAGACAGCAGGGTGATTCGTTGGAAGCTGCCAATCGCGCGCCTTGGTTTTGATAATTTATATCGATTAGAGCGCCTTTCCGGTCGCTACCAAAGCATTGAAGAAGAGCGCAATATGGCGCGCACTATCTACCTTATCAGCCTTTCCGAACCTGTGGATATTTGGGCCTGGTTGCACAGCAACAGCTACTTTAATAAGTGGGTTGAAGCTGATTACGGCAACGCCGTTTTCGCGCCGATGGTAGATGGCGCTCAATTCAACGTTTATTTAGGCCGCGATGGCTTGTTTATTCGGGCGGGAAACCCCATCGCAGTCAAGGCCTTAGGCAATTGGCCAACTTGACTTAAACCCCATCCACATACCACTATGTGGCACTTTTTTACCTCTGGGAGTACGTAGTTGGAATTCTTACTGGAATACGGCTTATTTTTGGCCAAGTCGGTCACTGTTGTCATCGCCGTTATTGTTATCGTTAGTGCTATTGCAGTCGCAAGTCAGCGAAATAAGCGTGAAAGCAGTGACGGTCATATAGAAGTCACCACCTTAAACCACAAGTTTGAGGATTGGGAAGACATGCTAAAGTTTGAAATACTAGACGAAGCCGATTTTAAAAAAGATCGTAAGGCAAAGAAAAAGCAAGAAAAGCAGGATCGCAAGAAGGGCAGTGACGAAACCCGTAAACGCCTTTTCGTGTTGGATTTTGACGGTGATATGAGCGCCTCCGACGTAGAATTTCTGCGGCATGAAATATCCGCAGTTCTAACTGTCGCCAAACCTGAAGACGAAGTATTGCTGCGCTTGGAAAGCCCCGGAGGCATGGTGCATAGTTACGGTCTCGCCTCATCGCAATTACAGCGAATTAGAAGTCACGGAATTCCCCTCACTATTTCTATCGATCGCGTGGCCGCTAGTGGCGGTTATATGATGGCGTGTATCGGCAGCCGTATTCTCGCTGCGCCTTTTGCCGTGATCGGCTCCATTGGCGTGGTAGCTCAACTGCCTAATTTTAATCGCCTGTTAAAAAAGCATGATGTCGACATCGAACTTCACACGGCGGGTGCGCACAAACGCACATTGACCATGGTCGGTGAAAACACCGACGAAGGCCGGCAGAAGTTTAAAGAAGAGTTAGAAGACACCCATGTACTGTTTAAAGAGTTTGTGAGCGAGAACCGACCGCAGCTCGATATCGACCATATCGCGACGGGTGAAGTTTGGTATGGAACGCGTGCATTGGATCAAAAGCTTATCGATGAAGTGCGTACCAGTGATGATTATTTGCTGAGTAAACGTCTTGATACAGACCTGTATTCCGTTAAATATCGTCAAAAACGGAGCTTGCCAGAGCGCTTGGGTTTTGCGGCGGAAACAGCAGTAAACCGCGGCGTTAGCAATTTATTAGGTAAATTGACGCAAAATCGGTACTGGGGATAATTGCTGACGAGCGACTGATTCACTGTCGCTTTGATTCAAAAAAGACAAGAGCATCGATAGTAAGTAGCGTGCGGAATGGGTAGAGATTTAAGAGCGATAAATGTTGATTAAACCGTACCAGGCCCGCGTCGCCAAGCGCGAAGTAATTAAGTTAAAACAAAAACAGCGGGGTATTAAACGCTGGGAGTTGATGCTTGTTTTACTTATCTCTGTCGCGATTGCTATGGGTGTTGGCGTTATCGTAAAAAAGCGCATTGGTTCCGCAATGGTTGAGCAAGTAGAGAGCGATTTTCGTCGAATCTCTGTTGCCTTGCACCAATATAAACTCGATAACAAGCGCTATCCGACCACCGAGCAAAATCTATTGGCGCTTTTTGAAAGGCCGCAAATCAAGCCCCTGGCTCACTTCTGGAAGGGGCCGTATATAAACCGCGAAACCCTCATCCATGATCCGTGGAAAAATGCCTATCTTTACGAAAGTTCAGATGCGCCGCCAGCTTTTGAATTAACCACTCTGGGCGCTGACGGCCAGCTGGGCGGAGAAAATTTAAATACTGATATGTCGATGCGGTTTCAAAGTGATGAAGGTTACTTCGAATAAGTTGCGGGCGCTTGAAAAGAGCAATAAAAAGGGCCCGAGTGGCCTTTTTTATTGCGTAGATTGCTATCTCGTATCTAGTTAAACTTTTCTTTCCTTACCGCTAGCAGCCCGTTTTTTATCATCAGCCTGGACGTACACCGTATCTGTTGTGGACATACTGGCATGACCAAGATCCTCTGATACATCTTTTAGCGCACGACCGCGTTCAATCTCTAAACTGGCTCCGGTATGACGCAGCCAGTGTGACGTCGCTTCTTTAAAGTTACTGGCATTTTCTTCGCCATAACGGGCTTTCATTCTCTCGTAAGCCATATCAAATACTTCTTGCACCAATCTTGATAATTGTCGCGCTGTCATCCCGCCACGGCCGCGGATTTTTTCAATAATAGGGTGGTTTTCACCGGCGACCGGGAGTTTATTTAGGCCTCGATAGAGTCGGTATCGGCTTAAATAACTAAGAAAGCTTGGCGGCACCGTAATATCGCGGACTTTTCTGCCTTTTCCATAGATCTTTAACCACCAGTTATTGCCATTATCTTTCCAAAAATGACTCATTGTAGGTGACCATTCTGGGCGGTCTGAGTATTCGGAAATGCGAAGGAAAAGCGTTTTTAACGATGCAATCAAAAATAAGCTTCTCTCGTAACGTGAGTCGTCATCCGCCATGCTATGAGCAACCTCCAGTAAGAAATTCCACTGGTCTTCCGTTAACCGCTTTACATCTTTGACCTGGGCATCTTTGATCAAATACCGACAATCCTTTTTAGCTATTTGAACCGGATTTCCATAGCAGTATTCTTCATCGGTTAGGTGTTTGTAGAAGGCATTAATAGCGGTAAACGTCGCTTGCAAGGTTTCCTGCGAGGGTCGGTATTTTTTCTTATCGGGCTTGGATTCATCACCCTTGGCGACCATTAGCCTGAACGGGGCCCATTCAGCATTACTTGTGTAAAGACCACCTTTGAGACTGAATTTTTCGACATTGTTAAAGCATATCCAAGATAAGGGTGGCTGCCAGCAAAAATCCGCATATTCGAGGATGTCAGTTTTTCGATATTCATCTATGGGCTTATCCTTGATGAGAAACGCCCAGAGTAAAAACTTCTCAGTTTCTGATCGAAATCGTGTGTATGTGTGCTCGGATTTGTTTCGGCCGATATAGGATAAAAATTCCTGACCCCAGCGCCATGCTTTAAATTTCCATTGATCGGTATCGGCCAACAATGCAGCAAGGTCGGGAAACTCGTCAATACGGACAGCTTTAAGGTCCTTGTATATCGGATAAAGAGGAACCGGTCTAGGAATGGCCATGATGAGTCCTGAAGTATAGATATCAGTGCGTTTAGTCGAATACCCACTATAACAGCTTGCATATTATATTCCAATACGTCACAGTATCGGAAATAGTATAGGTGATGAAACGCTTCCCGCCTAAACGGCTCGGCCCTATTTCGTTAGACCTATTCCCACCCGAAATTGTAAACATTCACCCTCCCGCGAAATCAAGGCGTCACTAATCCCAGATTCAGCTTACTGGGTGTTTCGATATATTCAGAGTCAGACTTTCATATGATTCTTTAACCAATTGATTATTATAGTATTTGTTTAATGGTTTTTTGTAGGCATACAACGAAAAAACGCAAAATACACAGCTTGCACGCAAATATTCATCCGTGGCATGGGAGTTTCGACTTACGCCACACATTTAACTTTCTTCTAGACGGCCTGATCCTGCCCCTGCTGTATAATCGACAAGCACTAGCTCTCGCTCTCGCGGAATAAATTGGGCAGATCATCACCAACCAGGACGTCGCTGATTGTGAATATCAAACCACTGGCGCAGTTTGACGATAGGACCGTCGGCACATTGCTGCGAGGCTCTAGAAAATTTGCTGGTTTTTCCCTACGGCAGCTAGCCGAACGCACGGGAGTGCCTCGTTCTGCGATATCGGCATACGAGAAAGGTCAAAGATCTCCTTCGCTATCAATATTGAGTAAGCTTCTTGTTGAATGTGGTGTTGATCTGGAGCTCCACTTTGCGCGGCGTATTCGTCATCGTGACGGGCTTGATCGCGGCGAAGAGCTGGAACAGGTGCTAGCGCTCGCTGAACAGTTTCCAGCAACACACGACTGGGAACTTAAGCTTCCAAAACTGGCCGATATTATTGGCGTCTTGAAATAAACGCTTTGAACTACCGGAGCGTCATGCCATTACTTTTTCACCACGATGACCAGGTGCAGTCAATCACAATGAACAGACCAACAACTGAGCCTGCGGAAACACTTGCCTACACTGACGAAGAACGTCGAGGCTTAGCCAAATCAATAATGAAACTCTTTGAACTGTGGCAGCTCGATGACGCAGAGGCGTTGAGCATGCTCGGTCTCCCGGAAACTGAGCTTGCTGTCTGGTTCAGTTATCGGAATGGTGAGGCCCTCCAAAATAGCCAAGATACTCTAATCCGTGCCGGTCATCTGCTAGCCATTCATAAGAGCCTGAAGCTGCTCTTCAGGTGCAACCCGGAACTAAGCTATCAATGGATGAAAACGCGGAATCGCGCCTTCGGCGGATTAATGCCGGTCGCGCTGAAGGTCTTTCTGGGCTTTTTACGGTCAGAGGGTATCTGGAGCGCTCGAAAGAGCTATGATTTTCTTCTAATATAGTGGGTGAGAAATATCCTTCATCTATTTGATTATAAAATATATATCTAACTTTTAATCCCTGCCCGTACAGGCAGTTATTAGCAGTTATTAACTATTTTAATAAGTCATTAAAACGTTTAATAACTGCTAATAAAGCTCCTCGGTAGCTCAAATAGCCCGTACACAACCGTGGAGTGCAGAGACGATGTAGGGTTTCCAGGGGTACTTTTTCTCGTTTTGCTAATTCACTTTTCGCGCTTTTCCGCTTTCCGCTCGGACACGGTTTTCCGTTTGGACATACACGGTGTCGGTCGTTGCCATGCTGGAATGCCCGAGATCCTCGGACAAATCCTTGAGCGCTCGACCGCGCTCGACTTCCATGCTGGCGCCCGTGTGTCTCAGCCAGTGGGTCGATGCCTCCTTGAGTTTGCGCGCCTTGTCGTCGCCCTCTATCTGGCGCATTTGCTCGTAAGCCTGATCGAAAACATCCTGAACAATACGCGTGAGTTGACGCGCCGTCATACCGCCCTGACCTCTAATCTTCTCAACAATCGGGTGGTTTTCACCAGGTGATGGCAGTGGACTCAGGCCGCGGTAAGCACGATAGCGTTTAAGATAGGGAAGAAAGCTGTTTGGAACCGTTGTATCCCTCAGTTTTCGGCCTTTTCCGAACACCTTGAGCCACCAGTTCCCCTCGGTATCTTCCCAGAAATGGCTCATGACCGGCGACCACTGCGAGCGATCCGAAAGCTCGGAGATGCGCAGAAACAGGGTTTTCAAGGCGCAAATTACAAACAGACTGCGCTCGTAGATATGATCTTCCTCAGTCAGTTGCAGCACGACATCAAAGACCGTTTGCCACTGAGCCTCGGTTAGTCGACGAACCTCTTTTACCTGTGAATCCTTGATGAAGTGTCGGCAGTCTCCCTTGGCGATTTGTGCCGGGTTCCCATACAGGTATTCTTCGTTCATCAAGTACTTGTAGAACGCGATATTCGCGGTGAACGTGGCTATTAATGTCTGCTGTGACGGTTTGTACTTTCTCTTGTCCGGCGTCACATCCTCGGGAGTTCCATTCTTAGGCTGCTTGAGCTTAAACGGCGCCCACGATTTATTCGCGATATAGCGACCGTTTTGGTAGAGGAACTTTTCGTGGTTGGCCAAGCTGATCCAAGACGCTGGTGGTTGCCAGCAAAAGTCGGCGTAGTCCAGGATGTCCGCTTTGCGCAGTTGCTCCATGGGCGTGCCCTTGATGAGAAAGACCCACAGCAGGAAACGCTCGGTCTCGTTGCGAAACCGCGTGAAAGTATGTTCGGACTTGTTGCGGCCGATGTAGGTTAGAAACTCCTGGCCCCAGCGCCAGTGCGTTGGCCACCAGGATTCGCCAGACTCGAGGAAGTCCTTTAGATCCGGGAACTCGTCAAAGCGGATGTCTTGAAGCTCAGCGTAAATCGGATACAGCGGTACCGGTTTTGGGATGGCCATAGTATTTTCGCTTTGTCTGACACAGATACCACCATTCTACACGCCTTGAAAGCCTATGTCGAATACTAGAGGGTATCGGAAATAATAAAGGTGTCCCGGGCCTTATCGATTTTTATATAATAGTTAGTCACCTTTCTTGTGCTTGTGAGGCTTCAGCGATGGCGTATTTCCGGGGGTGCGTTTATTATCCCGTTGGCGCCGATCTGGCTTCCCCGTTGATTTAGCGATTCTTTTTGGACCACGTTTAATTCCCATAGCTATCTCCTTGTTACTCCTGACCATAGTTTCTGGGTGTTCATTACCGCAAAAGTTGACAGTTAACCGAAAAACCTTTCAAAGGTTGACTTGATCCAGCGGACGAATGTGTCCAAAAGCCCGACTGGCTGGTGTTGCGTCTGTTTTTTGCGAACCAAGTGCTCGACTGCCTTTTTATCGTGGTCTTGGACCAACTGGATTTCCTGTTCACTATAGGCGCCCGCCCATACGACTTGGTTATTAGAGATGAAATAGTGCGATTTGCACGGGTAACCCCAATTGCCGATAGATGGGCGCACGGTGGCGACTCCATTTCTCAGTGAAATTCGCCATTTAGCCGGATTCAAAGGAGTTACGACTTCCTGTCTACATCCACAGCAGCACAAATGGGCCGCGGTCGCGTACTCCTGACTTATGTAAAGCTCGCCTTCCTTCATATCAGCGTGCGCTGGTATGTATTTTACTAGAATCGGTTTTATGCGCGTAACTGACCTCACGAATCCTCCATTTCTTCGGACCGCTGTAGCGAAAGCAGAGACATCGACATACGCAAATTGTGCGCTTGAGACTGGTCATCGGACGCTCCGACATATTGTTTCCACTTGATCACAGCTAATACGGCGTTAATCGAGTTTAAATCTGCAATCTGAATATTGCTTTGGTACAGATCGTCACCGTCAACGTCATCGGCGACATCAAGACAAGACGCGAGATGGTCGCATTTTGCCGGCGTAGACAAAGTGACACGGCACATGCCGGCGAGGGATTGGTTGTATGGATCGTCTCCAGTGAGATTCATTCCCATGCCCACATCGATGAATGGCGCCTGATTTTCAGACAGATATTTGCTGATCAGCGCCCTGGATGAGCCCGAATCAATTGCAATAAAGACAAAATCAAAATCTTTAAGATCTTCAAGATTGCACGCATCAATGTTCACGGGATTGCTGACTATGCCTGTACGAAATTCCCCGTACTTTCTGGCAAAGTAATCCGTTTTGTTTTCTCGGAGGTTGACTTCCTCCAGTGATGCGGCACCTGGCGCCCTGTAGGCGTTATGAGAATCAAAATAATCGCCGTCATACAGGTGTATTTGGCCTACAGTCGTCTTTACCACGAGGTCGAGGATATAACTACCAGTGCCACCAAGGCCTATGATTGCGATTTTCATTCCCAAAAATATCTCCGCAATGGGGGTGATGCCCGCCCGCGATGAGGCGGTGTCTGGGTATTTAAAAGGAGACATTGTGTCGCGGTTTGGCCGCGTAACGCAGGTGCGACCATCGGCATTTGCGTCGACTATCTGAGCTTCGGCACGGAAAAGGCTGTGGTAGTGAGTAATGAGATCGTAATAGTTTGAGGGTTTAACATTGTTGCGTTTATTCGACAGATAATACTGTACCATTAGCCCACTAAAAAGCTGCCGGTTCTGCGCGCCGTTGACGACCGTATCCATAGGCTGGCCCGAGCTGGCATGGTGGGGCATTTCGCCTTGGAAATACATCGTATGATCCTTAGGGTTGGCCGAAATGCCAGGCTTTCCTGTTCCAGTGTAGGATGCTGCCAATATCCCGTGGTGTAATTCTCCCTTGGCGTTAACGTAAGGGATCGAGTGCACTACGATATGTACATGGGTGATCTCAACCTCGAAGCCCTCGTCAATTAACCGCTGAACATCTGGATCAGGAACGGTTGGTAAGACTGACATCGAATTTCATCCCATTTTTGATTGCAACAGAGCCACCCTTCCCCAGGGAGCCATCTGCGATATTGGGGCCCGAGTACATGATGCTGTACATCACATCTGCAGGTCCAGAAGGGAAAGCCAGCGCGACCAGTTCTTCATATGTAATGGTGTCCCCCTCCACAGAGTGCTGACGACCGTTGACAATAATATGCGTGTTGCCGCTTTGGCCTTGATTTTGATTGTTCGTGTTCACGTGTTACCTCTCTACTTTGATAACCTATAACCTTTTGTAGTTAAAGGTATATTTTCAGAATGGCTTGATGCCAGCTGTGTGAGAGGCTGTCAAAACACCCCCTCTCAATGATGTATACTCTCGAGATTGTAAAAGTGCGGAAATTTTTCCAACTTTTTCAAAAATTCGGAGTATTTAGTGGCAGGACAGCAGAGGTTGGGCCATCAGTGGACACAGACAATGACAAACACTACTCGCTGACGGAGGTGCAAGAGCTGATCAAGGGCTTGTCCGATACCGATATCTATCGCCTTTATAGGAGTTTCGGAGTGAATGCATGTCAGGCAAGAGCGGGGATGTCGGAACAGGACGTGTTCCAAGAAATCGCGGCAAAAGCACTAGCCATGGAACGTCCCTGGCCTGTCGGCGTAAGTGCCCAACAGTACTTCGCTGAGACTGGGAAGAGCATCATTTCCAATTCCGCGAAGCGTTACTCTCGGCACACCAGCTTGCCAGAACACGACATCAGCAGTCGCGCCGATATTAACCCGGTTCCAGGGTTTGGATTGGCGCAGCAAGGATTAGCGCCTAATGAGCCGCCTAGTTGCGATAGTCTAGATATATTGATTAATGAGATTTTTGAGGCCTTTGAAGGTGATGCTGCTGCAGATTGTTATTTACGCCAGAAATTAAAAGAGTCAAATAAAGCGATAATTTTAAAAATTTGTGAGTTGTCTGAAGACGACTACAAGAATGTGGTTGCTAGGATTAAGTATAAAATGAGAAAAAAGCACCCCGGTGGAATTCCGTGGGCGGAGATTACGGCATGAAGCTGAATTTTATAGAGAGCTTGAATGAGCTAATTGCCCGATCGTATCTTGAGATGAGCGATACGGATGTCGTTTCGCTTATGGACGAGGACGGCGTCCCAGCGTCTGAAGAGATAGGTAAAATACAAGAAATGCTGAGCCAGCAAGTTAAAGCCAGCCGGGCTCGGCAACTAACTTTGGCCAGAGAACGCTTCGCAGAGAAAACTAGTCGAAGCCATAAATCGATTGGAATGGCTCCAGCCCGTACGATAGATTCCATGATAAGAGACATAGTAGATGCCTTGCAGAATAATGCTAATTCTGTCCCGCAGGGAATTCTCATGGCTTTCAGAAACCAGCAAGAGCAGGCAGACGATAGCAGTATCCATGAAATCTGGAATGACCTTGTAAATCTTGGTCTTATCATCCCCGACGATAGCGGCGACGAAGAGTGAAGTTCATTCGAGAGCCTGAGAATATCCTAAAAGAAATTGGCATTTATGAGCCTGAGGATATAGAGCTACCACTGGTAGCTTTTCACCTAGGGGCTCATGTGAAGACTATCGCTATGTCTGACTGTGAGGGCTATATTATTGGGACCCATGAGCAGGCAATTATCAGTATCAATAGCGGTGTACCTGAACAACGTCAGCGATTTTCTCTTGGACACGAACTCGGGCATTGGGTAAATGACCGCGGCAAGAATCTAACGTATCGGTGTGATAGCGCTGATATGAACCAGCGGAACAGCAAGCTGAGCAACTTCCGGCAGCAAAAGGAGGTCCGTGCGAACCAATTTTCGGCACGACTACTAATGCCAAATCACATCCTGCCAAATTATATAGATCCACTTGCTGTTACATGGGAACAGATTAGCCATATAGCAAATACATTCAGCGTGTCTCGTACAACAGCAGCCATCAGATTTGTTGAACTGACGGATTTACCCTGCATGCTGGTCGCGTGGTCAACAAGCGGAGTGCGCAAGTGGTTTCTTCGGGGAAGCGCTATTCCCGATTCAATATGGCCCCTCAAAAGAATAATGCGCCCGCTCCAGCACTTTAGTCATGACAGATTCTCGGTCCCCAAAGAAGTGGATGCAGACACCTGGGTCGACGAAGTTGGCGCAGAAAGGTATGAGCTTGTAGAAAGCCAATTTTTCAATGGATACGAAATCCTGACGCTCTTGTGGTGGAAAGACGAAAGCCAACTGCTGGAGAAGCTATAGTTTTCTGTATTTACTATCACACCCGTTGCTCAAAAATTCAGGGGATCACAAGATTCCCCCCCCTTGAGCATTGGGGTAATTCCCAAAAATGTTGGGATGATTGTTCGCTTCGAACCTATTTGATGGCTTTCACACAGCGGCTGCCGGAGCGGGTGATAAGGGTTTGGACCTAGAATGTCTTATACCACGTGTTTAGATTACGCGGGGAGAAATAACCTAAAATGCAATTAGGGTTTATGATACAAAGCTGGATATGATTGGATCTTCTAAAACCGGCACTAGGATACAACTCATCACCCTCAGGAAACATCCCTCTTACAGAATCTATAAAATCTGGGTGTCTTTGGACTTCCCTTTTATTCTTACCTTCAGCACCAGACAAGTTTAGTTCGCCGGCTATCCTCTCGTTGTTTTCCTGGTGAAGACGCATAATCACAGCGCAGTCGAGTTCTCTACGAAAACTGAAGCCATTTGTGTCTGTCGCTGAATTTTCCGGTAAAGGCTCATCAATATCTTTAAATTCTTCTATCAAAATTTCGTGGGCCGTAGAGACTTTCTGAATACATCCCTCATCCAAAAGGTCAAGACAGTTGCCCAGGTTGATTACCGCCCCAATGACAGCAGGTTGCTTTATATCTTTCCGAGATATTGCCCATTCAAGAGCGCGAGTTTCGCTGCCTTCCCAGAAATAGATACCATGCCCCAGCCAGTCGTATCGCTGTTCACTAGATCTGAGTGCTTTATTATTTTTGATGACTTCTTTGGCTACTGACTCGTCACAGCCGTGAAAACCAAAGACGACTGATGCGCCTGCATACATAGAGGGTTAGGCTGAGCGTAGAGAACGAACACGCCCTGATTTGGTGAGAATACCACTTTTATAGAGGGTGGCTTTAATCTGGGCAGCGCCAACCCCAGCAGCTTTCTTTTCAGCTACTGTACGGTTTTTTTTCAATTTAGCCAGTCGGTTATCAAGCTGCTTTTGTAAGCTGTCCATAAACCACGACTCCATTAACCCATTGATTAATACGATTTTTATAATACCACGACATTCTTGGGCTATCCAGCTGGTTTTTACCAGAAGGTGAGTATAACTCATAGGTAGTTTGCACTTAGTGAAAATCCACCCCGTCCAGGAAATGTCCGCCATCCACGGTGAGCACATTAGTGTAGATCTCGGTGCTCTCGATGGACTTGTGCCCCAGCAGCTGACTGACGATCTTGAGTGGCCGCCCGTGTAGCAACAGGTGGATCGCAAAGCTATGCCGGAAGGTATGGCAGGTAATATTGATCGGCGCGCCCCCTACCCGTTCCACCAGCTGATGGATGTGCCGGTTCACGGTCTGGCGCGCCATCGTAAAAATCCGCTCGTCCTGCCGGAAATGCCCCGCGTACAGGTAGCTCTGGATGCGGTCTTGCAATAAGGGGTCGACGACGGGTACGGCGCGTTTGGGGCTGCGCGCCAATTGGACCTTGGTGGGCCGCCCCGGACCCTGCTTGAGAGTACGCAGCACCACCAGAAAATCATAGCCATCATCGCGGAAGTGGCCCGGCGTGAGCGCCAGCACCTCGGAGACACGTGCGCCGGTGGTCCACATCAGATCGAGTATCAGGCGGTAGGTCGGGTGCTTTTCGGCGTCTAGCAGGCCCAGGACTTCCGGTTTGAGCAGGTAGGCCGGCATGGCGTGGATGGTGTCGAGCACCAGTTCGCGCTTGGCGATCAGGCGGTCCCAGTCGATCTGCACGTGCTGGATGGGGAACGTGTCCAGGCGCGGCGTTTTCGGGTAGAAAAGCCGCTGGGCGCGCGGGGTGGGAAATCCCCGTCCGCTGTCCTGAATCCGTACCATTTCACCTAAATCCCTGGTGCACTTTTGTCCTAGTCATACGCCCCACTTTCGTCGTGTGCAACCCTGAAAACGCCAGAAAAAACGCGCCAACACGCGGTGCACCGAAATAGGGGGAACGGGTGCAAACTGTTTGAAAAGGCAGACAGGTGTCCAGAGGCTCCCCTGCCCCGCTGAGGGCGCGCGGGAAGGCCGAGTACTAAAAAAGGGCTACGTGTAGAGGAAGCCCTGCGCCCGACGGGACATCAAGCAAGGGGGGTTACATGGATGAGGGATAGGCCAGACCTCAGGACAAGGAGTGACTTGTAATACCGGTGGGAGAAAACCCGGGGCAGTGTTTCTTGAAAAATGACGGTTACGACACCCTATGGCGTCGCCCGGCGATGCACCGGCCCGCTCACCCTCGCTCCTTAGGCGTCACGTAATAGCCGCGAGGGAGGGACCTCCAATGCATCGGCAATCTGAAACAACTTCAACACGGTGATGTTCTTTTCACCGCGCTCGATGCGCCCCATATAACTGCGGTCCAACTGGGCCTTATTCGCCAGCGCCTCTTGGGATATCCCCTGTTTTTTTCGCTCACTTCTGATCGTGAATCCCAGCTGTTGCAGGCGATTGTCCGTCATGCCGGCTAGCTCCTGCCCTAAAAGCAAGAACTATCACTATTTGCGGCATGAACAGCCACGGACTATAATACCCTTTTTGAGGTTATCGACCTTTTGAGACACGCAGTAACCATGACGTCACCCCGCCCCCGAATTGAACCCACACTCCTTCGCGTTCTGCACAGTCGTGACGGCTTACCCTTTACCCAAAAGGAATTGGTGCACGCTTATCGCGCTTTGGAGGAAGAACATGGCCGCAGTGCGAGAGCATCATTGCAGTTCATCAACCGCAACCTGGTCCGCCTCACAAAAGCGGGCTGGCTGGAGGTAATCAAGGCCACTGCCAAACAACCGGAACTCTACCGATGGGAGCCGGCTGAGCAAGTCGAAAGCCCACCAATCGCTGCGGAGGCGCTGACGGTGCTCCGCCAAAAGCTCCAACACCACCGCGTGGAATTGTTGTCGACACTCGGGGAAACTGAAGCCTACGATGAAGTTTGCGTCGACCTTCCCCAACTGCAACCCAGTGTGCAACGTCAATACGATGCCGCCCGCGATCGGAGCCTGAAATTGCTGGGGCGTATCCGTGCCTTGGAGACGCTGATCGCCACGCAAAGCAGCAGTGCGGCATGAGGCTACGGGACTGGCAACGGGCGTGCCTGCGTCAGGCTGAAGCACAGTACCGTCAGGGACATCGCCATTTCCTGTGTCTGGCCACGCCGGGTGCCGGTAAAACCCATTTAGCCGCAACGCTAGCCGCGACCTTGCTGGAAGCTGACCTAGTGGATCTGGTTATCGGCTTTGCGCCGTCGGTGATTGTGGCGGAAGACATTCAGGCCGCGCTCGCCGCACAAACCGGTGCGCGCTTTGACGGTCGTCTCGGTGCCCGCGGTCTGACTCTGACCTATCAGTCGATGCTGACGCAGCCGGAGGCGTTCTGGTCGCTGTTCCAGACCCAGCGGGTGTTCGCCATTTTCGACGAAATCCATCACTGCGCCGGTCAAGAGCTCGCGGATGCGAATGCCTGGGGTGCCCTGCTGATCGCCAATCTCCAGGAACAGGCGGCGTATACCCTAGCCCTGACCGGCACCCCATGGCGCTCCGACCAGCGCCCCATTGCGCTGGCCCGCTACGGGACCGACAGCGTAACCTGCGATTACCGCTATGGCCTGGATCGGGCGATTGTCGATGGTGTGTGCCGCGTCCCCCAACTCACCCTGATCGACAACGACACCATCCGAGTGCAACGCGATGGCCATACGGAGCACTTTAACGGCCTCAAAGCGCTGGTCGACAGCGACGCCTGCCGCTATGAGGATATCCTGCGCTCCGAGGCACTCATCACCTACAGCCTGCGCCAGGCCACCCGCAAGCTTGACAACCTGCGCCGACACGATCCTCGCGCTGGCGGCCTGGTCGTCGCGAGCAGTGTCGATCATGCACAGCAGATTGCAGGGATTCTATTGCGGGAATTCGGTGTGCAGGCCGCGGTGGCTACCTACCAGGAACGTGACCCGCTGACGACGATTCGCCAGTTCAAGGACAGCGAGACGCCCTGGATTGTCAGCGTCGGTATGATCAGCGAGGGCACGAACGTGCCCCGGCTCCGGGTGTGCTGCCACCTGACCCGCGTGAAAACCGAGCTGTACTTCCGCCAGGTCCTGGGCCGCATTCTCCGCGCCAACGGGACACGCCGCGAAAAAGCCTACTTCTACATGCCGGCCGAACCGACCTTGGTCGAGTATGCCGAGCGGCTCATCGAGGATATCCCCGGCAATCCACCTGTGATTCGCGACCGCCTGCCTGGCCAGGTGACCGTCCGATCCCGGGATACCACTGTGAGCTCCCCACCCGACGACGGCGCGGACCTGCCCGAGGTTACGGTGGACCTCGATGCCAGCGGGTATGAAAGTCGCACTTCAGCTCCGTCCAATCTGTCGGTCGCGTACGACACTTGTGTTCACTGGTCGACGCGTTTTCACAGCCAGATTCTGGCGATTCACGGCCTGTCCCACTCCTGAAGCTGCTCCTCGATGGTTCGTTCCGGCGGTTTCACCTCCAGTTTCTGAATGCGCTTCAGCGGAAACAGTTTGGTGATCTTGGGCGGTCGACGAAAATCGTATTTACCCTGAAAGTCGACGTGGCGCCACGTCAGTACTGACCCCCGGCCAATTTCCTCGACCATGGCGTCGTAAGCGTCGGGCTCCGTTTTTTGAATGGCAACCAACTGGGTGGACAGCGTCAGATAGTTCCACAGAATGATGGCGTTCTGGATCACTGATCGTGCCAGCGTGTACTTCTCCTGTTCTTCCTTGGTGCCCACCTGGAACTCGCTCTTGCGGTCCCAAAATACGGCATCGTGAAACTTGTTCGACAGTTCAACGATATTCAACTGCTTTTGCACGCGCTGACGAAGCCTCAAGTCATCATAATAGGTCAGGAGGTATTGGCTTTTGGGAATGCGCCCGAAAGCCTTCAGGCACTTATACAAGGGGTGGTCACTGCTGTATGAATTGAGACGGGCGAATAGCTGGGAAGCGGTGCTCACCCCGAGGCGGATGGTGCAGACAAAGCGCAGCATATCATCCCAGTGCTCGCGAATCGTTGTGACATCGACTTTGTTGCGCGGCAACAGACGGTAGCCTCGCTGCTCGTAATACGCTTTGCCCTGAAAGTCGTAGAGTCCCTGCTCTTCGATACGCTTAATGCGTGGGGCAAAGGAAATACCCAGAAAATGAGTTAGCCCAAACAGGGCTTCGGTATAGCCGTGCGTGTCGGTGGCGTGGACACGATTTAAGGCGGCCGTGTTGTGCACCAGGCCATCAAGTACATAGGCGGCTTCGCGTTCGGTGGCGCTGAACACCGTTGAGTGAAACAGGCTCTGCTTCTCATCCACAAAACTGTAGACCGCCACGCCACTTTCTTTGCCGAAATACTTGAATGAATACTTGGCATGTAACGATTCGGGCGCGACCGTCACCTTTTTGCCGTCACTGCTGGAATACAATCGGTCATCTTCCACCTTATAGACCCGGCTCAGCGCAACCTCATCGATGACATCAGTCAGAGATTTATTGGCCTTGCGCAGGTTGTCGGCCGACATCCGCCAGTTGACGAATTCAAGCAACTCGTTGGCATTGATACCCAGTGAAAGCCGGCCCATTTTGTGCGGACCAATATTGCAGCCCAATGCCATCAGCGCCGCATAGGCAGTTTGCGGGTTCGCTGCTTGCGTGACATGTCGCTGACTTTGATGGGTTAACTGCTCAAGGAATGGATAATGGTGCTCGACTTCACGCAGAATCTGTAAAATCGAAACGTTCCCCGACTCTCTCAGGCGTTCGGCAATATATTTGTGGGTCGGCGTTTCCAGTGCAGGCGTTTGAACACCAAAACGGCCTCCAGGTTTTGGTCGCAAATACCCATTCTTCCCGAAGGCAATGCGCTCGTTCACAGCGAGATAAGTCTTGTTCAACTTGGCTTTCAAGCACTCCAGATGTGTCTCACAATCCGCATACTCCAGCAGTCCAGCCTGCCTGAGCAGATCCATACGCAGACTCTGCCAGCGTTGATCATCAATCAAATAACTATGTAAACAGCGAAAGGCAAACCCATACGCCAGATTGAGTTTCCCTCCCTTGATGGCTTTCATCATGTGAACAAAGAGCAAGGCTACCACAAGGTGCTCGCGCAAGCCGTCCGTGGCGGTGACCGCTGCCTGCTCCTTTCGGGTTAAAAATGTGAGCGGAATCGGTTTGTGCTGCTGATAAGCCTGGACCGCCGCCAACAAGCGTGATTCGCTGTGCTCTTCTTCGAAGGTCAGCAACTTTACCGTACGGCGGAGCTTACGATCCAGCGCCAAGGCGCCCTCCTCCAAGGTGTCATAGTATTGGTATTGCTCCTGGGCGCGACGTAAATACTCCGAGGCCAGATTCGCCTTGCCGCTGACTTCATCATCCTCGAAATCCAGGGTCGTCAGGGCGAGATTTCGGACCAGCTCATTCTTCCGTATCGGTGTCATACTCTCGTCTTCCATAATACGGAGGATCTCACTGGCGAAGTCCATCAAACGTTGCTGTGAACTCACAATATCGCTGAGAATCGGGGCGTGTTTGGCCTGCTCATCAAAGACCCGCTCCCTAGCCATTTTGAGTGCCTTGTTATGGGCGGTTTTGACCACCGCCAGGAAAGATTTCATGGCATGATCCTGGCGCTGAAAAAACTGGAATTTGACAAAGGCTAACAGGTACAAGCAGGTTTTATTTGGATCGCGGAACTGCCCCAGTTGGCTCGTTCTGGCTTTGGTGACCCATTTGGCGTAATGGGTTAAGGCCTGGTCGGTGAGGCCCAGTGCTTCGATCACCGACAAATTCCCGAGGTATAGCTCTTGAAGATCCTCAAGGCGCTGGGCATTTTTGCTCAGTGACCGCGCTTTCACGGCCTGGTCAATCGATTTGGATTCACTGAGCAACGTCGCTCGGCGACTACCCGCCTCCAGTAAATCAAGCAACGCAGATTTGCGTTGTGGGTCCAGGTGCGTCGCGAGCACGGCAATGAGCCGGTCCTCCTCCTGCTGGAAGGTACTACCAATCAACCCCTCCAGTGTCTGCATGGGAGGCAGGACAATTCCCTGCTCAATACAAAAAGTTACCAGGGCACCTAGGGCTTCCGTTTTGCTCATCTGCCGGTTGGCATAGGTCTGAGCCTGTTCGCGCAACCGCTCTTCAGCCTCCACGTCGAAGGCGACATACCCTTCCAGGCGCATAATTTCCTGTCGGTGGCGAGTCGAGGTCGCCCCCACCATTGCATCGCGTAGAGATTGGAGGTCTTCCTTTGAGCTGCCCTTTAGGTCATGGAACCGGTGATGCTCGATAAGAAAGTGGATGTCTTTTGCCGGGTATTTATCAGGCTCATAGAAGCGGTGTCGCGCGCGGAAATAGCCATACTGGAGCAGGAAATTCAGCTTGCTGATGCCGGTGCGTAATTTGCGATAGTAGGGTCTGGCCGACGGCGGCAACTCAAAAATCTGACGACGGTCATTAGCCGCGACACGTGGCGGACGCTCGTACTCGCGGGCGTCGGTGACACTGGCGCCGGACTTCGTTGTAGACATTGATTCTCGTCCCCGGTACTGTTGTAAGATGACAATTGCGAACCCTTTGTCGCCTAAAAAATGAACAAAAAATGTATCGTACGATACATTTTTTGTTCATTTTTTGATCAGATTCATTCCCTGAAATTCTATCCGTCGCCTCGAAAAATTATCCCTATCTTATTGTTTTTACTTGACTATTATTTACATTCGACCCATTCCGTAATGTGGTTGAACTATGCAATAATCGTTCGATGAAAAAAATAGCCGTACTGGACACTGCCCCCTCCCAGACGCTCTACCACGCGTTGACGACCGCGTACGATCACTTCAACCGTGAACTGTTTGGCGAATCGTTACCTGCGGTGATATTCACGGTTCAACGACAAAAAGATCTGCTGGGGTATTTTGCCCCTGAGCGCTGGACATCACCGGACGGCGATCGCTGCCATGAAATTGCTATTAACCCGACGCATATGGGGCAATCTCGCGTCATTGAGGTATTGCAAACACTTGTGCATGAAATGGTCCACTGTTGGCAACATTGCCACGGCAGGCCAGGACGCAGCAGCTATCACAACAAGGAATGGGCCTACAAGATGATCGCCATCGGCCTTCAACCCTCGTCCACGGGGGAGCCCGGCGGCGAAATCATCGGCCAACACATGAGCGATTATCCTTTGGGCGAAGGCTTGTTTTTGGCTGCGTGCCACTCGCTCGTCAAAGAAAAGTCGTTCACACTTCCATGGATTTATCGGATGAAGGCACGGCTGGCTGACGACTCGGATCAACCCACTCACAACCCCCTCCCATCCAGTCCAGATTCCGCCACCCATGCCCTCACACATTCAAAAGATGTCACTGAAATTGATCATGCCAGACTGTTCGAGGACCGGGCTCCTGAGGCGTACCTGTATGCGACCTATAGCGAGCTTCTGCCCGACGATACTTTTTATAGTCCCCCGCTCTCCAAAACCAAACAGAAAACGACCTATCAGTGCCCCAACTGCTTGACAAAAGTATGGGGAAAACCCGAGCTCAACATAGCCTGCAACGACTGCAACTGCCTGTTTATACCCACATGAAAAAACCGGTATCGCAAACCTAAGCAACTACTTTTCATATTGCGCTTCCACAGTGCTACAGCACATCTTTGTCCGCCCCTTTGGTAACTTCCCACGAATTTATCGCTGTTCCCCTATAGCGTCATGGAGCCGACGCGGTTCCTTTCCCTGTGTGACCTACAGATTAATTCAGCTACGATGAATACCGTTAGTAGTCTTTACGAAGCATTTGGTACACAGTTACCTTGAACATAATTCTTATAAATCAACCTGTTAAAGATTTCGAATCGCGTTTCGCAGAACTCTGTGAAACATCGAAAATAGTGAGCATTAAAATATGGGGAACCAGAGGGAAACAGCACGCTCTATTGCAAGCAGGCTCTATGCACAGACCATCAAACACCGGATGGGCGACATCTCATTCGGGAAAATCGAGCGAGAGCTCTTAGGTACTCAGGAATATTCTGATCCAGAATTCTGGGTGCACTACTCACGCAAGTTCTACCGGTACGAAAAAGGGGCTCCGATAAGCCTCAAGCGCAGTAAGAAAATGGTGGAGACCATTGAAGAGATATTGCCTGGCACCAGGCGCATCCTGGAGCATCCGCTTTGGTTGGTCGTGGCTAACCCGGAAGCCTCTCTGGGAGAACTGGATTCGTACACGGGAACGTTGGATCCGGCGCTGATCGAGCGCCTAAAAGAGACCGACAAAGTCACGGGCAATCGGACTTGGCGTAAATGGACGAACCACAGTCAGCTTTATCGAATCAGCATGTTGAATAATATGGACGCCCTGGCAGCATTATTAATCCTTATCCGGGTCTGCGAAATCAAAAATTGGGTTCATCCGTACATTGAGGCCAAATGGACCGTCATGTATTTGATATCCAGACTCGCCAGCTTTCGTCCCTTTATGTTCATAGCGGAAGAATTTTACCACCATATATATGAAGGATTTATCCTGAAAAATTCACCTTTGCCCGAAAAACTTACAATACCCGCAGTTCAATATTTCCCCGCATACTTTTCGTCACCGCCAACATTCCATACCATTTACCGGGAAATACAGGCGAACACCGGAATCGTTTGGCACGCTGCCCAACTCGGCCTTGTCGAAGAGAATGAGCGGGAGCAAATGATGTTTTTATTTTGGGTGCTGCACTTTTTTGATCGCACAGCTATCGACAAACAGTTGAAAGAACTAACACAGGCACCAGCTTCATTTGATGAACTTCCTGAGCCGCTAAGCACTTTGATGGAAAATTTTAGGGGTGACAGCCGACGATATCTTCCGCGTCAAACCTTCTTAGGCTAAACGAGACTAAACAGCCAGCGTTCACCAAACACAGAAGAATTAGCAGAACTGTTCGGAGCAGGCATATTGCCGTGCTCAAGTACACCAAGATACGCAATAGGCCGATACATCCAAGGATCGACGGTTGTCCGAAAGCACCATGTGCAACATCGCCGCCGCGGCGATGAGCCTGTCCTCGGTGTCGGTGATCAGCAACGCGCTGCGGTTGGCGTGCGGAGTTATAGGCCAGGGTCCTACCTCCGGGTATTGACTCGACAACAGCCGGTATTGAAGTTCGGGATGCGAGCGGCTATCGTAAACCCGTGAAATTGCAAATTGCCAAATTGTTATTGATAGCATTCGTATCCGGCGGCCTAGTGGCAGGCCCGACCGCGATGGCGTGGTCCATGCCGTCGGTCAATCAAGCTGGCAATTGCGCTCTTTGCCGGACTGATTCATCCCACCAGCAAGACTCAACAGCCGTTACGGCGCCCTGCTCTATGCCGGCTTGCGGTGCTGTCGCGGCCATAAACAGTGCTGACCCTGCGAGTAAACTCCGCATTCGCGACGTACCCGATTTTCTGTTGGGCGTACTTCACGGCCGACTCCTGCCCGGGCCCGATCCCTTCCCTCCACGTCACGCACAGGCCTGATCGATGGGCGCTGATCGCGCCTAAGACATCCGGAATTCCCGCAGTCGCGTGCGTTGTGTCGCTGCGGGAACGATCTAACCGGATAATCATCGAAACCACGTGGAGTTACATTCTGATGACAAAGCATCTGCACCGCGCCATGGCGCTACTGTCGCTGATGGCCTTTGCCATGGCTGTCGTCATTTACACGCTGCGGGCGACGTTTATGCCAGGCACTGAGCGGTCTTATGCCGAAATAAGGACACCGAATCAATACGCGCTTTCAAAGCGACAGATTCCTTGTCCCGATCGATCCGGCAATGGTGCCGGTTTCCCTTTCTTTTCCCAAACGTACGTATGGAGGGTTCTGTCATGAGCTTACATCTAGGCGATACCGCCCCCGACTTCGAGGCCGATACCACTGAAGGCCGGATCAACTTCCACGACTGGATCGGCGACGGGTGGGCCGTACTGTTCTCCCACCCGGCCGATTTCACGCCGGTATGCACCACCGAACTGGGCGAGACCGCCAGGCTGAAGGACGAATTCGCCAAACGCCAGTGCAAGGTGATCGCCGTTTCGGTGGATTCGGTGGAGGATCACAAAGCCTGGTCCGGCGATATCGAGGAGACCCAGGGCCACGCGGTCAACTTCCCCATTATCGGGGATGAGAACAGGAAGGTCGCACAGCTTTACGACATGCTGCATCCCGGTGAGGATGACAGTTCGACCGTGCGTTCGGTGTTTCTGATCGATCCGAACAAGAAGGTTCGGATGACGCTGACCTATCCGAAGAGCGCGGGCCGCAATTTCGACGAGATCCTGCGGGTGATCGACTCGATTCAATTGACCGACGCCTACAAGGTCGCCACACCGGTGAGCTGGCGCGACGGCGACGATGTGATCATCCTGCCGTCGCTGTCCGACGATGAGGCCAAGGTGCACTTTCCGGAGGGCTGGAAAACCCTCAAGCCTTACCTCCGGGTGACCAGGCAGCCGAACCGTTGAGGCGTGGCCGTAACCAGCCTTTCGTGGGCGCGGGTAACCGCGCCCTTTTTCGGCCGGAAGCCCCTTGTCAGGCAACTCGAGCAACGATGAAAAACATGCGGAGAGTCGTTTCTGCGGTACCTTTCCTTTTCGCCGTAACCTGCATCGCCTTGAACAGGCGGGGAATGGAGTACACGTCATGAGCCTCTGGCAGTACCTGTTGCTGGCGACGGCCGCCGGCGTGCTGCTCAATCTCACGCCCTGCGTATTGCCGGCGCTGCCGATCAAGCTGCGCAGCATCGGCCGAGTGGTCGGGGATCGCCCCGGGCGACGCCTGCTGGCCGGCGCGGCGCTGCTGGCTGGAACGCTGACGTTTTTCGGTGCACTGGCGGTGGCCACTGCCTGGTTGAACTGGACCTGGGGCGCCCTGTTTCACTCGGCTTCATTCCGGTTGACGCTGGCCGTCGTGCTAGCCGGCCTGGGCGTTTGGAGCCTGGCGGGGCGCGGGTTTCAGCCACCGCAGTGGGCCTACCGGGTCCGGGGGTCGGGCTACGCCGAGCCCTACTTCGCCGGTCTGCTGGCGGCGGTGCTCTCCACCCCCTGCACCGGGCCTTTTCTGGGTGGTGTACTGGCCTTCGCCCTGACCCAGTCGCCGGCAGCCATCGTGGCGATTTTCCTGGCGGTCGGTGTGGGCCTGGCGCTGCCCTATCTGGTCCTGCTGGTCCGACCCGGCCTGATCGCGCGAATACCCCGCGGCGGCGCCTGGCTGCTTCGCATCCAGCAATTTCTGGGCCTGGTCCTGCTGGCCGGTGCGGTGTTCTTCGCGGCTACCGTGCTCCCGGGCAACCTGGGGCCGCTGCTATGGACGGCCTGGGCCACCGTGCTTACCTTCTGGCTGCTGCGCACGCTATGGGACGGCCCCGATCTCCGGGCGCGCCTGGTACCGGCGTTGGTCCTGGCCGGCACGGTGGCCACGGCGCTCGCGCTCTGGCCGCAACCGGATCGCGCCGGGACCGATACCCTGGCCTGGCGGCCGCTGACCATGCAGGCGCTGGCCGATGCACGCGCTGCACGGCAGCCGGTGCTGATTGAATTCACCGCCGACTGGTGCATCAACTGCAAAGTGCTCGAGCAGACCGTTTACCGCGACCGGCGTGTGGTCGAGGCTGCTCGCGCGGCAAACGCGCTCACTCTGCGCGCCGATCTGACACGGCCCGATGAACGCCTGCAACGTTATCTGCGCGAGTTCGGCGGCGCCGGTCTGCCGTTTGCAGTGGTACTCGACGGTAACGGACAGCCGGTCAAGCGGCTGCCCGACTTGTTTATGGCCGACACGCTGGCGTCAACGCTGCACAATGCTACGGAGGAATGAATCGTATGCGCATGAACAAATCCTGGGTCTTCGGCTGGCTGGTGCCCGGCCTCGGAGCTTTGGCGGTGGCGGGCGGGTTGCTGGTCTGGCAATGGCCGTCCGGCGAGCCCGAAACGACGCACGCCAAGAGTGACACAGCGCGCATCGATGAGGTACGCACGACAGCCGATCTTGTCGACATCCGCGCCGTGCGCGACGGCGCAGGTGGGCTGCAGGTCACTCTGCACATTGCCGAAGGCTGGCACGTCAACGCCAACCCCGCTTCCCTTGACTTCCTCATTCCCACGGAAATCACCGCCAGCGCAGACAATCCCCTGCCACTGCAGATCGACTACCCGCCCGGACGCTGGATCGACAGCGGCCTCGGCGAACCCTGGGCCGTTTATGATGACGGCACGAGCCTACGGGCCGCGTTGCCTGGCAATATCCCTGACCAACCCCTGAACGTCGCGGTTCGTGTGCAGGCCTGCCACGACGAGGGACGCTGTTTGCCACCGGATACGCTACAGGCACGATTCAACGTCAGGGGAAGTCCGTGATCTCTCGATTACGGCTTCCACAAGAAAGATTTCCATAGGCAAAGCTGTCACCAACCATGAGGAATAGAGTTGAACCTAGCGGCAACGTGGGCGGGAACGATACCGAAACGATGTCTCCGCCAACCTGGTCTTCATCCTGGCGGATTTGCTGGTCGCCCCGACGCCATCACCCCACCCCGGCCTGGTCATTGGGCTTGTGATAATCTTGATCGTGATTAACGGAGCGCTGATGGCAGCACACTGTACAGGCAAAGCCGTAAAACAACTGCGACGCAAACCCTTAACAACACGATTGGAGTGCAATGCGCGAAAAACTTGAGAAGCAGCAGGTCTGGCTCTATCTTGCCTGCATCCTGGCTGGCATGACCATCGGCTGGGTTTCACCGGGACTGACCGGGCATTGGGAGGTATTGTTGTGGCCCGTTCTGGGTGTGCTCCTGTATACCACCTTCACGCAGGTGCCGCTGACACATCTGGCGCCGGCGTTTCGCGACCGCCTTTTTCTGATCGCGCTACTCACGGGCAACTTTATTCTGGTGCCGCTGATCGTTGGTGCCCTGTTGCTACTGCTACCGGATGATCCCGCCATCCGCCTCGGTGTGCTGCTGGTTCTGCTGGTGCCGTGTACGGACTGGTTTATCAGCTTTACCCATCTGGGCGGTGGGAATGGTGCCCGAGCCATTGCGGCCGCACCCGTGCTTTTGATCTTCCAGTTCGTTCTACTACCCGTGTATATCTGGCTGTTTATGGGTGATCTGGCTATCGAGCTGGCCATCGGCAGCTATTTGCTGCCCGTTTTTTTTGGATTGATTATCGTGCCCCTGATTCTGGCATGGTTGACCGAGCGATTGGCTGAAAGACACCAGCCGACCCTGAACCTTGTCGATCAGCTCGGTTGGCTGCCCGTACCGTTGGTGGCACTGGTGGTCTTCCTGATTGCCGGATCGCAGGTTAGCCTCGTGGTCGCAAAAGGCACCCTGTTGTGGCCGGTGCTGGTGGTCTTTATCCTGTACCTGGCGGCAGCTGCTGTCGTCGGCAAACTTCTCAGCCGGATATTCCGTCTTGCGCCACCGGTTGGCCGCACGCTGACGTTCAGTCTTGGTACCCGCAATTCCTTCGTCATGCTGCCGCTGGCACTTTCTCTACCGGACGCCTGGCGGGCCGCCGCTGTCGTTATTGTTTTCCAGTCCCTGATAGAATTGTTCGGCATGGTGATATATCTGCGTTGGGTACCCCGGCGCTTGATCAGAGAGTATGGTTAGCAATGCAAGCAAGGATCTTATCAACGTATCAATCGGTACACCTGAATCGTCAGCTTCCATTTTCGCTATTCGCGATTGACTGGACTTGACCATCCCGGCTAACTCAACCTGGCTCAAGCTTCTTGACTGAAATCACTGCGGACTTCAGCGTTATCCTCCACGCTCGAAAGCCGCCACAAGGATGATCAGGAGGTAAAACGATGAGCAGCGGCTGCTGTGACGACGAAACCGCGAATAATCTGGCCGCTGGCGAGCGGCGAAAAACCCTGTACGCCGTTCTGTGGATCAATGCCCTGATGTTCGCCGGGGAACTGACGGCCGGGGTATTGGCGGATTCCAAGGCGCTGATCGCAGACTCCGCCGACAATCTCGGCGACACGTTGGTGTACGTCATAAGCCTGTTTGTTGTCGCCCGCAGCCTACGCTGGAGGGCCGGCGCCGCGTTCGCGAAGGGACTGATTCAGCTGGCCTTCGGCATCGGCATTGTGGCCTCCATCGTCGCCAGCCTGCTGGGGGAACCGCAGCCCATCGGCCCGGCGATGATGGCGGTCGCCGGCGTGGCTCTTATCGGCAATCTGATCTGTTTCGCCCTGCTGATGAAGCACCGGGGCGAAGATGTGAATATGCGCTCGGTCTGGCTGTGCTCACGCAACGATGTGATCGGCAACCTGGGGGTCATAGTCGCCGGGGGACTGGTCATCGCGCTCGATTCCTTCTGGCCGGATATCGTCGTCGCCTGCGCCGTGGCTGCCGTGTTCCTGTACACCGCCTACCAGGTACTGCGCGATGCCGTCGGGGCGTGGCGGCACGAGCCGCGACTCGAAGGCAGCTCCGGTGAAAACGGGTAGCATTGCAAAAACGCGCCCGCGCGATATCAAGAGCGTGTTACTCAAGCTGATATGCACTGTTCACCAGCCCTGTAACCGCGCCTTGTATTGCTCCCCGGCCTCCATTTGCAATGTCATGTGCTGGCCCGAAAATTTCACCAGTCGGCAGAAGTTTTGGGTTAGCTTATAAAGTGGGCTCGGATTGCCTGACGGTCTCCGAACAAGAACGAGGGGGCGACTCCAAAGGTATCGCGGAATGTTCGGGTCAGGTGGGCCGAGTCCGAGAAACCGGCGGCATGCGCGGCGTCTGTCAGCGAGGCGCCGCCCAAAGCCGCCTCAATGGCCAGGCGCAATCGGCGCCAGAGCACATAGCGGCGAATGGGCACGCCGACCCGATCTCCGAAATGGTGGGACAGCCAGCTTTCGGATACACCGGCGGCGTGAGCCACGGCGCGATTTCCCAGCTCGTCGGCGAGGTGTTCGTCCAGCCACGTCAGCGCGCGCTGCAGGCGCGGGTCCAGGTTGCGCCGCAGCGTGGATACCCCCTGACCCAGCAGCTCGCGGCAGGCCTGTTCGGCATCGGGAGGATTGCCATCGCCGCTGGCAAGGCGTTGCAGCGTCGCAAGGGGTAACTCGTGATTGTCGAGCAGCCGGATTCGGCCACCGCCGAATCGGTGGCATGCGTCCTCGCACTCCCGGCCTTCGGGGTCCAGGTACAGCAGCGCGCAGGGCGTATCGCCGGCGTCGAACTCGTGCGGTACATCCGGCGGCACATAAAAAGCCGCCGCCTCCTGCCACGACTGGTCCTGCCCGCCACGGACCCGCAAGCGGTCGTGCAGGCCCAGGGCGAGTTGCGCCGCGTGATGGCGATGGGGTTGGGCATCGAAGGCCGGGCCCAGGAAAAGCAGCCGATGGGGCCAGAGGAACAGATGAAAGGTCGGTGAGTACATGGCTGCCAGTTTATTCAAGCTTCGGGAGCCCGCCAAGCGCATTCTATCCGTGTCGTCACAAAGGCTGTCATTACGGAAAGGAGAATGCGCTGCCATGAGTTTCACAAAAGTACTGTTTCGCTACGGGACGTGGCCCGTGCTGTTTTTTGGCTTCGGCGGCGTAGTCGTCTGGCTGGCGTCAGCGAACGTCGGAGTCTGGCCGATGTTCGCCGTGCTTGCCGGCGCCGTTGCTTTTTCCTTCCTCGCCGAGCGGGTGATTCCCTACCAGCCCGACTGGAACCGCACCCACGACGATGTGGCTCGCGACTGGCTTCACGCCCTGATCAACACGAGCCTCAATCGGGCGGCACTGTGGTTACTGCCGTGGCTCACCTGGACGGCGCTCGGTGGGGACTTCTGGCCGCACACCTGGCCATTCGCCTTGCAGGTCGTGTTCGCCGCGCTGATCCTCGACCTCGGTATCGCAATGGCACATCACGCAAGTCATCGCTTCGCTCCCTTGTGGCGCTTTCACGCGGTGCACCACAGTCCCAGGCGTCTGTATGGCTTCAATGGTTTGATGAAGCACCCCGTCCACCAGGCGATTGAGACTGGCTCGGGCGTGCTGCCGCTCCTGTTACTGGGCATCCCCTTCGAGGTAGCCATCACCCTGCCGTTCCTGGTGGTCATTGCGCTGTTGTGCCAGCACAGCAACGCCGATTACCGCACGGGCGGGTTCAAGTACGTCTTCGCCAATGCCGAGGTGCATCGCTTCCACCATGCCAACTCGGCGGACGGCGACGTCAACTTCGGGCTGTTCACAGTCCTGTACGACCGTTTGATGGGAACCTTCCGGTATGAGCCCGAGGCGGCGCCCCGGGAGAGTCGGCAGATCGGCATCGCGGGCGAACAGCCTTACCCTGTAAACTATTGGGCCCAGCTGGCCGAGCCGTTCCGCCCCAGCCAGTGAGAGGCGGCCGGCTTTGCGCATAGCGTAGCCCCCAGCATTATCAAGTCGATGATTCAGCCTGCTGCGGGTGTATGCTTCCCTCGCTGATGCCGGCAAGAACCCCACAAGCCTCAACTTCACGGTCATCGTTGCAGCTCGCTCTCAGTGAAACGAGCTGTTTTTCAAGCGCCTGTAGAGCGGCTATCTGCGAGCGCACATGAGAGATGTGATCATCGAGCAAGGCGTTGACGGCGGTACAGGACTGATGAGGGTCGTCCTGATAGCGCTGCAGTTCGTGAATCTCTGCGAGCGACAGGTCCAGGATCCGGCAGCGACGAATAAAAGCCAACCGCTCACCATGCTTCTCGTTATAGACACGGTAACCGTTCTCCTGCCGATCAGGCGGCGGCAACAAGCCCTGCCGTTCATAGAAGCGGATCGTCTGTGCATCAACCCCCACTGACTGTGCCAACTGACCAATACGCATCGGGTTCCTCCACAAGGGATTTTTCTACTCTATTGACCTTATAGCGACTATATAGTTTTAAATGATAGCCCGAACACATTCAAGTGGAGTCGTATCATGAGCAAAAACTGTGGAGGCCCCCGTGGCGACGATGTAAATCCCGCGGCGGATACCGATATGCAGGCCTCCTCCAACGCGTCGGGGGAATGGGTCAGCGTTTATGCCGTGCCGAAGATGGACTGCCCATCAGAAGAGCGCATGATTCGCCTGGCCCTGAACGGCGTTGAGGGGATTCGGGCGCTGTCCTTCGACTTGTCGAACCGCCGGTTGAAGGTCGTGCATGACGGCGCGGTCGAGCCCGTCACCGCGAAACTGAAGACCTTGGAGCTAGGTGCCTCGCTTCAGGAAAGCGTCGCTGCCGACCCCGAGACCATCAAGGCCGCCGAGTTCTCGGCAGCCTCTGCTACGCAAGAATCCGGGGCCCTGCGCTGGTTGCTCGGCATCAATGCAGTCCTTTTCGTGGTGGAAATGACAGCCGGCCTGATTGCCCAGTCCGCCGGCCTGATTGGAGAGTCCCTGGATAATTTTGCCGATGCGGCCGTGTACGGGCTTGCCCTTTATGCGGTTGGTCACAGCGTGAAAATGCAGCTACGTGCCGCGCATCTTGCGGGTGTG
>Ga0207891_1000071_pt1 | contig 114622 bp, 107 predicted proteins | sample LinPmetageLP50_FD_184061 | JGI IMG/M metagenome (GOLD analysis project Ga0207891, IMG submission 184061) | Marine viral communities from the Pacific Ocean - LP-50 (SPAdes) | ecosystem: Environmental > Aquatic > Marine > Oceanic | place: Pacific Ocean | collected 2011-08-27 | reverse complement strand
AACAAGGTTATTCCCTACCTGATAGAGAATGGCAAAGTAGCTTATTCCGAACCGGTTACCAGCGAAAAACCTTTCCAGATTTTTTACGACAGCAAAGCGGAAGCAGAGAGCAGCGCGAATTGATTTGAGACTCAGTCGCGATTTGTTACAGCCTGTAAGTAATGGGTTAAGAATTGTGAAAGCAGTCACGGACTAGGACTGTTAAACAATCTTAAATGGATTTGTGGAGAGTCGAACTCCATACCCAAAATTAAAAACTCAGATAACAACAAAATGAGTTTATAAGGAGATAATAATGAAAGGCCTGAAGAAAATTGCTCTGATTACAGCTATGGCTGCTGCACCCTTCGCAGCTAACGCTGAACTGCAAGCTCTGAACGATACCGCAATGGGCGACGTTACCGGTCAGGCCGGTGTCACCATCGAGCTGGAAACCAAAGTCAGCATCGGTCAGTTCAAATACACGGATGAAGGTTCCTTTGCAGTTAACGACATCGTTCTTGGTGGTGCTGGTGTAACGGCTGACGGCGCGACCGCCGGCTACGGCGATCTGCTGGACCAGCTCAAAATTGACATCGACGTTCTTGACGACGGTGACGCCAAAATCCACGTTAGCACCCTTGACGGCGCTCCTATCGACTGGGGTATGACTGTTGGCTCCATGGAGCTGCTTGCTGGCGCCACTGGTAGCGACAGCACAACCCTTATTTCCAACTTGAGCGGTTACGGTAACCTGGCTCAGCTGGACATCCAGGTTGATACGGCTACTGATCACCTGAACCTCGTAGCGGCATTTGACGTTACTGATATGGACTTTGATGTTGAGTTCCTGGGTGTTGGTATTCGCGACTTGGCGATCACTGGTGCTGGCGGTAACTTCGACTATGACGGAGACGGCTCTGTGATGGCTGCCGACGCTGATGGTGAGTTTGGACTGGCGCCAACATCCCAGGAAGCTCAGGTGCTGGCCGGATTTGCTAACGTCAACCTGGACATCTATAAAGGCTCTGGCCTGGGTGCATCCACTGCAACTGACGTTCTGCGTATCGACGTAAACAATGTCTACATGGACGTAACTGTTGGTGCTGTTGAAATTGGTGGAACCTCTATCGGTTCACTGGCCATCGACAACCTGGCTGTAACCGACACCAAGCTGGCTGTATACGGTCACTAATCTGACCTGAACACCAGTAATGGTTAAGCGCCCCGCACTGCGGGGCGTTTTCCGTTATTGATCAGGCACCTGAATCGAAAGATCGAACCCGCCGCCGGGTCGTGGCGTGAGTCGGATTGGCCCTTCATTAATCCCATGTGGAATGTTTATCTGGTCGATTCCGGGTGGGGTACCAATGGAGAAGTTCAGGTTCTGCCCGTCAAACCCGATGCCCAGCTGATCGTTAAGAAACGTCTGGGTGAAAGGTTCATCCGGAATCTGCATCTGCTGCCCGAAAATCAACGGCGGGATGGTCGGCGTGAACTCTGCGGGTGGCTGGGCTCTTGCCAGTTCTTCCTGAGGCAGAAGCAGGGCGCGCCGAAGAAACTCTTCCTCGGCGTTGGCGAGGGCGTCGGAATTTCCCTCTTCAGTCTGCCGCTGGAGTGCTTCACGGTAGGCTTCTTCCTCTGCTTCTGTAACAACGGGCTCACCCGGCGAAATTGTCAGGGCGCGAATGATGCGCTGGCGATCGGCTTCCGATTTTCGACCTTCTCTCGGCACAATAATAACCGCCGAATCCTTTACGTAAGTCTCTACCATTTCATCTGAGGTCATCGCCTGAACGCCTGCAGAAACCGGCATTGCAGCCGCCGTCGCAAGCGTGGCTGCAATGGCCGTTGCGATTCGGGTAGTATGTCTGGTCATGAGTTGTGAGCTGCCGATTGGGCGAGCAGGCGGGTTTCGATAATTCATAGTCTGGCCTCTTGCTGCGATAAACTCAGGTACGAGGCGTGTCTGAGGTACAGCAATCAGTACGCTTCCCGGTTTGAGTATTCTGGTTGTCCTACAGTATTTCAAGCACCCGGGCTTCAAGTTGTGATCAGAATCCTCGATTTGCCGTATCTTTCAGCATTGTGCTCGAGATTGCTCTCAAGTTGCATGGGCAACGATGCGAAACCTAACGGTGAACTTTTGATGAATATTCCGGCCTCAGGGGCATGATGAGCAAACAAATCCGTAGCCGCTGGTCACTCTTGATAAAGAACCGGATCAAGAACTGGATCAACCGTCGTATTCCACGTTCTGATGTTCAGTTACTCATCCAGAGAAATCTTTTCATTTTGCCGACAGCTGCTGGCGTGGTGTTTGGCATGCTGCTGCTGATTATGCTGATTACCGGAATCAACTATCAGAACAGTCTGATTTATCTGGTAACGTTTTTACTGGGTGCCGTGTTCGTGGGTGCCATGCATCAGACTCATCGGAATTTGTCCGGCCTTGAACTCACGCTCGTTCAGGCGGGTGAGGGTTTTGCCGGCGATGACATACTCTTCCGGTTGCGAGCCGCAGCCGGCAAAGATGACGCTATAGCCCTTACGTTCTCAGGCGACGATTTTTCAGTTCGCGTGGGCCATGTGCCGGCTGGACAGTCGACGGACATTGCCCTGCCGGTGCCGTCTGCATTCCGGGGCTATTTGCGACCGGATCAAATCAGGATCGAAACGCGCTTCCCTTTTGGTTTGCTCAAAGCCTGGTCGTGGATGAGGCCGGTTTCTGCCGGTTTGGTGTTTCCCCGGCCAATCGCCGCCCCAGAGGTGATCAGCGCTGTAGATGATGGTGATCAAACGGCCAGTTCCCGCTCTCCCGAAGGCAATGACCATGCGGAACTCCGGCCCTGGCGCGAGGGGGACATGAGCCAGAGGGTGATGTGGAAGCGTTATGTACGTAGCGGTCAGATGGTTGTAGCGGACTGGGAAGCGGATAAAGGAAGCCCGCACTGGTTGGATTTCGACGCTTTTTCCGGGACCGATCACGAGCTGCGGCTCAGCTATCTCTCATGGCTTGTGGTTGAACGCGGAAAAACTAACGCAAGGTTTGGCGTGAACTTGCCCGGCCAGGCCATAGAGCCGGATAGCGGCCCGGCTCACACAACACGATGCCTGAGAGCGCTTGCGACCTGGGGTGAGAAAAAGCCAAGGGAGGCGCTTGTACAGCCCCATGGGACACGCCGCTATTCGTCGCCGGGCAACCCCCCGGACGCGACTCCGGGAGCCGGGGTATGAGGTTATTGCGTCGCGCGAAGAATGAGCCTGACAAGCAAGGCGAAAGCTTGCCGTCTCTGGCGTTGCTCTGGCTGATTGCGAGTTTCGCCTTGCTCCTGACGCCTCAGCTTGATCGTCTTCCGACATGGTTAATTTTTGTTTGTGTCGCATTGGCGGGTTGGCGCTGGCTTGCTCAGCAAGGTCGCGTGCGTTTGCCGGGGCGCTGGCTGCGAACCGGAATCATGCTGGCACTGGTTGCGGTGTATCTGGTTCGCGTGCAGGGAAGTTTTACCGTGGATACCGCCGCTTCCTTCTTTGTGCTGGCGGTTGGCTTGAAGTGGCTTGAAACACGCACGGCGCGGGACTTCTATGTGTTGTTTTATATTCTGGTGTATCTGGCAACGGTAAACTTTCTGTTCCATCAGGAGATTCACTGGGCGCTTATCAATATAGGCGCGATCGCTTTATTGCTGATCGGGCTGCAGGTACTCAACGCGCCGGAACTTCCGGGAGGAATGAAAGCAGGATGGCGCAGATTAGGCATCATGTTGCTGAAAGTTCTGCCGGTGGTTGTGCTCTTGTTTGTGTTTTTTCCGCGTATGGCTCCTCTGTGGAGTGTGCCGCTGGTTTCCGGTCAGGCGCGTACAGGGATCAGTGACACTATGCGGCCCGGCGATATATCCAGCCTGGCACAAAGCAGCGAGCGAGCCTTTCGTGTGACCTTCGGCGGTGCCATGCCGAAATATCGGGACAGGTATTGGCGAGGACTGATTCTGGACACCCTTGATGATGGAACCTGGCGCCAGAGCGGCTACGATCGCTATCAAGCCCCCGGTCGGGTCGATGTCGATGGTGGCGCGGGTGAACTGAAGCCCAGAGAATATGATGTGTTAATGGAGCCGACGGATCAGCGTTGGGCGTTTTCGCTTGAAGGCTCGGTGGCTGTTTCAAATAATGTGATGAAGCAACCGGATGATTTGTTCCGTTTCCGGCGCCCGGCTGACAGCGCAGTGCGTTATCGGCTGGCTCTTGCGAGCGGGGATGAGGCCGCAGCAGAAGCTCTCCTGCCGGGCGATGCCCGTCGCTATCTTCAGCTTCCACCAGTGGGCAATCCAAAAGCCCGAGCCCTCGCAGATGAGCTGCGGCGCTCCTCGGATGAGGTTTCCGCAGGTGACAGTTCTGTAGGTGATATAGAGGTTATTCGCGCGCTGCTGACGCGCTTCCGGGAGCAGCCTTATTTTTACACCCTGCGCCCACCAAAAATGCCGGACGACGGTATCGATAGCCTGCTTTTCGATGAAAAGCGCGGGTTCTGCGCTCATTATGCGGGTGCAACCACCTTTGTGCTCCGCTCAGCGGGCATTCCAGCGCGAGTTGTGGTTGGGTATCAGGGTGGCGAGAGCGGCGCTGGGAACGAATATCTTATCGTGCGCCAGTACGATGCTCACGCTTGGGTTGAGGCCTGGGTTGAAGGTCGGGGGTGGATTCGTATTGATCCCACAGCTGCGATTGCGCCTGACCGGATTGAATCAGGCTTGCGGGATGCGGTGGCTGACGAGGGCTCATTCCTCGAAAATAACTGGACGTCGGCCCAACGCTACGGCGATGTGGCGATTATCCAATGGGCCAGCTTGCACCTTGATCGGATTAACTATCAGTGGCAGCGGTGGGTTGTTGGTTACCAGGGCCAAAGCCAGATGGATTTGATGTCCCGCTTGCCCGGTGGGTTCGGCATGCGGGAACTGGGCTATCTTACGGCGGGTATTGTAGGCGCAGGTCTGCTGATTGCCGGCCTGATATCGGCGTTGCAGATACGCCGCGGCGAGCGGCGGGATGGCTATCAGCGTGTGCTGGGAGCCTGGCATAAGTTGTGCGGGCGAGCAGGGGTGCCAGTAAGACACGGCGAAACACCAACAGCGTTGGCGTCAAGGCTGGCTGTTGCGGAGCCTGCCGTAGCGGATTCAGCCAGGCATTTTGCCCGAATGGTAAACAGCCATTACTATAGGCCCCCATCTGCCCAGGATGATGCCGGTGATCTGACACGTTTACGCAGGTTATTAGCCACCATGAAGCGACAGCTTCGCAGAACGGGTAATAAACGGCCCGAAATTCGCCGCTTCGAACCTCATTCAGGAAAGTCACAGTGACTGATATTGCCCTTGAAATGCCTTGGCTTCAGAACGCCTGGCAAATCGTCCAGAAGCGCTTTGATGAGGGCCGGCTTCCCCATGCGCTGCTGCTGTCAGGGGAGTGTGGAGTAGGCAAAAAGGCTTGGGCGGACGCCGTTGCCGGCCTTTTGTTATGCGCAAACCCCGATAACAAGAACACCGGTGAGCCCGTCGCCTGTGGCCAGTGCCGTCAGTGTCAGTTGTATGCCGCGTCCAGCCACCCTGATGTTCGGGTCTATTCGCCCGAGAAGTCCCGGATGATAAAAATTGATCAGATAAGATCGCTGTCAGCGTTTGCGGTCTCTTCGCCTCAGGTTGCAACCCGCAAAGTTGCCATTATCGACCGGGCCGACCAACTCAACATCAATTCAGCCAACGCACTGCTCAAAACCCTTGAAGAGCCAGTATCGGATTTCGTTCTTCTGCTGCTGCAGGAAAGTGGCCGACCTGTATTACCGACCATACGCTCCCGATGTCAGGTATTGTCGATACAGGTCCCTTCCGCAGATCAGGCCGGACAATGGCTTGCCAGCAAAGTGGCGGAGCTCGAGGGCGAAAAGCAGCCCTCTGCAGAGTTGATGGCTAAATCTCTGATGCTTGCTGGCAATGCGCCTCGCCTGGCCCTGGAATATGCCACAGGTGAGTTTCCGGCGTTACGGGATGAGGCGTTCGAGAAGTTTCGCCAATTCATGAAAGGCCAGGTTGCGGTAGCGGAAGCCGCCAAAGCTTTCAAAGCACTGGGGTTGGAAGACATGCTGTGGTTGTTTGAAGGTTGGGCCGCCGATATGGCCCGGCTGGGTGCCGGGGGGCAGGCAAACGACCCTGAAGCAGCAGAAATGCTCGGGTTTCTGGCCGGTGTTAACCCTGCGTGGCGCGCCCATGAATTGCTTGAGGGCGTTCGGGAGGCCCGGGCTGCCGGTGTGTACAACGCCAACCCGGAACTGGAGGCCAGCCGGCTCCTGATCGCGTGGCGCGAGTTGATGCCAACAAAGCGTCGTGTGCCCTGATTGCGCTTTTGCCCGGAACAACTGCTATCATTTCGGATTATCAGGGATTTTTCCCAAAGGTTCTGTTTAACAATAAAACGAACCAATTTTCACTAAAACTGTTCATATTTTAAAAGGTGTCAGATATGGGGCCCGGATTTGGTGCGCGCAGCGGCATTCTTACCCTGACGATTAAAGACAAAGCGGTTTTATACGCCGCGTATATGCCGTACATCCGAGAGGGTGGTTTGTTCATTCCGACCCAGAAGCAATACCGGCTTGGTGATGAGGTATTTCTGTTGCTGAACCTCATGGATGAGCCCGAAAAGATACCTGTTGCAGGCAAGGTTATCTGGATCACGCCCAAGGGTGCGCAGGGCAACCGTGCTGCAGGCATTGGTGTGCAGTTCACCGGTGATGACCCAAGTGCCAGAACCAAGATTGAGTCCTATCTCGCCGGTTCTCTGAGCTCTGATCGTCCGACGCATACGATGTGAGGCGGGTTTAAGTGATGGATGACATGGCGATATCTCCAGACCTTTGCGAAAACAGGTCTGGTTTACGCGAGACGGAATGGCCACTGCAGCATATTACTTTGGCGGGCCTGAGCTGGCCTGCCGAAAACGCACCATCAGTATCCCAGCCGCCGATTATCATGCTTCATGGCTGGCTGGATAACAGTCTCACGTTCACCAGAGTAGCGCCGGACCTGGCGAAATTCGCGTCTCTGCACGCGGTGGATATGGCCGGTCACGGTCATTCCGGACACCGCTCGCCAGGGCAGGGCTATCTGCTGATGGACTACGTGGCGGATGTTGCCGAGTTGATTGAGGAACACTTTGGCGAGAAAGTGGATATCGTCGGCCATTCATTGGGCGGCATTGTTGGAGCCCTGTATGCAGCGGCCTTTCCGGAGAGAGTGAGAAGGCTGGTGATGATTGACAGTCTCGGCGCGCTTAGTCGCCCGGTGAGTGAGACGGTTCCGCAGCTTCGCAAGTCCATCAAGAAACGAATTGCAGGTTCCGGTAAACCTGCCGTTTACCCAGATATTGTTACCGCTGCAAAAGTTCGCGAAGGCGGGCTTAGCCCGCTCAGTCACGAAGCCGCGCTGGCGTTGATCCCGCGCAACCTGAAGCAGGAGGGCGGTGGTTACAGCTGGTGCACAGACTCCCGGTTACGCCATCCATCCCAGTTGATGATGACGGAGGAACAGGTTGTTGCGTCTTTGGCGGCAGTGCAAGCGCCCACTCTGTTTGTGCGAGCGAAAGAGGGCTTGCTGGCAAGCCGAAAGGGGCTGGAGAGCCGGGCCGATGCGATGTTGAATCTGAAAATAGTGGATGTTCCTGGTGGCCATTATTGTCACCTGGACGGAGACACCGGCCCTGTCGTCGATGCTGTCAGAAACTTTCTTGCAAATGAGTGATACCTTGCTAAAGCCTTTTGTATTCAATGTGTTTTTTGTTGCGGTGCTGTCGATCAGCTCGGGTTTGGCGAGTGCGGCATTGCCAGAGTCGATGCCGCAGGCATTCCCCCAGTCAAATCTTGAGATAACAGCGCCGATTGAGTCTTCGGGCCACTTGGTTCTTTTCAGTCCTGTTCGTGAGGTCAACAACGAAATTCGCTCTGAGTCCATGGCTCGCCTGCCGGTGAGTGGAGAAGGGCGGTTGTATCAGATCGCCCGAGACGCGAACCGGCGGGAGGCCCGTGAACACTATCAAAGGCTGCTGCAGGATCGTGGTGCCAGAATTCTGTTTGAATGTTCGGGTATTCGTTGCGGGCGAAGCAACGTTTGGGCCAACCAGATTTTCAGTCAGCAGGTCCTTTACGGACGCGACGCAACCCAGGATTATCTGGTGGCAGGCACTGTTGCAGAAGACGGTAGCCGTTGGCTGACCTCTATCTACACCGTAACCCGGGGTAATCTGAGAGAATACGTCTGGATTGAGCATCTGAAGGTGTCCCCCGGCGTTGCTATCCCGGGCCTTGGTGCGGTGAATAACAGGGTTTTCGGCCCCGTGATTGTTCCCTGGCAAGGGGGAGTTACCTATCGGTTCGACTGGCAGGCCACGGATCGCCGTAAGATTAATGATCTCGCCCGGAGTGAGGATGCCCGGGTTGTGCTTGTGGGCTACGCAGGCTTGAACGCAGATGAGTCATTCAGTGATTCAATGGATCGTGCCCGCAAAGCTGCGGAATCACTTTCTGAAGTGCTGGCCAAAACCGGTGTTTCCAGACAGCAGCAAGAACTGCTGATCGTTGGACCGTCGGTGGTTGTTAACGATCCTGCCCGACAAGGTGATCGGGTTGAAGTGATGGTTATAACGAGGTAATCAAGTGCCCGAAAACAATGTGTCCAAGGTTCTGGAGAGCTCAGACATATCAGCTACGGAGGCTCCTGCCAGTACCGAAGCCAAGAGTGGCGAGCGCAAACGCCAGACCGTTGCACTTACCCTCGGCAGTGGCGGAGCCCGTGGCTATGCGCACATCGGCGCCATCGAAGTGTTGGCTGAACGTGGCTACAACATTGTTGCCATTTCAGGGTGCTCCATGGGGGCACTTGTGGGTGGAATGTACGCCGCCGGCAAGATGCAGGATTATAAAGATTGGGTAACAGGGCTCGGCCAGTTTGATGTGCTCAAGCTTCTGGACTTAACGTTCAATTCCGTGGGCGCAATCCGGGGCGAAAAGATCTTCTCAGTGGTGCGGGAGATGTTGGGAGACACCCGCATCGAAAACCTTCCTCTGCACTACACGGCTGTGGCCACTGATTTGCTGGCACACAAGGAAATCTGGTTTCAGGAAGGTCCACTGGACAGGGCAATCCGAGCCTCAGTGGCCATTCCGAGTGTGGTGACACCGCTTGTTCTTGATGGTCGCGTACTGGTAGACGGGGCATTACTGAATCCGCTCCCAATCATTCCGACCATTTCGTCCCACGCCGATATTATCGTTGCGGTGAATCTCAGTGGTGAGGATGACCGGCGGCAGAGAATCCCGGATGCAGCGTTCAAAAGTCATCAGGACGCCGCCAGTGGCGATACCGATGAGTGGATGGATACGTTCCGCGATAAAGCCTCCCGCTGGTTCGATTGGGACGCAATAAAGTCCATGGGCGTCGGGCGGTCGGACGCAGACGAGAGCCCGGAGCACAAAATCTCGAAGGCAGTGCAAAAGAAAGAGCGCAATAAGCCAGGCGAGAATAAACCCCAGGAAGACCATGAAACGATCAATTGGGATAAATTGGGTATTGGTAAATTCGATGTGATGAACCTAACTATCGAAACCATGCAGAGTGCCCTGGTGCAGTACAAGATTGCCGGTTATCCGCCGGATCTGCTCGTTAACATTCCCAAGAACGCATCACGCAGCTATGACTACCATAAGGCGCCTGAGCTGATCCAGCTCGGGCGTGAGCGCATGGCCGCAGCTCTGGACCGCTTCGAGGAAAACCGCAGCAGCTCCGGGCCGCTGGCAATCTGATTTTATTCCAACTTGCTACAGGAAACAGTGTTTGTGACCAGCCCGATAGAGGATCTTCATACCGTTCGCGATTATCTTCGCTACGCATCTTCCCGGTTTTCTGCCTCAACGGTGTTCTTCGGCCATGGCACGGATAACGTGTGGGATGAGGCGGTTCAGCTGGTCATGCGCACCCTGCACCTTCCTCTGGACAACAATACGCTGTTTCTGGATGCACGCCTTACCCGTGAAGAGCGCGAGCTCATTCTTGAACGCATCCAGCGTCGTATCGATGATCGCGTTCCTCTGGCGTATCTTCTCGGCGAAGCCTGGTTTATGGGCATGCCGTTTCATGTGGACGAGCGGGTGCTGGTGCCGCGCTCGCCGATCGGCGAACTCATTGAAAATGGCTTCCAGCCCTGGCTGGGAGATAAGCCGGTTGAGCGGATTCTTGATCTGTGTTCCGGAAGCGGATGTATTGGCATAGGCGCGGCCACGGTATTTGAGGATGCGACTGTGGACCTCTCCGACGTTTCACCGGATGCGTTGGCCGTTGCGGAATCAAATATAGATTTGCACGAACTCCGCGATCGGGTTCGCGCGGTTCAATCGGATGTGTTCGCGAACATCAGCGGGCAATACGATATCATTGTGAGCAACCCGCCTTATGTCGACGCGGAAGATCTGGCCGATATGCCGCAAGAATTCCATCATGAACCGGAGCTTGGACTGGCTGCCGGCAATGACGGCCTGGATATCGCGCACAGGATTATTGCCGGTGCTGCGGAACATTTGACGCCGGGTGGTTTGCTGGTGGTTGAAGTGGGTAATAGCTGGGTGGCTCTTGATGAAGCTTACCCGGACCTCCCATTTACCTGGCTGGACTTCAGTAATGGCGGCGATGGTGTTTTTGCGATTACCGAGCAGGATCTCCGTCAGTGGCAGAGCAAGAATTAATCCATTTTCTTATGTTACCTTAACAAGATACTGAATTATGTCAGGAAACTCTTTCGGAAAACTGTTTACCGTCACCACCTTTGGTGAAAGCCACGGAGCAGCCTTGGGCTGTATTATTGACGGGTGTCCGCCGGGTCTCGAGCTCTCGGAAGCGGATATGCAGGCTGATCTGGATCGACGTAAGCCGGGGACTTCGCGCCACACTACCCAGCGTCGTGAAGCGGATGAGGTGCGTATTTTATCGGGTGTGTTCGAGGGCAAAACGACGGGTACGCCAATTGGGCTGATTATCGAGAACACAGACCAGCGCTCCAAGGATTATTCAAAAATCTCGGAGCAGTTCCGCCCGGCCCACGCTGATTACACTTATATGCACAAATATGGCGTGCGCGACTACCGTGGTGGCGGCCGTTCGTCAGCCCGCGAAACGGCTATGCGGGTAGCGGCTGGCGCAGTGGCCCGGAAGTTTCTGGAGCAGCGCCTCGGTATTCGTATCCGGGGGTACTTGTCTGAGCTCGGCCCGATTCGCGCGGAGAAGCTGGACTGGGATCAGGTGCATCAGAACCCGTTTTTCTGCCCGGATGCCGATAAGGTGCCTGAGATGGAGACGTACATGGATGCCCTTCGCAAGGAGGGGGATTCTATCGGGGCGCGGATTAATGTGGTGGCAGAAGGTGTGCCTCCGGGGCTGGGCGAGCCGGTTTTTGATCGGCTGGATGCGGATCTTGCCCATGCTCTGATGAGTATCAATGCGGTCAAGGGCGTTGAGATTGGTGCGGGCTTTGGGTGTATTGCTCAAAAAGGCACCGCGCACCGGGATGAGATGACGCCGGAGGGCTTTCTGTCGAATCATGCGGGCGGTGTGCTTGGAGGTATTTCTTCGGGGCAGCCGATTCTTGCCAGCATTGCGTTGAAGCCGACGTCGAGCCTGCGTTTGCCGGGTCGGAGCATTGATGTGCATGGCAATCCGGTGGAGGTTATTACTACCGGGCGGCACGATCCCTGTGTGGGTATCCGGGCTACACCGATTGCTGAGGCGATGATGGCGATTGTGTTGATGGATCATTATTTGCGCCATCGTGGTCAGAATGGGGATGTTGCTGTTTCTACGCCTGTTATTGGGCAGCTCTGATCTGCATGACCTCGGTTTCGGAGTAGCAGCTCGGGCTGGCCCGGTCATTCAAAAAGCGCCCGTGAATACGTCCGTGTAGGGCTCGGTCGCGCCATCCTTGGCGCTCCACGTTTTTGAATGACCGGGCCAGCCCAAGCTAGCAGGCTCTGAACGCCTGCCCGCCGTGTCTGCCTCTCAACTATCTGGATATGTAGGGAGAACGGGTATTTACTGGCGCCTTTCCAACCTCTACTTCTGGTTTTTCGCCCTTCTGGGCGGGCTTTTGCCTTATTGGTCTTTGTACCTTCAGGGGCAGGGGTTTTCCTATCTGCAAATAGCCACTCTGATGGCGACCATTCAGCTCACAAAAATTGTGGCACCAAGCCTGTGGGGGCACCTGGGGGATAAAACCGGCCAGAGGGTCCGGCTCGTTCGGTTTGGAGCAATTACCGGTTCGTTGTTATTTGTCGGGGTGTTTCTTGAGCCAGGGTTCTACGGGCTGCTTCTGGTGATGCTGGCGTTTACGTTTTTCTGGAACGCTATTCTTCCGCTGTATGAGGTGATCACGCTGCGCTCGCTCGGCAAGCATCGGGAGAAGTATGGCAAGGTTCGGCTTTGGGGTTCGGTTGGGTTTATTGGTGCTGTGGCGGGGGTTGGCCTGATCCTGGAGTGGGTATCGATCGGGTGGTTGCCTTGGTTGCTTTTGCCGGTGTTTGTGGGGATTGGGGTATCGGCTTTTCTTTTGCCGGCTGAACGGGGTGAGCGCAAGCCGCCGGCGCCGAAGGGCAGTTTGCGGGCGATTTTGACCCATCCGGCGGTGGTTGCGTTTTTTCTGATGAATTTTCTGCTGCAGGTTTCACACGGCGCTTACTACACGTTTTTCAGTATTCATCTGGAGCAACATGGTTACGGAAATCTTGCGATCGGGCTGCTTTGGTCGCTTGGGGTGATTTCGGAGATAGGGTTGTTTCTGGTGATGCATCGGTTAACGCGGCACTTCACAGTACGCCAGATTGCGATTGGTGCTCTGGTCCTGACGATGGTCCGGTGGGTGCTGATAGCGGAGTTAACGGATTTTCTCCCGGTGTTGCTGTTTGCCCAGATGTTGCACGCGGCTTCTTACGCGGCACTTCATGCGGTTTCGGTGCAGTATGTTCAGGGCTTTTTTGGTCAGCACCATCATGGCCAGGGGCAGGCGTTGTACAGCGGGCTGACGTTTGGTGCCGGTGGTGCGCTGGGGGCCTGGATGTCAGGCTTTCTGGTGGAGGGGTTCAGTACGTCTGCGGCTTTCTGGGGTGGGGCGATTGCCATGGCAATCGCCATCGTTATCACAGCCCGGGGGCTGCAGGATCCGCCTGAGGCTTACATTGGACGCTCTTCCTCTTCCTGAACAATGGATAAGAGCGCTTTTGCGGCGTTGCCGGGTTGTCGGTCGGTCAGTCCTATTGCGCCCAGCATACGGGTAACCCTATGCTCGGCCTCTGTCCCGCTTGCCAGCACGCCTTCCAATACCTTCAAACTCCGGTCCACCATTCGCAGTGGAAGTACGCTCCAGCCCAGGCCAACGCTGGTCATCATTTTCAGGGTTTCGAGGTAGTTTGTCGGCATTTGCGAATGCAGAGACAGGTTTGCCTCCAGGAAGAGGCGACTCACCACCCGGTAGGTTGAGGTTGAGGTGTCGGGCAGTAAAGCCGGGTGTTGTGCCAGGTCAGCCAGCCCGGGTTTCGGCAGGCTGGCCAGAGGGTGATCCGCACTCACGACGAAGGCCATGGGGTCAGGCCAGTGGGCAAACACATTGAAACTCGGAGCCATGCTGTCGCTCAGCGTGACGAACGCGAGTTCGGCGTTGCGTTTGCGCATTTGCTCATAGGCTGCATCCGATTCCATGAATTGCAGGTTAATGGCGACCTGCGGGTATTCCCGCTTGAACCGACGCAGCCAGTTGGGTAAGTGGTGAAGCCCTATGTGGTGGCTGGCGATAATCTGCAGTTCACCTCCGATAAGCCCGGAATCCGGCGACAGAGCAATGCGGGCGTTGTGGATTTCGTCGAGTATCTTGCGAGCGTGGGGTAGCAGGCGAGTGCCTGATTCCGTCAGTCGTATTTGCCGGTGGCTGCGATCAACCAGGGTTGTGTCCAGCTGGTTTTCCAGTGCGGCGAGGCGCTTGCTGATGGCGGGCTGAGTCAGATGAAGCTGTTCCGCAGCCTCCGAAAAAGAACCCTGGTCGACTATGGCCAGGAAAGCTTTAAGGGCGTTTGAGTCCACGATTCGTTTTCCTGTTGTGCTGTGTCAGGAAAAGACTAATTCATAATCATGTGGAATGCGATGAATAAAAAACATGAATTGCGGTTATTTATTCTCGGGCGGTATGATGGCTCCAGAGTCGAAAAAAGCATCACATCACTGCACCTCCAGAGAGCGAGAGAGAATCATGGCGGGTAAGACCTTATACGACAAGTTGTGGGACGATCACCTGGTCAAGCAGCGGAACGACGGTTCTGCGTTGATTTATATTGATCGGCAATTACTGCACGAAGTGACGTCGCCTCAGGCTTTTGAAGGGCTGCGTCTTGCAAAACGCAAGCCCTGGCGCATTGATGCAAACCTGGCCACGCCTGACCACAACGTTCCGACTACCGATCGTGCGAAAGGCATTGACGGCATCGTTGATCCGGTTTCCAAAATCCAGGTCGAAACGCTGGGCAAAAACTGCGATGAATTCGGGATTCTTGAATTCAAGATCATGGATCAGCGCCAGGGTATTGTGCATGTAATCGGGCCAGAACAAGGCGCGACGCTGCCTGGCATGACCATTGTTTGTGGTGATTCTCACACCTCGACCCACGGTGCGTTTGGCTGCCTTGCTCACGGTATAGGTACGTCCGAAGTTGAACATGTGCTGGCCACTCAATGTCTGGTTCAGCAGAAAATGAAGAACATGCTGGTCAAAGTGAATGGCGAGCTTGGCAAAGGTGTGACCGGCAAAGATGTTGTATTGGCGATCATCGGTAAAATCGGTACCGCGGGTGGTACTGGCCACGCTATCGAATTTGGTGGTCAGGCGATCCAGAATCTGAGCATGGAAGGCCGGATGACCATCTGCAATATGGCCATTGAGGCCGGTGCCCGGGTTGGTATGGTTGCTGTTGACGGTACCACCATTGAATATGTAAAAGGCCGGCCATTCGCCCCCAAAGGTGACGCCTGGGATGCCGCCGTTAAATACTGGCGCACGCTGCACAGCGACGTAGATGCCGTATTTGACAAGGTTGTTGAGCTCAACGGCGCGGAGATCATGCCGCAGGTAAGCTGGGGCACGTCTCCGGAAATGGTTGCGGACGTAACTGGCAATGTGCCCGATCCCGCGAAGGAAGAAGATCCGATCAAGCGTGAAGGTATTGAGCGGGCTTTGAAGTATATGGGGCTTCAGCCAAACCAGGCGATTACCGATATCAAACTCGACAGGGTGTTCATCGGTTCTTGCACCAACAGTCGTATTGAAGACCTGCGGGAAGCCGCTGTTGTGGTCAACGGGCGCAAGGTTGCCGGTAGCCTCAAGCAGGCGATGGTTGTGCCAGGTTCCGGCCTGGTCAAAGCTCAGGCGGAAGCAGAAGGTCTGGATCGCATTTTCATCGAAGCGGGCCTGGAGTGGCGTGATCCGGGTTGTTCCATGTGCCTGGCGATGAACGCGGATAAACTCGGGGAGGGCGAGCACTGTGCTTCTACGTCCAACCGTAACTTTGAAGGCCGACAGGGTTTTGGTGGTCGCACGCATCTGGTGAGCCCGTCCATGGCCGCTGCAGCTGCCATATCCGGCCACTTTGTTGATGTTCGCGAACTGCTGAACTGAGCCACAGGAGAGAACTGAACCATGCGCGCATTTACGCAACACAAGGGCCTTGTGGCCCCCATGGACCGGTCCAATGTGGATACGGACATGATTATTCCCAAGCAGTTTCTGAAGTCCATCAAACGCACAGGCTTTGGCCCGAACCTGTTTGATGCTCTGCGATATCTGGACGAAGGTCAGCCGGATCAGGACAGTTCAAAGCGTCCGCTCAATCCGGATTTTGTGCTTAACCAGCCCCGTTATAAAAATGCGAGTGTGCTTTTGGCCCGTAGTAATTTCGGGTGTGGTTCCAGTCGTGAACACGCTCCCTGGGCCCTTGATGATTACGGTTTCCGGGTTATTATTGCGCCGAGCTTTGCTGATATTTTTTATAACAACTGCTTTAAGAATGGCTTGTTGCCAATTGTTATTGAAGAGAAAATTGTAGATCAATTGTTCCAGGACGCTGAGTCGCTGGAAGGGTATCAGCTGACGGTGGACCTCGAAGCAAAAACCGTGATCACACCGGCTGGTGAATCATTCGGGTTTGAAGTGGATGACTTCCGCCGCCACTGCCTGCTCAATGGCCTCGATGATATTGGTGTAACTCTGGAAGACGCCGAACTGATCAAAACCTATGAAGATCAGCGCCGTCAGACCGCACCCTGGTTGTTTGACGCGGGTCAGTAACGCGCGGTCAGACAACAACTTATAACTCGCCGGGTCTGCCCGATCCGGTTCACAAAGATTTGGAAGCTCATCATGTCCAGAACAGTACTTCTTTTGCCGGGAGATGGCATTGGCCCGGAAATCGTTGCAGAGGCTGAGAAAGTCCTGCGCGCGGTTAATGAAACATTCAGTTTGAAACTCGGTTTTGAATCGGGCCTCGTTGGTGGGGCTGCGTTGGATGAAACCGACAGCCCCTTGCCTGAAGATACCCTTGAGAAAGCTCGCAAAGCGGATGCAATTTTGTTGGGTGCAGTGGGCGGCCCAAAGTGGGATAGCCTGCCCATGGCAAAGCGCCCGGAAAAAGGCTTGCTCGGCTTGCGCTCTTCGCTGGAACTCTTTGCTAACCTGCGCCCGGCTATTCTTTACCCACAGTTGGCGTCTGCGTCGTCGCTCAAGCCTGAAGTGGTTTCGGGCCTGGATATCATGATTGTGCGTGAGCTTACCGGCGGCATCTACTTTGGTCAGCCGCGGGGTGTTCGTCAGCTTGAAAGCGGCGAACGCCAGGGCTACAACACCTACGCCTATACCGAATCCGAGATCCGCCGTATTGGCCGGGTTGCGTTTGAAGCCGCCCAGCAGCGGGGCAAAAAGCTTTGCTCGGTAGACAAGGCCAATGTACTTGAAGTAACCGTTCTGTGGCGTGAAATTATGAACGAGCTCAAGAGCGAATATCCGGACGTGGAGTTGTCCCACATGTACGTGGATAACGCCGCGATGCAACTGGTTCGCGCACCCAAGCAATTCGACGTGATTGTGACTGGTAACATGTTTGGTGATATTCTTTCAGACGAAGCAGCCATGCTTACCGGCTCTATCGGTATGTTGCCATCGGCGTCGCTGAACTCGGAAAAGCAGGGCATGTATGAGCCTTGCCATGGTTCCGCTCCGGATATTGCTGGCAAAGGTATCGCCAATCCGTTGGCCACCATTCTCAGTACGGCTATGATGCTGCGTTACAGCCTTGGTGAAGAAAAGGCCGCTACGGCCATCGAAACGGCTGTCAGCAAGGTGCTGGATCAGGGTTTGCGTACTGCAGATATCATGTCTGAAGGCGGTACCCGGGTGTCTACCCGCGAAATGGGCGAGGCGGTACTGGCTGCTCTGTAAATTACGATACTCTCTGTAATTTACAATACCACCCGACGGCAACGCGATGCGGTTGCTGCGGGATCATTCATCCTGTCCCTGCCGGCGATAAAGTCAGGGGTGGGCACAAGAGAGGTTCAAAGGTCGCACATGAAGCGAGTTGGACTTGTAGGTTGGCGCGGTATGGTGGGCTCTGTCCTCATGCAGCGCATGCGCGAAGAAAATGATTTCGCTGATATCGATCCAGTATTTTTCTCCACCTCCCAGACTGGTCAGCCAGCTCCGGACGTAGGGAAAGATGGCGTGGCGCCATTGCAGGACGCGTTCGATATTGAAACCCTCAAAACCCTGGATGTGGTGCTTACCTGTCAGGGCGGTGACTACACCAATGCGGTCTATCAGAAACTGCGTGACGCAGGCTGGAAAGGTTACTGGATTGATGCCGCATCCACGCTGCGGATGGTGGATCATTCCGTTATCGTTCTGGACCCGGTAAATCGCAATGTGATTGATGCTGCGCTGAATAGCGGTATCAAGGATTACATTGGCGGCAACTGCACGGTCAGCCTGATGATGCTCGCCCTCGGGGGCTTGCTGGAGCAGGATCTGATTGAGTGGGTTTCTCCCATGACCTATCAGGCAGCCTCCGGTTCTGGTGCACAGAACATGCGTGAGTTGCTTAACCAGATGGGTGAGCTTAACCGCAGTGTTGGAGATGAGCTGGCAAGCCCGTCTTCGGCGATTCTGGAAATTGACCGTAAGGTTACTGAAACCATGCGTTCCGACGGCTTTCCTACAGAGCACTTTCAGGTGCCTCTGGCCGGAAGTCTCATTCCGTTTATCGACAAGCAGCTTGAGAACGGAATGAGCAAGGAAGAGTGGAAAGCGGGTGTTGAGACCAATAAGATACTTGGCCGCTCAGACAACCCGATTCCGATTGACGGTCTCTGTGTGCGAATTGGTGCTATGCGCTCCCACAGTCAGGCGCTGACCATCAAGCTGAAGAAGGATCTTCCGGTAGCTGAAATCGAATCCATCCTGGCGAAAGCCAACGACTGGGTCAAAGTTATTCCCAATGATCGTGATGCGACCATTAACGAGCTGACGCCTGCCAAGGTAACCGGCACTCTGAGTGTGCCTATCGGGCGTATTCGCAAGCTGACCATGGGGCCGGAGTATATTTCTGCGTTCACCGTCGGTGATCAGCTCCTTTGGGGTGCTGCAGAGCCGCTGCGCCGTATGTTGCGAATTCTGCAGGAACGTTAAGAATTGTTACACAGAGGCAATAAATGCCAACTGTGTCCGGTTTCAGGAAGCCGGTTAGGGGGCGGAGGCTGATTTCAGGCTCCGCCCCTGTTATTTTCAGGAACACTAGGGAGTTCCGTGCAACTGGTAAATAAATGGTGCAAGGATTGCTGCTGATTGATTGATAAAAGAGGTTTTATCAACAATACTTGCCGGACTGAAAATTAAACGCGCGACACATCAAACCAGAATTATCCAGACGGAAGTCACCCTGCCTCGTCCGATTCTGTTTGAAAAAGCAGTCACGAATCACGGAGACTGGAAAGGAAAAAGCATGAAGGTACGCAAGCTTGCGGTTGCACTGGCTCTGGCCGGAGGGCTCGGATCCGGCGTCGCTCAAGCCCTCGGGCTGGGTGAAATTGAACTTCAGTCCTATCTGAATGAACCGATGGACGCAGAGATTGTTCTGCCACAAAGCCAGGGAGTAGATCCTGGTGATGTGTTTGTGAACATAGCTCCGGAAAAGGCTTATCAGAGGCTTGGCCTGCAACGGAACCTGTTTCTCGGGAAGCTTCGTTTCGACGTAACAACTCGCTCGGATGGCAATCTGGTGGTGAATGTCTCCTCCAGAGAACCGCTGAGGGAGCCGTACCTCAACTTTCTGCTGGAGCTGACTTGGCCGAACGGTCGGCTGATGCGTGAATATGCTGTTTTGGTAGATCCCCCGGTTTATGCTGAAGAGTCTGGTGTTTCTGAGCAGGTGCGGGCGCCGTCAACCGCATCGTCTGTTCAGTCCCGGCCAGCATCGTCTGCACGCAATGCCGAATCGGTCCGTCGCCAGGCCAGGGTAGAGCAATCCCGAGGCGCAGGTTATCGTGCGGATACGTTTGGGCCAACGGGTGCATCCGACACATTGTGGACCATTGCAGCGAGTGTTCGTCCGGACAACAGCTTGTCTATGCAACAGGTTATGTTGGCCCTTCAAGACCTTAATCCGAACGCATTTATTGGCAACAATATCAACAGGCTGAAGCGTGGCGAAGTGCTGCGTGTCCCTACTGCAGACCAGATCCGTAGTCGCACTCGTGCTGAGGCGACCCGTGTTGTGGCCCAGCAGAATCAGGAATTTCAAAAGCCCAAGCGCACCCTTGATGCCACAGTTGCTCAGCAGCCCAATACTGGCGTTGTAAACGAAGCACCAGCAGGTGGTGACGAGCTCAAGCTTCTGGTTGCCGATAATGAAGGCGGTCGGAACGAGGCTGAGGGTGGCTCCGCCGGTGGAGATGGCCAGCTTGCCGGTGGCGCAGATGCCGGCGCTGCTGTGGCAATGGAAGAGCTGGAAAGTGCCCGCAGGGAGAATACCGAACTAAATACCCGTGTTGATGACCTTCAGGATCAGGTACAAACCCTGCAGCGTTTGCTTGAGCTGAAAAACACCCAGCTTGCTGAGATTCAGCAAGGTGCTGTCAACGATACTGAGGCCTCAGCGGCCCCGGTTACCGGTGAAGACGGCGCAACCGGTCAAACCGAAGCGGTTGCCGACGTGGCAGAGCCCACTGCGGAATCTGGCCAGGAACCTGCCGCTACTGGCGGGGAGGCGGGCGTCGCTGATATCGCAGCAATGGGTGACGATCAGGGTGCTGTGAGCACAACTGGAGCTGCAGATGCCGAAGCACAACCTGCTGCCGGCGCTGATGGCACAGAGCAAACTGGCGATGTTGCCAGCGGCGATGCAACGCCCGCGTCAGGCGAGCAATCAGAGCCGTCAGCGCAGATAGAGCCATCAGCCCAGACAGAATCTTCTGAACCATCCGCTCAGCCAGACTCGGCGGCTATTACAGAGCAAGTAGCCCAAACAGAGCCAGCTGAGCAACCGGAAGCCAAGCCACAACCGAAGCCCGAGTCTGTCGCGGACAAAGGTTTCCCCGGCAATGTAATTGATGCAATTACCGGTAACGTTTTCTATCAGATCGCCCTGGGCGGCGGCTTGGTTATCCTGTTGCTGGTTCTTCTGCTTCTCGCGCGCCGCAATGCAAATCGCGAGAAAGCATTTTATGAGCAGCTCAATAGCGAATCTGACGGGCCTGACGACACTTTCGATCTGAGCCTTGATGAAGGCGAACCGGAGTACGGCGACACAAGCAATGCTCTTGAGGAAGCCGACCGTTACGTCGCTTATGGCCGCTACGATCAGGCTGCGCAGGCACTGGAAACCGCTATTTCCCGTGAGCCTAGCCGCACCGATCTGCGCCTCAAGCTACTTGGGGTTTATGCAGACAGTCAGGATCGCGAATCATTCGAGAAACAGTTTGGCGAGATTCAGGCTCTGGACGATGATGAAGCGATTGCCCAGGCAAACGATCTTCGTTCCCGCCTTGAAGAAGCCGAGTCAATGCCCAGCATCGATGATCTCGAGTCGCAGCTGCGTTCCGGGTCGTTCGGCGGAGAATCCGATGCTTCGGACTCCTTTGATGCTGCCGAAAGCTCGGATACTGTAAAAAACTACGAGAATGCAGAGACGTCGGACCCGTCTGACGGTGATGTTGCATTGTCTGATGAGCTCCTGGCCGATCAGTATGACGCAAGCCGCGAAGATCAGGTTGAAAACGAATTTGGTGATTTTGATTCCGACTTGTCTGATTTTGATCTCGACACCCTGGATGAAGCGGAGAAATCTGCCGGTGCGGAAGTTGATGAGGTAGAGAAGAAAGGCAGTGAAGGTCTGATTGAGTACGATCTTTCGGGTATTGCGCTTTCTGACACCAAAGAAGAAGCGGATGCAGACGAGACTGAAGACGAAAGTGATTTCTCTTCTTTGGAAATTGATCTGGATGAGACCGAGGACTCACTGGACGAGCTCGAAGAGCCGTCTGATCCTGCACCAAAGCCTGTCCCGGAAGCCGAGAGTGCGAATATTGACACTCTGGACGAATCTTTCCTGGATGAGCTGGATGCAGAGCTGGACAAGGTCGCCGACGAGGAAGACGAGCTTGGCGGTTCAGAATTGGAAGAGTCAACACTTGATGATCTCGAGTTGGATGTATCTGATGAGGATCTTGCTCTTATGGAAGAGTTCTCCGATTCTGCCGATATAGACGACGGGGGTCTCGAAGACGACGAGCTGTCTCTGGATGATGAGTTGGATCTTGAAGACACCCTTACAGAGGATGATTTGGCAGATGACGAACTGCCCGTTGCCTCTGATGAAGTTCGGGATGAAGGTGCGAAGTCACCGGTCGCTGAGATCGATGAAAGTGATCTTGGTGACGATGATGACTTTGATTTCCTCGCCGGGACGGATGAAGCAGCCACCAAGCTCGATCTTGCGAGAGCCTATATCGAGATGGGCGATAGCGACGGAGCTCGTGACATTCTTGAAGAGGTAGCTCTTGAAGGAGATGACGAGCAGAAAGTTGAAGCTCAGGACCTGCTTAAAAATATGTCCTGATCCGTTATAATCGGATTACAGACGCAGCAAGCGCCGGCCGTCGGGGTTATCCCCGACACTCAGCCGGCGCTTTGTTTTTACAGCAACCTATTTTCCGGATTCACACGTGTTTCTCTATCCCCAGGAACTCACAGCTGACAATTCCATCGGTGGCGGACGAGTTGCCTTGGCGTTCGAATACGATGGCCGCGATTTTCATGGTTGGCAGCTTCAGAAATCGGGGGTTCGCTCAGTAGAGGCAGAGCTGGCTAAAGCGGTAGCAAAAGTTGCTGACCATCCCGTCGATCTTGTATGTGCAGGCCGGACCGACGCCCGGGTTCACGCAAGCTATCAGGTAGCGCATTTCGAAACGCCTTCCATTCGCAATCTTCGTTCATGGGTAATGGGTATCAATACTGCTCTGCCGTTCGATATCGCGGTACATTGGGCAGGCAATGGGAGCGTTGATTTCCATGCCCGCTTTTCCGCAATTTACAGACGCTATCGCTACGTAATCTACAACAGTGCTGTAAGACCCGGAATCCAGCGAGGTCAGGTAAGCTGGGTGTTTCGGGAGCTTGATGCTGAGCGCATGCATTGCGCAGCTCAGGCGCTTTTGGGTGAGCATGACTTTTCTTCTTTTCGTGCTGCCGGGTGCCAATCCCGAACCCCTGTGCGCTTTCTTGAGCAGATAAAGGTAACCCGGAAAGGAAACTTCGTCGTAATTGATGTGCAGGCCAACGCTTTTTTGCACCACATGGTTCGCAACATTGCGGGGGCGCTTATGGATGTTGGCACCGGAAAGCAGAAGCAGTCCTGGATTCGTGACATACTGCTTGCAAAAGATCGCACGCTTGCCGGAGTAACCGCGCCGCCCCATGGTTTGTATCTGGTCGATGTCGGGTACCCTGAAGGCTTTGATATACCTGCTGCAGAGTGCGGTCCGGGGTTTTTGAGGCCATGGTTCAGCCAAGCAGAAAATCGCCCGGTCTATCCAACGCACATTCATCCCAAGCAGCCGGTAAAAGCGTTATGAATACACGCGTTAAAATTTGCGGTCTGACCCGTGTTGAAGACGTTAAAGCCGCTGTTGCAAGCGGTGCGGATGCTCTGGGCTTCGTGTTTTACGAGCCCAGCCCCCGTGCGGTCAGTATTGAGCAAGTTGAATCGCTGGCCCGGCATGTACCCGCGTTTGTGTCGGTTGTCGGGCTGTTTGTGAATCCATCGGCGAAGCAGGTCAAGGACGTCCTTGATCGCATACCCCTGGATTTGCTTCAGTTCCATGGTGATGAGCCTGCAGATTTTTGCCAGCAATTTGGTCGCCGTTGGATAAAAGCTGTGCGCGTTCAGGGTGCAGGGCAGATTGAGCGAGCGTTTGCCGAATATCACTCAGCAGCCGGGCTGTTGGTGGATGCATGGGATCCTGCGCGATACGGGGGTACCGGGCATTCATTCAATTGGGATCTGATCCCGCTGGAGCGGCCCTTGCCACTTATATTGGCCGGTGGCTTGTCATCTGATAACGTATCTCGCGCTGTAGAGCAGGTGAAGCCGTGGGCTGTTGATGTCAGCGGAGGCGTTGAAGAAAGCAAGGGCATCAAAGACATCGAAAAAATTTCTGAATTTATCAAAGAGGTTCACCGTGTCTGTAAAACTGACTGAAGAAATGTTGACAGCACTGCCGGATGCGCGGGGACACTTCGGTGCCTTCGGCGGGCGCTTTGTTTCCGAAACGCTGATGGATTCCCTGATGACTCTGGAAAGGGAATATCTCAGGCTGAAAAAAGATCCTGAGTTCCAGGCTACCTTTGACAAGGATCTTGCAGATTATGTCGGCCGCCCCAGCCCTCTTTACTTTGCCGAGCGTCTGACGCGGGAAACTGGCGGAGCGCAGATCTGGCTCAAGCGCGAAGACCTCAACCACACGGGCGCGCACAAGGTTAACAACACCATTGGTCAGGCTTTGCTCGCCAGTTTTCTGGGTAAAAAACGAATCATCGCCGAAACCGGGGCCGGGCAGCATGGGGTTGCGACCGCTACAGTCTGTGCCCGCCTCGGACTGGAGTGCCATGTTTTCATGGGCGCCGAAGATGTTCAACGCCAGTCGCTGAACGTTTATCGTATGAAACTTCTTGGTGCTCAGGTGCACTCTGTTCAGAGTGGGAGCCGTACCCTCAAAGACGCAATGAATGACGCCATGCGCGACTGGGTCACCAACGTTGACGATACCTTCTATATTATCGGTACCGTCGCAGGCCCCCATCCCTATCCGCTGTTGGTCCGGGATTTCCAGTCGGTAATCGGCCGTGAAACCCGGAGTCAGTCACTGGAGAAAACCGGAAAGTTACCGGATGCTCTGGTGGCCTGTGTGGGCGGCGGATCCAATGCCATTGGCATGTTTTACCCCTTCCTGACAGACGAATCCGTGCAGCTCTATGGCGTTGAAGCCGGCGGCCTTGGTTTAGAGACCGGACAGCATGCAGCGCCTTTGTGTGCGGGTCGGCCGGGCGTACTTCATGGTAATCGAACCTATCTGATGGAAGATGATGACGGCCAGATTGCCGCGACACATTCGGTCAGTGCAGGTCTTGATTACCCTGGAGTGGGGCCTGAGCATAGCTGGTTAAAAGATATCGGGCGGGCCAACTACGTGTCGGTGACCGACGATGAAGCGCTGGACGCATTCCGCATGCTGACGCTGGTTGAAGGTATTATGCCAGCACTTGAAACGGCGCATGCGGTAGCCTACGCAGTCAAGCTTGCAGCCACGATGGATAAAGACCAGATGGTCGTAATCAACATATCCGGTCGCGGTGACAAAGACATTCATACCATCGCACAGCTGGATGGTATTGAGCTGTAAATAACGGTCTGAACAATCGACAGGAGCAGGCATGAGCCGAATTGAAGGGGTTCTCCAGACCCTCAAAGGACAAGGCCGCAAGGCACTTATTCCCTTTATTACCGCCGGGGACCCCCATCCCGACGAGACTGTTGGTCTGTTGCATACGATGGTGGATGCCGGAGTCGATATCATCGAGCTGGGTGTGCCGTTTTCCGATCCGATGGCCGATGGCCCGGTGATTCAGTTGGCTTGCGAGCGCGCGCTCAAACACAGCACATCATTGCGCCGTGTTCTGGCGATAGTGCGTGAGTTCAGACAAACCAATATCACCACTCCGGTGGTGTTGATGGGCTATCTCAATCCTATTGAAGCCATGGGTTACGAGGCATTTGCAGACGCTGCCGCAGAAGCTGGCGTGGATGGCGTGCTCACGGTAGACCTGCCACCAGAAGAGGCAAGTGATGTTGCGCCGCTGTTCGCCGAAAGGGGGCTTGATTCAATTTTTTTGCTGGCGCCGACTACAACTGATGAAAGAATTCGTGCAATTGCCGATCACTCTTCCGGATATGTGTACTATGTTTCATTCAACGGCGTTACCGGAGCAGCAAAAATAAATGTGGAAGAGGTAGCCGCCAAGGTTGCACATGTCCATGAATTGACAGCGCTTCCGGTTGCTGTCGGTTTCGGTATCCGCGACGCAGAAACCGCGGCCGCCGTGGGACGGGTATCCGATGGTGTAATTGTTGGCAGTGTGCTGGTCGATACAATAGCCAGAAATCAGGCAGATATCGAAGAGCTTAAACGGGCACTGACGGATCTGCTTAACCCGATGCGTGAAGCACTGGACAGCCTGGCTTCCTGATCCGGAAGTTGAGGGCAGGCCGGAATCAAAGGACAGGATATAACCATGAGTAACTGGCTGGACAAGATAATGCCGGGCAAGATCCGCTCGGAATCCAATCGCAGGACAGGTGTTCCCGAAGGGCTTTGGAAGAAGTGCCCCAAGTGCGGTGCCTTTCTCTACAAGCCGGAGCTGGAGAAAAACCTGGATGTTTGCCCTAAATGCAACCATCACCTGAGGGTTGATGCCCGCCGTCGTCTCGACATATTTCTTGATGAAGAAGGTCGTGAGGAAATTGGCGCCAACCTCGAACCTTGGGATCGACTGAAGTTCAAAGACAGCAAGCGCTATAAAGATCGTCTCACGCAGGCTCAGAAAGCCACGGGGGAGAAAGACGCTCTGGTCGCAATGAAAGGTACAACACTGAGCGTTCCGCTGGTGGCGTGTTCCTTCGAATTTAGCTTCATGGGTGGGTCCATGGGGCAAGTTGTTGGCGAAAAATTCGTTCAGGCCGCGAATGTTGCGCTTGCCGAACGTATTCCCCTGGTCTGCTTTTCAGCCAGCGGCGGTGCGCGAATGCAGGAAGCCATTCTTTCGCTGATGCAGATGTCCAAAACAGCAGCTGTGCTGGAGCGAATGAAGCAAGAGGGCATTCCTTACATCTCAGTGATGACAGACCCGGTTTTTGGTGGTGTGTCGGCGAGCCTGGCCATGTTGGGTGATCTTAATATTGCCGAGCCCAATGCACTGATCGGTTTTGCAGGCCCGCGGGTTATCGAGCAAACAGTTCGTGAAAAACTGCCAGAAGGTTTCCAGCGCAGCGAATTCCTGTTGGAGCATGGCGCGATCGACATGATTCTGCACCGCCATCAGATGCGAGAGCGCATCGCGCACGTGCTGGCGAAGTTCACCGGGCAAGAACGGCCCGATACAGAAGATCCGATCGAGTTTGAAATAACGGAAAAGCCAGACATTGAACCCCCCGCAGAGTAAACAGAAACCCCAGCCCCCGGTAGCGCCGGGGGAGGGTGCCACGCTTGGTCAGTGGCTGTCCTGGCTGGAATTGATACATCCCACAGAAATAGACCTCGGGCTTGACCGGGTGTTAGTCGTCCTGCGCCGGTTGTTCCGGAAGAAACCTGCGGCGCGGGTTATTACCGTTGCCGGTACGAACGGCAAGGGCAGTACTGTTGCGACGCTTGAAGCACTGTTGCAGGCCGCTGGCCGGCGCACTGGCGCCTATACCTCACCTCATCTCCAGAAATACAATGAGCGTGTTCGCATTGATGGTCTGGATATTGACGATGCAACTCTGATCGCAGCGTTCGAAAGTGTGGAAGCGGCACGTGGCTCCGAAACATTAACGTATTTCGAGTTTGGCACTCTGGCGGCGTTTGTCGCATTGAATGAATCCGGAGTGCAGGACTGGATCCTTGAGGTTGGCCTTGGTGGTCGTCTTGATGCAGTGAATGTGGTAGATGCTGACCTGGCGATCATAATGTCCATTGACATTGATCACGTGGCTTTTCTCGGAGACAACCGCGAGGTCATCGGATTCGAAAAAGCCGGTGTTCTTCGCCCGGGCATACCGGCCGTCATTGCCGATGTCGACCCTCCACGATCGGTACTTCAACAGGCAGCGGCACAGAAAGTAGCATTAGTCAGGGCGGGGCACGATTACACGATTCAGGAGGTTGTAACGGATTCTGGTGAAGCGGCGGTAACCCTTTACGTTCAGGACGACGCCCTCAGATTGCCGTCGGGCCCCTTGCCGGTGCAAAGTGTGGCGGCGGCAGTGATGGCGCTGCGCGCACTCGAGCCTGATATGAAACAGGCTGTTATTGAAGCAGCGCTGGCGGGTGTCAGAGCACCCGGACGGTTTGAACACCTCGGTCAAGAGCCCGATGTGTATGTGGACGTTGGACATAACCCTCATGCTGCCAGCTGGCTTTCGGCAAGGCTGCAGGTTCTAAAGAACAAAAGCCAAAAAGTTCACGCGGTTTATGCGGCACTGGAGGACAAGGATGTTGAAGGCGTGGCCCATGCTATGGCAGCTGTTGTCGACCGTTGGTATCTGGCTGGGCTGGATGTGCATCGCGGTCTTGGCTCAGAAACGTTGGGGGCAAGGCTTGAGTCAGCGCCGCTGTTGCACACAAGTACGCATGACACGGTTGTTGATGCGATTGCTGCAGCAAAGGCAGGCGCAGTAACCGAAGACATTATTATCGTGTTTGGCTCATTTTTTACGGTTGCTGAAGCGCGCAGGCTGCTGCTCTGAGCCCGGGTGTCCGGGCGCCTTAAACTTTGTCCATAGCACCGTGCAGGGCTTTGAGTTATGACAGGCGGGCAGTTAGTATGTGCGAGGTCAACCAGACGGGGAGTCAAGTAACGTGGATGGACTGAAACAAAGAATAATCGGTGCGCTGGTTCTGATTTCGCTGGCCGTTATCTTTGTACCCATGGTTTTCGATGAACCTCACTCAGGGCGTACATCGACTTCGATCAATATACCAGAGGAACCACCGTTCCCTGAAGTTGAAGCGCCAGCCTCGGATGCGGCTTCTCCACCTCCATACCAGATAGATCAGCCCGCAACCGCGGACCCCGGCGCGCAAGATTATCGCCTTCTTGAGAATGAGGTGTCAGCCGGGAATCAGGTTCCAGACAGCCGCGTCGACAAGGCACCTGAAATAGCCGAGCCAGCTGAAACTCAGCCCGCACCCTCTGCAAGCGCACCGGAAAAGCCGGTTTCAACGGTAAAGGTGGAAGCTCCTGCGGAGGTTGAGGCAGAGGAAGGGAGCGCAGAGTTCACGCGTTCTCTCGAAGGCGCCTGGGTTGTTCAACTCGGTAGTTTTGGTAATGGCGACAATGCTCGCCGCCTTCGGGACAAGGTGCGCGAAAAAGGCTACAACTCTCATCTTCAGGAAGTCGTAAGGGGTGATAACACTCTGACACGGGTTTTCAGCGGACCCTTTGCTGAAAAATCGGAAGCGGAGTCTGCAAAGCGAGCACTGGATGAGGCTTTCAGCCTGAACAGTCTGGTCACCTCCGGCGATAAATAACCCTTTCCACTCGCTTTATATTGTTCTGGCGGTTTGGCGAGCCGGCGTTTCCTGATAGAATTCGCGCTTCCTTTTCTCCACCGGGATTTCCATGGAAGCGCTGATCTGGATTGACTGGGTCATCATTGCCCTGATTACAATCTCCACTCTCATCAGTCTTAAACGGGGCTTTGTGAAAGAAGCGCTGTCTCTGGTCACGTGGGTGGGCGCGTTCATACTTGCGCGAACTTTTCACCCCCAGATGCAGTCCTTGCTGGAGAGCACCGTTGAAACGCCGCTTGTGCGCCTTATTGCAGCATTCGCCATTCTTTTCTTCGGTACGCTTATCGTCGGCGCAATCATCAACAATATGATCGGACATCTTGTTCGTGCGACCGGGCTTTCTGCTACGGACAGAGTACTGGGCATGGGGTTTGGTATGTTGCGCGGGCTTGTCGTTGTTATCGTTGCAATCGCCTTTATTCGTTACACCCCTTTGGCTCAAGACACCTGGTGGAGAACATCAGTCATGATAGACCGCCTTGGGGTGGTTGAAGATTGGTCCAGACGAACGTTTGGCGACGAGTTCGCCCGTTTCCTGGAGCCGGAATCCCAGAAGGCCGTGAAATCCACGTCCGCATCCAGTTAACATTCAGAATTAACACTCGGAGATTACCTTATCCATGTGTGGCATTGTCGGCATCGTCAGTACTTCTCACGTTAATCAGTCGCTCTATGATGCGCTGACCGTACTTCAGCACCGGGGCCAGGATGCGGCGGGGATTGTTACCTTTCAGGATGAGCGTTTTTTCCTGCGCAAGGATAATGGGCTGGTTCGTGACGTTTTTCACACCCGCCACATGCAGCGGTTGGTTGGCAACGTCGGGATAGGGCACGTGCGCTATCCGACTGCAGGCAGTTCAAGTTCTTCGGAGTCGCAACCCTTCTATGTGAACAGCCCATACGGCATTACTTTGGCCCACAACGGTAACCTGACCAACGCAGACGAGCTAAGCCAGGACCTGTTCCGTACAGATCTCCGCCATATCAATACCAATTCGGATTCAGAAGTTCTGTTGAACGTTTTTGCGCACGAGCTGCAAAAGCTACGCAAGCTCGACCCGACCAAGGAAGATGTCTTCTCGGCAGTCAGTGCGGTTCATCAGCGTTGCCGGGGCGCCTATGCGGTGATTGCCATGATCACCGGCTACGGTATTGTCGGCTTCCGCGATCCGAATGGAATTCGCCCGGTCTGTTATGGCGAGCGCACCGCTGAGGACGGCCGCAAGGAATATATGATTGCATCGGAGAGCGTTGCTCTGAGCGCTGCCGGTTACACTCTGGTGAGGGATATAGCCCCGGGAGAGGCCGTTTATATAGAAACCGACGGAACCCTGTACTCACAGCAGTGCGCAAAAAACCCTCATTTGTACCCCTGCATTTTTGAGCATGTCTATTTTGCCCGGCCGGACTCCATTATGGATGGCGTCTCCGTTTACAAGGCTAGACTGCGTATGGGGGAGACATTGGCAGACAAGATTTTGCGCGAATGCCCTGATCACGATATTGATGTGGTTATGCCCATTCCCGATACCAGCCGGACGTCGGCCATGCAGATGGCGCATCGGCTGGGGGTGAAATTCCGCGAAGGCTTTATCAAAAACCGTTATATAGGCCGGACCTTCATCATGCCTGGCCAGACAATGCGCAAAAAGTCAGTGCGCCAGAAACTGAACCCGATTGATCTGGAGTTCAAGGGCAAAAACGTCATGCTGGTTGACGATTCCATTGTCCGCGGCACCACCTGCAAGGAAATTGTGCAGATGGCCAGAGACGCCGGAGCCAGAAAGGTTTACTTTGCATCGGCTGCGCCCCCGGTGCGCTACCCCAATGTCTACGGAATCGACATGCCATCGGCCAGCGAATTGATTGCTCACGACAGAACCGTTGACGAAATCGGTACTCTGATCGGGGCAGACTGGCTGTTGTATCAGGATCTTGACGATCTGGTGACCTGCGTCAGCGATGTAAACGACAGCATAGAAGGTTGGGAATGTTCCGTGTTCACCGGTCAATATGTGACGGGGGATATCGACGCCGCCTATCTAAATCGCCTTGATGAAACCCGCAATGACACCACACGTTCCGGTGATGTAGATACAGGGTCGACTGATAACGGCATCATTGACCTCTATAACGACGAAGATTGAACACCGAGCCTTGCCAGGAGACGCTCATGACTTTTCACCGCGAAGAAACTGTCCTGATTCCGGAATCGGATCTTGACGGTATGTCTGTGGATACACTGGCGGTGAGGGCAGGGCAGCTCCGAACTGGCCAGCTTGAACACAGTGATGCCATTTTTCCGACATCGAGCTTTGTGTACAACAGTGCAGCGCAGGCCGCAGCCCGTTTCGGGGGAGAAGAACCGGGCAATATCTACTCCCGTTTCACCAATCCTACGGTTCAGGCTTTCGAAGGCCGCATCGCCGCAATGGAAGGCGGGGAGCGCGCTGTTGCGACCTCATCAGGCATGGCCGCGATTCTCAGCACCTGCATGGCGCTGCTCAAAAGCGGCGACCACGTGATTTGCTCCCGAGGTGTGTTTGGCACCACCAACGTGCTGTTTCAGAAATACATGGCGAAGTTCGGTGTTACAACAACCTTCGTGAGCCTTACTGATCTTCAAGAGTGGGGCTCGGCCGTGCGCCCGGACACCCGCATGCTGTTTATCGAGACGCCGTCCAATCCGTTGTGTGAAGTTGCGGATATGGAAGCCCTGGCAAAGCTGGCCCACGACAATGACGCGCTGTTTGTAGTGGACAACTGTTTTTGCACACCGGTTTTGCAGCGCCCGCTGGAGCATGGTGCGGATATCGTGATTCACTCCGCAACCAAGTACCTCGATGGACAGGGTCGCTGTGTAGGTGGCGTGGTAGTCGGGCCGGCAAAGCTCATGGATGAAGTATATGGCTTCCTGCGGTCAGCGGGGCCTACCATGAGCCCGTTCAACGCCTGGGTGTTTCATAAGGGGCTGGAAACCTTACCAATCCGTATGCGTGCCCACTGCGACAATGCGTTAGAGTTGGCGAGATGGCTGGAGCAGCAACCTGCAGTTGAGCAAGTTTATTATGCCGGGCTTGAAAACCATCCCCAGCACGAACTTGCAAAGAAACAGCAGAAAGGGTTTGGCGGAGTGCTGGCGTTTTGCGTGAAAGGCGGCCGTGAGGAAGCCTGGAAATTCATCGATGCAACGCGGATGATTTCAATAACCGCAAACCTGGGCGATGTCAAAACCACGATTACACATCCGGCGACTACAACCCACGGGCGATTGTCGCCAGAAGACAAGTCCGGAGCCGGTATCACCGAGAACCTGTTACGGCTTTCAGTTGGAATCGAAGCAGTTGAAGATCTGAAAACAGACTTGTACCGAGGCTTTCAGGCACTTCAGAACGCAAGCAACACTTAACGTTTGAGCATTCATGGCAGAATCTGCAAAAGCGAAGAAATCACCACAAGAACCGACAGAGAAGCAACTGCGTTTTCGCCGCCAGGCAGCACAAGGCGCGCGTGAAGGTGCGGTGATCGGGCTGATAGCCCTGTGCATCTATCTGGCGATGGCTCTTGTGACATTCAATCCTGCCGACCCCGGCTGGGCCAGTATCGGCCATGAGACCAGCGTACTTAACGCCGCTGGCCGTTCTGGTGCCTGGCTTGCCAGCCTGCTGATGGATTTCTTCGGTCATGTTGCCTACCTGTTCCCGATCATGGTTGCGGGCTACGCAATCATGCTGGTCCGCCGCAGAAACGATCCGTTGGATATGCACTGGCCTTTGTTCATGATGAGGTTTGGTGGTTTTCTGCTGATTTTGCTGTCGGCCACCAGCCTTCTGTCTCTTTATTCGGTATTTGGACTGGGCGCTACATCCGGAGGAGTTCTGGGCATCACCGTTTCGGATGCCATGGTTCGTTTCTTCAACCTGCCGGCAACAACGTTACTGCTCATCGCGATATTCCTTTTTGCCCTGACGGTCACCGTGGGCCTTTCATGGTTCTGGTTAATGGACCAACTGGGTGGATTTACAATTCGCGTCGGGCAATCACTGAAGAAACTCGCCAGCTCGGATAAACCTGCCCATACCCCGGAGAAACCACCGGTGCCATCCCAGCCGGCCGCCCCAATCAAGACGCAGCCGAGCGCCGCCGATGAAAAGTCTTCCAAGCGCTGGTGGCACTGGATCCCCGGGTTTGGGCCGCGCAAGCAAGCAAAACCGAAAAAGCCATCCAGAGATCGCTTGGAACCCGGCTTTGAAAGTTTTTCCGCAGACCAGGAGCCAGAACCGGCACGCCTTGAGAGCTTTAGCTCCCGGGATGAGGCGCCAGCAAAAAAAGCCACTCAGCCGCCGACGTCTGCTGCGGATAAAGGGAGGTCAGCCTCGCCGGGCGGCCGGTCGTTGAAAATATCGCCGTTCAAGAAAGATGAGCAACCGCCGACCAATAACGCGAAAAATGCTCAACCTTCGTTGCTGGAAGACATAGAGAGCCCAATTCCTCCCATCTCGTTGCTGGATCCACCTGAGGAGCACAAGGAGAGCGGCTACTCTGAAGAAGCACTGGAACACATGTCACGTTTGCTCGAAGAAAAGCTTGCGGATTTTGGCGTTTCGGTTGAGGTGGTTGAGGTTAACCCTGGGCCAGTGATTACCCGGTTTGAGATAAAACCGGCGGCAGGCGTCAAGGTCAGCAAGATTTCGAACCTTGCCAAGGATCTGGCTCGTTCATTGGCCGTTCTGAGCGTTCGGGTTGTGGAGGTGATACCGGGTAAATCGGTAGTGGGCATCGAAATTCCCAATGAAAAGCGGGAAATTGTCCGCCTGAGCGAAGTTTTGAGCGCAAGGGTATTCACCGAGTCGAGTTCGGCGCTGACAATGGCGCTGGGGAACGACATTGGCGGTAACCCCATGGTGGCAAACCTCGCCAAGATGCCGCACCTGCTGGTTGCTGGCACCACCGGCTCCGGTAAATCCGTAGGCGTGAACGCCATGCTGTTGAGCATGCTGTTGAAGGCAGGCCCTGAAGACGTCCGTTTCATTATGGTTGACCCCAAGATGCTGGAACTCAGCATCTACGACGGCATACCGCATCTGTTGGCGCCAGTTGTCACCGATATGAAAGAGGCCGCAAATGCGCTGCGCTGGTGTGTCGCCGAAATGGAGCGCAGATACCGTTTGCTGGCGACTCTGGGCGTTCGAAACCTCGCCGGCTATAACCGCAAGGTAAAAGATGCTGCAGCGGCCGGTGAACCTCTTCTCGATCCATTCTGGAAGCCGGACGAATACCTGGCCAACGACGAGCAGGAACGCCCGGAACTGGAGCATTTGCCGTTCATTGTGGTGGTTATTGATGAGTTTGCCGACATGATGATGATTGTCGGCAAAAAAGTGGAAGAGCTGATCGCGCGGATTGCCCAGAAGGCGAGGGCGGCAGGTATTCACCTGATTCTTGCTACTCAGCGCCCGTCTGTGGATGTCATCACGGGTCTGATCAAGGCCAACATTCCCACTCGCATGTCGTTCCAGGTGTCCTCCAAGATCGATTCTCGCACGGTGCTGGATCAGGGCGGCGCTGAGCAGCTCTTGGGGCATGGTGACATGCTCTACTTGCCTCCGGGGTCTGGTCTTCCTGTCCGCGTCCACGGGGCGTTTGTGGACGATGATGAGGTTCACCGGGTGGTGAGCGCCTGGAAGGCCCGAGGCGAACCTGTGTACGTAGACGATGTGCTCAACGGCGCCGAAGGTGAGAATCTGCCAGGGGTGCCCAGCTTGTCGGATGGCGGTGACAACGAAAGTGATGCGCTGTTCGACGAAGCGGTGGCGTTTGTTACTGAAGGGCGCCGGGTATCAATTTCGTCTGTGCAGCGAAAGTTCAAGATAGGTTATAACCGGGCAGCCAATCTGGTTGAGGCCATGGAAGCATCGGGTGTGGTCAGTTCAGCGGGCCACAACGGTGCCCGTGAAGTTTTGGCACCGCCCCCACCAAGAGATTAGGAGTCGTATCGTATGCAACAGATTTTTCTGAAGTCCCTGTCGGCATTGATTGTGGCACTTGTATTCAGCAGTTCACTGATGGCTGCCGGCAAAGAAGGTTCCGCGACTGAGCTCGCCGCCTTGCTGAAAAGCTATGAAACCTATCAAGCCGACTTCATCCAGATTGTGGTAAACGAAAGCGGCAGCAAGGTACAGGAAACCCGTGGCTCACTGAAGGCAAAAAGGCCGGGTCTGTTTTATTGGGAAACCCGTGCGCCCATGTCGCAGTTTATTGTCAGTAACGGCGAAAGCGTAGAGGTTTACGATCCAGATCTTGAGCAGGTCACCGTGCACAGTCTGGATGATCGCGTTCAAACGACGCCGGCGCTGCTGCTCAGTGGTGAGGTCGATAATCTTGAAGAAACCTATCGGGTTTCCGGTCGTCAGCTCAGTGACGATACCCGGGAGTTCACGCTTGAGCCGAAAAGCGAAGATTCGTTGTTTGTGTCGCTACGACTGACATTCTTCAGAAACGAACTGCAGGAAATGCGCATGCAAGACTCGTTGTCGCAGCTCAGCGTGCTCAGTTTCGACAACATCCGGCTTAATGAGACCGTTGAAAGCAGCGCGTTTACGCTTGAGTACCCGGAGGGTGTTGACGTAATCGGGGACGAAGGCTGATATGCAAAACAGCCTGTTCACCGAACAGGTCGGGTTTCGGCCTCTGGCAGCGCGTATGCGCCCGGAGTCCCTTGAGGACTATGTGGGGCAGTTGCACCTCGTTGGGCCCGGCAAGCCGCTTCGCAGAGCGGTAGAGCAGGGTCAGCTGCACTCGATGATTCTCTGGGGGCCGCCGGGGGTTGGCAAAACCACCTTTGCCAGGCTTCTGGCGAGCGTCGGCGACCTCAGTTTTGAAACAGTGTCTGCGGTTTTAAGTGGCGTGAAGGATATCCGTGCCATTGTAGAACGCTCGCGAAACCGCAAGCTTTCCCAAGGTCAGGACACGCTGTTGTTCGTGGACGAAGTGCACAGGTTCAACAAGAGCCAGCAGGATGCTTTTCTTCCCCATATTGAAGACGGAACCTTCATTTTTGTTGGCGCCACCACCGAGAACCCTTCTTTTGAACTGAACAGCGCTCTGCTTTCCCGTACACGGGTTTACGTGCTCAAGAACCTCGAAGAGGCGGATATTCTTAATCTGCTGCGCAGGGCACTGAATTCGGAGGAAGGCTTTAACGGCGAACTTGCGGTTTCGGACGATGTGCTCCGCGTTATGGCGGCTGCCTCTGGCGGTGACGCCCGGCGGGCGCTCAACATTCTCGAGATCGCTGCAGATCTGGCGGAGCCAGACAGCGAAGGCAAAAACCGTGTTAACCCGGAACAGCTTGAGCAGGTGATGCAAACCAGTTTGCGCCGCTTTGATAAGGGCGGGGACGTTTTTTACGACCAGATATCGGCGTTGCACAAGTCTGTGAGAGGCTCAGACCCGGATGGCTCACTTTACTGGCTGTGCCGGATGCTGGATGGTGGTTGCGACCCTTTGTACGTTGCGCGCCGCCTCGTGCGTATCGCAAGCGAGGACATAGGCAATGCCGACCCCCGTGCCATGCAGCTGAGCATGGAGGCTTGGAACGCTCAGGAGCGCCTGGGAAGCCCTGAGGGGGAGCTGGCACTGGCGCAGGCGGTCACTTATCTCGCGCTCGCCCCGAAAAGCAACGCGGTGTATAAAGCGTTCAACCAGTGCATGGCCGATATACGGCAGGATCCAGACTACGAGGTGCCGGTGCACCTGCGCAACGCACCAACCAAGTTGCTCAAAAGCATGGGGCACGGTGACTCTTATCGTTACGCTCATGACGAGCCTGAAGGCTTTGCGGCGGGTGAGTCCTATCTACCTGATGCCATCCACCAGCGCAGATACTATGAGCCGGTTAACCGGGGCCTGGAAATCAAGCTTTCCGAAAAGCGCCAGCGACTTGATGCCCTCAATGATCAAAGCCCCAGAAAACGCCATTCCTGAACTCCGTATAAGGTTATGCGCAGCGCTAGCCACAGGCGCAGGCACAGGTATAATGGCGAGTTATTCTACACACACTGCAAACCGGAAAATCCAGGATACCCATGCTCGATCCCAAACTCGTCCGTACCCAGACTGAAGAGATCGCCCGTCGACTGGCCATCAAAAACTATACTTTTGACGTGGCCGGCTTTGAGCAACTTGAGGAGCGCCGCCGGGCCCTTCAGGTACGCACGGAAACCTTGCAGGGCGAGCAGAATAAGAAGTCAAAGTCCATTGGCAAAGCAAAAGCTGCGGGCGAAGATATTCAGCCACTGCTGGATGAGGTTGAGAGCCTGAAATCCCGCAAGTCGGAAGCCGAGGAAGAGCTGCGCACGCTGCAGCAGGAACTCAATGACTTTCTGGCGGGCATTCCGAACCTTCCTGATGAAAGCGTTCCGGCGGGCGACAGCGAGGAAAACAATATTGAGGTTCGTACCTGGGGTACGCCTAAAGCGTTTGATTTCGAGCCTAAAGACCATGTTGCTCTGGGAGAAGGGCTAGGCGAAGGGAGGGGTGGCCTGGATTTCGAAACTGCAACACGTCTTGCGCACTCAAGGTTTGCGGTTATGCGCGGTCAGGTGGCGCGCCTTCATCGCGCCCTTGCGCAGTTCATGCTCAACCTGCACACCGGCGAACATGGTTATTCTGAAACCTATGTGCCTTATCTGGTAAACGCGGATGCGCTTTATGGCACCGGCCAGCTCCCCAAGTTTGAGGAAGACCTGTTTAAATTGCAGGGTGAGCCTTCGCTTTACCTGATTCCGACGGCAGAAGTGCCCGTTACCAACCTGGTTTCAGATACGATTCTTGATGCGGCTGAATTACCCCTGAAAATGGTTTGTCACACGCCTTGTTTCCGCAGTGAAGCCGGCTCATACGGTCGTGATACCCGCGGTATGATCCGTCAGCACCAGTTCGACAAGGTTGAGTTGGTGCAGGTGGTTCGTCCTGAAGATTCCGATGTGGCGCTAGAAGCGCTGACGGGCCACGCTGAAAAAGTCCTTCAGTTGCTTGAGCTGCCTTATCGCCTGGTTACTCTGTGCGGCGGAGATATGGGTTTCTCTGCGGCCAAAACCTACGATATCGAAGTCTGGTTACCGGGGCAGAGCAAGTTTCGTGAGATCTCATCCTGCTCCAATACGCGTGATTTCCAGGCCCGACGCATGAGCGCGCGTTGGCGCAACCCGGAAACCGGCAAGCCTGAACCAGTGCATACACTGAACGGGTCCGGCCTCGCAGTGGGTCGTGCCATGGTAGCCGTTATGGAAAACTATCAGCAGGCGGATGGCAGTATTCTGGTTCCGGAAGTTCTTAAGCCCTACATGGGTGGGGTCGAGCGACTTCAATGACAGACAAGCCTCAAAACATTCCAGGAACAAACGTTGGGGCAGCGCCTGCTCCGGTTCGTTACAAAGCCAACCCCGTTACTTCGAATCCCAATAACTCCGCCGGGCAGGTTGCTCTCGTGGGTGCAGGCCCCGGGGACCCGGAACTGCTCACCCTGAAGGCCTGGCGGCTTATTACGTCAGCAGAGGTTGTGCTCTACGACAGGCTCGTGTCGCCGGAAATTCTCGCATTGATTCCGGATACGGCTGAAATGATCCATGTGGGCAAGCAGCGGGCGAACCATGCGTTGCCGCAGGACCAGATCAATCAGAGGCTGGTGGATCTGGCAAGAGAAGGCTATCGGGTCGTCAGGCTCAAGGGTGGGGATCCGTTTATATTTGGCCGTGGTGGCGAGGAAATTGAAACTTTGGCCAGTGCCGGTATCCGGTTTCAGGTTGTGCCAGGCATAACTGCTGCATCCGGCTGTGCTGCGTATGCAGGGATTCCGTTGACTCACCGCGATTACGCACAGTCGGTGCGTTTTATTACTGGCCACCTGAAAAACAACACCTGCGATTTGCCCTGGAAGGACTTTGTTCAGAACAGTCAGACATTGGTGTTTTATATGGGGCTGGTTGGTTTGCCCATTATCTGCGAACAGCTTGTAATGCACGGCATGGCACCGGATATGCCGGTAGCTCTGATTTCCAAGGGCACTACCCGGGACCAGCACGTGGTTACCGGTAACCTGGAAACGATTGTTCAAAAAGTGAACGAAGAAGAGGTGCAGGCGCCAACACTGGTCATTGTTGGTCAGGTCGTTGCGTTGCGTGATCGGCTGGACTGGGTAGGCGGCTTGCCAACCCAGTCTGCCTGACGAGGTTCAGACGGCTTTACGGCCGGGCAGTACGTCCTTGAGCTTGTCGCGCATTTCGCGAATGGCTTTTTCTGTGGTTTCCCAGTCGATGCAGGCATCGGTCACGGACACACCATATTGCAGGTCTGACAGGTTTTCCGGGATAGACTGGTTGCCCCAGTTTATATTGCTCTCGATCATCAGACTCTGAATTGACGTGTTGCCCTCGAGAATCTGGTGACTGACGTCCTGCATAACCATTGGCTGAATGGCCGGGTCTTTGCTGGAGTTGGCATGGCTGCAATCCACCATGACGGATTTGCGTAGGCCCGCCTTGTCGAGGGCCTGTTCACAGAGCGTCACGCTGACCGAATCGTAATTGGGCTTGCCGCCACCGCCACGCAAAACCACATGGCCATACTGGTTGCCTTTGGTGCGGATAATAGCCACCTGGCCTTGCTGATCAATGCCCAGGAAACTGTGCGGATAGGATACAGACTTCATGGCGTTCACTGCCACATCCAGGCTGCCATCGGTGCCATTCTTGAAGCCGATCGCCATGGAAAGACCACTGCTCATTTCGCGGTGAGTCTGGGATTCTGTGGTGCGGGCGCCAATCGCCGACCAGGCAATTGTGTCCTGCAAATACTGTGGCGAGATCGGATCCAGGGCTTCTGTTGCAACCGGTAGCCCAAGCTCGTTGATATCAAGTAGAAGACGCCGGCCCAACTGCAGACCATGCTCGATATCAAAGGTGTCGTTCAGGTGCGGGTCGTTAATCAGGCCTTTCCAGCCAACCGTTGTTCGCGGTTTTTCAAAATACACCCGCATAACGATCAGCAGGGTATCACTGACTTCATCGGCAAGTTTTTTGAGACGGGTGGCGTAATCACGCGCAGCGTCTACGTCGTGAATAGAACAGGGGCCTACAACCAGAAACAAACGGTGGTCTTTGCCGTCAATAATGTCGTAGATCGACTGGCGGCCATCTGTAACAGTTTGGGCTGCATTGCCCGTTAGTGGCATATCCTGTTTGAGCTTTCCAGGTGTAATCAACGGTTCCTGGCTCGCCACGTTCAGATCTTCAAGTTTGTTGCCGGACATTTTCGACTGTTTCCCCGATTCTTATCGTTACAATAGCGCCGGACCCAGATGTGGCCAACCCCGGCGAGTTCGTTATACTGCTTTATTTAGTGGGCCTTTTCAACGCTTCTTGAGCACGGGGATTGGATGTCACAAAACAGGCCGAAGTCGCACCAGATGGCCTCGCGCAAGGCTGATGCCGATAAAATTGACGGTGTGCTTGCCGGTATTCGAGTTCCCGACCTGCCTTACCCCGTTGGGAAACTTGCACCAGAGACTATAAGTGATTGGCAACCGCTGCTGTTTTCATGCTGGACGGAGCAACGGAATGAGCGTGTAACCCATGTTATTCGCTCATTGAATCGTGACTGGTCGGTGCGCCAGATCAACGCGGCCTATGTCGCCGATCGCATCATGGACGTATTCCTCAAAACCAGCGGCCTGCACACCGCATTGGCCCAGCGGATCGCGCGGTTGCGATTTTACCTCGCCTGGCGCATGAACCTCGAAGGCCATCGGGCATTTAGTGATTCGTTACTTCTCTGGCTCGACGGCTTTCAGGAATGGCGTGGCTGGAGTGACTCTGGCGGGCGTTCGTCAAAGGCCCTGCTGGAGCAACTGGACGCGCTGGTTGTCGCCGTTTCCGCAAGTTTTGATTCGCGCACGACCGATACTGTCGATACGTTTTGTAAACAATGGCAGGACGACTCCATCCGGCGCAATGCGCAGGTCGGCAGACTGCGTCAGAGACTGTTGGAGACGGAGCAGGGTGCAGCTCGCCAAAGGCGGGCGGATCAAACCTCAAGAGCGCTTATCGGACGTGCTCTGAAGGGGCGAAAACTGCCGCAGCCTGTACTGCATTTTGTTTTTGATCATTGGCAAAGGTTGCTCAAACAGGCTGTGTGGGACACCGGTGTGAACGGAGAAACCTGCAGGCATGGCGGCAAGTTGCTTGAGTGGCTGGTTTGGGTGGGCGACCCTTCGCTTTCCGACAAGGACAGAGACAGGTTGTATCACGTGGGTGAGCAGATAGGCGATCGGCTGGTGGATGTGTGGAGCCGGGTGTTTGACCACCCCCTGACACCTAACGCGTTGGCAGGCATCGGTACCGTAATGATGTCAAGATTGCGTGGAGAAACGCCCAATCTTGTTGACGCCTTACCGGATGCTGCAAGCTTTCCCTGGAACCCGGCCTGGCTTACTTTCGAAGCGCCCCCGCGAGCTGAGTTTCAGCATTTTGAAGGCGGTTGGTTCGTTGAGGGTGAAGGTGCAGAGGAACAGCGCCGTTATTTTTTTGCTCTGCTTGAAGACACCGGAGAAATCCTCTGGACCAACGGCACGGGGGTAAAGCTTGGCCTGCAGCCCTGGCATGAGTTCTGTCAGGCCAAAGCTGCAGGCAGTATTCGCCCGTTGCCCGATCAGACGCCCTTTGGCGAGGTACTTGGCGAAACCGTTGAACTCTTGGCCCGGGCGTTTGAAAAACAGCGTAAACAGCGTGAACAAGCCGCAGAAGCTGCCCGAGCAAGGGCCGACGCGCTGCGGCGGGAAAGAGAAGCTGTGGAACTAAAACGCCAGGAACAGGAGGCGGCCCAACAAGCGGTTCTGGATCTTCAGCGACAGGAAGTCGAGAGCAAACGTCTGGCGGATGAACAGGCTGAGCAAGAACGCCTGCTCAGCGAAAGAACGGCGCATGCACAAAAACAGGTGGCCGAGCTGAGTCTTGGTGGCTGGATACTGGTGGAGCCGGAGCACCCAGAAAGTTCAGCCGGAAGGCTCAAGCTTGCCGTTCGCACAAATGCATCCCGCAAGTTGATTTTTGTTGACCGGTTGGGGTTGAATCGTTGCGAGTTTCTGGAAAATGAGCTCGTTCTGGGGATTGTTGAAGAACGCATCCGTGTTCTGGGCGGTGCAGCAGAGTTTGATGACACACTAAGCAGAGTGGTGGGGCGCATCCGTGTCGGGCGCAACTGAGAGAACAACAATAAGCCAGGGACAGTCTTGAACGACCAGGAACAGCTATGAAAGATACTGACTATACATTTGGAACATCAGACGACCCGTTTGGCGGGCAGGACAACCGTTTGCACTACCGTTTGACGGCACGTGCGTGGGTTTCTCTGGAACTGGAAGCAAGTGATCCGGAACCCCGGGGAGTGTCCGATTCCTCCGGGCGGGAACTGGTGTGCGGTGTTCGCGACTTGTCGGCAGGCGGTCTGCGTTTGAGCTCTGAAGAGCAGCTTGCCGCAGGCGCCTTGTTCCCTGCTACTGTCTCGCTGGGTAACGAGACAGAGCCCTTCAGACTGACGATCGAAGTGATCTGGTGTCGTCCGAATGGCGCAGACTATCTGGTGGGCGTAAGAATTGTTGAATGCCTGCAGACTGCGTACGTTGAATGGACAGAAGCGGTCGCGTCCGCCATGGAAGCGCTCTGACCGCCGAGTTGCAGGGTGGTTTCAGGATGCAAGGCGCGAAAAGTTACCCGAAAGGAGAGCAGGGAGCCATGTCAGGCTCCCTGCCTTATTACTTAATCTTCGGTTGCTGATTCTTCAAGTTCGCCCATGCCGGTAATGTTGAAGCCCGCATCCACGTACATGATTTCACCGGTAATACCGCTGGCCATATCGGAGGTCAGGAAGGCTGCGGCGTTGCCCACTTCGTCGGTGGTCACATTGCGGCGCAAGGGGGCACGCCTGGCGTTTTCCGCCAGCATCTTGCGGAAGCTTTTGATGCCAGAGGCTGCCAGAGTCCGGATCGGCCCTGCGGAAATACCGTTTACCCGGATGCCATCGCGGCCAAGACTCGCAGCCATGTAGCGCACGTTTGCTTCCAGTGACGCTTTGGCGAGCCCCATTACGTTGTAGTTCTGAAGAACCTTTTCAGCGCCGAGGTAGCTCAGAGTCAGCAGTGAGCTGCCCTCGTGCATCATCGAACGTGCACCCTTGGCCAGAGCCACAAAGCTGTAGGAGCTGATGTCGTGGGCGATCTTGAAGCCTTCACGGGTGGTCACATCAACGTAGTTCCCATCGAGTTCGTGCCCTGGCGCAAAGCCAACAGCGTGAACGATGATGTCGATGTTGTCCCAGTGTTTGTTCAGCTCCTTGAACACATTTTCAATTTCTTCATCACTGGCAACATCGCACGGGAAGATAAGTTTGCTGCCCCATCCGTCAGCGAACTTCTCTACCCTTGGTTTGAGCTTTTCATTCTGATACGTGAAGGCCAGTTCCGCGCCTTCACGAGCAAAGGCGTCCGCAATGCCGTATGCGATAGACAGTTTGCTGGCTACGCCAACGATCAGCGCTTTCTTGCCATTGAGTATTCCCATGGGTCGTTCTCCCTGTGTTCCTGATTTTGGTGCATTATCCCCGAAGTATCCCGGCAGGAGTAACGCTCAAATAGTCGTAGTGATGGTGGCATCTTTCAACTGGTAGAAAAACGCCGCGTGAAGTAACTCTTGTGTGTACTGCTCTGCGGGTGCCCGGAAGATCTCACCGGCATCCCCGTATTCCACAATCGCACCCTGTCTGAGCACCAGTAGCTGGTGACTGAGTGCCCGGACAACGGCCAGATCATGGCTGATAAAGATATAGCTTAGACCATAGCGCGCCTGAATATCCCGAAGCAGCTCGATAACCTGCTTCTGAACGGTTCGATCCAGAGCGGAGGTCGGTTCGTCCAGAATAATAAGGTCTGGCTGAAGAACCAATGCCCGGGCAATGGCGATGCGTTGACGCTGCCCCCCAGAGAATTCGTGGGGGTAGCGGTGCCTTGCTTCAGGATCGAGCCCGACATCGGTCAGAGCCGTGATGACCTTCTGGTCGTGGGTTTCAGCGTTTTCCAGATCGTGTATTTCCAGGCCTTCCCGAACAATTTCGGCAATGGACATGCGCGGGCTCAGGCTGCCAAAGGGATCCTGGAAAACAATCTGAACGCGGCGCCGCCAAGGCCGGAATGCGCTCTGATCGAGCCCGGCCAGCTCCTGTCCATCCAACCTAATACTGCCTGTACTCGCTGTGAGCTTGATAAGAGCATGGCCAATGGTTGTTTTGCCGCTGCCGCTTTCACCCACAATGCCGAGAGTCTGACCCCTTTCAAGGGTGAAATTGACACGTTTTACTGCATGAAAATGCTCTTTTACCTTGCCAAACAACCCTCTTCGAGTCGGGAACCGGACATCAAGGTTACTAACGTCCAGCAGGGGCTTTCCGCTCCCGGGCTGAGGGAGAGGAGCTTCCGGAGGCTCGGCATCCAGAAGTTTGCGGGTGTACGGGTGGTTGGGTGACGCGAACAAAGCGACGGTCTCTCCTTGTTCCACCAACTTTCCGTGTTCCAGTACTGCAACCCGGCTGGCATAGTGACGTACTATGGTCAGGTCGTGGGTGATCAGAAGAATCGCCATGCCCAGCTTCTGCTGCAAACCCTGCAGTAATTCCAGCACCTGCTTCTGAACCGTAACATCCAGCGCGGTGGTTGGCTCATCTGCTATGAGCAAGTCAGGCTCATTGGCCAGTGCCATGGCAATCATTACCCGCTGCTTCTGGCCACCTGAAAGCTGATGCGGGTAGGCGCCAAGCCGGCTCTCGGGGTTGTCGATGCCAACCAGTTGCAACAGTTCCAGACAGCGTTCCCGGGCTTGGGGGCCGCGCATTCCCTTGTGAAGCTCCAACGTCTCGCTGATTTGTTTTTCTACACTGTGCAGAGGGTTCAGAGAGGTCATCGGCTCCTGAAAGATCATGCTGATCTCCCGGCCACGAACCTGGCGTAAGCGTTTCTCCGACGCCTGCAGCAGATCTTCTCCGCGATAGCGGATCTCACCACTCGGATAGCTGACATGGCGTTCATCAAGCAGCCGCAGCACTGATAAGGCAGTGATGGATTTGCCTGAGCCGCTCTCACCAACGAGCGCCAGAGTTTCACTTTTTCGCAGGCTGAGAGACAGGGAATCCACAGCCTTCTCGCCTTGATTGAAGCAGATCGAGAGATTGTTTATCTCCAGCAAGTCATTCATATCAGCTCGCTCTTATCCGCTTTTACGGGGGTCAAAGGCATCACGTACGGCTTCGCCCACGAAAACCAGCAGGGTCAGCATCAGTGAGAGGGAAACAAATGCCGAGATACCGAGCCAGGGGGCATGAAGGTTGGCTTTGCCCTGGGCGATCAGCTCACCCAGCGACGGTGAGCCGGATGGCAAGCCGAAACCAAGGAAGTCCAGAGAGGTAAGGCCGGTAATTGCGCCAGTCAGAATAAACGGTAAAAACGTCAGCGTAGCCACCATGGCGTTGGGAAGAATGTGGCGGAACATGATCTTCCGGTTATCGAGACCGAGGGCCCTTGCCGCTTTCACGTATTCAAAATTTCGCGCTCTCAGAAATTCCGCTCGTACCACATCCACCAAACCCATCCAGCTGAACATCAACATGATACCGAGCAGCCACCAGAAGTTCGGCTGAACGATACCCGAGAGAATGATCAGGAGGTAGAGCACCGGCAAGCCTGACCAGATTTCGATAAAACGCTGACCGACGAGATCAATTTTACCGCCGTAAAAACCCTGTATGGCGCCTACTATGACCCCGACAATGCAGCTGGCGATGGTAAGCGTGAGACCAAACAACACAGAAATCCGGAAGCCATAGATTACTCGGGCAGCGACGTCGCGCCCCTGATCGTCTGTTCCCAGCCAGTTTTCGGCGCTGGGGGGTGCCGGTGAGGGCACATCAAGATCGTAGTTAATGGTGTCGTAACTGAAACGGATCGGTGGCCATAGCATCCACCCGTTGTCGAGGATCTCGTCGGCGATGAACGGGTCCCTGTAATCTGCGTCCGTGGGGAGAAAACCACCAAAGGTTTCCTCTGGTACAGTCTGTACCACCGGAAAATACAGGGTGTCCTGATAGGAAATCACAAGCGGGCTGTCGTTTGCGATCAGCTCTGCGACGAGCGTGAGTCCGAATACCGCCAGAAACACCCATAAAGACCAGAAGCCGCGGCGGTTTTTGCGGAAATTGCGCAAGCGTCGTTGTTGAATCGGGGTCAGCGCCTTCACGTTACGCGCCCTCCCGGCTTTCAAAGTCGATGCGAGGATCGACCAGCACGTAGGTGATGTCGCTGATCAGTTTGAGCGCCAGGCCCATCAACGTGAATATAAACAAGGTGCCGAAAATAACCGGGTAATCCCGGTTAAGAGCAGCTTCAAAGCCCAGCAGGCCGAGGCCATCCAGGGAGAAAATAACCTCAATCAGCAAGGACCCGGTAAAGAACAGGGAAACGAGCACCCCCGGCAGGCTGGCGATCACAATCAACATGGCGTTACGGAACACATGCCCGTACAGAACCTGATTCTCGTCCAGGCCTTTGGCTCTGGCCGTCACGACATAGTGCTTACCAATCTCATCGAGAAAGGAATTCTTGGTAAGCAGCGTCAGTGTGGCAAAGCCGCCGATAACGTTGGCGGTAACCGGAAGCGCAAGATGCCAGAAATAGTCCCCGACTTTCTGATACCAGTTGAGCTGGTCAAAGTCCGAAGAGGTGAGACCGCGCAGGGGGAACCAGTCGAAGTAGCTGCCTCCCGCAAACAGGACGATCAGCAGAATTGCGAACAGGAAACCCGGGATAGCATAGCCGATCACAATGGCGGAACTGCTCCAGACATCAAAGCGGGAGCCGTCTGACACTGCTTTGCGGATTCCCAGAGGGATGGATATGAAGTAGATAATGAGCGTAGACCAGAGCCCCAGAGAAATAGAGACGGGCATCTTGTCCAGGATCAGCTCGGTAACACTTTTCTCCCGGAAAAAGGAATCGCCGAAATTAAAGGTGGCGTAGTCTTTGAGCATTTTGAAAAAACGCTCGTGCGCCGGTTTATCGAAGCCGTACATCACTTCAATTTCTTTCAGCATTTCATCGGGAATACCCCGGGAACCGCGACGATCACCAGAAGCGCTGGAAACTTCTCCACCTGTGTCGCCGCCAGTGGCTCTGGCGAGTGCGCTTCCTCCATGGCCTTCCATCTCCGCAATCAGCTGCTCAACCGGTCCGCCAGGCGCCGCCTGCACGATCACGAAGTTGAGCAGCAATATGCCGATGAGAGTAGGAATAATCAGCGCCAGGCGCCGGAGTATATAAATGCCCATTTAGCGGCAGCTTCCTCAGGGCTCAGCCCACCAGTTGTCGAGGTCGGTACCGTTTTTTGGGGTTGTTTCGGGGTGTTTGAGATAGCTCCAGTAGGCCACACGATCTTTCGCCAGGTGCCAGTGAGGCACCACGTAATGCCCGCTAAGCAGAACCCGGTCCAGAGCACGGGTACGCTGTATCAATTCTTCCCGGTCTGGCGCCTGTATAACCAGATTCACCAGTTCGTCGACGACAGGATCACTTACGCCAGCATAGTTGCGGGAGCCGTTGGCATTTACGGTAGAGGAGTGCCAGTACTCCCGCTGTTCGTTACCTGGGGAATCTGATTGGCCAATACCCTGGGTGATCATGTCAAAGTCAAATTCACGTACGCGTTGGACGTATTGATTGCTGTCTACCAGGCGAACAGACACTTCAATACCAAGCTTTGCCAAGTTGTTTTTGAAGGGCAGGACAACCCGTTCGAAGGTCTTCTGGAACAACAGCATCTCGAATTTTAGGGGCTTACCTGTTTCTGTATGCACCATTTTGCCGTTACGAACTTCGTAACCGGCCGACCGTAAAAGCTCCATAGCGGTTCGCAGGTTTGCTCTGAGCCCTTGGGTACCGTCAGTAGACGGTGCTTTAAAAGGCTTGGTAAAAATATCCGTGCTCAGCTGATCCCGATAGCCGTTCAGAATTTCCATTTCCCGGCCGGATGGAAGGCCTGTTGAAGCCAGTTCACTGTTCTCGAAATAACTGTTGGTACGGGCATACTGACCAAAAAACAGATTCTTGTTGGTCCACTCGAAATCAAAACCGTAAGTCAGGGCTTCCCGGACTCGTGAATCACTGAAAATCTCTTTGCGGGTATTAAACACAAAACCCTGCATACCGGTCGGGCGATGGTGTTCGAGAGCCTCTTTGATAATGGTGCCGTTGTCGAATTTATCGCCGGTATAGGCTGTGGCCCAGTTTTTGGCGGAGGTTTCTAGACGGAAATCATAGCTGCCGGCTTTGAATGCCTCTAATGCAACGGTATCGTCTGTGTAGTAGTCGTAGCGAATGTGATCAAAATTAAACCGCCCTTTGCGAACGGCGAGGTCTTTCGCCCAGTAATCATCAAGCCGTTCGTAAACGATGGAACGGCCTGCTTCAAAAGAACCAATCCTGTAAGCGCCACTGCCAACGGGCGGGGTGAGGCCGTTCTTGCCAAACTCCCGGTCTTTCCAGTAATGGGCCGGCATAATCGGCATCTGGCCGAGAATCAGCGGCAGCTCCCGGTTGCTGGTTTGCTGAAAATCAAATCGAATCCGTTGGGGGCTCTCAACCGTTACCTTGCTCACATCTGCGTAGTAGTTCCGGTAAAACGGGTGGCCTTTTTTCGTAAGGGTTTCAAAGGAAAACTTCACATCTTCTGCAGTAATGGGTTGACCGTCCTGAAACCTGGCCGACTGCCGAAGGTTAAACACGACATAGCTTCTGTCTTCGGGCGTTTCCAACGACTCTGCTATGAGCCCGTACATGGAAAAAGCCTCGTCAGCCGAGGATTCAAGCAGGGTATCGTATAGGTAATTGCTGATCCCGGCAGCCGCCACGCCGCGAATATCGAATGGGTTGAAGGAGTCAAAGCCATTCGCCACCACGGCCATTTTCAGTGTGCCGCCTTTGGGGGCGTCGGGGTTTATGTAGTCGAAATGATTGAATCCTTCCGGGTATCGGGGTTCTCCGTGCATCGCAATGCCGTGAACAGCCTCTACTTGCGGCGCAGACGAATCATCCGCAGTGTTACTGGCAAGAAGAACACCGGGGGAAGAAAGCAGCGCCAAGCTTGCAAAAAAAGATGTAAGACGTGAGGCAATAAGAATTCTTGTCATGGGTCTCGCACGTTCTGGAGTTTCAGGCCGGCACGCCGGGCATCCTGCCCGCCGCTCTTGTCCGCTTCTCTCAATAGAGAATAGTTTATGATTCTTATAGTTACTGAAAGTTCCGGCGCCGTGGATGTCTGATCTTACGGGCTGTTCCGGATGTCGACGTAGAGTACCAGACTTTGCCCCGGTTGAAGATAACGCGAGGTGTTCAGATCGTTCCAGCTTGCTATGTCTCGCACATTCACCGAAAAACGGTTGGCGATGCGCGCAAGGGAGTCGCCCTTGCGAACCCGATATCCAACTTTACGAACCATGGCTTTACCACGGGTTCCTTCGGCAGATGCGAGCGTAGGCTGCGTGGTCTTGGACCAGATAACCAGTTCTTTACCGGGAATCAGTGGGTCCCCTGGCGCCATGCCGTTCCAGGCAGCGACCTGGCGTACAGAAACCCGGTGCTCTCTGGCGATGTCCCAAAAAGTATCACCACGGCGAACGGTATATCGAAACTTGTTACCGGCCCGCTTTTTTTCCTGCTTACGCTCGAGCCGCTTGGATGCGCTAAGAGCGTATGTGTCGGAGTTCTGGGAGGCGGAAGGTATCATCAGGCGCTGACCAATACGGATGAGGTCAGTATTAAGTTTGTTGACCTGTTGCAGCACCGCTGGTGTTGTCGAAAATTTCCGGGAGATTGTATTCAGACTGTCTCCGGACTTGACCACATAGTTGCGCCAGGAAACGCGCTTGCCTGCCGGGATTTCAGCCAGCGCGGTGCGGAAGGCCTCGGCATTCTGATGAGGTACGAGCAGCCGATGCGGGCCTTCGGGCGAGGTTGCCCAGCGGTTATAGGACGGATTAAGAAGGTATATTTCGTCAATATCAACGCCCGCGAGCTCTGCGGCCTGGGCCAGGTCAAGTTGCCCACCAGTGTCAACGATATCGAAATATGGCTCATCCGTCAGAGCCGGGAGCTCAACACCGTAAGCTTCGGGGTTATCGAATATTTTCGAGAGGGCTATCAGCTTTGGAACGTAATGTCGGGTTTCCTGCGGCAACTGAAGCGACCAGAAGTCCTCGGGCTTGTTGCTTTTCCGGTTCCGTCGCATAGCGCTGGAAACCGTACCGCCGCCGCTGTTATAGGCGGCCAGGGCAAGAGTGTAGTCACCGCCAAAGCGGCTGGATAGTCGGTCCAGATAGGTGAGCGCTGCGTCCGTAGCCGCAATCACATCGCGGCGCTCATCGTGCCACCAGCTTTGGGTGAGGCCAAAATACTTACCGGTTGATGGGATAAACTGCCAAAGGCCTGCAGCACGGCCGTGGGAATAGGCAAAGGGATCGAAGGCACTTTCAACGATGGGTAGCAATGCAAACTCGGTGGGCAGCCCACGCTTCTCGGTTTCGTTAACAATATAATGCAGGTAACGGCTTCCGCGCTCGACTACGCGATTGATATAGCCCGGGTGCTTTGCATACCAGTTCAGTTGATCTCTGACGCGCTTGCTGTCGACGTCGTGATCAAGGACGAAACCGGCTCGAAGGCGGTCCCACAAGTCTGACTGTGCGAGCTCTTCACTGGCAGCTTTCGGCTCGGGGTTATCAAGCTTTTCCCGGGCTTCGCGTGCTGCAGCCTTGAGTTCAGGAGCCATGGCATCATCAAGTGGCTCATCACGAACAGCATCACTGTCTTCACCTGTTTCTACCGATTCCTTGAGACCTTCATCGCCGGCTGCGACCGTCACCTCGTCTGAATCAAGAGGGTTTTTTTTTGGTGCCACCTCAGCTGATAAATCAAAAGTGCTGCAGCCACCTGTCAATGCACCAATAAAGAGCAGAAGGGGCAATCGTTTAACCGGCATAGGCGATGTCCGACTCTGGGTTGTGACCGGGGTCATGTCTGAAAACCCGGCATATTTAATGAGTTACGAGCAAAAAGTTAAATGATTCTATGGGAGCTCGTTTCCAGCGGTCAAGAAACCTCTCGTTACGGCGGTGAGAGGAATTGTTAACCGTTCAGAAATTATCCTTGCCGTGCCTTATCGCTGCAAAGATGTCGCTGTCTGAATCTGTGGGCAGGCCTTGTCCGGCGCCGTACTGTTGTGCTGCACTCACAACGGCAGGGTCATCCCAGCGCAGGAACGGGTTTAACCGTTTTTCATCTTCGAGTATCGAGGGTACCGTTGGTTTGCCGCTCTCCCGGAGGGTCCTGCAATGGCGCTCGAAGGCTTCGAGTTCGTTGTCATTCGGCAGCCAGCTTCGGGCAAAGCGGAGATTTGCCAGAGTGTATTCGTGGGCACAATAAACGGCAGCATTCCCAGGGAGTTCACGGATGGACTTGAGCGATTCAAGCATCTGCGCCGCCGTGCCTTCAAACAGGCGACCGCAGCCGCACACGAAAAGGGTGTCGCCGCAAAACAGGGCGGGGCGGCCAGCAATCTCGACATCGGTAAAGAACGCTATATGATCCAGCGTGTGCCCCGGGACACTCATTACCTGAAACGTGACACGCTCCCATACAACTTCATCGCCGGGGCGGACATTGTTTGTGTTGCCGGTAAACGGCGATTCGGCGGGCCCGGTTACCCGGCAATCCGGGAAATCCTGGATCAGCGTCTTGATTCCGCCAACATGATCCGGATGGTGATGAGTAACCAGAATGGTGTCTAGTGTGAGATCGTTTTTTGCAAGGTGATCCTGTACCGGCTTGGCCTGGCCCGGATCGACAATCAGCGCCTTACCCGTGTCTGTGTCTGCAAGGCACCAAATATAGTTATCACTGAACGCCGGGATGGCAGAGATCGTGAGCATCAGATGTCCCCGTTTATGCTTGGCAAGTGTGGCTGCTATGATAGAGCATTAAGCTCATGGCCCCAACAACCTCCGGACCAGTGGTTTTGAAGGGTTGTTGTTAAAGCGGGAGTATAAGCAGTGTGAAGAAAAGCCAGATTGTTGATTATCCGTCCCGCCTCGAGAGCTTTGAAAACTGGTTCCAGACGCCTCTTGGCCGCTCGATGCTGGCGGATCAACGTCGTTTCCTGGACCACAAGCTTGCATCTCTGACGGGTGCCAGACAGCTCCAGGTGAGCGTTAGCCATCGCATACCACTTACCAATGGTACAGATTTTTCGCAGAAAGTGATGACTACGCCAAAGTGGTTTACGAGTATTCCCGATGGGGTTGTTGTTTGCGATGCGGACGAACTGCCATTTCCAGGTGATTCCATGGACCTGGTTGTGCTGCATCATACTGCCGACTTTTCATCATACCCTCACCAGGCGCTCCGTGAGGCAGCCCGGGTATTGCGAGGCGAGGGGATGATTGCTCTTGTTGGTTTTAATCCTTTAAGTTCCTGGGGTGCGCGCAGGCTGATTTCGCGACATCACGCCGGGCCATGGGGAGGACGTTTTCTTTCGCGCGGACGCATGGAGGACTGGCTCCATCTGTTGGGCTTTCAGGTTGAGGTGTCAATGACCCGGTTTTTCCGTTTGCCTCTGCAGCGCAGCGGTCGCAAAGCCTCCGGCAGGTTTGGTGATCGCCTGACCGGTAACGGGCTCCTGCCAGTCGGGGCGTATTACTGTATCCTTGCGAAAAAAAGGGTGTCAGCCCGCATTCCAAGGCGGCACGCATGGCGTCAGAATAACGTTATGGGAATACCGGGAACCGGAACCGTTAGTGCATCCAGAGGTTGCCCACCGCAAAACCTGAACCACCCCGAAGACTGAACTGCCATTTTGAACAGGCTATACCTATATACATGCAGGAGTTTCGATGTCCGAGAAGGTAATTCTGTATACCGATGGAGCCTGTAAAGGCAATCCGGGGCCTGGCGGATGGGGTGTCGTGCTCCGTTACGGCAATGCCCTGAAAACGATGCATGGCGGCGAGCGCCAAACCACCAATAATCGTATGGAGCTGATGGCTGCCATCCAGGGCTTGAAGGCCTTGAAGCGTGGCTGCGAGGTTGAGTTGTATACAGATTCCCAGTACGTGCGCAAAGGCATTACCGAGTGGCTTTCAGGTTGGAAACGCAACGGCTGGAAAACATCGGCGAAAAAACCGGTGAAAAACGATGACCTGTGGCGGGAGCTTGATTCTGAAACTGCAAACCATAAGGTTAACTGGCACTGGGTAAAAGGCCATGCAGGTGTCCCGGATAACGAGCTCGCAGACGAGCTTGCCAACAAGGGTGTTGACGAATTAACCCGTAGCTGATCACGATTCAATCCCGAACCGGTGTGGATATTATGAGACAGATTGTACTGGACACAGAAACAACAGGTATTGATCCGGCAGAGGGACACCGGATCATCGAGATAGGCTGTGTGGAGATGATGGAGCGCCAGCCCACGGGGCGTAACTACCATGTCTATATCAACCCCGAACGGGAAGTTGAAGCAGAAGCCATTACCATTCACGGGATTACCAACGAGTTTCTTGTAGATAAGCCAAAATTTGCAGAAATCGCGGATGAGTTTTTTGAATTCATAAAAGGCGCCGAACTTGTTATTCACAATGCCGCGTTTGACGTGGGCTTTATGGATTCGGAATTTGGTCGAATCAAGCCGGTACGAAAAACTGCTGATCACTGTGGTGTTGTGGATTCCCTGGCAATTGCCCGGGCCAAACACCCGGGACAAAAGAACAACCTGAACGCGTTGTGCAAGCGCTATGGCGTTGATAACAGTAATCGGGAACTGCACGGCGCACTGCTGGACGCGGAGATTCTGGCGGACGTGTACCTGCTGCTTACCGGCGGACAAACCGACTTGTCCCTGGATGCCGGTTCTGAAAACGGCGCTGGCGTCAGCGGGATTCGAAGGCTGAGTGCAGAGAGGTCTGCATTGGCGGTTGTCCGGCCCACTGAAGCAGAGAACGAGGCGCATGAGGCTTTCATGTCCACTCTTGAAAAGAAGGCTGGCGGAACCGTCTGGAGCAAACTTGAAGGCGCAGAATGAGAACTGTGTCTGCCTGTACCAATTGTTACACTCCAGCTTTATTGAGGTACTTGAGTTTTATGTTATAAGTAATGATTAGTACGCCAGTTTTTCGGGTACGGACTTCAGTCGGAGAGGAAAAACCGACTCATAATAAAAAGGTCTGGCATAGGTCTTTGGCAGGCTATAGCTCACATGGACGACGTGGTAGTAGTTCTCCGCGGATTAACAGGAAGCGTTGTATGGTTCAATCGTCTCTGGCGACTAAATCGCAGTCGTTTGATCTGGTCAAAAGTGAAATAGAACAGACCATCAAACAGGCTGAATCCAGTCTTGAACGCTTTCAGGAAAATCGGGAGAGTGGGGAAGACCTGCAAAACTGTCTGGATTTTCTGAACCAACTTCGCGGTATTTTTATTCTGGTAGAGCTTCGTGGCGGCACACTGCTGTGCCAGGAAGCGGTCACCATGGCCAATGATGTGCCTGTTGGTGCAAACGACGATAAAAATATCCTCCTGACGACGCTGAGCAACGCCCTATTTATTCTTCGTCGTTACGTTGAATATTACCACCAGCAGCGAGAAGATCACCCGGAACTCCTGCTGCCGGTTATCAACGAACTTCGCGAAGCTCGCCGTGAGAAGCCCTATCCCGAATCCCGCTTTTTTGAGGTTGATGTAAAGGAGCGGCCGGACTTTTGTGGCAGCTTGTCGGTTCCTGCCTTCGAAGGCAATGAAGCCGACTACGAGATTGTTGCCCGGCGTATGCGCCTGACCTTTCAGGTTGCGCTGCTGGGTTTGCTACGGGACCGGAATCCCGTGGTTAGTCAGAAACTTTTCGGTCGCTCAGCACGGGGTTTTGTCCGCTTGTGCCAAGGAGCTCCGATGGGTCAGATGTGGTGCCTCGTTGCTATAGCAGCAGATACCATGCTGGACCGTGCGATGACCTTTACCAAAGCTCGCAAGCGTTTGTTCATGCGAATCGAAAAATACGCACGGGAAGTGGTTTATGTCGGCAAAGTGGCTACGGCCAAAGATGCGCCGGACTCCCTCATTCGCGATCTGGTTTACCTGCTTTACCGTAGCGGCTCCGGAAACCAGGAAGTTACGGAGGTTCTTTCCGCGTTCCATTTGACGCCTGCGGAGTTTCCCGATTCCATTCTTGAAGCTCATTCCCGCCGTCTCTACGGTCCGGGCACAGATGTACTGAAATCCCTCTCCGAAGCCTTGCAGGACGAGTTGAACCAGCTCAAAGACAAGCTTGATATTATTGAGCGTGGTATTGAACCGGATCTGGCTGAGCTTTCATCCATTGCCGATACCCTGGAGCGTCTCGGCAACACTCTGGTAATGCTCGACCTTAATCGGCTGGCAACCATCGCCCGCGAGGAAGCTGTAAGGCTACGAGCATGGGAAGCAGAATCCCGACTGCCCGGTGAAGACGAGTTGTTCCGCCTTGCGGATTCTGTACTGGGTATCGAAGACGCCGTTATGCAGATCGTCAGTCGCGGCATCACGTCAGAAACCGATGCGCTGGCGGGAAGTGAGCGTAGCCGTGAAGAATCCATCTATTTCAGAGAAGCGGTTTACGTGGTTGCGGACGAAGCACGGGGTGCTTTGACGCTCGCCAAACGCGCCATTACAGCGTTTGTGGAATCGGATTATGACAAGCTCCATCTCGCCAATCTGCCCGCAACCTTGCACAGTATCTGGGGTGGGTTACAGATGGTGAGCGACCCTGGAGCAGCGCACGTGCTTGAGCGTGTTGCAGCATCGATACAGGAGCGGTTACTGGATGCGCGTGAAGCGCCTGAAACCCAGGTTCTGGAAGCACTGGCGGATGCTCTGACATCGCTTGAGTATTATATCGAAAGTATTGGTAAACGTGAGGAGAGCAACGCAGATTTGCTCAGATTGGCGGAGTCATCGCTGGATGATGTCGGCCTGTAATCTGCAGACCCGTTGGCGAAGTGCCAGATAGCAAAAAACCCGCGTTGTACGCGGGTTTTTTTATGAGCTCAACGGGGCTAAATCAGCCCATGTTGAACAGTTCACCCAGCTTGGTAGCCAGCATCATGTCGCCTTCGGCGCGCAGCTGCCCAGCCATGAAAGCCTGCATGCCGTCAGTTTCGCCGGAAACAATACCTTGCAGGGTTTCGGAGTTCATGATCAGCGTTACGGAAGGGTCGGCGTGAGGGCCTTCATGCAGCGTGCATGTGCCGTCTTTGATGACCAGGTGATGGGTCTTGTCATCTTCGATGTCAAATTGGAAAACCAGATCGAGGCCCTGAGCTGCGTCTGCGTTGAAATTCTGCTCGAGTTTTTGAAAGATTTGATCTACAGACATTATTTTACCCTTTGTGGTGGTTGTCTTGTCATGGTGGCGGCTTTACGTGCCTGGCTTTTAAAGCCTTGGCGGCAGCCGGGTAGAGCCGACTTCGCCTTTCGACTTTATGGGGAGACTGAATCACTGTCAAGCTCGATCGAACGCTTGTTTTAATTTTTTTGCTCTGCTTATCACTAGAGTTTCGGTAAGTTACACTCTCGTGCTTGCTTAACTGGCTGGAGAAGCGATTTGGAGTTCCTGACGGATTACGGTTTGTTTTTGGCTAAAGTGATCACCTTTGTTATTGCGGCAATTGTGGTCGTGTCTATTATTGTCTCCGCTACCCAGAAAGAGAGGGGTGATCACGAAGACGACGGTGAGCTGCAAATCCGCAAGCTCAACGAGAAATACCGCAAACTGCGCGAGTCCATTCAGGCCCGACTCATGTCAGAGCATGAGCAGAAAGCGTGGAACAAAGCAAAAAAGAAAAAAGACAAAGCCGAAAAGAAAGCCGATAAAGCAAAGAAAACCAATGTAGACGCCTCTGAAGCTGCTCCGAAACGCATCTATGTACTGGATTTTGACGGCGACATTAAAGCCAGCGACACAGATCCGCTTCGCCGCGCTATTTCTGCAGTACTCAGCGTTGCTGAACCTGGTAAAGATGAGGTCGTGATTCGTCTCGAGAGCGGTGGAGGATTGGTGCACGCCTATGGCCTCGCCGCGGCACAACTCGACAGGATCCGCAGCAAAGGCATCCACCTTACGGCCTGTGTCGATAAAGTGGCTGCAAGCGGCGGTTACATGATGGCCTGCGTTGCTGACAAGATTATCGCTTCGCCATTCGCTGTACTAGGCTCTATTGGTGTTGTAGCGCAGCTGCCCAATTTCCATCGGCTACTCAAGAAGAATAACGTCGACTTTGAAATACTGACCGCCGGTGAGCACAAACGCACCATGACCATCTTCGGTGAAAACACCGATAAAGGCCGGCAGAAATTTCTCGACGATCTGGAAGACACACATGGATTGTTCAAGGATTACGTCAGTGAACGCAGGCCTGATCTCGATATAGCCGCTGTGGCTACCGGAGACATCTGGTTTGGAAAGCGGGCGCTGGAGGTGAAGCTGATCGACGAGATCAAAACCTCCGACGAATATCTCATTGAAGCCTGCGACAGGGCAGATGTGGTCTCTGTCTCATTCCAGCGCAAACGCACCCTGCCAGAGAAACTCGGGCTGGCAACCAGTGCAGCGCTCGAACACGCGGTATGGAGAGTCCTGAGCGCATTTCGCAACCAGAAAATCCAATAGCAAGCGGGAAAATCATGACGAACGATACCCAATATAAAGCCTGGCGTGTTGAAGAGCAGGGTGGCGACTATACAGGCGCCGAACAGACCCTTGGCACCATAGATCTTCCTGAAGGTGAGGTGCTGATAAAAGTCAGTCATTCTTCTCTCAACTATAAAGACGCACTCTCGGCTTCAGGCAACAAAGGTGTAACACGCACGTTCCCTCACACGCCGGGCATCGATGCCGCCGGTGAAGTCGTCGAATCCACAACCGGAACACCAGCTGTTGACAGCCCGGTTATTGTGACCGGCTACGACTTGGGAATGGGCACCGCTGGTGGTTTTGGCGAATACATCCGTGTCCCCTCTGCCTGGTGCGTGCCTATGCCAAGCGGCTGGAGTGCCAGCACGGCAATGATCTATGGCACCGCTGGGCTCACAGCAGGACTGTGCGTACAAAAGCTTCTCACCATGGGTGCCAATCCAGAGCAGGGCAAAGTAGCCGTTTCCGGCGCCTCAGGTGCAGTGGGCAGCGTTGCCGTAGAACTCCTCGCAAAGCTCGGCTTTGACGTCGTCGCGATCAGTGGCAAAGCGGATCACGAAGACAGCCTTAAAGAGCTCGGTGCTAGTGAGGTCGTTGGGCGGGATGCACTGGCGGAAGATAAGAAGCCGATGTTGAAACCAGTATTCGCCAACGCTGTGGATACCGTTGGTGGCGCACCCCTTGCTGAACTGCTGAAGCAGATCCTGCCCGGCGGCTCCGTCTCCTGCTGCGGCCTGGTCGCCGGCCCCCAGCTCCAGACCACGGTTCTCCCGTTCATCTTGCGTGGTGTAAACCTGTTGGGTGTGGATTCGGTGGAAATTCCGCTGGCAGAGAAAGAGGCTGTGTGGAAAAAGTTTGCGGGTGACTGGAAGTGCCCGAAGGCCGAAGCTTCTGCGAAGCGGATTGGCCGTGCTGATCTCGATGGCGCGCTGAAAGCGTTCCTGAAAGGCGAATCAGCGGGAAAAATCGTCCTGGATCACGCGATCTGAAACGCCTAAGCTGAAGCTGCCAGAGCGGGGCCAGTAGTCAAAACTGTGCGTAGCCATGGATGGCGGAGCCAAGCGTACACGGACGTATTCACAGCGTGTTTTGACTACTGGCCCCGTTCTGGTAGCAGACTCCGGGTTCTGGGTCAGAAACCTAAGAAGCCCGACGCCGAAACAAAGGCAAATCCGTATCCGTAGCGGCTTGATACCCCTGACTGAAGAAGTTCAGAGATCGTGCCGCCTTGCGGATATCCTTATCGGGCCGCAGTTCATAAGTATCAAAACCACAGCGCTTCATAAACTGAAGCTGATCCAGTAACACATCACCAATCGCCCGTAGCTCATTTTTAAACCCGAAGCGCTCCCTCAGCAAACGGCCAATGCTGTAACCCCGGCCATCGCTGAACTTGGGGAAGTTTACAGCGATCAACGGTAGCTCATTCACATGCTCAGCCAGAATCTCCGGCTCATCATGGCTGTCAAACCACACGCCAATATCCTCTCTGCCAACAAAGTGCTCGCGACCTGCCAGCCAGAGATCGGCAGGGATAAGTGCACGTTGGTGGTCAGGGATGTTCAGTGATTCGCCGCTGTCAGGGCGGGGAACCACGACCCACTGGTTTTGACGGATGCTGCCGTCCCGGAAAATAATGTCAGGCATAAACCCGCTCCTTGAAAGGATCGATTCCAACACGGCGATAAGTATCCAGGAAAGATTCCTCATCCGTGCGCTTGTTTACGTAAACATCAATGATCTTGGCGATCACATCGGGCATGTCATCCTGAGCAAAGGATGGCCCCAGTATTTTTCCGATTGACGCATCATGCTGCGATGAGCCACCGAGACTGACCTGATAGAACTCCTGGCCCTTCTTGTCGACACCCAGAACACCAATGTTGCCGACGTGGTGATGGCCGCAGGCGTTCATGCAGCCCGAAATATTCAAATCGATTTCGCCAAGGTCATACAGGAAATCAAGATTATCAAAACGGCGCTGAATCGCGTCAGCCACGGGAATGGACTTGGCATTGGCCAAGGCGCAGAAATCGCCGCCCGGGCAGCAAATAATGTCTGTCAGCGTATTCAGGTTGGCTGTACCGAAACCCATTGGACCAAGTTTATGCCAAAGCTCCAGCAGTCGATTCTGGGGCACATCTGCCAATACCACGTTCTGCTGGTGCGTTACTCGTACTTCTCCAAAGCTGAACTCATCTGCCAGATCTGCAATTTGCTCGAGCTGCCGGTCAGTAACGTCTCCCGGTGGGGTGCCGGTTTTTTTCATGGTCAGTGAAACAATGGCGTAGCCCGGCTTCTTGTGAGTGTCCACGTTGTGCTGGAGCCACTGATCAAAGCCACGATTTTCGAACCTTTGCTGTGCAAGCAGGTCGGTTGCATTAGCCAGCGCCGCATAATCAGGCTCGGTGAAGTAGCCCCGAATGCGCTCAATGGCGTCAGGCGTCAGCCGGCTCGGTGAATCCTTGATGTGCTCCCATTCGGTTTCGACTTTCTCCGCAAAACCTTCCGGCGTCAAAGCTTTAACGAGAATCTTGATGCGGGCCTTGAACTTGTTATCGCGGCGACCGTAGCGGTTGTAGACCCTGAGAACAGCTTCGAGATAGGTAAGAAGGTCGAGTTCTGGCAGAAATTTACGAATAACAGGGGCAACCATTGGGGTGCGGCCAAGACCACCACCGACGTGCACGCGGAATCCAAGCTCGCCAGCTTCATTGCGAACAATTTGGAGCCCTATATCGTGCACCCGGATGGCGGCTCTGTCAGTTTGCTCAGAGGCATTTACGGCAACCTTGAACTTTCTGGGCAGAAACGCGAACTCCGGATGAAAGGTCGACCACTGCCGGATGATCTCACAGTAGGGGCGTGGATCCACCAGTTCGTCCGATTGAACAGCCGCAAACTGGTCTGTTGTCGTGTTTCTGATGCAGTTTCCGCTGGTCTGGTTGGCGTGCATTTCAACTTCAGCCAGTTCCGCCAGAATGTCGGGCACGTCTTCCAGATCAGGCCAGTTGAGCTGTACGTTCTGGCGCGTTGTGAAGTGAGCGTAGCCTTTGTCGTAATCCCGGGTAATCCGGGCCAAGCGGCGCAATTGAGCAGAGCGCAGCATGCCATAGGGCACACAGATGCGAAGCATGGGTGCAAGCCGCTGAATGTAAAGACCATTCTGAAGACGCAAAGGGAGAAACTCGTCCTCTGCCAGCTCTCCGGCCAGTGCCCGCGTGGTCTGGTCCCGGAATTGTGCAACCCGCTCGGCCATCATTTGCCGATCGTGCTCATCGTATACGTACATAAAGGAAAGTCCTGGGTAATATCGTCGTAACAGCATGCATCTGAAAGATTCCGGTTCAGGAATGCTAGATGCGCCCGAAAATCGGGGCCTTATATCTGAAACGCAGGATAACAGCGGCCACTTATTCTAGAAACGATTATTTCAAGATATGTTTATCGATTGAAGCGATAAGGCGATGCCTGAGGGGCTGGACGAATATCAATTTGATGCTTTAATGAGGGGGGAGAAAACACCAATTTCGCGTTTCATTCACATTCAAATAGCAGGCACCGGCAGTCCGGGCCTCTGAACAAGGAGCAAGTAATGAAGAAGCTGATGCGATCAGACAGTCAGGTTGATGCGGTAGCGGCAGTGCTGCTGGTGACACTTGTAGTCGTATTCGCTGTGGTTTGGGTTTCCGGGCAGTAGTGGTTACTGCCCGGACAACACAATATTTACAACCAGAACGAGCGTGCCGATAAAGAGCGCCGTGAACAGCAGGCCTCCAATAATGTAGGGCAACGGGCTGTGGCTCCCGAAATCCTCTTCTTGGCGCTTGTTGGATTGAACTCCCAAAGCGCCCGCAGCAACGCTCTGCATTACCTTCAAAACGCTGGGGCCTTGGGATTTTCTGTTTTTAGACTTTTTTTCTGTATCAGGCGAATTTGCCATATAACCCATCCTGTCCGAGTGTAAGACTGGTCAATTACTCCGCCGGATCATATGCGAGGCTGGGTGCCAGCCATCGCTCCGCTTCCGCTTTGGAGAGACCTTTCCGCTCAGCATAGTCTTCAACCTGATCTACGCCAATTTTACCTACTGCGAAGAACTTTGAATCCGGATGCGAAAAGTACCAGCCTGAAACTGCCGCCGTCGGGAACATGGCAAAGTGTTCAGTCAATTCAATGCCGGTTTTTGCGGTCGCGTCCAACAGTTGGAACAGTGTTGCTTTCTCGGTGTGGTCCGGGCACGCCGGGTAACCGGGAGCAGGGCGGATACCGCGATAACGTTCCTTGATCAGGTCTTCGCTGGCAAGCTGTTCATCGGCATCATAGCTCCAGAATTCCGTGCGCACACGCTCATGCATGCGCTCGGCAAAAGCTTCGGCCAGACGATCCGCCAGGGCTTTCACCATGATCGCGTTGTAATCATCGTTGGCGTCTTTATATTCGAGGGACATTTCTTCCGCACCGATACCGGTGGTAACTGCAAAGCCACCCACATAGTCGCAATACTCTGTGCCTTCTTCTGCCACAAAGTCAGACAGCGCCATCATTGATTTACCTGGCGCTTTTTCATCCTGCTGACGTAAGTGGTGCAGAGTGGTCAGCTCTTCGCTGCGTGTATCGTCGGTGTACACTACAATGTCATCGCCGCGGCGATGCGCCGGCCAGAAACCGATTATTCCTGAGGCACTTACGCGCTTTTCGTCAACCATTTTACGAAGGATGATCTGCGCGTCGTCAAACAGGTTTCGGGCCGCTTCACCGCGTTTGGGATCATCAAATACCTGCGGGTATTTTCCGGCGATATCCCAGGAGATGAAGAACGGTGTCCAGTCTATGTACGGCACCAGCTCATTGAGGTCATATTCTTTGAATACCCGAGTGCCGGTGAAGGCTGGCTTGGGTGGCACATAATTTTCAAAGCTGATCTCAGGGGCTCTTGTCCGCGCCTGTTTAAGGCTGACGAGCTTGGTTCGGTCACCGCGCTGTTTCCGACGCTCCCGCACTTCATCGTATTCTTTACGCGCAGCGTCCACGAGCGCCGGTTTGGCAGTTTTGCTCAGCAGTTGCGATGCAACGTTAACGCATCGGGATGCGTCCGATACATAAAGAGCAATGTCGTTTTTGTAGTGGGGCTCAATTTTCACCGCCGTGTGGGCCTTTGAGGTGGTGGCGCCGCCGATCATCAGAGGCAGGTGGAAGTCCAGACGCTGCATCTCCCGGGCGACATGTACCATTTCGTCCAGAGATGGTGTGATAAGACCGCTCAGGCCGATAATATCCACATTGTGTTCTTTGGCTGCTGCCAGAATCTTGTCGCAGGGCACCATCACGCCCAGATCGATGACCTCATAGTTGTTGCACTGCAACACCACACCCACGATGTTCTTGCCAATGTCGTGCACATCGCCCTTTACCGTGGCCATCAGGATTTTACCTTTGGCTTGCTGGTCCTCAGATTTTTCCGCTTCGATAAAGGGAATGAGATGGGCCACGGCCTGTTTCATTACGCGGGCGCTTTTAACGACCTGGGGCAGAAACATCTTGCCTTCGCTGAACAGGTCGCCGACCACGTTCATGCCATCCATCAGCGGACCTTCAATGACATGTATCGGGCGCTCGGCCTGTTGGCGGCACTCTTCCGTATCTTCGATAATAAAGTTGGTAATGCCCTTTACCAAAGAGTGTTCCAGCCGCTTGGTTACTGGCCATTCGCGCCACGCCAGATCCTCTTCCTGGGTTTTTCCGCCCTTGCCTTTATAGCGCTCGGCGATTTCCAGCAGGCGATCTGTGGAATCATTCCGGCGGTTGAGTACTACGTCTTCAACCAGCTCCTTCAGTTCCGGTTCGATCTCATCGTAAATCACCAGCTGACCCGGGTTTACGATACCCATGTTCATGCCGGCCTTGATGGCGTGGTAGAGAAACACGGAATGGATGGCTTCACGCACCACATCGTTGCCGCGGAAGGAGAAGGACACGTTGCTCACGCCGCCGGAAATAGACGCATGGGGCAGGTTCTTCCGAATCCAGCGTGAGGCATTGATGAAGTCGACGGCGTAGTTGTTGTGTTCTTCGATACCTGTGGCGATGGCGAAAACGTTGGGGTCAAAAATAATGTCGCCGGGATTGAAGCCGATGCCGGTCAGAACATCGTAAGAGCGTTTGCAAATTTCAGTCTTGCGCTCATAGGTATCCGCCTGTCCTTGCTCATCAAAGGCCATAACAACAACGGCAGCGCCATAACGCATGCAGTCACGGGCCCGTTTGACGAACTCTTCTTCGCCTTCTTTCAGGCTAATGGAGTTCACCACCGCCTTGCCTTGAATACAGCGTAGGCCGGCCTCGATGACTTCCCACTTGGAGGAATCAATCATGATTGGGACGCGGGAGATATCCGGCTCTGAACCAACCAGGTTAAGGAAGGTGACCATCACATCCTTGGAGTCCAGCATGCCCTCGTCCATGTTGATGTCGATGATCTGGGCGCCGTTTTCAACCTGATCCCGTGCCACACTCAGGGCTTCTTCGTACTGCTCCTCTTTGATCAGGCGCAAAAAGCGCTTGGAGCCGGTTACGTTGGTGCGCTCACCTACATTTATAAACAGGCTGTTTTCGTCCGCAGTGAAGGGCTCAAGGCCGGACAGTCGCAGCGCTTTCTGGCGCGTGGGCACCTTCCGTGGGGGATACTTGGAAACAGCCTTGGCTACTGCCTCAATATGCTCAGGGCGCGAACCACAGCAGCCACCAATAATGTTGAGGAAGCCGTCGCGGGCGAAACCTTCGATGATCTCGGCCATTTCCTCAGGCGTTTGGTCATATTCTCCCAGTTCGTTCGGCAGACCCGCGTTGGGGTGTGCGCTAACGTAGGTGTCGGCTTTGCCGGACAATTCCTCAACGTATGGGCGCAGTGCGTCGGCACCCAACGCGCAGTTTAACCCGACAGAGATGGGCCGGGAATGCGCGACTGAGTTCCAGAAGGCTTCGGTAGTTTGCCCGGACAGGGTGCGGCCAGAGGCGTCGGTGATGGTCCCGGAAATCATGATTGGCAGCTCGATGCCGCTGTCTTCAAAATACTGTTGAGTCGCGTAAATGGCCGCTTTTGCGTTCAGCGTATCGAATATGGTTTCGATGAGGATGATGTCGCAACCGCCCTCGACCAGGCCCTCAACTGACTCATAGTAGTTATCGACCAAGGTTTGGAAGTCGACGTTCCGAAACCCCGGGTTGTTTACGTCCGGAGATAGAGAGGCTGTGCGGGACGTAGGCCCCACAGCGCCGGCTACAAACCGGGGTTTGTCCGGATTTTTTGCGGTAAACTCATCCGCGACCTGACGTGCCAGCTGCGCGGCAGCCACATTCAGTTCTTTAGCGATGGCTTCAAGGCCATAGTCCGCCTGAGACACACGGGTTGAATTAAACGTGTTGGTCTCAATAATATCTGCACCGGCATCCAGGTACTCCGCATGGATGTTTCGCAGCAGGGCAGGTTGGGTCAGGTTCAGCAGGTCATTGTTGCCCTGAACTTCTCGATCGTAATCGGCAAACCGATCGCCGCGGAACGCTTGCTCATCCAGTTTCTGGTTCTGGATCATGGTTCCCATGCCGCCGTCGAGAATCACAATGCGTTCCTGCAGGGCTTTGTGAAGTTGTTCGAGGCGAGTGTTGCGATCGGTCATAGTCAGTATTCCGGATGTCGTTATTAACGGCGTGTTTGGTTCTATGGCGCGGAATGATAGCAAAATGCCGGTGCCAGTCGTAGCTCCGCGCGCGTTGTTCTTTACTTACGTCAAGCGTGGCGTGCGGAGGCTATAGTACGTGAAAGTGATTACCCCGATAAAGACCCACTAAATTGCTTGGTCTTTCATGTTGCTGCGAACTCCCTTAAAATGATCTTAAACTTACCAACGGGTTAAAAACATGGCTTTGGTTACTGTGACAGATCCCGCACGGGACTATCTTGCACAACTTATTGAAAAGCAGGATGTGGAAGGCATGGGCGTACGTATTTTCGTAACGCAGCCAGGCACCAAGAACGCTGAAACCTGCCTGGCTTATTGCCCGCCTAACGAGATCGTACCTACGGATGAGCAGGTAGACCTCGAAAAGTTCACCTTGTACCTGGATCACAACTCCGTGCCATTCCTTGAGGAAGCCTTTGTAGACTACTCAAAGGATCAGATGGGTGGGCAGCTCACCATCAAGGCACCGAACGCCAAAGTTCCAAGCGTTGATGAGAACGCGCCTTTGCCCGACAGGGTGAATTATGTTCTGGCTTCGGAGATCAATCCGAACCTTGCAGCTCATGGCGGTGATGTATCCTTGGTTGAAATTGTTGATGGATCTGTCGCCGTTCTGAGGTTTGGTGGCGGTTGCCAAGGCTGCTCAGCGGTCAGTCTTACACTGAAGCAGGGCGTTGAATCTACCCTCAAAGAGCGTGTCCCCGAAATCACGGCTGTTCGCGATGTAACGGATCACACGCAAACCGAGAACGCCTATTACCAGTAACGGGCACCATTAAAGCAGTTTGCCCGGTGCGCGCAGCCGCACTTTTCCTCTCGCGATGGCTGCTCGGCCAATGCTCCACTGGCCGAGCTTTCGCATAATCTACCCTTGGATCAAGGCGGTAGATATCCCGCCCGATCAAAAATGACATAATATGCAGACTTAACGCCTGCAAATGCTCAACCGGGGTTCCCATTGCTCGACGCTGCACTTCTATCCGTGCCTGTTATGGCCGCCTTGGTCGGCTGGTTTACCAATTGGCTTGCCATACAGATGTCTTTTTACCCGGTTCGGTTTATCGGTGTTGGTATCCTTGGATGGCAGGGCGTTATTCCGCGCAAGGCGGAGAAAATGGCGCATATCTGCATCGACCGGACGCTGCGGCAATTCGGCGATCTGAACGCCGTTTATCAGAAGCTTGAACCTCAATACATTATTGAGCAGGTGGTCTCTCAGGTAACGCCAAGGCTGGATGAGTACATTGATGAAATGATGTACGAAACCCAGCCAGTGCTTTGGGACAACTTGCCCCTGTTTTTGCGCCGGCGGATTTATCAATGGGCACGTGAGCAGCTGCCTGCCCGGATTGAAAACCTCGTTGAGGATTTCGGCGACGACCTGGATGAGTTGGTCGACCTCAAAGCATTGCTGAGCCGCGAGCTGCAGCAGCACCCCGACTTAATGAATCGCATATTTCAGCAGGCCGGCTTGGTTGAGCTCCGATCGGTTATCAATCGTGGGGCCATTATTGGCGGAATTCTGGGCTGCTTTCTTGCGGCTGTATGGTCGATTTATCCGGAGCCCTGGCTTTTACCGGTTGGTGGGTTCTTGATCGGTTTTATCACAAACTGGCTCGCAATTACTTTGCTGTTTGCGCCGCTGGCGCCGCACCGGTTTCTGTTTTGGAAAATCCAGGGCCTGTTTTTACGTCGCCAGCCTGAGATCAGCGACATCTGGGCAAAGCTGGTTGCCGAAGAGCTGATAACCGTGGAGAAGGTGGCTGACGCCATGATCAACGGTAATCAGGGCGACCGCACTCGCGCCATCATGCAAAAGCACCTGCGGCCTTTACTCGATAACTCACTGCTGATGAAACTCGGTGCTCAGGTCGCCGTTGGCATGAGCGGTTATACCGAGTTGAAAAAAGCCATGAACCAGCAGGCATTGCTCGCGACCCACGATGTGTTCAGTAACCCCGGTTTCAATAAAGAGCGTGCGCCCGTTGTCGCGGGGGTATTGGCCGGGCAAATGAAGGCGCTACGGCCCGCTGAATTTCAGGACATACTCCGCCCGGCGTTTCGCGAGGAAGAAATTCAATTGATGTTTATTGGCGGAGTGTTTGGTGCACTTGCAGGCGCCTTTCAATTTATAGTACTGGCGTATTCTGCATGGTGGGTTTAGGGGCCAGAAATCGCTAAAGGCAGTTTGTTGGTCGCGGTAGACCAGCAATACGGCATGCGGTTTTTGCGGGAGTACCCGGGAACAGTTGCATGAGATAAATACTGTTGCCCCTTTCTTCACCCAAGGCCTCTTTCACCGATTTGACGAACAGTCGATTCGAGGGTGGAGACATATCATGTTCTTTGTAAAATAAGCGCAAGAACTCAATGATTTCCCAGTGTTTTTCATTGAGCTCTATATCGTCGGCTGCAGCAATCGCAGTTGCGGCTTCAGGCGTCCAGTCGTTTGCGTTTTCAAGAAAACCTTCATTGTTTCGGGCGGGTATTACGTAGTCTGTCATGGTTCACCAGCTGATTACGTTTTGAGCTTGGGCTGTCAGATCAACCATCGCGGGAAAATCCACCAGGGCAGCCTCGCCGGGGCATTGGCCGAGCCCGCGAGCAGCTACATCCGATGCCAGAGCATAAACGCGAATGCCCGCCAAAGTGCTGCATTGTGCGGCAAGGGCCAATACAGCGTTCTCAGTGAGAAGCAACGCGTCTCCGGGCTTCAGCGCACCCATACAGGCTACGGATCGCGGATGTTCGGGTGCCTTGTTCAAAATGTGGAGCGTATGAATGGGGGTCATAACAGGTTCCGACTCTTTGTTAGAGCTTGGGCATCAGCCGGCAAAGGCGGTATGTGCGTACTGATTAAACAGATCGGAGCTGCTTTCAGACATTGCCACACCAGCCACCATATCTTCCAGCGTAAGCCTGTAGCGAACACAGGCGGCAGCGTCTGCATACATTGCTTCAACGCCAAAAATGGGTGCCGCTGAGAGATTTTTTTCCACGGACTTCTGTTCCACTTCGCTTGTTTCCTGGAACTTGCGCAACCAGTTAACGCCTGCCCCCGTAAACAGCAGCGATACAGACTGGTCAAATGCGGCGAGGGAAAACGCCATATCAAGGGCTTCGCGGCCCGCCCAGGTTCCGTAAGGAGGCTGGTCAATCACAATCAAAGTGCTCACGCTCAACCTCCTGCATGGAAATAGATAACGCGCGAAGACGCCATGGTGCCTTCAACCCACTCACCAAGCCCGGCTATCACGAAAGGTTCGAGAAGATTGCTGGCCGGTAGTTCATAGCGCTTTTGCTCAGACTCGTTTACGAGCCCGCGCCTTAAGGCGGACGCGACACAGGCTACACCCGGGATGTCGTTATCCTTCAGAAATCTCGCCCACTCGGCAGGCCAACTGGTTTCGTCTGAAGGCGGCGCAGAGAGTGCTGAGGCGAGATGAACCCCTTCGCCATAGAGAAACACTCTATCCAGCGTATGGCCTGCTGCGACCGCCGACCGGGCGAACGCCAAGGCTGTTTGCGGCGCCTGGGAAGAGTAGGGCGCCCCGGTAATAACCAGCGTGTAGTTTTGCAGTTTGATAGCCGCCATGGTGTCAGTTTCAGCGAAATATGGGTCCAGTGTACCAATAGCAAAAACCCCGGCAAAGGCCGGGGTTTCCGCAAACTTATTGGCGCGAAGTGCGCCGGATATCAATCGTTACCGGAGAAGGCGCCGATAAGGTGCAGCAAGCTCACGAACAGGTTGTAGATATTCAGATACAGGCCAGTGGTCGCCATGATGTAGTTGGTCTCGCCACCGTTCACGATACGGCTGGTGTCATACAGGATGAAACCGGACATCAGGAACACAATCGCAGCACTGATTGCCAGGCTGATTGCTGTAATCTCAACTCCAAACATGCCCGCAACGATTGAGCCCAGAGCTGCGACCAGTACCACAACCAGGCCAGCAACCAGCATGCCACGCATGAAGCTGAAGTCTTTTTTCGTGGTCAGCACGTAGCCTGAGAGGGCGAAAAACACCAGGCCAGTTCCACCCAGGGCTTGCATGATGATTTGCCCGCCATTGGAGAACTGCAGGTAATACATCAGAATCGGGCCAAGAGAAAGGCCAAGCAGGCCGGTAAAGGCGAACACAACAGCGATGCCGGCAGAGCTATTGGCGGTACGTGGCAGCACCAGCCATACCAGAGCAAGTGCACCCAGGCTGCATATAAGGCTTGCGCCCTGACTCAGGCCAATGGACATAGAAACGCCCGCCATGACAGCACTGAATATCAGTGTCATTGCAAGCAGCGTGTAAGTGTTTCGCAGAACCTTGGTCGCTGAAGCACTGATCGGTGCGGTAGCGGATCCGCGGGCAATCATGCCTTTGCGATTCTGCTGAACATTGTACTGTCTGTTTTGCATTCTGATCTCCGGTTTAATCCAGCTTGTTGGGTTGCTGGCGTCAGGCACGGAGCCTGATGAACGCCAATCACCTAGAATTACACTCCATAGTAATGTCGAATTCTGAACTTTCAATCATTTACGACACGAAAATGCCCCCCGGATTCCATTAAAAGCAGTTAATGTTGGAATCTGCCGCCAGTTTTGCGCAGGGCGTTGACAGCACAGGCAATTCCGGTATGATGCACACCGCTGTCGCTCGACAGCAATGGAAAAACGGTGGGCTGGCAGAGTGGCTTAATGCAGCGGTCTTGAAAACCGCCGTACGTTAGTAGCGTACCCGGGGTTCGAATCCCTGGCCCACCGCCATTTTTCCATAGAATCATAGTGTTATCCTTCCTGAAAGCTCATCAAACATTGATGCATCCCTGCATTAATCACACACAATATTCTCCGGGATATCATTCTTTAAGTTTCCGGGGAACTGTATAACTCAAACATCACGACCGGGGTAGATCGCGCCTTTTTGTTCGTCCGCAAGCTTCTGACGAGTGGCCAGAGTTTCGGGTAGATTGTCCAGAGACGCCCAGCCCTGCAGGTTCTCTTCTATCAACTGAACCAGTGCCTCAATGTGCCCGGGCGTGGCATTCAGCGCGGTGATATAGCTAAATTTCTCACCGCCGGCTTCCACGAAATACCCTCGATTTTCTTCATCAATTTCTTCGATGGTTTCCAGGCAGTCAGACGAAAAACCAGGGCAAAACACATCAACGGACTTCACTCCCTGCCCGGGAAACGATTTAAGTGTCTCGTCGGTGTAGGGTTTCAGCCATTCTTCTCTGCCGAAGCGGGACTGGAACGTGGTCATATAGTCCTCTTTTGCAAGCCCCAGTCGTTCCGCAAGCAGCCTGGAGGTTTTATGACATTCGCAATGGTACGGGTCGCCCCTGGTCAGGTATTTGAGAGGCACGCCGTGATAGGACAGCAGCAGCTTCTGATTGCGGCCATGGTTTGACCAGTGGTTCTCTATGTGGCGCGCCATCGCCTCAATGTAGGGCGAATAATCCGGATAATGAGAAATAAAGCGCAGGTCCGGTAACCAACGGCGCGTTGAAAAATCTTCGGCTATCGCATCAAAGGTCGATGCCGATGTGGAGGCTGAATACTGGGGATAAAGCGGGAGCACCACCAGCTTTCTGACGCCCTGTTCCTGCATTTCGTCAAGCACCCTGGGAATGGAAGGGTTGCCATAACGCATAGCAAAACCTACAACCACGTCAGAGCCGTACTTGTTTTTCAGAGCTTCCCGAATGCCCTCAGCCTGTTTTGCAGTATGAATCAAAAGTGGAGAACCCTCAGGCTGCCACACGCTTGCGTAAGCTGCTGCGCTGCGCTTGGGGCGAATGCGGAGGATAATGCCATGCAATATCAGCCACCACAGAGGGCGGGGTAACTCAACAACTCTAGGGTCGGAAAGGAATTCCGACAGATAACGTCGTAAAGCTGAAGGGGTCGGGGCATCTGGCGTACCAAGATTGGTAACCAGCACGCCAATCCTTTCCGGTTGGTTGTGCCGGAAGTTCTCTGAACCTTTGTATTGCATGGGAGGGTGAATCCTGAGCGTTTGAAGCGAAGCGGCTATTTCTGGTTGTCGGACTGTTGCGTCATGCGCGGGGCAAGACCACTTATGTCGTATCCGGCGTTTCTGGCTTTACTGAATATGTCCTGAGCAGGAGTGGTACGTGCAGCACTCAGGGCCCAAAGAACCGTGCATCGAGTCCCAGTTCGACAGAAAGCCAATACGGGCTTTTCGGAATCCCGGATCATTTCTGAAAATTGATCTACGTCTGCGTCGGTCACATTTCCAGATGCCACGGGCATGTATATCCACGTCATACCGTTTTCCCGGGCGGCGGCTTCAATATCAGCCATTGCGGGCTGACCAAATTCTTCCTTATCCGGACGATTGGCCACCAGTGTTCTGAAACCAAGTCTGGCCGCCTCTGCCACATCTCCGTAGGTAATCTGGGGAGCGACGGAAATTGTGTCATCGATCTTTCGGATATCCATGGGTTTTCCTCTCCGGAGTCGGTAAAAATGCTACGCCATCATCGCACAGGTAATGGCGCATGTCAGAATGATGCCAGGTAAAGCAGGTCACTCCGGGGCTTTGTGATGCCACCGCTCGCCTGAATCATCGGAGCGAAAAGCTGCTCTTCTGCGTTCAACGATTTCGAATATACCCATACCGGCCACCATGGATGCAACAAACACAATCGCTTTGAATTCACCCGCGCCCAAAGCAACAAGACCGGGGCCGGGACAGATACCGGCGATACCCCAGCCAATACCGAACAAAAGACCACCGACAATCAGGCGCTTGTCGATACGGGAGCGCCCCGGAACCTTCATGTCGAAACCGAGAAACGACAAGGTTTGTTTCCGTGCAATAGTAAACGCCAGAAGGCCCACGATAACAGCACCTCCCATTACGAAGGCAAGTGAGGGGTCCCAGAGACCGGCAATGTCGAGAAAGCTGAGAACTTTCTCCGGGTTTGCCATACCGGAAACAATAAGGCCGAAGCCAAACAGTAAGCCCGCAAACAACGCTGCAACAGCAGATTTCATTTTATTACACTCCCAGCACGTGGCGGATAATGAAAACGGTAACAAAACCCGCGAACATGAAGCTCAGGGTTGCTGCCAGTGATCTGGGTGACAAACGGGACAGGCCACAAACACCATGGCCACTGGTGCAGCCCGATCCGTAGCGAGTGCCAATGCCTACCAACAGACCCGCAATAATCAGTGCAGGATATCCAGCCTCTATTTCAATGGGCGGCAACTGTGCGACCAGCATCCAAAGACCTGGCGCCCCGATAAGGCCGGCCAGAAAAGCTGCTCGCCAGCCAATGTCACCGGCGGAAGCCGTCAGCAATCCGCCAAGAATGCCGCTGATCCCGGCAACTCTTCCGTTTAGCAGGAGAAAGCTCGCAGCAGCGAGACCCACCAGTGCACCGCCGGTAAGGGCGGTCCAGGGAGTAAAACTACTCCACGCAATATCAATCATTCAGAAACCCCTGTGTAATCTCAAAGCTAGTTTTGGAATAACCTTATAAGTATGGGCGATAATAGCAAAAAAAAGCCCGGCAGGAATGCCGGGCAGAGGCGTGCGAGTAGTATCCATGAAAGACTTCCAGACAAACCGGTGTCAGCAGAGACTCCGGTATAGAGAAGTATTGACTATAATTTGAACACTTCAAGGATCGGACCACTTCATTTGAAAACATTTTTTCATATGGAACCCGCCTTTATACCGCCGCCTTTGATAATGCGGCTTCCAGGCCGACTGAAATCGACTGCGAGCTGTAATACAATAGCGCTTTATATGCATCATCCCACCCCAGAGGTTGTTACATGTCTGATGAGAACGACAAGAAGCCCGAAAACGACCCGCAACTGGCTGCCAAAATAAAAGGCTCAGCCCGTCAGATATGGCTTGCAGGCTTGGGGGCCTACACCAAGGCAGAAGAAGATACCGGTCGCTTTTTTGAGCGTCTGGTTCAGGAAGGTGAACAACTGGAAAACAGGACCCGCGGCGTGGTGGAAAAGCAGATTCGTTCTGTGGAAGATCGCGTTGAGGGGGTTCGTGAGCGGGCCACCGGGACCTGGGACAGGCTTGAGCACCTGTTTGACGAGCGAGTGTCCGGAGCTTTGCGTCGCTTGGGTATTCACCGGCAGGAGGATATCGAGGCACTTGAGCACAGAATAGAAGTTCTGGAAGCCGAGTTGTCCGCACTTCGAGACAGTAAAAGCAGGGATGAAGAAGAGTAGCCTCTACAAATAGTCCCGACTGATCAGTTTCGCGTGTTCCTGCACATCTGGTGCGAAATAAGGCACCATCAGGTGCATCATCTGATAGACACCTCGGCCGGGGTCCACGGATTCCCGATTGTCGAGGTGCGACAGCGTATCAAACGCGCTCCAGTAGCATGCGGTGAGGGTTAGCTGTTCACACAGTGAATCCAGCTCTTCCTGCTCGATCTGCATCATGTTCTGGCGTCGCAGGCTTTCGCAGATATTTCTGAAAGCCCCCGTTTTCTTTTTCAGAACCCGCTTGAAACGAACCTGCAAATTCTCGTAGCGCGATAATACGTTCACCAGATCCTGATACAGAAATCGATAACGGGCGACGGCTTCAAACAACAAGTGCAGAAAAAAGCTCTGTTGATCCAGGCTGATATCCACGTCCTCAGGAACCGCGAGCAAGTCCAGCATTTCCGCCTCGAAGGCTAAAAACAGCTCCTCGACAATGTCGCCTTTGCTTCTGAAATGGTAATACAGGTTGCCCGGGCTGATATCCAGTTCATCTGAAATGAGCAGCGTAGTCACGTTCGGTTCGCCCAGACTGTTGAAGAGCGACAGGCTGGTGTTGAGGATGCGGTCGCGGGTTTTTACTTTTGTCATAGTGCGCCCGGTCGACTCTCAGAGTTCAAAGGTTGCCCACACCGGGCAGTGATCAGATGGCCGTTCCATCCCACGGAAATCGTAAGAAACACCGGCTTCGCGGGCTTTTGGCAACAGGCCGTCGCTCGCCATGATCAGGTCAATACGCAGGCCACGTTTGGGCTCACGTTCGAAGCCTTTGCTGCGGTAGTCGAACCAGCTGAATGTTTGTGCCTCATCGGGGTGAAGATGACGAAATACGTCGGTGTAGCCACGGCTTTCAACCTGGCCAAGCCACTCCCGCTCTTCCGGGAGAAACGAGCATTTCCCGGTGCGCAGCCAGCGCTTGGCGTTGTCTGGCCCGATACCAATGTCTTTATCGGTTGGTGAGATGTTCATATCGCCCATGATTACCACGTGACCGCCCTGTTTGTTAAGTTCGTCCAGGTAGTCCATCAGGTCCGCATAGAACTTTTCTTTGGCTGGAAACTTGATCGGGTGGTTGCGGCTTTCACCCTGGGGGAAGTAGCCGTTAATAACAGTGAGCTTTTCCCCATTAACCGTGAACTGGCCGGTAATCAGGCGGCGCTGGGCGTCTTCATCATCTCCGGGGTAACCTTTGATGACTTGGTCTGGCTCGATACGGGAGAGCAAGGCAACACCGTAGTGGGTTTTCTGGCCATGAAAATGTACGTGATAACCCAGTTCACGAATGGCCTCCACCGGAAATTCTTCATCTCTTACCTTGGTTTCCTGAAGACCGATGATATCGGGGTTATGGCTCTCAATCAGCGCTTCGAGCTGATGCAGGCGGGTACGGATACTGTTGACGTTAAAAGACACAAACATCATTGCTAAAAACTCTCCGGCGTTGGTTGCCGCAGAAGTTTAACACATTGAAACCGGTGTACAGTCTTCCCGATGAGGTGGCATCAGGGTGTCAGTTTGCATTCCGGGTAGGTGTTAATGGTATAGCGGATAGTTGCGGTGTAGTTCTGGTCAGTATTCTCGCGCACATTGGTCAGGCCGGAATAGGCGGTGAGTGCACCTCTATCGTCGTAACCAAGAACGATGGGGTCCACCAGGAATTTGAGTACAAGGCTGTCCGGGCGAATTTGCACCACATGATCAGCCTTCACATCCGTGTTTTGCGCAGGCTCCAGAATAAAGGCGTAATCCGTACCCCGGGTTGGCGCGAGGAAACGGAACTTCACTGACTCCTCATTGATAACTTTGTTCCAGTGTTGGCGTACCAGGTTGTCAAAGCCTGCATCGACCACCAGATTGTCGGAAACCTCTGTGCTGGAACGCTTGGTATTGCCCTCAGGTTGCTGCCACGCAACCGAGACAGAATCTGAAGCCGGGTAGGTGATCTTCAGAGACTCTCCAAAATCGGGTTGCCGGAAATCGACTGTTGGGCGAATAGCAGACGGGCGGTAATCGAGAGATTTTTCCGCGAAAGGTTCTCCATTGCCTTCGGTCTGTCGGGTATAGGTCACCCGGTGCTCTAGTGGCCGGAATACCCCGTTTTCACACGCGCCCTCGACGTGATGACGTTCTACATACAGCGTTTCCCCCTCTCTGTTTTCGGCGGACCCGATGAACTCAAAGGCATTGGCAGACACGGCTCCGGAAAGACCGGCCAGAACAACCGCAACGAAAGCGCAGCCTGAGCTCCGGATCATGACGTCAGCTCCGGATAAAGTGATTTCCGGGCAAACAACAATAATGGGAACACCACCAGCCAGCCCAAAGCCAGTGCAAGGAGGGAAGGTACCAGTTCGGGCAGTTCAACTATCCCTATTTTACTTGCTGACCAATAGGCGAAAGGTCCTGCGACAGGTGCGAACAGAAATGCCAGCCAGACCTTGCGGCTGATCCAGTTAAGCGAGTGGCTCAGGGTGGTCATAAAAATAGCCCAGATCGCAACGAGCCAGAGCGGCGTAACCAGTGCCGCTCCGCTGCCGTCATCCAGTATGCCAAGCCGGAACCAGAGCCCGTCTAGCACAGCACCGACAACCGTCCCCAGTCCGATAAACTGCAGCTCCGTAAACCTGTTCTGGCTTACCAAAACAAAGTGTAGGAGCAGGAAAACCAGAACGAGGACTGGGCCAATCAGGTCGGGGTAAGCAACACAGGCAAGCCAGCCAATCTGGAAAAGCAGGAAATTCAGTATATTACGAGCAGTTTCTGAAGTAATCATACACTCAATATGTTCCGCCGCTTGTTACCGGGTTTGGCGAAAACAAGCTGTGATACGCCGATGGCACGTTCACTGAACCCGGCTTCGCAATAGGCAAAGTAGAAGTTCCAGAGCCTGCGGAACGCCTGGTCATACCCCATGGATTCGAGCTGGTCGCGGTTGGCCATAAAACGCTCACACCAGTCGCGGAGTGTGCGTGCGTAATGAAAGCCTGTGTCTTCGGAGTGGGTCATAACCAGGTTTGACTCGTTACGTACCGATTCCAGAATGGCGCCAAACGATGGAATAAAACTTCCGGGGAAAATAAAGCGCTGGATAAAGTCCACATTTTTAAGGGCGCGAAGGTAGCGCTGTTCTGGCATGTTAATGGCCTGAACAAGGCCCAGGCCATCCGGCTTCAGAAGCGCATTAATCTGGCTAAAGTAACTGTCCAGAAACTGTGGACCCACCGCTTCGATCATTTCGATGGAGACCAGCTTGTCGAATTGGCCCGCAAGATCCCGGTAGTCATCAAACAGCAGGGTGATCCGGTCTTCCAGACCCTCATTGCGTACCCTTTCTTGAGCAAGTTCCAACTGTTCTTTTGAAATGGTCGTCGTGGTTACGTGGCAGCCGTAGTGTTTGGCCGCATGTATGGCAAAACCTCCCCAGCCGGTTCCTATCTCGATGACCCGGTCGTTTGGCTGTAAGTCCAGTTTCTGGCAAATAGTATCCAGCTTATGAACGGCGGCTTCTTCAAGTGTCGATTCCTCGCTGGGATAAATCGCGGAGGAATACATCATGGTTGGATCGAGAAACGTTTCAAACAGATCGTTGCCGAGATCGTAATGGGCGCTGATGTTCTTTCGTGAACCGTCTTTGGTGTTGCGGTTCAGCCAATGCAGCCCTTTCAGCGCTGGCTTGGTAAGCCAGCTGAATTTATCTTCGAAATCGTTCATACGATCGACATTGCGTGTGAAGAACCGCAGCAGCGCGGTGAGGTCGGGTGAGGACCAGTCACCGGCCACGTAGGCTTCAGCAGCACCTACGCTACCTCCAGTCAGCAAGTCTCTCCATGTACTCTGATCATGAACAACCAGCTCGGCGGGCTGATGTTCTGTACTACCATCGCCAAACACCAAATCGTCCAACCCGTTTTGGCGGACGGTCAGAACGCCTTCCCGCAGCTGCCGAAGCTGTTGAACCACCAGGCTTCGGGCAACCCGACTGCTGAGGGAAGCGCTTTCTTGCGTTTCGGAAATACGGTTGGCCGATGTGTTCATGTTCTCCATGAGCTTACCTTTCCTCGAATCTTGCTTGAGTCGTCTGCGCTGGTTACGTCTACGCCCCGGTCGCTGCTTCCCAGCCGGTGGGCAGGGTCGCCTTCGCCGAGCTTGTCCGGATGGGTATAAAACGGCGCACCCTTGAATTTCAGTTTCAGGGCGTGCCAGTAAATACCGGCGGCAACCTTGAGCGCTTCCAAAGGGAATTGGCGCAGACTTCTATGGAGAGTTTTACGTGACAGTGGTGCTCTCTGGACTACCAGCGTGGCATCAAAATGCTTTTTTCCTTCTTCCAGCACGTTCATGTGAATTCTCAGCTCTGGCCCGCGAAAGCTGAACGTCCATTCGTAGTGCTGCGCCATGGCATTGAAAGGAGAAACATGAAAGCGCTTGGTGAATCGGAACTGCTCGGTGCGCCAGCCTGCAGAATTGGGCCCGCTGCCTGTGGTTTCCAGGCAGTAGATGTGGCGCTCATTCCAGGGTGTGTTGGTGATTTGCGCCACAATCACGGCAGGAACGTCACCATCAGCGCCACTCTCACCCAGGTGGTAGCAGAAATAAAAGCTCACTGGATTGAACACATATCCGGCGTAACGAGGGTGTGTGATCAGTTCAACCGGGCCATCGGGGCGCCAGCCGGTTGCAGTTTCAACCTGCGCCCGCACCGCTTCTGAAAGCTCACCTGCCTCGGGCCGAAAATAATCTTTTCGTTTCAGGGATAGCCAGTTGAAGCGTTCCAGCGAAAAAAAAGGGCTCACACTGGTTACGTTGTTCCACTCGTCGGTATCGAGCGCCAACATACCCGTATGATATTCAAACTCATGCCGAACGGGATACAGGCGCCGGTGCCGGATTGAGCCTTGTAACCATTGGCTGCTCATTATCAGAGCTCCACGCCAAAATCGTGGGTGACACGCAGTGCACTGCGCACGCCATCTTCATGGAAACCGTTGAACCAGTATGCTCCGCAATAGTGGGTACGGTTTTTGTTTCCAATTTCCTTGTAACGTTCCTGGGCTTGGACCGCATCCAAAGTAAACACCGGGTGCGAGTATTTGAACCGCTTGATGAACCTGTCTGGAGCAATGTCATGACTCCGGTTCAGGGTAACGCAGAAGGTTTCCGGTGCATTGCGGAAATTCTGCAGTATGTTCATGTTGTAGGTTACAGAAACAGGCTCGGTGCTGTGTTTCGGAACAAAGTAGTTCCACGCGGCCCAGGCTCTGCAGTTGTCTGGCAGCACGCTGCTGTCTGTGTGCAGTACCACATCATTTTCCTGATAAGGGATGGCACCCAGAATGTCGCGTTCCTGGTCGCTGGGATCAGTGAGCATCGCCAATGCCTGGTCACTGTGGCAACCGAATACGACCTGATCAAACTCGTGGGACTCGTCTTCAGTCGTCACTGTAACGCCGCTTTCACTTCGGCTGACGGCCAGCACTGGCGAGTTCAAATGGATGCGATCCCCGAGCCGTTCCATCATGGCCTTTACGTACTGCGCAGAACCATCGGAAATAACGCGCCAGGTAGGACGGTCGTCTACCGACAGCATGCCGTGGTTGTTGAAGAACTGGAGGAAAAATCGTATCGGAAATTGTTCAAGTACAATTTCCGGTGCTGACCAGATCGCTGCACCCATGGGGACAATGTAGTTGTTTCGGAAATACCGCGAATACCTGTTGCGGTTCAGATATTCGCCAAGGGTTTCCGTGCTCCGGATAGTGCCAGCAGCCAAGTCCGCTCGGGTTTGTTTATTGAACCTCAAAATCTCCCGAACCATATTAAGGAACGGCAGGTTAAGCAGGTTTTTACGTTGGGCGAACAGGGTATTAAAGCTGGTTCCGTTGTACTGCAGGCCAGTGGTGCTGCTATCCACGCTGAAACTCATATCACTGACTTCTGATGGCACACCCAAGCGGGCCATAAGGCGCATGAAATTCGGGTATGTCCAATCGTTGAATACGATAAAGCCGGTGTTTACAGGCCACGTGCGCCCGCCGGATTTCACGTACTCGGTGTTGGTATGGCCTCCGGCATAGTCGTCGGCCTCAAACAGTTGTACATCGTGCTTTTCAGCGAGAAGCCATGCTGTTGTGAGGCCGGAGACACCCGCTCCGATAACAGCAATACGCTGACGTTCGTTGGTCATTCCATTGGTTCCTGTTCGCTGGAGCTTTTGCGCGCCATCGAGGCGGCCATTCGGTCAATCAGGGGCTGGGGCAGGGCGCCCAGACATTTCAGAATCCAGGTGAAGCGTTTCGGAAAGGCTATTTCGTTATGGCCTTTGGCAAGACCTCTGACGATCCTCTCGGCCGCATCTTCGGCGGTCACCAGAAAGGGCATCGGAAAATCGTTGCGATCAGTCAGCGGCGTTTTTACAAAGCCCGGAGAAACCAGAACCACATCAATTCCTTCGACAGCAAGATCTGCCCGCAGGCTTTGCGCGAAATAGGCCAGGGCGGCTTTCGACGCACCGTAGCCTTCGGCCCGGGCGAACGGGAACCACCAGGCAGACGAACCTACAATCACCAGCGTTGCAGGTAACCCTTTGGCGCGGGAACGGCGCAACGCAGGCAATGCGATTTCAACGCAACGTGCTGTACCGATTACATTGGTTTGTATGTTCTTTTCGATTACATCGCTTCTGTAATCGGCAATATCGAGGTATTCGCAGGTGCCGGCGTTGAGGATGGCCATATTCAGATCGCCATGGAATTCCAGCGTTGCCGCAATGGATTGAAGCTCGTCCTTGCTGGTTGTGTCCGCCACGGCAGGCGTGATGCGCTCAGGTGCAAGAGCTTTAAGCTGTTCCAGCGGCTCGAGCCGACGCCCGGTAACAATCAGTCGGTGGCCACCGCGAATCAGGGCCTGGGTGACAGACTCACCAATCCCTGAACTGGCGCCGGTAATCCAGATATTGGATACGGTATCGAGGCGATCACTCATCCTGCGTAACCCTTAACCCAGCGAATAACACCACCGACAACCGGCAGATTTTCATACAGCAGTTCGCCGGCATCGAAATAATCGCGGTGATAACAGATCTTGCCGTCCTGCACTTTCAGGTGGCTAATGCCGGCTACCTGTATTTCACAGCCCCCGCGAATGCGCTTGTGGCGCAAATGCATTACCCAGGCAATGGCTGCAGAACTGTCCTGAACCACAGAATCCTCAAATGCGAAGTGACAGGAAATGACGTTCTCGTACGCGCCAGCGAAATAGCGTGTCAGGGCATCAAGACCTTCAACAGAACCAAGCGGGTCCTGAAAACGGATATCCTCACTGTAAACAGTCGGAAGCTTGTTCAGGTTGCCTTTATCAAGCTGGTTAAACAGAATCCTGAATTGCTCCAGTGTTGCAGGCACGGCCGAATTCGGGTGTCCTACTTCGATAGTCGAGGCAGGTTTCATTTCTGCGCCCTCCTCATTTGGTCAAGTTGGCGGGTTTCTTCCTGAATATGCTTGGGTATCGGGTTTAAATCCCAGATGATGCCCAGTTTCGACAGAACCCAGAGTCCGTACCAGGTCACATCTATTTCATACCAGCGAAAACCCTGTCGTACAGACTGAGGCCAGCGATGATGGTTGTTATGCCACCCTTCACCAAGTGTCAGGAGGGCAAGCCAGAAGTTGTTTCGGCTGTCGTCTGAGGTTTCGAACCGACGCTTGCCCCAAACGTGGGATAAGGAATTAATGGAGACCGTGGCATGAAACAACACCACAGTGGATACGAAAAAGCCCCAGATCAGCATTTGTAAACCGTTGGTGCCAAGCCCTGGTGCCCAGGCAGCGAGCGCTTCACCCAGGCCGTAAATCAGGATGGCCGCTGCGGCCGGCACCAGTGCATCAAAACGGTTGATAAGCTTGAGTTCGGGGAACTTGAGCCAGTCCCGAATGCGCCGCTCGTCGGTCACAAAACCGGCATCGCAGGTGAACCAACCCATGTGTGACCACCAGAAGCCGCCTTGATGAGGTGAGTGCAGGTCTTGCTCCCGATCAGAATGCTGATGATGATGCCTGTGGTGCGCAGCCCACCACAATGGCCCACGCTGGGCGGCGCTGGCGCCGAGCAAGGCGAACACAAACTGTGCTGGGCGGCTCGTTTTAAAAGTCTTGTGTGCAAAATACCGGTGGTAGAACCCGGTAATGGCAAACATGCGAACCACGAAAAAAACCAGGGCGAAACCAGCCGCAAACGCGCTCACGCCGGTGTAAAATGCCAGCAGGCAGGTTAAGTGGAGCGCCAGAAACGGAATAACGCGCACGAAATTGAATGAACGAGAGGTTGCGTCAATGTGATCCGAACCGGCATCCGAATCGAACCACCTCAAGATATTAATGAACACGTTTTGCACTCGGGTCATACCCTCATTGCCCTTTTTTCTCTGAATTGAACCTGAACAGCGCGGTCTTCGGCTAGGTTTTAAAAGAAGCCGGGCCTTGTCGCATGAAAGTTTGTACGCTCATACCACAGTACTTGGATGCACCATAGCCATGCTTAATGAGACATTTCATACAACTGATATACGCCGCATAGCAATTGTTGGTTCAGGCCTTGCGGGTCTGACTGCCGCAATCAAACTGAAGCACGAGGGCCACGATGTCATTGTGTTTGAAAAAAGCCGGGGCCCAGGTGGTCGATTGGCCGCAAAACGGATTGTCGATGGGTCCGTGGACATAGGGGCGCAATACTTTACTTCACGCAATCCGGATTTCTTGCCATTCCTGAAAGAGTTTGCGGGCGACGGCAGCTTTGCCACCTGGAATGGCCAGTTCGGGTTTCAAGGCAAAGATAACCAGTGGCAGGCGTTTCCGGATGAGCCCCGCTATGTGGGCACGCCCAGAATGACAGCCATTTCCCGAGCACTGTCTACCCATGCCAACGTGGTCGCAGAAACTCGCATTGAAAGCATGATCCGAACTGGCAAAGGTTGGGTTCTGACTGACAGTAAAGAGAAAGAAGTGGGCGTGTTTGACCAGGTTATTATTACCGCTCCTCCTGCCCAGGCCCGGGACATACTCGCCCATAGTGATCTCCCGGAACTGGCAGCACAGCTAGATGATGCGGTAAGCCGGGTGCTGCCATGTTGGGCTGTGGCGGCGCATTTCGCAGAAAACCCATGGCCCCGCCATGAGGGAATGCGCTGTGATGATCCGGCGCTTTTCTGGGTCGCAAACAACTCCAGCAAACCAGGCCGCACCAGCCCGGATCAGGTTGAGAAAGGCACATGGTGGGTTCTTCACGCGAATCCTGAATGGACTGAACGCAACGTAGATGCGTCGCCAGACCGGGTGAAATCAGAGCTGATTGCTGCGTTCAGGGAACTGACCGGTGCAGAGGTTGAGGTTACGGAAGCAATATCGCACCGCTGGTTGTATGCCCGTTCTGAAGGGGGTGCCAACCCCGGTCACATGTGGTTCCCGGGGCAGGGTATTGGTGTTGCCGGAGACTGGCTCAGTGGCGGCCGGGTTGAAGGCGCCTTTGATAGCGCTTGCAGCTTGGTGGCTGCGCTTTCCGCAAGCTCGCTCAACCGGTAATGCTAATGCCTGGCCCGGGATCATTGGTGATATCCGGGCGGGTATAGAAATGTGTAATCGTGCCATCGCTGAACTTGCTGAAGAAGGCACTGACATCGGTGATCTTTTTCAGTGAACGTGAGCGGTTGACCGGATCGCGGACCAGTACCTTGATACCGTAGAAGTTGTCCTGAATATTCGAAAAGCGAGCCCGCATGGAACAGGTTACAACGTGGGTTGGGTTGAGATTCATTGCCTCAGCCAACCAGGCACAGTGGCTGGTAATGCCGCTAGCGGAAAGATCTTCGCGGGTATCGAGGTGATTCAGTTTTACCCGGTTAACAATGCAGAAAGAAAAGCTTTCCGGGCGTCGGCGCGCAACTTTCCGGAAAGCTTCCCAAAAGAAATTGTCGGTGAGTTCCGCAAAATAGCGCATGTTGCTCAGGCAGGTGTCGATCCATTCAAAGCTCTCCGGGTCTTCCAGAACTTCGTTGATGGCTTCTCGCAACAGCCAGTCGAACCCCAGAGCCGTTTTGTGAGCATAAACCTTCCGATACATCTGATAGCGGCTGTAAACAAAATCCTCCAGCGCCCCCAGACCTTTCTGCGTGATTGCCAGCCCCAACCAGGGCTCTGATTCATCCCAGCCGATGCGCAAGTTGCTTAGAAGGTGGTCAAGGTTGAAGCCGCCAATGGTGACAGAAGAGTGAAACCCGTCTCTCAACATGTAATCGGCGCGGTCGGCATCAATTTCTCCGGAAACGATTGAGGACAGAAGGTCCAGCACCAGCCGCGGAATATTCTCACTGATCAGTGATTCTGCCTCGGCATCTTTACCCGCAATAAACCCCCAGAACGTGCGGGCATGGCGGCAGAAGGTTTCGCTTGGTGTAACCTCCGTTGTTTCCATAATGCCGATAATGTCTTGGCCATAGAGCCCAGCGCTTTCCAGGTCGACCGCCGATAGCACGTCGTGGGCAACCCGAACTGAATAGTGTTCATGCTCGAGCTCTAAGGGTTCTGCGCTGTGATAAGCGGAATAGTCCACGCCTTCCCAGAGATCGGCAAACCGGCCAGAGCGGGACATTAGATCGCGAATACGTTGCGCCTGGGTAAACTGGTGTGAAAAGCTGGAATGCCCGCTGTCGTGAAGCAGGCAACCAAGACGAATGGTCTTTGCCAGATAATCGATGGCATCGAGCTGGCTGAGGCTCAGGTCCGTCTGGTCGCTGAGCTGACGCTCCCTGAGGTAGGCGTCAATCATTGAGCGGAACATGCGCGTGCCCACATGCATCACACCAATGCTGTGCAGGAATCGGGAATGCGTCGCACCCGGAAAGACAAGGCTGAGGATGTCGTTCTGGCAGATGTTGCGCAGGCGTTGGAACAGAGGGTGGTCAATAACCTGAACTTCATGACGATATAGCGGAATGGCCCCGTGAACCGGATCCATGATCAGCTTGTCATAAGCACCTAAAAGGTCGTTTACCGCTCGTCTCATTCGCAGGAATCTCCGGATTTCGCCAAACTGGCCTTGTTATATCACAGGGGCGTGCCAGAATAGGCTCTGAAACCCCATTTTTCGTTTATCGCTGGTAGTTTAGGGCAGCAGCCATGACCTCGCGCAACGGGCGCCTACTGATTCGTATACTGATCATTGACTCAGACGAGAAGGCTCGCGCTGACCTTGCGCGCTACCTGGAAACGAGAGGATTTTACGTCTCTGGTTATCGCGATCTCGCGTCTGCCAGCGGCATGATTAACGATAACATGCCCGACGTTATCTTTGCAGATCTCCCACCCTCCGAAATCGAGGGTCTTGCTGACCGTCTGGAAGAATCAGAGTCACTCACTCCAATCGTTGCCTGTTCAGCCACCCAAGCCAGTAAAGACGTTGTTGATGCGCTTCGTGCAGGGGCTTCTGATTTTGTGCTCAAACCCTGCGGTAAAGACAAAAAAGCCATTGGCGATGTCATACGCAAACTCCTTGACCGGGTTCGGCTGGGGCGCTTGAATCAGCTGTACCGTCAGGAACTGGAAGATGCCAATCGTGACCTGAGAGATGGAATTGCCGAGTTGCGCGCCGATCAGAGGGCAGGACGTAAAGTACAGCTGCGGATGCTACCTGAAAAGGAGCAGCTTACCGGCGGCCTTTACGTGGACCACCTGATTAAACCGTCTTTATACCTGAGCGGCGACTTTCTCGATTATTTTCCACTCACGGAAGACAAAACCCTGGTTTACATTGCCGACGTATCCGGCCACGGAGCCAGTTCTGCCTTTGTGACCGTGCTCCTGAAAAACCTCAGCAATCGGTTGCAGCGCAACCTTCGCCGTGGCTCCACTGACGATATTCTCTACCCCGACCGGTTCCTTGAGCGAATTAACTCGGAGCTGCTCGATACCGGTCTTGGCAAACACGTTACAATATTTGTTGGTATCATTTCCCTTAATGAGCGTAAATTAACCTATTCGGTGGGGGCTCATTTCCCGATGCCAGTGCTTTCCTTTGAAGGAGGGGAGACGGCTTTTCTGGAGGGCAGCGGCCTTCCTGTCGGCCTTTTTGAATCACCGAAGTGGGAGGTATACGAAGTCCCACTGGATAAACCTTTTCACCTGATTCTGTTTTCAGATGGAATTCTGGAAGTCATCCGGCAGAAGAGTCTTGATGAAAAGGAACAGAGACTACTTGAACTCGTATCTGGAGGTCGTCACACTGTCGCATCTCTTAGCGAGGCTCTGAATCTCGACGAGATCACAGAGTTACCGGACGACATCGGTATTGTGACGGTTACTGATACGGTTTTAGTATCAGACAACACGTCGATGAAATAGTGGCAGTGTGAGAGACATGGCTGGTTATAAAATTCTGCAGGCTGAAAAACAGGGCATCTATGTCCTGAAGTTCATTGGAGAAATCCGGCTTAACCTTTGCTGTACGCTGGATAACCTGGTTGATTCCATCACCTTGGATCCATTATTCAAGACCGTGGTGATTGATCTCACAGAAACCGAAATCATCGATAGCACGACTCTTGGACTCATCGCTAAAATTGCGATGGCGGCCCAGAAGCAAAGCAATTTTTTGCCTACGCTGATTACGACCAACCCGGACATTACCCGTATTGTCACCTCCATGGGCTTCGACAAAATCTTCATTATTGTCCGCGAGCCTGCCTCCCGTATTGAAGAGCTCGAAGAAATACCCGTGCTGCGTGCAAGCGAGCAAGACGTTCGCGACAGAGTTCTGGCCGCCCATAAAGTGCTTATGGGGCTGAACAAGCAAAACCGGGAAGAGTTCAAGAATCTGGTGCGCGCTCTGGAGTGTGAAGAGCCCGGCTGAGACGTCGCGCCTACAATCCCGGGCCCGCTGGTACAGACCTGATTCAAAAAAAGACGGAATAACTATGCCTGAAAAAAATGATCCCCTCGCGAGCGGGGCCGAAGAGCCGGTACACGATGTAGCGGTTCTCGGCGGAGGTAGCTTTGGTTCTGCCATGGCAAAAGTACTCGGGGAGAACGGCCACCGGGTCCATTTCTGGATGCGTGATGAGGCGCAGGTTGAAGAAATCCGCACAACCGGCATAAACAGCCGCTATATGCCGGCCGTTGAGATCAAAGGCGACATCCAGCCAACCACCGATTTCGCAAGCGCCGTAGATAAAGCCGAGCTCGTATTTGTTGCTATTCCAAGCAAGGCCTTTCGCTCCGTTATCCGTGAAAACAGCAGTAAATTCCGGGACGGGCAGATTGTTGTCAGCCTGACCAAAGGCATTGAGGCTCATGGCTTCAAGCTTATGAGCGAAATCCTTCAGGAAGAGATCCCCCGCTGCCGTATTGGCGTATTGAGCGGCCCAAACCTGGCGAGTGAGATTGTGAGCCGTGACCTGACCGCAACCGTTATTGCGGCCAAAGATCCGGACCTGCGTCGAACCGTTCAGGATCTGGTTAGCTGCCAATACTTTCGTGTTTATGCCAACGTAGACATTTACGGCGTGGAACTCGCCGGAGCCCTCAAGAACATTTATGCCATTGTGGCCGGTCTTGCCTCAGCTCTGAATATGGGTGAAAACGCCAAGGCAATGTTGATTACCCGGGGGCTGGCAGAAATGAGCCGGTTCGCTGTAAGTCTCGGTGCCAACCCCATGACCTTTATGGGGCTGGCGGGCGTAGGGGATCTTATTGTCACCTGCACCTCGTCAAAAAGCCGTAACTTCAGGATTGGCTATGCCGTTGGGCAAGGCCAGAAGCTGGATGACGCGGTAGCTGAGCTGGGCCAAGTGGCGGAGGGGATCTATACTCTTGAGCTGGTGAAAGAAAAAGCGGAGTCGATCGGCATATATATGCCCCTGGTGCGCGGCCTTTATGAGATCCTCTACCGAAATGCTTCCATCAGCGCGGTGATCAATAGCCTTATGATGTCTGTGCAGAACTCGGATGTGGAGTTCATTCTGCCACGGACAATCGCCGAGTAACGGAATCACCACCGGAGGTTAGCTGTGCAATTGCTCATTATGCGCCACGGAGAAGCGGGTTGGCACTCGCTGGACCAGGAACGCACGCTCACTGAAACCGGCCGGCACCAGGTTGCGGAGTGTGCGGCTCAAATTGCCGCCTCACCCTGGCGGCCATCACACATCTGGAGCAGCCCTTATATTCGTGCAAGGCAAACGGCAGCGATTGTTTCCGAGATCCTGAACTGTCCGGTAGAAGAGAAACCATTCATTACGCCGGACGACGATCCCGGGTTGTGCCTGGACGCCCTCCTTGAAAACCCGCACTCGCCGCTCATGCTTATCTCTCATATGCCCTTGGTCGGCAGCCTCGCAACGCTGCTGGTTGACGGGCATCGTCGCGGCATTCCTTTTATGACGGCGCAGGCCGTTGTGCTTGATATGCCCGTGGTCGGCCCTGGCTGCGCAGACTTGAAAACCCAGTTTTTACCCTGATTGATTGATGATCAGGGTCACTTCTATTGATTGAGTACAGATTATGTACAGCTTTCCTATTGATTACGTTGAACCGGTTTTTCGGCCACCCAGTGAGGCAAAATCACTGATTCTGCCCGTTACCAACGGTTGTTCCTGGAATAAATGCACCTTCTGCGAAATGTACACCCAGCCCCAGAAAAAATTCCGGGCCCGTAAGCCGGAAGATGTCCGCCAGGATATTGAGAATGCCGCAAAAAGCCTGGGCGGTGTAAAGCGGGTTTTCCTGGCCGACGGCGATGCCATGGTCCTGCCAACCCGGCGTTTGTTGGAGATTCTGGCAGAGCTGAACGCTGCCTTCCCGGACCTGCAGCGAGTGTCCAGTTATTGCCTCCCCAGAAACCTTGCCAAAAAAACCGTAGAAGAACTCACGCAGCTGCGCGAAGCCGGGCTGAAGATTCTTTACGTGGGCATGGAATCCGGGGACGACGAGGTGTTGCGGCGCATCAACAAAGGGGAAACCTGGGAATCAACCCGGTCAGCACTGCTGAAAATCCGGGAGGCCGGCCTGACCAGTTCCGTAATGGTGCTCAATGGCCTGGGCGGTGAAACACTTTCTCGCCAGCACGCCATCAACACCGCAACCTTGTGCAACGAAACCCAGCCTGACTACCTGTCTACACTGGTGGTCAGCTTTCCGCAGGGCGAAGAGCGTTTCCGCGAAGGCTTCGGTGAGGATTTCATGCCTCTTTCCCAGCAAGATTTGTTTGAGGAGATTCGAACGTTTCTTGAACACCTGAATCTGGAGCGAACGGTGTTCAGGAGTGACCACGCCTCGAATTACCTTGTTCTAAAAGGAAACCTGGGGCGCGACAAACAGAAGCTGTTGGATCAGGTTAATCTTGCCATCACAAGCCCGGGCGCAGTGCCGCTGCGGCCTGAGTGGCAACGTGGGTTGTAAATAACCGGTTTGCGGAGCATAGATATGAGCCAGAGCCCGGAAAATCTAGTCGAGCAAGTGAATAAAACCGCGAAGAACCTTGATCAGCCACCGCTTGATAAGTGGCACCCGGAACTATCCGGAGACATGGATCTGCGCATAAGTCGTGATGGGCAGTGGATTCACAAGGGTAAACCACTGGGCCGGGAAGCTATCGTAAAGCTGTTCTCGACCATTCTTCGCCGTGAGGACGACGAGCAATATTACCTGGTAACACCGGTAGAGAAATGGCGGATTCAGGTCGAAGACACACCTTTGCTGGCACATTCTCTTACCGTTGAAGGAAGCGGCGAGCAGCAGGTCATAAAGCTGACCACCAACGTGGGAGAAGCCCTGGAGGTTGGCAATGAGCACCCTCTGGAAGTTGATAGCTATGAGGACTCGGGGCAGCCCCGGCCCATAGTTCGCGTGCGCCACGGTGTTGTTGCCCGTCTGGTAACCGCCGCCTATTACGATCTGGCGGAGCATGTTGTGGAGCAAACCATCGACGGAAAGCCAGTACTGGGCGTATACAGTCACGGAAATTTCTACAAAATCGGGCAGGGCGGTTGAAAAGCTTTGGGGTGCCCCCAGAAATGACGGTAGAAAACACATTATGTCACTTGTTAAACTGTGTTTTCATACTTGTTACGAGCCTGGCTCTCAAACGAGGCCCGGTGGTCGTTAGTCCCTCTGTTCAGTCTGGCTGTTCATGATTACTTTCGATTACCCTTAATCAATCAAACAGTCATTGCGACACTCAAGGAGATCACATGGCCCAACCTCGCGTTGTTACCATCCATTACACGCTCACCAACAACCAGGGAGAAGAGCTGGACTCCTCTCGCGGAGAAGGTCGTGAGCCGTTGTCTTATCTGGAAGGTTCACAGAACATCATCGGTGGACTGGAAAGTGCACTGAATGAAAAGAACGCAGGCGACCAGGTTAAGGTTTCTGTAGAGCCGGCTGAAGGCTACGGTGAAGTCAACGAAGAACTGGTTCAGCCCGTTCCGCGTACTGCCTTCGAAGGTGTAGAAACCATTGAGCCGGGTATGCAGTTCCAGGCACAAACTCCGGGCGGCCCTCAGGTTGTTCGTGTTGTTGAAGTGAACGAAGAAACCGTTACCATCGACGCGAACCACCCATTGGCGGGCGAAACTCTGCACTTTGATGTAGAAGTTCTCGAAGCTCGCGACGCGACTGATGAAGAGCAAGAGCACGGACACGCTCACTAAGCTGTTCTGATGCGTCATCGAAAACGGCTCCCACGGGAGTCGTTTTTTTATGCCTGAGAGAATAAACAGCAAAAAAAACGGCCCACAAGGGGCCGTTTTTCTATCCTGAATCCGAAACTACATGTTGGGGTAGTTCGGCCCACCGCCACCTTCTGGCGTTACCCAGGTAATATTCTGGGAAGGATCCTTGATGTCACAGGTTTTGCAGTGAACACAGTTCTGCGCGTTGATCTGAAACTGCTTACCGCTCCCGTCATCCTTCTCAACCACTTCATAAACCCCGGCAGGGCAATAACGCTGAGCAGGCTCATCGTATTTCGGCAGGTTTACGTCGATGGGAATATCGGGATCCGTAAGCTTGAGATGAATCGGCTGATTTTCCGCGTGGTTGGTGTTGGAAACGAACACCGATGTCAGGCGATCAAAGGTCAGCTTGTTATCAGGCTTCGGATAGTTCACTTTTTTGCATTCAGACGCGGGCTTCATGGTCGCGTAGTCAGGCGTTGTGTCGCGGAAGGTAAATGGTAGGCTGCCACGCAGAATGTTCTGCTCGAAGAATGCAATGGCACCACCAATGATGTTGCCGAACTTATGCATTGCCGGGCCGAAGTTACGCTCATCATAAAGCTCTTTGTAGAGCCAGCTTTCCTTGACGCGATCACCAAAGCCAGTGATTTCCTCACCGCTTTGACCATTTTTCAAAGCTTCAAATACCGCTTCTGCGCCCAGCAAGCCAGACTTCATTGCAGTATGGGAACCTTTAATCTTGGAACCGTTCAGGGTACCTGCATCACAACCCAGTAGCAGGCCACCCGGGAAACTCATCTTGGGCAGTGCATTGTAACCACCTTTGGTGATGGCGCGGGCGCCATAGGAAACTCGCTTGCCGCCGTCCAGATATTTCTTTACTTCAGGGTGCAGCTTTAGCCGCTGAAATTCTTCAAACGGGCTCATGTGCGGGTTGCTGTAGGAAAGGTCAGCAATCAGGCCCACATATACCTGGCCATTCTCGAGATGATAAAGGAACGAGCCGCCGGTGGAGCCGCTTTCATTCAGGGGCCAGCCGGTGGTATGAACGACGAGACCTGGCTCATGCTTGGCAGGGTCGATATCCCACAATTCTTTTATACCAATGCCGTAGTGTTGGGAATCTTTGCCGTCATCCAGTTTGAACTCATTGATCAGGCGCTTACCCAGGTGGCCACGACAGCCTTCCGAGAACAGGGTGTACTTTGCACGCAGCTCCATGCCCGGCATATAGCCTTCTTTTTCGGAGCCGTCGCGAGCGACACCCATATCTCCGGTAAGAATGCCTTTCACCTGACCGTCTTCGATGATGGTCTCGGCTGCGGCAAAGCCAGGGTAAACTTCAACTCCCAGTGCTTCAGCCTGCTCGGCAAGCCAGCGGCAAAGGTTACCAAGGCTGATAATATAGTTGCCGTGGTTGTGCATGTTCTTGGGCACAAAGGCGTTCGGAATCTTCGTGGCTTTTTCCTGGTTTTTCAGCAGGAAAATATCGTCTCGGGTAACTGGCGTATTCAGCGGTGCGCCTTTCTCTTTCCAGTCCGGAAAAAGCTCGTTAAGGGCGGTAGGCTCAAATACAGTACCGGCCAGGATATGGGCGCCGATCTCAGACCCTTTCTCCACTACACATACGGTCAGTTCTTCGCCGGCTTCTTGTGCCAACTGCATAACTCGGCAAGCTGCCGACAAGCCAGCAGGGCCGCCGCCGACGATAAGAACATCAAATTCCATCGATTCGCGTTCCACGTTGGTCTCCTCAAACATCTTTAATGGATATTATGTGCCCGCAGGCTTGAATTCTGGTGCATCATCATACCGTTAAAAGCAAACTCAGACGACTACCCATAGCCGAATACTCCGACTTTATACAATTTAAGGATAGCGTATTTATAGAATCAAACAAACGTTTGTTTGAAATCTGACCGTAGCTTTGGCATTGTGGTTCGGTGCTTTAATAAAGCCTGATTGGCCTGAGAAACATGCGTGGGGCGTCTAATTGGACTATTGACCCACCTGGTCTTTGCCTTCAGTATTAGTGCGCCGTGACGGATGGCCCCAGTGCGAGGCCGCTGTTTGTAACGTTCGGTCTGAATACCCATAATTCCGGTATCTTGCCGAGACGAAGCAATCGAAAATGCTCTGTAACCCGCCTATACAGGGCCTGTCTTAGAGTGTTTTTGGTTGAGAGTCATTAACCCATCGTAGAAGAACGAGGAATCTATGAAGGTTCTGGTCGCTGTAAAACGAGTAATCGACTACAACGTAAAGGTACGCGTCAAGCCGGATAACACTGGTGTTGATCTTGCCAACGTCAAAATGGCAATGAACCCATTCTGTGAAATCGCTGTTGAAGAAGCGGTTCGCCTGAAAGAAAAGGGTGTTGCCAGCGAAATCGTCGTGGTTTCCATTGGCCCCAAGGCCTGTCAGGAGCAGATTCGTACTGCACTGGCGCTGGGCGCCGACCGTGGCATCCACATTGAATCCGATGAGGAAGTTCAGTCTCTTGAGGCGGCCAAATTGCTTAAGGCCGTTGTTGAGAAGGAAGAGCCCAAACTCGTCATTCTCGGCAAACAGTCCATCGACTCTGATAACAATCAGACAGGCCAGATGTTGGCCGCACTGACCGGTATGGCCCAAGGCACTTTCGCGTCAGAAGTGGTTGTTGATGGCGAAAAAGTGAATGTTACCCGTGAGGTAGATGGTGGTCTTATGACCGTTTCCCTGAACCTGCCTGCGGTCGTAACCACAGACCTGCGTTTGAACGAGCCGCGCTATGCGTCTTTACCAAACATCATGAAAGCCAAGAAAAAGCCGCTCGATGTCATGAGCGCCGCTGACCTTGGTGTTGAAATCAAGCCGCGCCTGACCACTTTGAAAGTTGAAGCACCGGCTGCCCGTCAGGCAGGTGTTAAAGTGGCTGATGTTGCCGAGCTGGTCGATAAACTGAAGAATGAAGCGAAGGTGATCTGATGAGCATCCTTGTAATTGCTGAACACGACAACAGCAGCCTGAAGCAGGCGACCCTGAGTGTTGTAGCGGCTGCCAAAGCCATCGGCGGCGATATCGATGTACTGGTTGCCGGTGAAAACTGCGGTGCCGTTGCTGAAGCCGCAGCCAAGGCTGACGGCGTTGCAAAGGTTCTGGTCGCTGACAATGCGGTTTATGGCCACTTTCTGGGTGAGAACCTGGGCGAGCTGGTTGCTGAACTGGGCAAGGGCTACAGCCACATTCTGGCCGCTGCCGGTACCACGGGTAAGGACTTCATGCCGCGCGTTGCTGCGCTGCTGGACGTTGCCCAGGTATCCGACATCATCCGCGTCGAGTCCGAAGACACCTTTGTTCGCCCGATCTACGCCGGTAACGCCATAGCAACGGTCAAGGCCAGCGACAGCATCAAGGTTATCACCGTGCGCCCGACAGGTTTTGATCCGGTCGCCGCTGACGGCGGTTCCGCTTCTGTAGAGGCACTGGACGTTGTGAAAGATGCCGGTCTCTCATCGTTCGTTGGCGAGGAAAAAGCCAAGTCTGACCGTCCGGATCTGGCCAGTGCCGGTATTGTTATCTCCGGTGGTCGTGGCATGCAGAACGGCGAGAACTTCAAAATGCTGGAAAAGGTTGCTGATCTGCTTGGAGCCGGTATGGGTGCCTCCCGTGCCGCTGTCGACGCCGGCTTTGTGCCGAACGACATGCAGGTAGGGCAGACCGGTAAGATTGTTGCGCCGCAGCTGTATGTAGCGGTCGGTATTTCCGGTGCCATTCAGCATCTGGCCGGCATGTCGGATTCCAAGGTGATCGTTGCGATCAACAAGGATGAAGAAGCGCCGATCTTCCAGGTTGCCGATTACGGCCTGGTCGCGGATCTGTTTGAAGCAGTGCCGCAACTTGAAGAAGAGCTGAAGAAAGTCCTGTAACTTTTTGTCAGGCAACAAAAAAGGCACCTTCGGGTGTCTTTTTTGTTGCAGAGTCATAAACTGTTGAAGCAAACCTGCATGCATTTTGTTCTACCGGATATATTGCAATGACGATCAGCCCGTTTGAAGCTCTTGCTTGTCCACTCGACGGTTCTGCATTGCAGATCACTGACAGGAGTTGGCGCTGTGCTAACGGCCATAGCTTCGACATTGCCCGCCAGGGTTATGTTCATCTGCTGCCTGTGCAAAATAAACGCTCCAAAGATCCAGGTGACAACAAAGAAATGGTGGCAGCGCGCCAACGCTTTTTGAATTCCGGGTTTTATCAACCGCTCGCAGACGCTATTAGCCGCGCAGTGTTCCATGAAGAGTTCAGTAAATCTTCCATAAACTGCCTGGATGCGGGTTGCGGGGAGGGGTATTACATGCGCCAACTCGCTCACTGCGCACCGGAAACAGTAGATCTTGCCCTGATGGGGCTGGATATATCCAAGTGGGCCATATTATCAGCGGCTAAACAGGACAAGAACCCTGCCTGGGTTGTCGGGAGTAATGCCAACCTGCCTGTGCTGCCGGAAACGCTGGATCGCATTCTGTGCCTGTTCGGTTTCCCGGTGTATCCGGAGTTCGCGCGAGTGCTGAAATCAGGCGGGGATATCGTCCAGATGGATGCCGGGGTAGACCATCTTCGTGAGCTTCGGGAAATTATTTATCCGGAACTGCGGGCACCACGGCCAGATCAGAAATTGATGCCCGACGGGTTCACGAATCTCGATACATCCGTTATTCGTTACACTCTGACGCTGCCCGACAAGGACTCCATCGCCGATCTGCTGGCTATGACACCGCATCTCTATCGCGCCAATGCAGAAGGCTTGGCCCGTGCAGCAGAACTTGAATCACTTACCGTTACCGTTGATGTCATACTCAGGCGCATAAAAAAGAACTGACACGCGGTTTTGGTTACTGATCGTTCTTTGTTGGCTTTTCACGCTTACCGTTTCTCGATATCACCTTTTTTTCTGCCTTACTGATAAACAGTGTGTCAGCCAGAATGTGAATCGCCTTGTTCGTAGTGCGCACGGCGTGGTAAACCTGCTTGCTGGTATGGTCGTGGGTTTCGCGGGCCTTACGGGCGCTCTGCCGGAATTCGTCGTCTTTCGAGAGATGATCCACGAGGCTGAACGTCGTATTCGAAATCAGCCTGTGCATTTTCTCAACTGCGCTGGCTCCACCGGCCACGGTGTCTTCAAGTAGCTTGGCCCGGTTGCGAACTTCGTAGAAATCCATCCGGCGTTTCTGAATTGCGCTGTCAGTGGCGATGCGATGTGAGTTCAGTGCTCTTACCAGAGTCCTGGAGTGCTGAAGCTGCAAGAATGCGTAGCTCAAGCCTCCGGCGGCTATCAATAGCAGGAAAACTGAGAAGGCTACCTGAATAGTCACCCTGCGGTTCTCCTAGCGATACTCAATGTGCATTTCCACGTCAATTCCACGTTCTATCATCTCTTCTTCCAGCTCTTTCATGACTCCCTGATAGACCATTTTTCGAATCATCACGGGGAGTTTGTCTGCCAGAACGCGGGCAGAACGGGATTCACGCTTTGCCACAGCAATCGGATTCAGTACTTTCAGCGTAAGGATCAGGTCCGGCTCGTTCTCAAGGTGAGACTGTTGATCGTTGTCCATCGTCTGAGCCATCATCCGGGTAATAATTTTACGCTGTTCGATAACTTGCCAACACAGAAGGCCGCTGAACACGACAAGAAGCAGGCTAAGTATCAGGAGGAAAGTGGTCAATTCGTATCTCCGGGAATTCATTCAATCGATGTATAGCAGTGTGCCTGATACAGCGGGCTGTGCGATTGGCCGTGACGACGTCAACTGCGTTGTCAGAGTGAAGATAAAACCGGGGTGCAAAGCTGCTAAGATCAGCCTATTGCGACGTCTTTGCGCGCTTCAACGTGCGCTTAGCCAAAATCGACATTCCTTAAATAAAAGGACAGGCAATGACTAAATCAACAGAAACAACCTACGATCTGGTTGTCTTCGGCGCTACCAGCTTCGTTGGCCAGATACTTACGCAATATTTGTTCGATTCGTACGGTATTGCAGGCGAAGTAACGTGGGCCATTGCCGGGCGTTCTGAATCCAAGCTCGCCGAGCTTAAATCCGGCTTGGGGGCCAATGCGAGTGAACTGCCGATCATTCTGGCGGATGCCACCGATGACGATGCGCTGAAAGCGATGTGTGAGCAAACCCGCGTGGTTATCTCAACGGTTGGCCCCTACGCCTTGTATGGCGAACCTCTTGTTAAAGCCTGCGTAGAGACCGGCACCGACTACTGCGATCTCACCGGAGAAGTGCAGTGGATTCGCCGCATGGTGGATCGCTATGAGGACCAGGCGAAAAAATCGGGTGCGAGAATTGTGCATTGCTGCGGTTTTGACTCCATTCCATCGGATATGGGTGTGTGGTTTCTGCAGCAGCAAGCTGAAAAGACATTTGGCGAGCCCTGTCTGGACGTACGCATGCGGGTGAAAGTCGCAAAAGGTGGTCTTTCCGGCGGCACTGTTGCTTCAATGATGAACATCGCCAAAGAAGCCGCAGCCGATCCGAAACTGCGTAAAGAACTGGCCAACCCGTTCTCTATCTGCCCGCCGGAGCACCGCTCAACGGTGCGCCAGCCAAGCCTGAAGGGGGCAGAGTTCGACAAAACGTTTAACGTGTGGCTGGCGCCGTTTGTAATGGGCGCAATCAACACCCCCATCGTACACCGTTCCAACGCCATGCAAAGCGCTCGTTACGGCAAGGAATTTACCTACGACGAAGCCATGATGACGGGCACGGGCACCAAAGGCCGCCTGACGGCTTACGGCATTACGGCCGCACTGGCAGGCTTTTTCACAGCCTCCGCTATCAAACCATCGCGCTGGTTGGTTGAAAAGTTTGTACCCCAGCCGGGTGAAGGCCCGACCCCGGAAGCCCAGAAAGCAGGCTTCTATGATTTGCGCTTTGTGGGGCGTACCCAGGATGGCAAAACCATGATCACGAAAGTGACAGGTGACGCAGACCCGGGCTACGGTTCTACCAGTAAAATGCTTGGCGAGGCCGGCATGTGTCTGGCATTCGATATCCCGTCGGATCAGCCAGGTGGTTTCTGGACACCGGCCTCGGCGCTGAACGACAAACTGCTGGAGCGCCTGATAAGCAAAGCCGGGCTTACGTTCGAAGTCGTTGAAACTCGCTAAAGCTGGATCAGCGGCAATCGGGGAGGGCGCAAGCCTACTTTTCACCTGTGGAGCTGTCGCAAATCAGCTCCCCTAATTCTGATGCGGCCGCACGCAAAAGCGGTTCGAACTTCAGCAGTTCGCTCAGGCTTTTGCGCAGTACGGGTGCATGAGTGAACAGGCATGCGAATAGCCTTCCCTTTTGATCACGGATGGGAACTGATACAGCAACCATGCCGTCGATGAACTCCTCGTTGTCGATGCCGCGATCGCTATCAGCAATCTCCTGTAAAGAGTCCTCTAGTTTTTCAGGATCAATCACGGTATTACGGGTCAATTGTGCCAGAGGAAGGTTGTCGATAATGCTCTGACGCCGATCGACAGGAAGGGAGCTTAAATACAGCTTGCCGCTGGCCGAACACCAAACAGGTGTATTGCTGCCGATGGGCAAATTGATCTGTAGCGGCCAGTTGGTTTGAACGCGATCGTAATAGGTCATTTCGACCCCGTTGGGGATGGAAATGCCGCAAGTTTCGCCAATCTTACTGGCCAGCCTCTGAAGGATCGCTTGGCGAACGGCCTTATAACGGCTTGAATAAAGCACACCAAGCGCAACATTGTGAAGGCGATCTGCGGGTACTAGCAAACCACGCATATTGGTTTGTAAAAAACCTTCTGCCTCAAGCTGTTGCAATAAACGATGAATGCTGGGCTTAGGTATACCCAGTTGTAAGGCCAAGTCACCAGGGCTTAACGGCCGCTCAGCTCGAGATACTGCTTCAATAATTTCCATTACCCGGGTAATGGATGAGCCCTTTCTGCGCTGGATTGACATCGTTGTACCTTTTCAAGCAATAAGCCTCACATTATAGGCAGCGGTTTACTATGAAAAAAGAGAAAATGAAAAGCTGCGCCTCATTGGTTTAAGGTGCAGCCATCGAACGCTCCAGCTATACACGTAGAGCCGGAAAATCTAGGTTGGCATTGCGAAGCTTACGCTTTCTCTTAACCCGGCAGAGGGCCAGCGCTGCGTGACTGTCTTGCGCTTAGTATAAAAGCGTACGCCATCCGGACCGTAAGCGTGCAGGTCACCGAACAACGAACGTTTCCAGCCGCCAAAGCTGTGATAAGCCACTGGCACGGGCAGCGGCACGTTAATACCCACCATACCCACCTCGATGTGATCAGAAAAATATCGGGCGGCTTCTCCGTCACGGGTAAATATACAGGTGCCATTGCCATATTCATGGGCATTAATCAGTTCCATGGCGGCTTGCATGGTGTCCACTCGTACAACCTGTAATACCGGCCCGAAAATCTCCTGCTGATAGCTGTCCATCTGCGCTGTGACTCTATCGATCAAGGTGCCACCTACAAAGAAGCCGCCCTCGTAACCATTCACGGTTGCCTGGCGACCATCGACGACAATATCAGCGCCTTGGGATTCCGCACTGTTAATAAAACCAACCACTTTTTCTTGGTGAGCCCTTGTGATCAAAGGGCCGAAGTCATTTTCGTTATCGGAAAAGGCGCCAACCTTCAGGCTTTTCATCGCTTCTGTCATTTTGCTGATCAGCAAGTCGGCCGCAGTATCGCCTACGGCGACTGCAACAGACAGGGCCATACAGCGTTCGCCAGAGGATCCAAAAGCCGCCCCTAAAAGCTGATTAACGGCGTTATCCATGTCGGCATCGGGCATGATGATGGCGTGATTCTTGGCCCCACCCAGTGCCTGGCAACGTTTGCCATTTGCACTGGCGGTGGTGTAGATGTATTCGGCAATGGGCGTTGAGCCAACAAAGCTAACAGCCTTTACCCGTTGATCTGTAAGCAGGGTGTCCACGGCTTCTTTGTCACCATTCACCAGGTTAAAAACGCCATCTGGCAGACCTGCTTCTTGCAGCAGTTGGGCGATATAGCAAGTCGCACTTGGATTACGTTCAGAAGGCTTCAGTACAAAACAGTTCCCGCAAACGATCGCCATCGGAAACATCCACATGGGTACCATAGCGGGGAAGTTAAACGGTGTTATGCCGGCAACAACGCCCAATGGCTGAAATTCGCTCCAGGAATCGATGCCGGGCCCAACGTTACGGCTATGCTCGCCTTTGAGTAATTCCGGGGCTCCGCAGGCATATTCAACGTTTTCAATACCACGCTGTAACTCTCCCATGGCATCGTGAAAAATTTTCCCGTGTTCTTCACCGATCATTTTGCAAATGGTGTTGGCATGCGCTTCAAGCAGCGCTTTGAACTTGAACATTACGCGAGCGCGCTTGATTGGTGGTGTATCACGCCAGGCCGGATAGGCTTTTTGGGCGGCGCTGATAGCGTTCTCGACGGTTGCCGCTGAGGCCAGATCTACGCTTTTGTCAGATTCGCCTGTGGAGGGGTTATAAACCGGTTGACTCCGCGTACCTTCAATTACCAGTTCACCGTTGATCAAATGGCCGATTGTGCTCATGAATGTGTTCCTGATTTTAGGTGCCAGGCAGCTGGGCCTGACAGTAAATGAAAAATGCTTACCAAAGTTGTTCGTAAAGCGCTGCGATCTGCTGTGCCGTTGGTACTCGCGGGTTGTTGCCCGGGGAGCCAGACGCCAAGGCTTGCTCTGCCATCATGGGGATCAACTCACAGAACCTGGCGCGATCAATGCCAAAGCCGGCCGGTGTTGGGACCTGAAGTTCATCATTCAGCGCGTACAGTTCTTTCAGTAGTTTCTGGTTGGCGCTGTTGGTGTCATCGCGTTCGTCAGCGACACCCATAGCCCGAGCGCAGTCAGCGTAACGCTGAGGTGCTGACGGGATGGAGAACTCGGTTGCGGCCGGCAGTAACATGGCGTTCGACAAACCGTGCGGTACATGAAAGGCAGCGCCGATAGGGCGGCTCATTCCATGAACCAACGCAACGGAAGAAGCAGAAAATGCGATGCCTGCCAAGGTTGAGCCAAGCATCATGGCCTCGCGTGCCTGTTTGTTGGTTCCGTCTTTGTAGCTGGTACGCAGATTCGGCGCCAGTAAACGTAATGCAGCCAGTGCCTGCGAGTCGCTATACGGATTCGCTTTCTTACTGACGTAGGCTTCAATGGCGTGCGTCAGGGCGTCAATGCCGGTGTCTGCGGTGGTTCGGGCGGGTAAGGTGAGTGTCAGGTTATAGTCCACAAGTGCCGCAACTGGCATAAAGCCAATGCCAACGCAGAGCATTTTTTCATCACTGGTTTCATCCGTGATGATTGTAAAACGGGTGACTTCCGAACCCGTGCCGGCTGTGGTTGGCACCGCAATCACCGGAATGCCGCTTTCGTTAACGATGCGCGGAAATTTGTAATCGCTCATCACCCCGCCGAAGCGGGCCAATATCGCAATCGCCTTGGCGCTATCAATTGGGCTGCCGCCGCCAAGGGCCACAATACAGTCGTAATTGCCACTGCGAACCTGCTCTACCCCTGCCTGAATAGACGCCACAGTGGGCTCGGGCACAGTATCGCTGAACACGTCAGCACTGATCGAATGATGGGACAGGCACACTTTAAGCGAATCAGCGTAGCCCAACTCGACCATCATTTTGTCGGTAAGAATCAGCGGGCGGCTGCAATCAAGGCTGGCGAGTACACTGGGTAATTCCTCGCTGGCACCGGCGCCAACCTGCATGATGCGTGGAAAGATTATTTGACTAGACATGGCAGCTCCTTTATATCGATACAATATGTATCGTTGTACAGGGGCGCGGTTAAGTCAAGAAGTTTATATATCAATACGACGTGAATCGGTATTGGCTAAAGCTTCAAGGGCTGAGGTATGCATACGGTGCAGAGATTTATTCGCGGAGTTTATGCGTTTTTCAGAAGGGACCGGGGTACAACCTTTGAACCAGTCAGTGCGGACATAATATCGCTCGCCAAAGGTTTTTCTGTCTGTTTTAACCGCTTAGCTGAATCGCACGGTCGGTGCCCGTAAGGCCATCCGGCCCATGTGCCAGGCTAATCACCGTTCTGCCTTCCAGCCAAGCATCGATTTGCCAGGTGATCTTTTCTCTTGTTGCCTTATCAACTCCGGTAAACGGCTCGTCCAATATCAGCAGAGGGGCAGGGCTCAGAAGCACCCGGGCGAGAGCAACACGTCGCGCCTCGCCGCCGGACAGCCGGCTACCCGAACTCCCGAGCCAGGTATCGAGCTGATCTCTCTCCGAACGAAACCGCTCGGCCAAATCAACCCTCTCCAGAATCCGCCAAAGCTCCGCATCGGTGGCACTGGGTGAAGCCAGTGACAAATTGGCCCGCAAAGTATCCTCGAACAACACCGTTTTCTGTGTGAGATAGGCGCATGGCAGGCTGGCACAGGCCCCATTTGAAGGCATCAAAAGCCCCGAGAAAACATCTGCGAGGGACGATTTGCCACTCCCGGAGTGCCCTATAATACCCACTCGTTCGCCTGTCTTGATTTGAGGGCTGAAGTGCGTGAAAAGCGGGGCATTTTGCGGGTATTTTACCGTCAGATCGTTGGCTATCAGGGCGATGCCCTCGGGCAGGGCAATGGTTCCTGCATCAACTCTGGAATCGTCTTCCCTGCAATCCCGATTCAGGCGTGCGGCAGAAGCTTGCGTGGCACCCAGCTTGCCAAAAGCCTCTGGCAGCATACCGTAAACTTCAGCGAGCCCAAGCAACGAGATAGGCAGTAAAACCAGAACCGGCCCGGAAATAACACCCGAGCGGAACAGAGAAAAGCCGGCCCAAAGCGCAAACACCGCGGCCAGGTTAATCAGCAAATTCGAACCGGCCTGGTGCCAGCCGACACGGGAATCTGCCTTTACCTGCTCGGATGAGCACTGGTGCGCCTGACGCAGAAGCCATGCACCGTGTTTGCCGGTACGGCCAGCGGCGGTCAGTTCAGCAAAGCCTTCCAGATGTTCAATAACTGCAGTGCGCAACGATTCTTGCTGATCACTCTGGCGTGACGCGATCTTTTCGGTACGCAGATAGACAGTCAGCGTCGCCAACAGAAATGCGGCTCCAAGTATCAGTGCGATTCCGCTAGCGATTGCACTATCAAAAAGTACCGCTGCCAGAACAATTACGAGTAGGGTGACAAAAGCGGCAAGTGCGGCAGGAGCAATCAGGCGCAGGTACAGGGTGTCCAGCGCGTCAACATCGTTGGTCAGGCGGGAAAGCCACTGCGCGCCGGTCAGCTCGCGTCTTTGACCACGACCGGCGGAGGCCAGTTTGCGGAACAGCGCGACTCGAATTTCAGTCAAGAGTCTTAACACCGTATCGTGGTTATACAGCCGCTCGACATAACGGGAAACCGTACGTGAAACCGCAAAGAACCGTATACCACCGCCAGGAACATACAGGTTGATGGTGGCCGGCAGGCTGGCCGCTAACAGAAGGCCAACAAGTGCAGTTTCGGTGATAAACCAGCCCGAGAGTGCCAGCAGCCCGAGGCCTGAGAGAAGGGCCGCCAGCATCAGTGAAGCGCCAATAAAAAGCCTTCCAGGCCGTGCATAGATCAGCTTCAACCATGGTTTTAGTTCAGACATCTGTCACCTCCCCGCCGGAGACCAAAAGCACCCGGTTTGCCAAAGCCAGAAGCGCGTGGTGATGGGTGGAGAAAACCAGTGTTTTGCCTGCCAGAGCCAGTTTGTGCAGCGCCTCCAGCACAAAAATTTCACTGTCGCTGTCGAGACCGGCGGTGGGTTCGTCGAGAAGAATTACGTCGTAATCCGCCACGAAAATTCTCGCAAGGCTCAGGCGTCGTGCCTGGCCTCCGGAAAGCCCCTGGCCATCCTCTGAAACCTTGCTGAAAATACCTTCCTTACGACTATCCAACAGAGGGCCAAGACCTACGTTGCGCAGCGCGGTTTCAATCGCCACATCGGATACATCCGGGCTGGTGAGCCGAAGGTTATCGGCCCAGGTTCCGTGAACGAGAAAACCACTCTGGCCGAGCCAGCCAAAGGCGAAGCTTCCAGCCTGTTTTCCAAATAGATCGATGTCGCCGTTATCCGGCGCAAGAAAACCCGCCAAAAGATGCAAGAGGGTGGACTTGCCACTCCCGGAGGGGCCGGTGAGAGCAATAACCTCACCTTTGCGGATGCTCAGCGAGACATCTCTGAGGATTGGGTGGTCTGCGCGAAGAGCTAGCGATACGGAATTCAGTTCAATCGACTCTTGGCGCGTAACTGGTTTGCTGACTGAAGGCCTATCGTTGATTGTGTCGTCGTTGCCGCCCGCTAAGGGATTGGGCGCTGGTTCATCACCCAGCCTTGCCAGAATCTCTGCACCAGCGCCGAGAGCAGCAGCGCGGTCATGATAGTACTGGGAAAGTGTGCGCAACGGCTGAAAGAACTCTGGCGCAAGCAGCAGAATCAAAAGGCCGGAAAAGAGAGTGAGATCTGAGGATGGCCCATAGGTGATATACCCCAGAAGACCAAAGCCGATATAGATGGCAATAACGGCAATGGCCACGGAAGCGAAAAATTCAAGAACCGCTGATGATAGAAACGCAACACGAAGCGTTTTCAGCGTAATCCTGCGGTAGTGATCTGACCGCTGTTGGATCAATTCGGCAGCGCTGTCAGTTTGCCCGAACAACTGCAGCGTGGTCAGCCCTCGAACCTTATCCAGAAACTGTCCAGACAGCCGGCTGATGACCTCAAAGTGTTGTTGGTTAAGCTTCTCCGCCCCCATTCCCACAAGTGCCATAAACAAAGGAATAAGCGGGGCTGAAAGGAGAAGGAAAATTCCCGCCAGCCAGTCGAGATAGAACACAAGCGCAAGAATCATCAACGGCACGATAAGAGACAGCGCCATCTGTGGAAGGAAGCGGGCAAAGTAGCCGTGCAGCGCATCAACGTGGTCAATCCACTCCCGCGCCAAGCTTCCTGCAGACGTTTGGCCCAGTAAGAGGGGGCCGCTGTTGCGCCAGTGCTGGTGAATCAGCCTGCGGGCGGTGCGGCGCACCTGTTCACTGCATCTTGCGGCGAGATGGGTCTGAACGCCTTGGGCAACCGCGCGAAAAACGATTGCCAGAACAAGCCCGGTAAAAAGCGGCGCCAGCACTGAGGATGACGCTTTCTCGATCACACCAAGATGAACAATCCGGGCCAACAATGCCATTTGGATGATGGTAGCGACGCCAGCCAAGGTGCCGGCAGCAACCGAGCCCTGAATCCAGCGCCGGTTTCCGCTGGCAAGCCCCGAGAGCCAACGCTTTACAGCACTGCTCTCGACCTGCATTTCGGTCACTTAGTGATAGCCCTCGCCGGCACGTACCTTGCCCCGGAAAACCCAGTAGGTCCAGGCTGTGTAAGCCAGTACAAAAGGAATCACAATCACCAGGCCTATCAGCAGGAACATCTGCGAGTTGTAAGCCGAGGCTGCATCCCAAACGGTATACTCAGGCGGCACCAAGTATGGCCAGCGACTGACAATAAGCCCCAGATAGGTGGTTATAAACAGACCCATAGTGGCTACAAAAGGCAAGCCTTCCTTCCTTTTGCGAACAGTCCGAAAAATCTGGAAAGCACACAGCAGAGTCAATATTGGCAGCACCCAGATTACACTCAGGTTGCTGAACCAGCGGTCACGCACCATATCGTCAATGAACGGAGTCCATACGCTGATGATACCGAAGACCACCAGCACCGCTGCGAGCAGGGGCAGGGTGATCTTGTAGGCCCATTCCTGCAGCTGGCCCTCGGTCTTCAGGATCAGCCAGGTAGAGCCCAGCAACGCGTAGCCCGCAATAAGCCCGAGGCCTGTCAGCACAGTAAAGGGCGTAAGCCAGTCCAGAGCGCCGCCGGTGAATACGCCATTAGCGGTTTCATAGCCCTGAATATAGGTTCCGACGACTACGCCTTGGGCGAACGCGGCCAAGGTGGAGCCGCCGGCGAACGCCCAGTTCCACAGATAACGCGAGCTGCGCGCCTTGAAGCGGAACTCGAACGCAATGCCGCGGAAAATCAGACCGGATAACATCAGGAAAACACCGATGTACAATGCCGGCAGCAAAATGCTGTAAACCAGCGGGAAGGCTCCCAGAAGCCCGGCACCGCCGAGCACCAGCCAGGTTTCATTGCCGTCCCATACAGGCGCAACGGTGTTCATCATTGTATCCCGATCCTGCTCCGATGGGGCGAAAGGGAACAGGATTCCCACCCCCAGATCGAAGCCGTCCATCAATACATACATGATGACGCCAAAACCGATGATAAATGCCCAGATCAAAACAAGATCAAAGTGTTCCATAATCAGTGATCTCCCTGGCTGGCTGGATTGGATTTTGAGCCTTCATGCATTTCAAAGGGTACATGGCTGGCAGAGAGGGGACGCTTTGGCCGCTCGGCCTGTTCCGGCGCTTCGTCGTAATCAACCTCAAGCCCAACATAGAGCACGCGCATCAAGTAATAAACGCCGGCTGAGAACACCATCGAGTAAACCACCACATAACCAATCAGAGTGAACAGTGCCATGCCACCAGTGAGCGACGGTGTTACCGCTTCCGCCTGGGTCATCATGCCGTACACCAGCCACGGCGCCCGACCAATCTCGGTCACAAACCAGCCCGCGAGCACTGCAATGAAGGGCGTAACGCTCATAAAACGCATCCCCTGAAGGAACCAACGGGTTCGCCAAAAACGATCGCCAGCCCGCAGTGCCAGACCAACAACGGCGAACAGAATCATCAGCAATCCGAGGCCGACCATAACCCGGAACGACCAGAACACAATGGCCACAGGTGGCTGCTCTTCTACTGAAACTTCCTCAAGGCCTGGCACCTCGCCATTCCAGTCGTGCGTCAGAATAAGGCTGGCGACGCCCGGAATACCGATTTCGAAAAGGTTAGTCTGGTTTTCCTGATCAGGAATGGCAAATAACAGCAAGGGAACATTCCGGGAGGTTTCCCAGTTGCCCTCCATTGCGGCCACTTTCATGGGCTGGTGTTCAAGGGTATTAAGCCCGTGAAAATCACCAACGACCGCCTGCGTGGGGGCAAGAAACAAGAGTAACCACAGACACATTGAGAGTGCCTTGCGATTGGCTTCTACTTCACGCCCTTTCAGCAAATACCAGGCGCTGACGCCAGCAACAACGAAGCCGCCAGTAAGGAAAGAGGCCATAACCATGTGAGCAAAACGGTATTTGAAGGACGGGTTAAAGATCGCCTCGCTCCAGGAGGTTACGAAGAACACGCCGTCCCGCAGTTCAGTGCCGGCAGGGGTGTGCATCCAGCTGTTTGCTGAAAGAATCCAGAACGAAGAGATGAATGTGCCGGTCGCGACCATAACCGCCGCAAACAGATGAACACCCGCAGGAACACGATCCCGACCGAAAAGCAGCACGCCGAGAAATGCTGCTTCGAGAAAAAAGGCTGTAATGACCTCATAGCTCAGCATCGGGCCGAGAAAGTTAGCCGAAGCCTGGGCGAAGTTACTCCAGTTGGTGCCGAACTGGAACGACATCACAATACCGGAGACAACACCCATACCGAAGACTACGGCAAACACCTTGGTCCAGAACGAAGAAAGCTTCATCCATACCGGGTTTTTCGTTTTGAACGAAAGCCCCTCAAGTACAGCAATATAGGAAGCGAGGCCGATGGTAAACACCGGGAAAATGGCGTGAAATGACACGACAAACGCGAACTGGATTCGCGATAGGATGAGAGGATCTAGTTCCATAGGAACACTCCGGTAATGTAAACGTCACAATAAACGAGCCCAGCAAACCCGCCCAGCCGCTGTCCTAGCTTTAATTGTTATATTGTTATTACCGACAGATGAGAGTCATGCTACGGGATATGATAGCAAAACCCATAGGGCAGATTGTCGCACCCATTGATTTAAAACAATTATGGTGAACAGCATGAGCTTTTACGAAGAACGAATCCTGCCACACATCATAGATCGCGCCTGCTCAATGGGCCAGGTTATGAAGTTGCGTAGCCAGCTTGTGCCGCTCGCAAGAGGCCGCGTGCTTGAGGTGGGAATGGGCTCGGGTATTAATCTGGAGTTCTACAATCCGGACACCGTTGAGATCGTCTACGGACTGGAACCTTCTGAGGGGATGCGGCGCAAAGCATTACCAAACCTGAAGCGCTCGCCAATACGCGTAGAGTGGCTGAGCCTGCCGGGCGAGCAAATCCCTCTGGATGACAACAGCGTGGATACCATTTTGCTTACCTTCACCTTGTGCACCATACCCGACTGGCATTCCGCGCTACTGCAAATGAAGCGAGTACTGAAGCCAGGCGGGGAGCTCCTGTTTCTGGAACACGGCGAAGCGCCCCATGAAAACACCCGCAAATGGCAACACCGGATTACACCCGGCTGGAAAAAGCTCGCCGGTGGCTGCCACCTGAACCGCCATATCGCAGACCTGATCCGACATGCAGGATTTGAGTTGACGGAACTGGAAAATCTTTACATGCCCAACGCACCGAAAATAGCCGGCTATATTTATAAAGGGATTGCACGGAAATCCAGCTAAATGCTTCCGCGTGAATATGCCAAAACCAGGAGCACACCAATGACCAAAACGATGAGAGCTGCTTTATCTCTGTTTGCAGTCACCGTTGCGCTGAATACAGGTGTAGCGGTCGCCGCCGGAGATACAGCACGCGGTGAAAACATTGCAACACAGGGTAATGGGGCAGGGGCTCTGGCTTGTACGACCTGCCATGGGCCGGATGGCAAGGGCAATGCTGCCGCTGGCTTTCCGGACATTGCTGGCCTTAACGCCGATTATCTGAGCAAGCAACTTCATGATTACGCCGAAGGCACACGTAAAAACCCGATTATGCAACCTTTTGCCACAGCGTTAACAGAAGACGATATCCAGTCGGTATCAGCCTACTACCAGAGCCTTCAGTCGCCAGTTTCCGCCGTTGCTTATCAAGCGCCAGACCCGGCCAACCAAGGCGAATGGCTGGCCTTGCGGGGTGACTGGGATAATCTCATACCGGCTTGCAACCAGTGTCACGGCCCCAACGGTATGGGCGTTGGAAATTCGTTTCCGGCCCTCGCAGGGCAACATGCCAGTTATCTGAAGGGCCAGATTCTTGCCTGGCGCAACGGTACCCGCAATAACGACCCTAATCATTTGATGAAGGGAATCGCCGACCGCCTCAGCGAACAACAGATCTCAGCCATCACCGAATACTACGCAGCTCTGCCAGAGCAACTGGCTGGGCAGGCCGAAGAAAAGGAGAATCGCAAATGAACCTAGGCAAATCATTTCTGTCGGTTGCAGCGAGTTCCTTGTCGGTGTTGGTGGTATCAACACTGGTTCACGCCGCAGAACCTGAAGTGGACTACCAGAAACAGCTGCCTGCAGCACCTGAAGGCCAGGTCACCTTTGAACCGCCACAAGAGCGGGATATACCCGACAACCAGTACGGCGACATGGTACGCAAGGGGCGAGACCTGTTCGTAGATACACAGCAGTTGCGTGGCAAAAACGTGTTTAACGGCCAGAACTGCGTCAACTGCCATCTGGACGCCGGCCGTGTAGCGAGCTCCGCCCCCATGTGGGGAGCTTTTGGCATGTATCCCGCGTACCGAGGTAAAAATGACAAGGTCAATACCCTGAGTGAACGCCTCCAGGGTTGCTTTACTTACTCCATGAACGGCATTCCCCCAGAGGCCGGTGATGAAACCCTTGTGGCGATGGAAACCTATTTCCACTGGCTATCAACGGGCGCGCCCATCAACCAGGCCCTGCCTGGCCGTGGTTACACCAAACTTGAAAAACCGGAAGGCGGTTATGACCGGGAGCGCGGCGCCAAGCTTTACACCGAGCAATGCGCCGTGTGCCATGGTGATGATGGCCGCGGCCAAGAGGTGGCAGGGCAGGTGGTCTTCCCGCCGCTATGGGGTGATGGAGCTTACAACTGGGGAGCAGGTATGCACCGCGTAAATACCGCTGCCGGATTTATCAAAGCCAATATGCCATTGGGCAAGCCCGATTCCCTGAGTAATCAGAATGCCTGGGACCTGGCCGCCTTCGTCAACAGCCATGAGCGCCCTCAGGACCCACGCCGTCGCAATCAGGACTCACTGGACAGCACCGCAAACACCTTTCACAACCACGATGGCTTCTACGGCAAGGAAGTAGAAGGCAAACGGTTGGGTGATCACGACAACTACGGCGAAAACCCCGGAGTTGCCAGCAAATAAACCCAAAACGCCGTCAGCACCGCCAGCTGACGGCGTTTTGAATTGCGTTATCGCCCATGGCCTTATACAATTCCCGCCCTCAAAACCTCCCCGAATGCTCCGGTGGTGGAATTGGTAGACACAAGAGACTTAAAATCTCTCGACCTCACGGTCGTGCCGGTTCGATTCCGGCCCGGAGCACCATAATTTTCAGTAAGTTACGAACGACTCGCCTGCTTAGTTTAAATTAATTATTTCCCATGTAGACATAATGTAGACAATTACTTCGTTGAATGGCATTTTGGTATTGCACCGGATAGCTTACTAAACTAAGTTAACTCTTGAATATGCCGTCGAGACAACTACGCCTAATTCGGAAAGGGATTTTCAATTGCATCCTGCTCAACTTAATATATTCACGGAGCATGGCCACAAATTTTCAGTGCTCACCTATGAGTGCACTCAACCGGTAGAAGATGATCAGTTTTTTCTGCATATGGTTCAGCTGGCACGAGATGTATATGGGGAGTACCTACTCAGTGACCTTCCCGAGATCGATCCAGCAGTTGAGGCGAGCTTTGATCTCTCCGCAATTACCAGGGCAGTTCGCAGCAGCCTTCCCGATCCAGAGGATGAAAAGACGAAGCCAGCGAATCTGCGTAACTATCGTTCGGAGGCGGCAGAACTGGTCGCTCGAAAAGCACTTGGCGATAGTTTTGGATTTATTTTTCCTGCTGCGGCCCAAGTAGCTAAAGGTAATGCGTCGCAGCCAATCTTGGGGTTTGATGGCTGGGGCATGATTGAGCTTGAAGATGACTCTTGGGCTTTCGTCGTAATTCAAGTAAAAGGATCCGACGAAAATAAGTCACCGCCAGGAGTGATTGATGAGCTGATTGGCGAATGCAAACGAGCTCCCAATGAGCCAAGCAAATTAGCTAGAGCCTTAGTATCTATCCTTTCGCTCCTGAAAGACGGAGAAATTAAAACTGTTGTTTGGCGAATGCTCGAACGTCTAGGAAAGAATAAGCCTTTAAAGTTGATAGTCGCCCCCGTAGTTGTGAGAGGAAAAGTAGAAGCTGCATATTCGGACATCTCATGTTTTAAGGAGAAGATCGACGCCACAGATTTAAACCATTTGAATGCTGCAACTGCTTCAATCGGTATTGATTTGAATTCGTTCGGCAAGGCCCTTTTCGAAAAGGCTCGGTCAAATGACTAACGAATCGCTTAATCTTTTGTATGCGAATGAAGGTTTCGGAGAGGCGCTCTCAATCACGAGAGCTTCGGTTATCTCGTCGGCCGTCAATCCAGATGTGACGTTCGACGATTCTTCACTTCGTTCGCTCGAGATCGGTGCCTACGCAGCGTTCCAGAATGCACTGGGTGATGAGGGGCTCGAGGGTTTTTTGCGGAATGAGCGCTATCTTCAAGTAGAAGAATTGGATTTCGATACTAAGCCAGCGTGGCTCTCTGCATACGACGGTCTGAGCGCCTTGCTCGACAGCTCAAGTCCAGAATCTGTTTCAACAGATACTTTGTTGTTTTTTGCCTCCGTGTCTCTTGCAGCAGACAAACCCAATGCTGCAAGTCAAATGTTGGCAAAATTTGATATATCATTATTTGATTTAAATGCCGACTCTTGGGATCAAAGGATTATCAATAAACTTTCTGTCGCATTACTTTCTTTAACACGACAGTCTAGCTTAGCAGAAATTCAATACTCTCAAGATCAAATAACTCAATTGTCCGAGGAACAAGAAAAATTTGAAAAAATATGGCTCGACAATGAGTCGAGGCGAAAAGCTCTTTCTCTTTTCTCTCTATATCATATTGCACAAGCTACTTTAGGAACCTCAAAGTTTCTGAGGTTTGGTAATAGCGAAGAGAAGTCAGGAACGAATAATTTCGAACCGGAGCTAGCACAACTTCTAATAAAAGCAGAAGAGTTTGCATATCAATCTGGCGATATAGATCTTATAAATTTCGTTAGAATTTGTGGTGTTATAAATTGGAAGATTTTCAGCAATTCAATATGGCGGCATATTGGTGGTATCTCAGACGATCTAGATCAATTTATTGCTAGTCTGCACTCCGACAATAAGTCCAGAAAAGTTTTCAGTCTTTTGCCATCTCAACAAGATGCTGTCAAGCAGGCACTTTTCGATCCGTCCAAGCTGGGTATTGTTTTAGAAATGCCAACCAGTTCTGGTAAAACTTTGCTCGCCGAATTTTTGATTGTGCAAGCCGTAGCAATGTATGGCCCTGATAGCCGAATTTTATATATAGCACCGACAAGAGCCCTAGCAAGTCAAGTCAAACGAAATCTCACGGTGGATCTGAAAGATAAGGGTATTCAGGTTACCGGAGCTAGTAATGCTTTTGAAGAGGACCCATATGAACTTAGCTTGTTACAGGAATCCAATGGAGTAATAGTAGTTACTCCAGAAAAAGCGGATCTCCTTTTAAGAGCTCATCCTGAATGGTATGAGGATGTATGCTTAGCCGTCGTGGATGAGGCTCATTTATTAGCAGATGGTGAGCGCGGGGCACGATTAGAACTTTTACTGACAAATTTAAAGCGTAAATTCAGCAATCTTCGCTTTCTACTTTTGACACCATTTATTGAAAACGCTGCAATAATATCAAATTGGTTGGGTGGAGAGCGTGGAGCACCTATAAATGTATCGTGGCGCCCTAGTAATATTGTTGCTGGTGTCACCTATAAAAAGAAACCTTCAAGGGGGAAGCTTGAGCTTTGGGCTAAATGGAAAGAACCTCACAATATTTTTAATCGCCATCCTAACGATACGTGTTTAGTAAAAAACATTAAGTCAACAGAGATATCTTCAGTAAGGGATACAGTCAATGTGTATGCTCAGGAATTTTCTCGACTTGGATCAGTGCTGGCGATGTTTCCCTCATCACCAAAAGAATCAGAAAATTCAGCTAGAGAATTTTCAAAAGGCAGGGCTTCGATTCCAGTAGAAGAAAGGCCTTCATTACTGAGAGCTGCAATCGCACTCGCGAAAATTGAATATGGCGAAAACTCTCTTTTAGCCAAATGCCTTGTGAAAGGAGTAGCTTTTCATCATGGGTCTGTATCACAAGAACTTCGTTACCTTGTTGAGCGTCTAGTCTCTGACGGCTGCGTAAATTACATATTTTCGACGTCTACACTTGCTCAAGGAATGAATTTTCCGGTTTCAACCGTTTTGATGCATTCCGTCCATAAGCCCTATGGTGCTGGCAATCTTAGCAGTAGCGAGTTTTGGAATATTGCTGGTCGCGCGGGCAGGGTTGGCCTCAGTGATAAAGGGATTGTCTTATTTGCGAACCCTGATCATGAACAGCACTGGGAACGCTATTGTTCTGAGTTATCTAAGCCACTTAATTCTGCATTGATCAAAGCGATTCGTGAAATTCAGCAAGGCGGGGATCTTAAAACTTTATACCGTAAAAATGCGGCTATTCGCCCTTTTATTCAATATATTTTGCACGCTTGCGCTGAAAATGGTGTGGGTGCAACTAGATCACAACTGGCGCAGCTTCTTGAGGCGAGTCTCTTTAATGCCCAGTTATCTTCGGTTGCTGAAGCTAGAAAAGCTAGATCACTAGCGAATGCCTATGTTGACTTATTGGATGGTAGGTCACCTGGGTATCTTAAAATCACTGACTCCACTGGATTAGGTTCGTTCAGTTTTGATGAACTCAGAGCAAAGGTTGGAGATGATCAGTTGCTGTCTGCAGGTCCGTCCGCAGTTTATGGAAGTGGCGCAGAGGGAATGACTCGTCTAGTAAAGGCATTGCAGTGGTTGCCAGAGCTAAATCTGTCAATGGAGATCTCAGACGGAACGCTAAATGTTGATGCCATCGGAGAAATGGCCTGGAGATGGATAGAGGGGGAATCAATTGAAGCTTTATCCCATGATTACCCTGAAGGCACAGCCGATGAAAGAGTTAGGAAGACAGGCAGCTATGTTTACAGGAAACTATCACAGATGCTGGCGTGGGGGTCTCACGCGTACCTCAAGACCCTGAGTTTAGCAGCTGATCAAAAAGGGAATATTGAGGATGCTATGCTACCCGCATACCTGCAATATGGGGTGAATAAACCCGAAGCAGTCATTGCTTCAATTTTCGGAATTCCGAGGGCAGTATCGAATGCCATTGGAACAGTTTATCAAGCACAAAATGGTCTCCTTAAGCCAGAGGACGCTGGAGAGTTCCGGAAACTACTAGAAAGTGATTCGCATGACTTTTGGGTTAAGGTGAACTCCGAGTCTGGTTTGGAAACATCTCTGAAGACTGATGAGCTAATAGCTCTAGTTCGAGATATTCAAGGCGCTTAACTACTCATAATGGATTTAGTACAGTTATTGACAGAACTCCAAGGTGGCGGGTAACTCTCACTATTCAGTTTCTCCCACGCACAGGCGGTATCGTTAGGCAGTTTGTCGATTTCCGCTTGCGTCACTTCGCGAACTTGAGTGAGGCGATTAACCCGTTCGAGCCAAGAGTCGTTCGAGGTGCACGCTAGTTCTTTAGTGCGCTGCGGACGCTTTACTTCCCATCTTAAAGCCCTCGTAATCCAATATCGGCCCCGAGCATAGAGACCAAACAACTTGCCTTTGGTAATCCCCCCATTTTAAGAGGGCATCAAAAGTAGAGTTCAGGCCACCATGGCCAATTTCTGTTGTGGGGTAATGCCTCCGAGGGCCATGTTTGGCCGTTCGTTATTGTAGGTCCATAGCCACCGA